>WNFS01014788.1_pt1 | contig 10203 bp, 6 predicted proteins | sample 5400141 | NCBI WGS metagenome assembly WNFS01 (sample SAMN13153358, study PRJNA577476) | soil metagenome | isolation source: 60 cm saprolite under Madrone tree | place: USA:California | collected 2016-06-14
GCGATCGGCAACACCCCCCTGATCAAGCTCAAGCGCGCATCGGAACAGACCGGCTGTACTATTCTTGGCAAGGCCGAATTCATGAATCCCGGCCAGTCGGTCAAGGATCGGGCGGCGTTATTCATTATCGAGGACGCGGTGAAAAGCGGCCGGCTTCGCCCCGGCGGCGTCATCGTCGAGGGAACCGCCGGCAACACCGGCATCGGCCTCGCCCTGGTGGGCAATGCGCTCGGCTTCCGCAGCGTGATCGTGATCCCCGACACCCAGAGCCAGGAGAAGAAAGACACGCTGCGTCTGTGCGGCGCCGAACTCGTCGAAGTGCCGGCGGTTCCCTTCGCGAACCCCAATAACTACGTGAAGGTTTCTGGCCGGCTCGCCGATCAGCTGGCGAAGAGTGAGCCAAACGGCGCGATCTGGGCCAATCAGTTCGACAACGTTGCCAACCGCGACGGCCACCTGCAAACTACAGGTCCCGAAATCTGGAACCAGACCGATGGCAAGGTCGACGGCTTCACCTGCGCGGTGGGCACCGGCGGAACGCTCGCGGGTGTCGGCATCGCGCTCAAGGAGCGCAACCGGTCCATCAAGATCGCTCTCGCCGATCCGTTCGGCGCCGCGCTCTACAGCTACTACACCACCGGCGTGCTCAAATCCGAAGGCTCCTCGATCACCGAAGGGATCGGACAAGGCCGCATCACCAAGAACATGGAAGGTGCACCGATCGACATCGCCTATCAGATTCCCGACGCGGAGGCGGTGGCGCTCATTTTCGATTTGCTCGAGCACGAGGGCCTCTGCCTCGGGGGATCGACAGGCATCAACGTCGCCGGCGCGATCCGGCTCGCGCGCGACCTCGGGCCGGGGCACACCATCGTGACGGTGCTGACCGACTACGGCACGCGCTATCAGACCAGGCTGTTCAACCCGGAATTTTTGCGCAGCAAAGGACTGCCGGTGCCCTCCTGGTTGGAACGCAGATCGACCGTTAAGGTGCCGTTCGAGACACAATGACGGCGTCAATCTGTCGGAGCAGCATGTAATGGTCGTTCCTCCCCCCCATCCGATTTCAAAATGGCTGGTCACCACCGAGTGGCTCGCTGCCAATCTTGGCGCACCGGGCCTCGTCGTGCTCGACGGCTCGTTTTATCTGCCGGCCATGAAGCGCGATGCGGCGGCGGAATATCTTGCCGGGCATATCCCCGGCGCCATCCGCTTCGACATCGACGAGATCGCCGATCACTCAACCGATCTGCCTCACATGCTGCCGTCATCGGAGGACTTCGCGGTTGCGGCAGGTCGGCTTGGCATCGGCGATCAGGACACCATCGTGGCCTATGACGGCCACGGCATGTTTTCGTCGCCGCGCGTGTGGTTCACGTTCCGCCTGTTCGGCGCCGACAAGGTTTTCATCCTCGAAGGCGGCTTGCCTAAGTGGAAGGCGGAGGGCCGTGCGCTCGCGAGCGGACCGGTCACGCATTCGTCCAAGATATTCGCGGCTCGCCAACGGGGCGATGTGGTTGCTTCGCTGGCCCGCGTTCAGCAGGCTCTCGCCTCGCGCAGCGCGCAAATCGTCGATGCGCGCTCGCCTGAGCGCTTTCGCGGCGAAGCGCCGGAACCGCGACCGGGCGTCCGCTCCGGCCGCATGCCCGGTTCCTACAACGTGCCGTCCAATTCGGTCGTGAAAGATGGCTTGTTGCTGCCGCCAGACGAACTCAGGCAGGCCTTTGCAGCCGGCGGGGTCGACCTCGACAAGCCGACCATAACGAGCTGTGGCTCGGGCGTGTCCGCCGCGATCCTGTGGCTCGCCCTCGACGCCATCGGCAAGGAGCCGGCGGCGCTCTATGACGGCTCCTGGTCGGAGTGGGGCGCGCGGAGCGATCTGCCGGTTGCGACCGGACCGGGATGACAGGTCCTCCTTGCCCCCGAAGGGGCGACCTGCCGGCGGCCCTTGTGGTCGCCCGGTTTGCGTACCGCGTTCGCGTAAGACCCTCCCGCTGGTGTGAACCCAGCACCATGCAAATGCGTTTCTCCGCTACTCGTCATTTTGCATCGGACAGCGAAATTGCGCTAGGTTGGAACAATCCACGTCACGAGCCTCGGGGATAAAGCGGTGCCAGCAGGAAAGTGGGAGGCGAGGCAGCTCCAAGCGGTTGTCTTCTTGAGGAAGACCATACCGGCTATCGACATCTTCAGCCAGCTTGTCGGCGAGGCGCCCGAGTCCCAACAGGAACGGCCGAAGGAGGCGATCCGGGTGCAATCCGGGCCTTTCTTGCGTGGGCTGTTGCAGGTCACCATCAGCCCGATACGTGTGGATATCGTACTTTCGCCAGTACTTGGGGCGGACGCTCTGCTCGGATCATCGCAGACACTGGGCGAGTTTCTCGGCTGAAGTTAACGATTTCACCTCTGTGATTAGGAAATGGTTGCCAGGCTGCGGGCTTTCAGCTTTGAGGCTCGCCCTGGTAGCGCAGGCGTTTGCGCCTGCGGATTCACCGACCTCTGCGTACGAAATTCTCAAGGACAACTTGACGAGTGTTGCCGTCCAGCCCGGCAAGATGCGGGACCTATGGTTTCGGGTGAACTGGCCGATTTCTTCTGACCTGACCGAAGAGAAATACCTCAACCGGCTCACCACATGGGCATCTGTTACAGTCAGCACTCGCGGCGGTTCTCCGGGTGGTCCCATAACGACTATGATTGAGAGGTACTACGCGTACCGCGAGATTGATGTTAACAGCCCGGCCGAGCATTCCGAAGAATTGCATGCAGATCAGACGGTGCCCATATTTGAGGAGATTTCTCGGGTGCTTTTGGCGACCGCGGAGACTGGAGAGCGTCCATGAGTTCGCCTGCCCTGGATTACGCGAGGTTCGCGGCCGGACGTTATTTTCCGTACGACGATGGTGAGCTATTGTTCGAGGACCCTGCAACGGGGTTTGGACGCGCGCACTATGCGATTGATTTTTCTTCCACAGCCGACGCTGCTTCAGACCCTAACCGCTGCCGAACTGTCCGGTACATTGGTTTCATCCGGCTCCCCAATGTGACAGCTGGATTTGGTGCCACTGGGCTCGGGGGCTTATCGACTACCCACCAGCTTACGCTTTCGACCGGTGACATAGGGATGGGCCGGGGCGCTACCGTCCAACAGCTTACGCTGTCGACCGGCGACATTGGGGTGAGCGGGGGCGGGGGCGCTACTGTCCAACAGCTTACGCTGTCGACCGGCGACTCGGGCGCGTTCGGCCTCTCGCCGATCCAACAGCTTATCGGCCCGCCGGCTGGAGTGCTCATACCGGTTGGTGGCGGCGTCATTACCGTTGGAATTACCGGGAGCGCGACGCCGCTGGTCGTCAGCGGGATTGCCAATGCCGTATTTGATGGCGGGATTGCCAGTGCGAACGTCCAACCGGCGCACGGATTGGCAGCCGACTCGTCGTCCCCAAGTTTGTCACGTTGTTTGCGCGCCCTGCGTTTGCGACGAAACCTGTTGACTGATACCCAGACCGAGGCACTAGAACGGCAGCTGGAAGCATTGTTGAGCGGCGAGGACGAGCCTGAAAGCCCAGTCGTCTCGGAGTCGTCGTTGCACAGGCTGATTGACTTTCTGTCGGAACACGAGGCGCTCGCACATCCCAGCCTTTCCATAATGCGAAGTGGTTATTTCGCCACGTCCTGGTCTCCACGCCGACGAGCGAAACTGACGATTATCTTTAATCCTGGGGGTACTGCCGATTGGATTGCCATCGATCTTGACGCGACGCACCCCGTGCACGAGAAGGGAAGTCTTCCGAATCTTCCCGATGATTTTGTAACGTGGATGCGTGCTTGAAAGGTGAGGAAATTCCGACGACAGATCACGTTGCGCTTCACTGTAGACAGCGCGATCTTGAGGTTGGGGATGATGGCGAACCGAGCGGCTTGCGTATCGACGCGTTTCGCGTCGACGATGATGGCATTTCCGTAAACTGGCTTGAGTACAAGCCCGGTTCTTTCGAAGACTGCTTCGAGAGGGTCTGCATGATACTTGCGTCAACCCTTAACCTTCGGCCTAAGAGCCTGACTCATAATAACGCCCGTGAAATCGGGGGTTCTGATGCCCTAGCATGCGGAGGTAAGGGATTCCAGCCCGCGCAAAGCCCGCGATTGATCGAGTCTTCGCAAGCTTCGACCGCCGGGCGCCTCGCGGGGGCCGACCATTCGCAGCAAAGTTGTCAACATTGTGCATGATCCGGTCGAGGAACCAGAACCGAACCCCGCCCACTCTCTCATCGTTGGATGTGTTCCCGGTGATGCCCTTCTTCAAGACTTTACGCTGCTGGTAGACCTACGACCTTACACGGAGGTTGCTTTAGCGACCTCAAAGGCGAGACAGAAGAAAAAACGCGAAGCTTGATCGGGTACGCGCTTGAGATCCCCCCCGAGGCCGTGCGGAGCTCCGCCCCCTAAGATTGCCTGAAGCCGTCTACTACCGCCGAATGTACGCCTTTTCGATTACTCTGCCGTCCGAAGCGTCGATGACGAAGCGCGCAAATCGCGCCGTGTCCAGCGGCGTTGGTTTGAATTCCCACCGGCCTCGCTACCAAACCACGGCCTGCCGCAGTATCGCTGCGACCGGCTCGACAAAAGCCCAGCCTTCCTGCTTGGCGGTGGCTCGAGCGGATCGCAATGGCTGCGGTTTCGTCGATCACGGAATTGCCTCGGCCCTGGGCCGCTCATGATGGACACTTGCAGCCGCGCCTCGCCACCATGGTGCAATTGTAGCGCCTTCGAACGGCATTTGCGACCGGCCGCGCGCATGCGAGGCTTGTTGCTAATGCAAAATCTGGCTGAGAAACAGCTTGGTGCGTTCGTGCTGCGGATTGGCAAAAAACGGCGCCGGCGCATTGATCTCGATGATCTGGCCGGCATCCATGAACACGATGCGGTCGGCGACCTGCCGGGCGAATGTCATCTCATGGGTGACGACCAGCATGGTCATGCCGTCGAGCGCGAGCGCCACCATGGTGTCGAGGACCTCCTTGACCATTTCCGGGTCGAGCGCCGAGGTCGGTTCATCGAACATCATGAGCTTCGGGCTCATGCACAGCGCTCTCGCGATGGCAACGCGCTGCTGCTGGCCGCCTGAAAGCTGGTTTGGATACTTTCCCGCCTGCTCGGGAATCTTCACTCGTTCGAGAAAGTGCATCGCGCGCTCTTCAGCCTCTCGCTTCGGCATGCCCCGCACCTGGATGGGCGCCAAAGCGCAATTCTCAAGCACGGTCAGATGGGGAAACAGGTTGAAATGCTGGAACACCATTCCGACCTCGCGGCGGACCGCATCGACGCGTCGGATGTCGCGGGTGAGCACCATTCCGTCCACGACGATCTCGCCGCGCTGAAAGTCTTCAAGCCGGTTGATGCAACGCAACAGGGTCGACTTGCCGGATCCGGACGGTCCGCAGATGACGATGCGCTCCCCACGGCCGACCTTGAGATTGATGTCGGCCAGCACGTGAAATTCGCCGAACCATTTGTGCAAACCTGTGATCTCCACGGCCCCCACCCTACCCTCCCCCGCAGGCGGGGGAGGGTAGGGTGGGGGCGCGCCGGCGCTCATGCTCATCGCTTTTCTCCCGCAGATAGCCTCTTCTCGATGCCGGTCGCATATCGCGACATCGCATAACAGCAGGCGAAGTAGACGAAGGCGGCGAATATGTAGCCGGTTGCGCTGGTAACCGGCGTCGACCATTTGGGATCCGCGCGCGCAACTTCGATGGTTCTGAGGAAGTCGAAGATGCCGACAATAAACACCAATGTGGTATCCTTGAACAACGCGATGTAGCTGTTGACGATATTGGGTATCGTCACCTTGAGCGCCTGCGGCAGGATGATGAGGCGCAGCGTCTGCCAGTACGACAGACCGAGCGCGTGGGCGGCGTCATATTGCCCCTTGGGCATGGCCTGCAAACCGGCGCGCACCACCTCGGCCATATAGGCGGACGAGAACAGCGCCACCCCGACTAACGCACGCATGAGTTTGTCCGGCGACCAGGAATCCGGAACGAACAGCGGGAGCATTACGCTCGCCATGAACAGCACCGTGATCAGCGGCACGCCGCGAACAAACTCAATGAACAGCGTTGACAGCAACCGCACAGCCGGCAGCTTTGAGCGCCGTCCCAGGGCCAGAACGACACCGATCGGAAGCGACACCACGATGCCGACAGCCGCAACCACAATGGTCACCGTGACGCCGCCCCACAGTGCCGTATCGACGACGGGGAGCCCGATAAGTTCGAGGCCATGCAGAAGCACAAATGATGCAACGGGCAGAACCGCGAAAAAATAAATCGCGCCGATATCGCGGCGCGGCGCCTCAAGCCATAAGAGCCACGCGGTCCCGAACGCCAGCATCGCGAAAAATATGTCGACCCGCCAGCGGCCCGCGATCGGGTACGAGCCGTAGACCACGTAGGCAAAGCGATCGGCGATGTAGGCCCAGCACGCGCCGACGACGGGTCGTTCCGCGGTCGCGAGGCAAGCGTCGCGATCCGATCCGGTCCACACTGCATCGACGATCAGAAAATCGATGAGCGGCAACGCGATCCAGACGAGCGCCAATGCGATTAGCAGCGTCAGCACGCCGCTGCCCACGCTTGGAAACAGATTGGCCCTGATCCAGCCGAGGACGCCCACGGTGGCTAGCGGCGGAGGCACGAATGGTGCCGGGGTCGCCCGAACGAAGGCACGGGCGGTTGGTTGCGAACTGACAGTGAGCGTCTGGGCGTCCATCGCGATCACCGCTCAACCAGGGCATATCGCGCATTGTAGATGTTCATCACCACTGCGATGATGAGGCTGAACGTCAGATAAACCGCCATGGTGATGACCACGACTTCGACCGCTTGTCCGCTGATGTTGAGCACGGTGCCGGCGACCAGGAAGAGGTCCGAATAGCCGATGGCGACCGCAAGCGACGAATTCTTGGTGAGGTTCAGGTATTGGTTGGTGAGGGGCGGGATGATGACCCGCATCGCCTGGGGAATGATGATGAGGCGCAATGTCTGCAGCCGACGTAAGCCCAGCGCCTGCGCGGCTTCGGTCTGTCCGGGCGAAACCGATTTAAGGCCGGCACGCACCACTTCGGCGATGAAGGCGGCTGTGTAGATCGAAAGACCGAGCAGCAAGGCGACGAACTCCGGCAGCAATTCGGCGCCGCCGCGGACGTTGAACCGGCCGATCTCCGGATATTCGAATGCGAACGGTGCGCCTGCCGCAAGAAAACCCGCAACCGGAATTCCGACCACGATCATTGCCGTCGCCGCAACCCTGACGACGATTGCTCTTTGCAACCGCTCGACGCGGCCGGCCACGATGTTGAAGACAACCGCGAGCACGACCGTGCCGGCGAGTACAGCAACGACCTGCAAGCCGTCGGCAAACAGGGGCCGCGGCGTGAACAGCCCCCGATTGTTAAGGATGAAGCCGCCGGGCATGACCAGGCTTCCGGCGATTTCCGGCAGCGCTTTCAGAACGGCATTGTACCAGAACAGAAGTTGCAACAGCAGCGGCACATTGCGGATCAATTCGACGTAGGTCGTGGCCAGCCGCTCCACCAGGAAATTCTTCGACAGCCGTGCAATACCAACCGCAAAGCCGATGACGGTGGCGACTGCAATGCCGATTCCCGCCACCAGCAACGTGTTGAGGAGACCGACCCAAAACGCTCGGCCATAGGTCGAGGCTTGCGAAGAATAGTCGATCAGGGTCTGGCTGATGTCGAACCCGGCCGTCACATCCCAAAAGCCGAAGCCGGAGGCGATATTGGCGCGCGCAAGATTCTCTGCTGCGTTATGGACAGCGCCATAGGCCAGCAGCCCGATCGCTGCGCACAGCAGCGCCTGCAGCAGAATTCCTCGCAGCCTCGGATCGCGATAGAACGGAACGCGCGGCATAAACTCGCGCGCGCGTTCCATCGCCAACCTCCCGCGGAGCAATCAGCGGATCGGCGGTGCGTACTGCACACCTCCCTTGTTCCAAAGCGCGTTGAGGCCGCGAGCGATTTTGAGCTGCGAGCCCTGGCCGACATTACGTTCGAATAATTCGCCGTAATTTCCGACCAGCTTGACGATGCGGTAGACCCAATCCTTGGTCAGCCCAAGCTGCTCGCCGAAATTTCCCTCGGTGCCGAGCAGCCGCTTTATTTCCGGATTCTCGGATTTCATCTGCTCTTCAAGATTTTTTTGACTGACGTTGAGCTCTTCGGCATTGAGCATCGCAAAGTGCACCCACTTGACGATGTCGAACCATTGGTCGTCGCCGTGACGCACAAAAGGACCGAGCGGCTCCTTGGAGATGATCTCGGGCAGCACCACGTGATCCTCCGCCTTGGCAAGCTTGAGCCGCGTGGCGTAAAGCTGAGACGCGTCGGTTGTGAAGGCGTCGCAGCGGCTGGTTTCGTAGGCTTTCAAGGTCTCGTCGAGAGTGGCAAAGATAACCGACTTGAGTCGCATGCGGTTGGCGCGGAAATAGTCGGCAAGGTTGAGTTCCGTCGTGGTGCCCTGCTGGACGCAGATTGCCGCATCGTTGAGTTCAAGGGCCGAATTGACCTTCAACGACTTGCGGACCATGAAGCCCTGCCCGTCATAGTAATTAATGCCAGTGGCGTTGAGGCCGAGCTGGGTATCGCGTGACGACGTCCAGGTCGTGTTGCGCACCAGGACATCGACATCGCCGGTCTGCAGTGCGGTGAAGCGATCGCGCGCCGTCAGGGCAACGAATTTCACCTTGGTGGCGTCGTTGAAGATTACGGCCGCGATGGCACGGCAATAATCGACATCCAACCCGGTCCAATTCCCCTGGGAATCAGGCAGGCCGAAGCCCGGTATCTGGCCGTTGGCGCCGCAGTTGAGAACGCCGCGCTGCTTGACCGTGTCCAGAGTCGCGGCATCGGCCGTACCCACAGCCGCGAATGCCACGGCAGCCGCGCACAGCGCCTGGGCAATCTGCTTCATTTTGAACCTCCTGATTTGACGCTGATCCTACGAAAGCCCCTCCCAACCCGTCCCGTTTTGCGGGGGACGGGAGGGAGGGGCTGAAAGAAGCCGTCCTCGACGGGCACCGCGCCGGCAATACAGCACTTCGCACCGGGCTTTTCACGCCCGCATGCTGCCGCACCTTCCGATATTGCAATCCCACGCCCTATCTAGAAGCCGGTTGCCCGTTAAGGTCAAGGGCATGAAAAGGTCGAGGGGTAACAGGAGCAAAACTCATGGCAGCCCACTTTGGTCATGGCCGGGCTTGTCCCGGCCATCCCGATAATTGGGCACTGTGCCATCGTGATCGAGATCGCCGGGACAAGCCCGGCGATGACGCCACGCGTTTTGCCGCTGTTGCGTCAAGGGCTTGACGAACGCGCGTTGACCCGACCAATAGAAACTTTTGTTCGCGGCGACAAAGGCTTGCCGGTGGGCGCAGCCCCGCCGCCTTAAGGACCAGGCAAATGACCAGCAAAAGCAGCGGCGAGCGCAATCGCGGCCACAAGATGGCGACCCGGCTCGCCAATGGGGGGCGCGACCCGTTCGCCCATCACGGCTACGTCAACCCGCCCGTCTACCATGCGTCGACATTACTCTATCCAAGCGCGGAGGACTACATCGCCCACTGCGGCCAATACAAATACGGCCGACGCGGCACACCGACCGCGGAGGCCCTGGAGAGAGCGCTCGCCGACATCGAGGGGCCGCAATGCGAGGCGGTCGCGCTGCTGCCGTCGGGGCTCGCCGCCATCTCGGCCGCAATATTGTCGGTGGTCCGGACAGGTGACCATATTCTCGTGACCGACAGCGCTTACGGTCCGACTCGCAAATTCTGTGACACCATCCTGCCCCGCTACGGCGTGACGACGACATATTATGATCCTACGATCGGGGCCGGCATCGCGTCGCTCATGCGCCCCAATACGGTCGCGGTTTTCCTCGAAAGCCCGGGATCGCTCTCGTTCGAAGTCCAGGACGTTCCGGCAATCGCAGCCGCCGCGCACGCACGCGACGCCGTGGTGCTGATGGACAATACCTGGGCGACGCCGATTCATTTTCGCGCACTCGAGAAAGGCGTCGATCTTTCGATCCAGTCCGGCACCAAATATATCGGCGGCCATTCCGACGTGATGTTGGGCGCGGTCGCTGCCAAGACTTCGACCTGGCAGCAACTCAAGGAAAC
>WNFS01015831.1_pt1 | contig 10202 bp, 9 predicted proteins | sample 5400141 | NCBI WGS metagenome assembly WNFS01 (sample SAMN13153358, study PRJNA577476) | soil metagenome | isolation source: 60 cm saprolite under Madrone tree | place: USA:California | collected 2016-06-14
TGGAGAGACAGTCCGTCCCTTAGTCTTGACGATCATGATCCATCAAACAATCCTCCACGCAAGAAAAGTAAGCTCGATACCGGCAAGACTACACCCTCGATCCAAGTTCCTACACCCACCGCCATGGCATTGACACCATCCACACCGTCTCTAGTTTCTTCTCCGAGTTCGATTATCTCGTCTGAGAAAGGACCGTCCATTCTCCCACCCCAGAACCCCGGTCAAGTGGATGTCATGTTCCCATCCCCAGTCTCCACCCTCGAAACTATGTTCAACTTCTCGCCTGGCCCTAAAGCTTCAGCATTCGGCGGTACTCATTCCATGGGTGCCTTTGAATGCGGTCTCTGCACGGACGGCACTTCTTGCGTTTGCCGAGACATGGTTCTCAATCCTTCTGCCACGCCATTCAAGACCGAAACTACTCCAGTGCCAGCAGCTTCCATGGTGCCCGTCGACTTGCCTCCAGCTTCCCAGATAGGCGCGCAATCTATTTTGGACAACCTCCCACCATACCAGCCACCAGTCCCTCTTCGACGGCGTGCCGAAGTGAGACCCCTCAGATCTTTGTTTCCTGTCGTACCTTCCTCTGGAGGTCTTTCACGAGTCACTCAATCAGGTCCAGTGGGCTGTTCAGGCGATCCATCGAACTGTCTGGCGTGTGCGGATGACGTGTTTGGACAAGCGTTTTGTGCCGCTGTCGGCGAGTCCTTGGCCTGCAGCGGCCCGTGTGCTGGTTGTCCCCGTGCCAATGGCACCAAGTATGGGGACAGCACGCATACCTCAAACGCGTCCCGGGAGGGTGGTAACTCAGCGGAAACTATTCCAACAAGCGACGCTTGGCGGCAGTTGAAATCACACCCGAATGTATCCTTCGCCGACTTGACCTTGTTGGCCGAGGTTGTGGCACGGAGATCGAAGTGTGCCGGCCCTACAGTAGTCATTTCCCCCCCTCCGGGCTCAATCACCCCAGAAAGAACGTCTTCTCCGGTTGCTCCAAAGGACGGTCCTCGCGCAGGAGGGGAAGGTGACGTTATTTTACTGTCCGATCCGCATGCGAACTACCACATGAAGGAGCGGGACCGTTCCGCGTGTTCATCCCCGAACTTGGAGCTCCTTCAGTGCTCACGGACACGATCGGTGCGCGAGGTCCACAGGGCCGGCGTGAGAGAAGCACTGGCTCTTCTAGACTCACGATTTCGAGGTCATAGTGGGTAATATGTATCCGTGTGTGTTAGTTACACTCATCAATCACTCATGCTTCTGCCAAATGGGCTGGTCGATTACGGGCCTGCGTTTGTATTCCTAGCGCCCTTCCTTACATACATCAATAGAGTAAGTAAATTCCGTGAATGTGATTGTGATTGTGGATGATGCACGTTGTAATGTATCATGACCCTAAACCTACATCAAGTTCTCCTGCGCGGGTCCGTCCGTGATTTCTCCGTCAAGAACCAACTCCTTCAACTTGCCAATAAGCTCGTGGCGTTCACAATGCGACAGCTTCTTCGATGAAGTTTGGCCATCGTATACATTCCGTAGATGAAACACGAGCACCCTGAGGGACGCCCGCTCGAAGTTGTGAGGCAAGGGCGCGACTGATGGCCAAAAACTTAATAATGTTTGGCGTGCGAGTCGATAAGCCCCGGCAGCAAAGAACACACCCGTGATGGCATCTATGGCTGGAACATCAGGCTTGACACCCGTTGCGATCATGTGGCGGAAAACATGCATGGCCCGTTCGAGATTTTTCTGGCGCGCATAACCCACGATGAGAATAGTGTGCATGACACGATTGGGCCTGATCCCCCCTCTCTCCGCAGCATTCATTACGGCTTCCGCTGCGGCCAATTCGCCGATTGCGGCATGACCCTCCATGAGAGCAGCGTAATGGTATTCGTTGGGATGTAATCCCCGATCGAGCATCATTTGGAAAATTCTCTTGGCTGCTCTCAAGTCGCCCTTTATTACAGCCTCGTATCGAATTCGGAGGGCGAAGACCTGGTGACCCGCGAGCACACCACGATCGACTAAGGACTTGATATTTGGCCAGATACAAGCATTCTGGCGAGTTTTAACGAGATAAATGCCAGCTGGGTCAAAGGATTTGCCCACGGTAGATATCGGAGCCGGGTATGATGGAGACCGGGTTGGGAAATGGCCCTGCTTTCCAGAGTGAGTGTTGTTCCAGCCCGATCGCTTGACATTATGAAAGTGACGACGGAGGATAGCAGTCAAGAATTGAGAGAGGCGAGATAACGAGAGGTCATTTAAGGACAACTCTTTGGAAACACGGGCCACTTCAGCTATGGTGAATCCTTCAGCATTGATGAGGTGGGACTCAAGAAGCGCTTGAGTGTGACGATCGGGTTTTACCTGGCACAACTGCATTATACGCAGGCAGGCTTGCAAGCCGTCGATGCCGCATAAGCGTAACAGGCCAGCGGCCAGCGCATTGAAAATTTCGACAGTGGGTTTGGGCAAGACACGAGGTAAGGGCAACTCTTCTTGAGATTCAAATGCGAGAGGTATGTTTCCAAAACCGGCCCGAAATCCCTCGACACCCGCACACACTGCTGAGACGACATTTACGGCGGCGCTAGGCCGGCCAATGACAAAGTAGAACGAAACAAGGGCAGCGATAAAGTGGCCGTCAGGAGTGACACTGGAGCGTTTCATTTGTCCAAGCAAACCATGTGCGGAAACCAGGTCGCCTTGGGATGCCATGTAGCGAAGAAGGATGGTGTATGTCGCGATGTCTGGCAGAAGACGGTGAGAAGCATGACTCAAACTTGACGAACGGATGAGGTCTGAAAAAGTAGCGTATTCTCCTTCGCGTCGCAAGGGGTGCACACCAAACGACAGTTGGGACACATCGAACACTCCGAAATCGAAATGACGGATTACCGATAATACATTCTCTGTATCGCGGGTATCTATCGATAATTGAAGCAGGGCATTCAAGATTAGAGTAGATGTGCTTGTGTCTGCGTCTTTCAGAGCGTTCAAGGCGCGTGTCTGGACAACAGCGTCCGGGCCCAGGGAGCGATATGCGGAGATGACGATGGCGTGGGTGCGAGCGTCGATACCAAATCCTGCTTTCAACATCCGCTGAATGACGTCCATGGCCTTGACAATATTTCGATTGCGAAGGTGGCCAGACAAAAGAAGATGATATGTCCTCCGACCCGGGAGTAAACCTTCCTTTTCGAACCATTTTAAGGCACAATCCAGGCGTGTAAACCGTGACATTTCGACTTGTGCAAGGATATACCAATCTAGAAGGCGAGTGCTTTGACGTCCTAACTGACATTTTTGAAGACGGGCTAAAGCGGGTATGAATCTCCATTTTCGAGCTTCGGCAAGTCGGTAAGCCACTGCCTCGTAAACCTCTTTTTCCAAGTGACGGCCATAATGGTGTGCGGCGGTTAGGATGAGAAATGCTCTGTGGGGATGGGGAGTGGATATCATCTTCTGGGCAAGACGAGATACCTGGCGACTGTCGGAGAACGAACGGAGGATTTTCTTCCAGAGGGATTTCGAAGTAGTGGGACGAATGTGTGACCTTTTCACGAATGAGAGGTGATCTGACGAGACGTCGTGAATGGGTGGCGCAACGGGCTGACGCATGTTGAGTCGCACAGGGTTTGGTGAAGGAGAGACGGTCGTGTTTGGGTCGTCGTGGTCGTGTGACATGAGAACTGGTCGCACCTTCCGACGGGAAGAAGTAAAAGACCTGAGGCATGTGAGAGGGGGGGAGGGATAGGGACGTGAAGTATGGAGTGACGAGGGAATGAAAAGATCCGCCAGAGAGTGTACAAGGTGATGGAGAGACTTCCTGTCGCCACGGCCAACTCTCCAAAGCATGGACAGCCAGGTCAAACGTCAGGAGAGGACGGTGTTAAGACACCGTGGGCGTGGGCTGTGAACACGCCGGCAGGAAAGCGCGAGAAAATAAGAAACACGTGGAGGAGGGAAGGTGGAAAAGACCTCACATCAGACACGAGGCAGACTGGGCAGGAGAACGACTTGACGAAAAGACGAGTTGCTCTCCAGCACGGCAGCACGGATGGACGGGTGAGGCGGGTGCGGTGCGGGTGCGGTAATTCGGGTGGAGGCACGCGTTGCAAACGGCGCATACAGCCGCCCCTGTCCATCAGCGGATGTTCCCGCACTCGGGCAAGTCCCCTGCTTCGTATCCCTTGACGTCTGTTTCTTTTTCACTACTGTAGCTTAGCATGAAACCCAAATTCGCTTGTGTCAAGCGTCTTAAAATTTATTTTCTCAAATCTGTCATCCCGTCCTGCTAAATCTAAACTAAATGATTTATGGCGTGAGAACTTTGCTTGTGGGCCTGTCGACAAGGTCGGTCGGCCGCCTCGTGTTGTTGCGCTCGAGCTGCTGTACGTCCGATGGACGGCAGACAAGAGAAAAATCTTGTTCTTTGTTCAAAGATCGCTGAGTCAGCTTTCACTTTGATCCTGTTTGAACCAGCTCGGAGAGGACAAACCCTCGGAAGATGGAACGTAGATCCCGTGCATATCGCATCTCTTTGGACTGGCTGTTCGTGCGTTCCGGTCTTACGATCTGCTCGGCAGGCGCTAGTCCGAAAGGCACGCTGATTTCATCAAACTCGTCACCCCGGTTCGGTGGCGGACTATCGAGCAAGTCCAATGCCTTGATTATTCTCATCGATGCCACACTCCCAAGCTCTAGTTGACACATACTTCCGCTTTGGTTCATTTTACCGACCAAAACTTGTTCAATTCCCCATTCCCGCGGAATGAATCCATTCCGGCTGTCTTCCCCCGATGCGTGTTTGGGGTTTCTTCCCAGGTCGTCTAGTCTTGATGGTCGCTCATTTCAGGTGTTAAGGTCAATACCGTCTGCCACGAATGGTAGTACCCTGGAGCGCCCGGAGATCCGCCTGTCGATTGACTGCTAGACGCTCGACTCGCGTAAGGGGATCAGAATCTGCAGTTAAGTTAACCGCCGCCCTGGCGACGGCGCGAGAAACCATGAGTTTCATCACTTTCGCCTGACCCGAGCTGTTCGCCGTGAAATAACGCGTGGCATATAATATATAAAGTGGGATGATCATCCTCACTCCCTTAGTTACCTCGCCGTTCCTATGACTCGCATCCACTCTCCCAGGTCCCACCTTTCGGTGCTCCAGACTAGTGCATCCCGCTTTGCCTCTCTTCCCGCCTTCTATGTACCTCGGACCCTCTCAGAGTCCGGTGACGTAGCATCCTGGGAACCCATCTCATACACGCAATTCCTCCTCGATGTCGAGTTATTTGCAAGACATTGGGCTCATGTCCTCAAGCTTGATGGTATCCCTCAGCGGTCTGTCATCGGCATGTGGTTAGTCAATTATATGACTCATTTCGTCGCTTGACATCTGATGATTCATATTACTGTAGGTTGAGCGGCATGACCTACGTTGACGTGCTGCACATATACGGACTCACGCGCGCTGGCTATATCCCGCAACTTTTCAGCGTTCGGCTACCCAACCCTGACGTCGTTTACGAACTGCTTAGCAAAGCAAATGCCCGCGCGCTTCTTGTAGACCCATCGTTCGAAGGTCTTCTCAAAAGTTGCCCAACTCCAACACACCTTGCTGCCACGACCGTGTACGACATAGATTCCCATGACATGCCCCTTCCAAGCCTTCCCTCACTCAGGGAGAGTGATACCGTCTTCATTTTCCATACCAGTGGTTCCACTTCCGGAATCCCAAAACTCGTGCCTTGTAGTTTGTCCTGGCTTGATTCCGCTATCACCAAGTCACATCAAATCTCGAAGCCTAGTGGTCGAACCGAGCGCAATCAAGACGTCACAGTGTGGATGTGAGTGATCTACGTCCATGGTCTTGCGCACAGTTGAATAACTCTTTGTAGGGGGAGCGTGTGCCACATAGCCCAGACATTCAGTGAGTACCACCGCCACAGAAGTCAATCGCTTTGATCGAACTGAAACGCCCTATCATTAGTGTTACTTCCCAGCATCTTCGTAACTCACGGCAAAACCCGAGGCTCCTGGCGCTCCTGCAAACACTTGATGATGCGCTGTACAGCGGACTGGCGCTTCCTCGGGAAGAGGAAGAGTGGGCACGTGGAAATGGCATCAGGCTGCGTGTGAGTTTCTTATCTATTTCTGACACAACCGTGTCTGATATTTGCACAAGAATCTCTTTGGCAGCACAGAATGCGGCGCCATGCTTCTGTCGACTTGGACGAGAGGTTCCGAAATGGTCCTTCAACCTCTCGATGGGATGTCGTATGCCTTCCACCCCGTTGCTTCGCAATCTGAAGCAGGGACCTCACAAGCGGAACAATGCTCTACTGCACCCTTGCTCGAACTTGTCATCCTTGCCGAGTCACCGGACTGCCCGGAATGCACTCTGCGAGGCACCGATGGAAACTTCCATACGGGTGATCTGTTCCAAGAGGTCAAACCCGGCTATTACCTTTCCAAAGGCCGAGATGATGACTGGATAAAGAGCGAGAATAGCCTCCGCTGCGATACCAAGTACGTAACACAGCCGTGCCTTTGTAATAACTTCAGTTAACCGGTTTGCAGGGCCATCGAGGATAACGTTCGTGCAACTTGCGGCGATCTGGTGGCTGAATGTATCGTTGTCGGGAACGGTCGCCCATCGCCAGCACTGTTCATCGAGACGAATTCAGACCTTCCTCAGCCCAAATTGAAACGAGAAGTTCTCCGCCGCACCCGACAGTTTCACACAAGACGATATTTGCACGAACGGATTGTTTCGGCAGACATGATCGTGATCGTCGGAAAGGGTTCATTACCCAGGACAGCTACCAAGGGCAACGTCCGTAGGAAAGCCACGGAAGAGGCCTTCCGGACTGTTTTAGACAAAATGTATGGCACGGAATGGGCTGGTACATCATAACTTGATTACCCATGGACAGGTAGAGTACAGGCAGTATCTATTACATCTACACTTTCTATTATTTCGCAACAATAACTTGTATCTCTTCATATTACTAGCCGTTTCAGTAGGATTAATCATAGTGCTAATAGAGGTACGGACGTATAGTTTAGATCCTTACAATAGTACTATAATTGCACCTACTCTAAAATATTAAGCCTTGCTTAGGATTCCTCTTCCCTGTCTGAGGTGCATGCGTCTGCCACAGTAATGATGACTTGTTCAGGTTTTATTTGCATGAAGAGGAGCTCTGTATGATCGACAGCTGTCTTGACATGTACGTGAATGTCAACGTGTGACAGTGGCGCCTTCCCTTGTTCATCCACCGCGTTGTGGGAAGAAGGCACTCCACGAGTCAAATCCAGAGTGATTTGATGTGTCAAGAAGTGCATGGGACGATTGTGGTCGGGAAACAAACTGGTCCGACTCACTAATGTCGAAGAAGATGGAAGGTGTTGTTTGTACAGTCGAACAGCCGGGAGATTACCCGCGGGCGAAATAGGACTCGGAACCCAATTAAGGATAAGAATGACGGGATAATGTGATCGGTGAAAGCTCCACAAGGCTGTGAGAACGGTTTGAAGGGGGTTGTTTGATGTGGTGAGTGGTGGCGCGGCGGGGTTCATCAAATGAGGGGCGTGTCGTTCGGCCGCTAAGCGGTCCAGCCAGTAAAAGCTACTGGCCGAGTCGACGGAAAGAAGGGCAATTTCGGACGTGGGAAGATTACACGCGTGGTATGACGATAGATTGGCTAGACCGGCAGCGAGCTGTGACGAGGACCTTGGGCGGAAGATGTGAACGTTGCGAAGTGCGACGGAGATGATCTGCCCAGGGGTGTTTTCATCGGAAGGGAAGCTGTGCGGCAGGCGTGTTTGGAGTAGTGTCTGAAGACGGTGGACATCGAAGGTGCCATCAGTGTCGAACACGACGGAGACCTTGTTCCAGCCACCGAAACCGGGAAACGGAGGAGTCGGTATTCCAGTCGGAGCGGCGGCTGTGTTTGATCAACACGGGACACGGCAAATTTCTTAAATATAAAGCAAAAAACTAACATGTGGATCGCGTAGCGCTCAATAACTACAGGTAAGGTAAGTGAGAGAGAAGCATATTATGAAGGAAATTTTACTTGATCAAGGGACTCGGCCATCGATGGATGCACTGGACACGTGACGAGCACCCGAGGCAAGCACGACGGTGGTGCCTCTGCAACGTGACCAGAATGTCGTCTGCGCTCCAAAGGGCTCCTCCCTCCTCCTCTCGTCGTCCCCAATCCATATCCTCCAACCCTCCCTCCACCTCTATCACAAGAGGCGCTACAGCTCGCTCCGCCGTCAATCCTCGTGTTTCCGTCTCAGTCAACACTCCACGCCGTTCTTCCTTGAAGCATACAACCCCTCCTCCAGATGGCCCAGATGCCCCGGATGCACTGGCTGCTTCTCTCAAACGAGAGACAGAAGAGAAAGAGCGGGTGTGTGACCGCCTCACTTCACCGTCACCTGCTCGGTGCTCATGTATTCCCAGCTCCTCGTTCAATTGCAGAACAAGGACCAGACCATCAAAACCCTAACAGACGAGAATGCCAATTTCACCAAAACTCTCAATGCCGCTGAAACAAGGTTATATGAATTTTATACTGAGCAGGCTAGAATGGAAGAGGAAATGTCTGCTCGCATTGAGGTCACGGAGAAACTTCGAACCCAAGTCCGCGAGCTTGAAAAAGAGAGACGTGATCTACATAGACGATATAATGAACAGGTAAGCCCACAAGCTCGTCGACGTGAACCGCAAAGGTAAACGCGTGTTTTCAAAGACTGCTACCTTTGAAGCGGAACGCCAAGCATTCTATGACAACGAGCAACACCTCAGGTCCCGCATCCAGTCTCTCACGCAAATACGAAAGCAGCCAGCACCACCGTCGCCAACTGTGTTAGTTATGCCGGAAACCGACGCTGAGGAAGAGGAGGAAGAGGAAGCTGTCGAACCATCTGTTTCGACTCAAGAGAAAGAAGATCCTCATGTGGAGCCCGCCGAGATGACGGCTCTAAAGCTAGAACTATCCACCCTGTCTACGTCACATTCGTCGCTTCAAAGCACCCTCGTCCTCCTGCAGACTCAGCTCGTCGACTTAAAGCGGGTGAACAATGAACTTCAGGAGGAGAACGAAAGCTACAACATCCTTCTACGCGAGAAGACTATAAGCGGACAGTACGACTTATTCAGGCGAGTTAGCGGGGACAGCCCGAGCTTCTGCGATGAAGACGGCCAGACGGACGATATGGGTGATGTTCGAAGTGTGCAAAGTGGCGCACATAGCACTCAACTGGGCACGGTCGACGAACATCCGGACGAGGATCATTTGCATAGCGATCTGGGCACAGATCACGATGGCGATCTTATGCCAAATTCCGACGACGAGGGATCTCTCCCGAGAGAAGGTTCGGCCCGCGGAAAGCGCAGTCGTCATGGCCGCAATCGCCACGGTGGGTCTTCACCTTCACCTGTACCTCGGGGAGAGTCACTCGCTGGATTGCCCATTACTGGCCCTGGGCTCGACCTGGCCGCCGAGTTGGGAAGGGCCGAAAACAAGGACATATTGGAAGATCATTCAGTCGACGTCTCAGGCCCGCCGAAAGACAAACGAGGAAAGAAGGGGGTGTCCGAATCTAGGAAGGTTTCCGCGGCAGATGGAATGGAGAGGATCGATTCTTCTTCAAATGAAGTGGACTCCTTGCGAACCGAGATCAAATCTCTCAAAGATGCAAACAAGGCTCTCTCTCTTTATGCATCCAAGATTATCGACAGGATTATCGCTCAGGAAGGATTTGAGCACGTCCTGGCGGTCGATTATGAACCAGGAAAGTCTCCGGCCACTCCTACCGCGACGATGCCATCTCCGGACACATCCGCCGGGGCTGACCCCAAACCGAAGCGACGAAACACAATGGCTGCCCGCTTGAATTCTAATCCCTCTCCGCAAGTTGAGAAACTCACAACATTCAGTTCACCACCTCCGAGTAATTCTCCTCCATCACGGTCAAGCAGGCGCTCATTATCCTTCGATTGGCGTGCCCTTTCTTCCCTGGTAAGCGGAGATAAGGACAAGAAGCCCGAAGCAAACCCCAATCTTCGTCCTCGTACGCTCAAACCTGGTACCGTCAGCGGGGCACGCAAACTCGAAACACAAGAGGATGAAGAAGACCGCAAGGAACGCGAGCGGCTGAATGCAACGATGAAACTCATG
>WNFS01004930.1_pt1 | contig 10201 bp, 5 predicted proteins | sample 5400141 | NCBI WGS metagenome assembly WNFS01 (sample SAMN13153358, study PRJNA577476) | soil metagenome | isolation source: 60 cm saprolite under Madrone tree | place: USA:California | collected 2016-06-14
CGATTCGCGTGCTACGGTTTTGCGCGTCATTCCACGAACGTTGCGCAATTGCCGAACTCGTTTGCCAAGGAAGCGGAGGAAATCTCCATCGGGAATGGGTATCTCCCGGTGTAGACTCGCAACCTTGGAATTGGCGCTTGGGGTTGTGCTCATGGGCTCACAAATCGCATATGCATTATAATACAGCTGGCCTCAGTATGGTCAAGAATGATTGGGTTTTGGTTGAGACATCTATTCAAGAATTTCTTCGGAACCCTTTTATACCATGTAAAATATTTATAATAAAAGGCTTAGATGGGATAAATCGTAGGGTAATTGGGACTTGTGGGCAAAGTTCCAATTTGCTCGTATATGCAGTATTATTCTGAATTCGAAACGTGCACGCCTAACCTCGGCGCTCAAGTCTAAATGCTCGTTTCTGGGCTAAGATTGCGAAATCAACGGAGGTTCCTAGAATGAAGTTGCCTAACTACGTGAACGGTCAGTGGAGTGAAGGCACCGGTCCCGGCGAAATGCTCATTGATCCAGTTACCGCGGACCAACTGGCGAACATATCTTCGCAAGGCGTCGATCTTGAAGCGGCCCTGGCTTTTGCGCGAACTCAAGGCGCGCCTGCGCTCCGGCAACTTACTTATGTCCAGCGCGCTGAATTATTGGCGAAGATCGCGGATGTGCTCGCTGCAAATCGCGACGAGTATTTCCGGCTTTCCTTGCTGAACTTGGGCGCAAATCAGGCCGACGCCTCATTCGACGTGGACGGTGCGACTTACACCATGAAGTATTACGCCAAAATCGGCCGGGCGCTTGCGAACGGGAAAATGCTAAAGGAAGGCGCCCAGATTTCTCTTTCGAAGAGCAGCGCCTTTGTTGGGCAACATTTTCTGATGCCGGCAAAGGGTGCCGCCGTTTTCATCAACGCGTTTAATTTTCCCGCATGGGGGCTGTGCGAGAAGGCTGCGCCAGCGTTACTCTCAGGGGTTCCGGTAGTTGTGAAGCCTGCTTCACCCACAGCTTGGCTGACGCACCGGATGGTGGAGGATATTGTAAAAGCAAATGTCTTGCCGCCTGGAGCGATCTCCATTATCTGTGGTTCTGCGCGCGACTTGTTGGGCTACGTTCAAGAAGAAGACATCGTTTCGTTTACGGGCTCGGCTGAAACCGCGGCGCGAATTCGCTCTCATGCCAACGTCCTGCGGCGTTCCGTGCGCGTAAACATTGAAGCGGATAGCATAAACTCCGCTATTCTCGGGCCTGATTGCACTCCCGGGACGGAGCTGTTCGACCTCTTGGTGAAAGAAGTTGTCCGCGAGATGACCCTCAAGGCCGGACAGAAATGCACGACCATCCGGCGCGTCCTGGTTCCGCGTGAGCAGATCAAAGCCTTTGGTGATGCCACAGCAGCACGATTGAGTTCCATGAAAGTCGGAAATCCGCGGAACGCCGAGGCGAGAGTGGGGCCGGTGGTGAACAAGGCACAGCAGTCCTCTTGCCTGGAAGGACTAGACAAGTTGAAGCAGGAATGCGAGGTCTTATTCGGTGGTGACAAGAATTTCCAGCCAATAGATGCAGATTTGCAAAAGTCCTCCTTTGTGCAGCCGGCACTGCTCTTCTGTAAGGATGGGCTCAGTGCAAAATACGTTCATGACGTCGAGGTTTTCGGCCCGGTAGCGACACTTGTGGCTTATGACGGTTTGGACGATCTCATCGCCATCGCGCGCCGAGGATTGGGTTCACTGGTGGCTTCGGTGTTTTCCAATGACGCGAGCTTCACGCGCGAAGCGATTCTTGGAATCGGCGATCTCCATGGGAGAGTCCTGGCTGTCAATTCCGCCGTTGGGACCCAGCACACGGGCCACGGGAACGTCGTGCCAAGCTGTTTGCACGGCGGGCCGGGAAGGGCTGGAGGAGGCGAGGAACTTGCCGGCTTGCGCGCCCTATTTCTTTACCATCGCCGATTTGTCTTGCAGGGACCGGTCGATGGCATCACCGAATTGGCAGGAATGTGCGCTGACACCGCCCTCTTGTATTCATAACTGTCGCCTCCTCCCGCGAATCTAAGGCTTGGTGGACTTGCCGGAACGGGCACGCACTTGCATGTCAAGACTCCGGTTATCCTGGGAATAATGCAACCATAACCTGAGTCTTTTTGCCGAGGGCCAGTCAACGATGCCACGCATTCAAACCACCGAAGACCGCCGTCTCGAGGAAGCACGCACCCGCAAGAAACATTGGAAGCGCTGGGGGCCCTATCTTTCCGAGCGGCAGTGGGGAACGGTTCGTGAGGATTACAGTCCCGGCGGCACTGCCTGGGAATTTTTCCCGCACGACCACGCGCGTTCGCGCGCGTATCGTTGGGGAGAGGACGGCCTCGGCGGGATCAGCGACCGCCACCAGATGATGTGTTTTGGGCTGGCGCTGTGGAATGGACGCGACCACATTCTGAAAGAACGGTTTTTTGGCCTTACGGGAAATCAGGGCAATCATGGCGAGGACGTCAAGGAATATTACTTTTACCTTGACTCGACACCCACGCACAGCTACATGCGCATGCTCTACAAATATCCGCAAGCGGAATTTCCGTACGAAACCCTGTTGGAGGAGAACCAGCGTCGCGGCCGTGGTCAGCCGGAGTTTGAATTGCTCGACACTGGCGTCTTTTCAGGGAACCGCTATTTTGACATTTTCGTCGAGTATGCCAAAGCCGACGTCGAAGACATTCTCATTCGAATCACCGCGGTCAATCGCGGGCCCGAACCCGCCGCATTGCACATCTTGCCGCAACTTTGGTTTAGAAACACTTGGTCTTGGGGCAGGGACCTTCGCCGCCCGGTCGCGCGAAAAGCTACCTCCGTTCCCGGGAGCGCTTGCGCTGAATTGCAGCATTGGCAGTACGGCAAGCGCTGGCTGCTGTGCGCGGGTCAGCCGGAACTGCTGTTCACGGAAAATGAAACGAACAGCGCGCGCCTTTTCGGCGGAAGGAACCGCTCCGCTTACGTGAAAGACGCCTTCCACGAATATTTGATTCAGGGCAATAAGGCGGCCGTCAATCCCGATCAGATGGGAACGAAAATGGCCGCATTTTATCCGTTGCAGCTGGATCCCGGCGAGTCCGCCACGCTCAAGCTTCGGCTTACCGACCTCGAGCCGCTCGAGGGCATGGAAACGGGCGCAGGCAAGGTGGGGGGATTCGTTTCTCCCGGCGCGCAAGAACGCGCCGAGGGCGTTCCCGGCACGAACGATTTTGGCGGGGGATACGAAGACGTGTTCGTGACGCGGCAAAAAGAAGCCGAAGAATTTTACGCCACGCGGATTCCGAAAGAGCTCTCCGAGGATGCCAAAGCCGTGATGCGGCAATCTTTTTCAGGCATGCTCTGGTCCAAGCAGTTTTATCACTACGACGTGCACAACTGGCTCGAGGGCGATCCTGCCGGTCCCAAGCCGCCGGACAGCCGATGGAACGGCCGCAACAAGGATTGGACGCATCTTTACAACGACGACATTATTTCCATGCCCGACAAGTGGGAGTATCCGTGGTATGCGGCATGGGACCTGGCGTTTCACTGCATTCCGCTGGCGCTGGTCGACCCCGATTTTGCCAAGGAACAGCTCATCCTTCTTTTGCGCGAATGGTACATGCATCCCAACGGGCAATTGCCCGCCTACGAGTGGGCTTTTGGCGACGTGAATCCGCCGGTTCATGCGTGGGCCGCCTGGCGCGTCTACAAAATCGAGCGCCGCGTGCGCGGCGTCGCCGACCGCGGATTCCTCGAAAAAGTCTTTCACAAGCTGCTGCTGAATTTTACCTGGTGGGTGAACCGCAAGGACCCTGACGGCGCAAACATTTTTCAAGGCGGATTTCTCGGCCTCGACAATATCGGAGTCTTTGACCGTTCCGCGCCACTTCCCACCGGAGGCCACCTCGAACAGTCTGACGGCACCAGTTGGATGGGTATGTATTGCCTGAACATGCTGGCCATCGCTCTGGAGCTCGCGAAAGAGGATCCTGCTTACGAAGACGTCGCCAGCAAGTTCTTCGAGCATTTCGTTTATATTGCACGCGCCATAAACGATTTCGGCGTGGGCGGGATGTCGCTGTGGGATGAAGCCGACGGTTTTTTTTATGACGTGTTGAAACTCCCGAACGGCGAAGAGCACTTCCTGAAAATCCGGTCGATGGTCGGACTGATCCCGCTTTTCGCGGTCGAGACCCTCGAACCGGAAATCGTGGATTGCCTCCCGGGCTTCAAGCGCCGCATGCAGTGGTTCATTGACAATCATCCCGACGTGCCCGAGCACATCGAAATGACGCAGCGTTCCGCGCGCGGCGTCCGCCGGCTTCTTTCCCTGGTGAATCGCAAACAGCTCAAGCGCGTCCTCAGCCGCATGCTGGACGAAACGGAATTTTTTTCGCCCTACGGAGTGCGTGCTCTCTCTCGCTTCCATAAGGACCATCCTTACGAGGTTCACGTGAACGGAAACACCAACCGCGTTGACTACGAACCCGCTGAATCCTCGACAGGCCTCTTTGGCGGAAATTCCAACTGGCGCGGGCCCATCTGGTTTCCGGTGAACTATCTGCTCGTGGAATCCTTGCAAAAATTCCACCACTACTACGGTGAAGATTTTAAAGTCGAGTGCCCCACGCATGCCAGCACCGAAGCCGATCTCTGGCAGGTAGCGGCGGAAATTTCCCGGCGGCTCATTCACATTTTCCTTCGCGATTCGAACGGCCGCCGTCCCGTAGCAGGCGGCACGGAACTTTTTCAAAGCGATCCTCACTGGCGCGATCTCATTCTCTTCTACGAATATTTCCACGGTGATAATGGGAGCGGGATTGGCGCCAGCCATCAAACCGGCTGGACCGGTCTGGTAGCAAAACTGATCGAACAAAGCGGTGAGTAGCGTGCCCGAACTTACGGCGCTCGAACTTTACCGGTCGATTGGATACGAGGATCACCATTGTCTATTGATAACTAAATGGTTAAAACACTATTCTAATTTTGAATAGTTTGAGGCAATGCTCATGAGTGCGAAATTCGATGGGAAAATAGTCCTGGTGGCGGGGGGCACCGGCGAATTGGGGCGCGCCGTCACCTCAGCATTCCTTGAAGCTGACGCAAGAGTTATTATTACCTATCGTGTGCGGAAGGAATTCGATGGCTTGAAGAGCGCCGCGGGAAAAAACGAGTCGAATCTGGAAGGGCATGTGGTTGATGTTACGGATGAAGCTGCTGCCCGCCAGCTGGTCGAGAAAATTGTGGGGAAGCATCGCCGTTTGGACGCCATGGTCAACACCGTCGGTGGCTACGCCGGCGGCACAAAGTTGTGGGAGCTGGAGACGAAAGTCTTCGACCAAATGCTGGCGCTGAATCTGCGATCGGGCTACGCGCTGTCGCGTGCGGCGGTAAGAGCGATGCTGAAGGAGGGGCGCGGAGCCATCGTCAATGTCGCCGCAAAAGCGGCGGTCGATCACGCTGCCGGCGCTGCTGCCTACGCCGCCTCAAAATCCGCTGCCGTTGCACTGCTGGATTCTCTCGCAGCAGACCTGAAAGGCAGCGGCGTTCGCGTGAATTCGATTATCCCCAGCATCATCGATACGGAAGCAAACCGAAAAGCTATGCCAACGGCTGACTTCTCGAAATGGCCGAAGCCCGAGGACATCGCGCGCGTCATCTTGTTCTTATGCGGTGACGACGCCAAAGTTATTCACGGCGCAGCGATCCCGGTCTACGGGGATAGTTGAGACTTTCGATCAAGAAACGAATCCGACTTAGCGCGATTGGATCGCAAGACCGGGTGTAAGCCACAGTCACCAAGGAGCGGCTGGTGTCAGAACAAGCAGAAGTCCAGTTTGGCCGCGAGATTTGTGGCGATCTCGCCGCCGCCGAATCGCGCGAATGGCTCGTTACCAATGGAATCGGCGGGTACGCGTCCGGCGCCATTGCGGGAAGCCAGACGCGGCGTTACCACGGGCTGCTCGTCGCCGCGCTACAGCCGCCTGTGGGTCGCACACAGCTTGTTTCGGCCATCGACGAAATCGTTCATTACGACGGCGCGGATTTCTCCCTCGCCACGCATCGCTGGGCCGGTGGCGTAGTCGATCCCAAAGGCTTTCTCCTCCTTGAAGATTTTCACCTGGAAGGTTCCACGCCGGTTTGGACCTACGCCCTGGCCGACGCGATTTTGGAAAAGCGCATTTGGATGCATCAGGGCGAAAACACCACTTACATTCAGTACACGCTGGTTCGAGGAAGCGGCGCGCTTGAAATGGAATTGAAAGCGCTGGTGAATTATCGCGATTTTCATTCGCTGACTCACGCCGGCGACTGGCGCATGAATATCGCGCCGATAGATCGCGGCGTAAAGGTGCAGGCCTATGACGGTGCAACCCCAATTTATTTGAAGAGTAGCGCTGCCGGCTGCGAGCCGCGGCACGAATGGTATCTTGATTGTTATTTCGCCGCAGAAACCGAGCGGGGTCTGAGCGACCGCGAGGATCGCCTTTTTGCCGCGCTGTTCCGCACAAGACTCGAAGCCGGTTCCAGTGTCACGTTTGTTCTGACCACAGAAGCAACAGCGTCCCTCGACGGGGAAACCGCCCGCGCAGAGCGCGCCAATCACGATGTGAAACTGTTTCAGGAATGGCAGGAGAAAAACGAAGTTCTTGCCGGAGAGGCGCCCTCGTGGATTTGGCAACTCATCCTCGCGGCGGATCAATTCATCGTGAAGCGCAGCCTGCCGGAAGAGCCGGAGGGCCGCAGCGTTATCGCCGGCTATCACTGGTTCGGCGACTGGGGCCGCGACACCATGATTGCATTGCCGGGACTAACGCTCGCAACAGGCCGCGCGGGCGTTGCCAGGCAAATCCTTCTTGCCTTTTCGCAGTACGTGGATGGCGGGATGCTTCCCAACAATTTTCCCGACGCCGGCGGCAAGCCGGAATACAACACGGTTGACGCCGCGCTCTGGTTTTTTGAAGCTGTCCGGCAGTATTTCGCTGCGACGCAAGATGCCGCGACGCTACAAAAACTTTTCCCCGTTCTTGCCGGCATGATCGATGCGCACATTGCGGGAACGCGCTACAACATCCGTGTCGATGCGGCCGACGGACTTCTCTATGCCGGAGGTCCCGGTGTGCAACTCACGTGGATGGATGCAAAAGTCGGTGACTGGGTCGTCACGCCCCGCACCGGCAAGCCCGTGGAGATCAATGCCCTCTGGATCAACGCGCTCGGAACGATGGCCGGATTTGCGAGACACCTCGGAAAACCTGGCGACGCTTACGAAAAACTCGCTGCTAAAGCCAAGAACAGTTTTCAGAAGTTCTGGAACGCGGACCGCAATTGCTGCTTCGACGTCATCGATTCCCCGGGCGTCGGAAATGATGCCGCTCTTCGGCCAAATCAAATTTTTGCCGTCTCATTGCCTGTAAGCCCGCTAACGCCCGAGCAGCAAAAAGCGGTTGTCGATGTTTGCGCGCGGCATCTCTTAACTTCGCATGGGTTGCGGAGTCTCGCGCCGGGTGAACCTGGTTATAGCGGCCATTACGGCGGCAGCCCCCGCGATCGTGATGCGGCCTATCATCAAGGCACGGTCTGGGGCTGGCTACTCGGTTCCTTCGCGCTCGCGCACTATCGCGTCTTTCAAGACCGAGTAGCGGCCTTGCGTTTCCTCGAGCCGCTTGGGCATCAGATTTACGCGATCGGCCTTGGCACTCTGAGTGAAATTTTCGATGGCGATGCCCCCTTCACCCCTCGTGGCTGCATCGCGCAGGCCTGGACGGTCGCGGAAGTCTTGCGCGCTTGGAAGGAACTAGCGGACGAAAAAAAAACTGAATCACTTAGACGTATTTGATATCGCTGAAGTGGAACACCTATCCGCGAGACTGCGTCTCGTACAGCTCAATAAGGACTTTGCCGCCATCCGGAGAGGCGACGAGGAAAAAATTGACACGCGTGCCGTCCGCCCCAGCCCGAGTCGCAGGATAGATGGAAGCGACTTTGAACTTTTCCTTCAGGATTTGCGCGGCGCGGTCGACATTCGCGCAGAGATATTCCACCTGCTGGATGCCCTCTCCAAACCTGGCCAGATATTTCGCGATGGCTCCCTCGCCGCCTGGCTCTCGCGTCGTTAAAACGTCCAGAGAGATCCCCTCGGCGAAATGAAGTTCGAATTCTTCGGCATCCTGGTCTGGAGGAACCTGAGCCAGCCTGGGGGTGCCATTAGCGACTCGAATTCGCCCAAACGTATCGCGCGGCACGGCAAGCCCAACTGTTATGCTCGGAGTGGGTCCGTGCAACAGCGCGGAGAGCTCGCTCTCCGCCCACCATTCAGCGATGGCGGATCCCCCAGTGGCACGGCCCAAACGATAGATTTCACTTGCGGCGGCAATTCTCTTGAGTTCATCCGCGGACGCGAGGTCCGCGATCGATTGGGCTAGAGGGCTGGACATGGAGACACCAGGAATTGTAGCTTGAGGGCGGCACGAAAAGAAGCCGAAGCCGTCCTGGTAAGACGCATCGAAAACCAGGTGCGCCGCATCTGAGGGATATGCCAAAACCTGTTTTATTAACCGTGGATGACGACCCGGAAGTTTTGCGGGCGATCGAGCGTGACTTGCGCAGCCGCTATGCGGACCGCTACCGCATAATGCGTGCGAATTCCGGAACCGCCGGCCTGGCGACTCTGCGCGAATTGAAAGCGCGCAACAATCCCGTTGCTTTGCTGCTCGCGGATCAGCGCATGCCCCAAATGGACGGCGTCAACTTCCTCTCCGAGGCTATGGAGATGCACCCACTGGCGAAGCGCGCGCTCCTGACCGCCTATGCCGATACCAATGCCGCCATCGACGCCATCAACGAAGCTCGCGTGCACTACTATTTGATGAAACCCTGGGACCCGCCCGAGGAGAAACTGTTTCCAGCGCTCGACGACCTTTTGCACGATTGGACCGCGTCCTTTCGCCCGCCCTACGAGGGCATTCGCGTTCTCGGCACGCGCTGGTCGAACCGTTCCTACGAGCTGCGCGAATTCCTGGCGCGCAATCAGGTGCCCTATCAATGGATTGACGTGGAGTTGGCACAGTCCGATGCGGAAGTGCGCGGGCTGATTGACTCGCTGGGGCCCGAGGCCGATAAACTTCCCCTAATCCTTTTCCCGGATGGAACACGCCTCCCGGAGCCGCCTCTGCCTGCCGTCGCAGATAAAATCGGTCTTCGCATGCATGCCCAAACGAATTTCTATGATCTCGCTATCGTTGGCGGCGGTCCCGCGGGACTTGCCGCGGCTGTGTATGGCGCGAGCGAGGGGCTGCGAACGGTGATCGTCGAACGCGAAGCGCCGGGAGGCCAAGCCGGACTTAGTTCTCGGATTGAGAACTATCTCGGTTTTCCTTCCGGACTTACCGGGCTGGACCTGGCGCGCCGTGCCGTCGCGCAGGCGCGGCGCTTTGGCGTGGAGATCCTCTCTCCGCAGGAAGCCGTTGGCATTCGTGTTGAGGGCCCCTATCGGTATTTGAAACTTGCCGATGGCTCGGAGATTTCCTGTCATGCGCTTCTCCTTGCTATGGGGGTTCAGTGGAGGACACTGGATGTGCCGGGGATTGATCAATTGCAAGGCGCGGGCGTGTATTACGGCGGCGGAACCTCTGAAGCGCTGGCCTGCAAGGGCGAAACGGTCTATATCATCGGAGGCGCGAATTCCGCGGGGCAAGCCGCCATGCACTTTTCCAAGTTTGCGGAGAAGGTGGTGATGCTGGTGCGCGGAGTTTCGCTCGCCGCCACGATGTCGCACTACTTGATCGAGCAAATTGAGAAAACGCCGAACATCGAAGTATGGCCGCGGACGAGCGTCGTCGAGGTGCAAGGAGAAACGCGGCTCACGGGAATTACCGTGGAGTGCTCTCCCTCCGGTGAAAAAAAGAAGCTCCCTGCCTCAAGCCTGTTCATTTTCATCGGCGCCCAGCCCCGTACGGAATGGCTTGGCAGCACCATAGAGCGCGACGAGCGAGGCTTCATTCTTTCGGGACCGGACTTGCTGCACGCCGGGAAGAGGCCGGCGTCTTGGACACTGGATCGCGATCCTGGGCTGCTCGAAACGAATGTGCCGGGAATTTTTGTCGTAGGCGATGTCCGGCACGGCTCCGTCAAGCGGGTTGCCTCCGGTGTCGGCGAAGGTGCCGTGGTCGTGCAGTTCATGCACC
>WNFS01020824.1_pt1 | contig 10201 bp, 9 predicted proteins | sample 5400141 | NCBI WGS metagenome assembly WNFS01 (sample SAMN13153358, study PRJNA577476) | soil metagenome | isolation source: 60 cm saprolite under Madrone tree | place: USA:California | collected 2016-06-14
CGCAACGTCCCGCCGCCGCTCGGCCCGCGCTTCCGCATGCGCCCGCGTCCGCTGACGGCGCGCCCGCCGCTGCGCCCTCGCCCGCGTTGATCGCCTCGACAAGGCGCTGTGTAAAATAAAACGCCGAAGGAAAACCTTCGGCGCTGGCATTTCTCCTTTAGTTGGCCTTTAGCTTTCCACCAGGCCCTTCTCGATCATCTCTTCGTCGCTGAGCCACAAGTCGGGGATGTTCGCGGAGCCGAAGCGCAGAACGTCTTCCAGTGCGCCGCGCACTTCGCTGAGCCGGAAGTCAATCCCGATGCGCTCCAGCAATTCGATCAGCGCCTGGGCGCTTTCGGCTTCAACGGGATGTGGGCGCGAGCCTTCCACCTGCGTGAGGCGGTGATAGGTAATCACGTACATCGCGCCCGGTCCAGCGCCATGCCGCGCGATGCGAAGAAAGCCTCTGGTCTTGGGTTTGAGCGCTCATCGACTTGTGGGCCTCTCCTGGTTCATGCCGCAGCTCCGCAAAACTAGCTGCAGCCGGAAGTGCTGCCGCAGTTCTCGCATTTGTAGCAAGCGCCATTGGGCACCATCAGCATGCCGCATTCGGAGCAGGTCGGCGCGCCTTCATGGGCGTCGCGAGGTTTGGAGGATTGCGGATTGGTGAGCGGCGGCGCGAGGCGCATCGCTTCGGTCATCGCCGGCGCTGCCGAAGAGGCTTGCACGACAGGGGCGGAAGCCGGCGCTGCTGCGGTGTGCTCGCCATTCAGCTTGAGATAGTCGGAGGAAATGAAGCGCCCGCCGAGCCAGCGCGCGATGTAGTCGAGCACCGAAGAAACAAAGCGAATGTTGGGATTCGCGGTGATGCCGGAAGGCTCGAAGCGCGTGTTGAGCAATTTGTCGACGAAGACCTTGAGCGGCACGCCGTATTGCAAGCCCAGCGAAATGGTGAGCGCCAAGCCGTCCATGATGCCCGAGAGCGTCGAGCCTTCTTTGGACATCTTGATGAAGATTTCGCCGGGGCGATTGTCCTCATACATGCCTACGGTGATGTAGCCCTCGTGGCCGCCGATGCTGAATTTGTGCGTTACGGAAGCGCGTTCGGCCGGCATCTTCTCGCGCTGTGCTCGCGGAAAAAGTTCACGCTGAAGCGGGTCCGCGGCATTCGCAGCCGCTTCCGCGTTCTTCTCATCCTTCTGCTGCCCCGCCGCGGAGAGCGGCTGCGAGCGCTTGGAATTGTCGCGGTAGACGGCCACAGCTTTCAGTCCCATCTTCCAGGACAGGATATAAGCTTGCGAGATATCGTCGATCGTCGATTCCTCGGGCATGTTGATGGTCTTGGAGATCGCGCCGGAAAGGAACGGTTGTGTTGACGCCATCATTTTCACGTGGCCGGTCCAGCTGATCGACCTGCCGCCGCCCGCGGGCGCGAGCGAGCAATCAAACACGGGAAGATGCTCGGGTTTCAAGTTGGGGGCGCCTTCCACGGTGCCTTGCTTGTCGATGTGCGAAACGATTTCGCTGCTTTGTTCCGGGGTGTAGCCCAGCTTCATCAGGGCTTCCGGCACGGTGTTGTTCACGATTTTGATCAGCCCGCCGCCCACGAGTTTTTTGTGTTTGACCAGGGCGAGGTCCGGCTCGATTCCGGTGGTGTCGCAGTCCATCATGAAGCCGATGGTTCCGGTGGGAGCCAGCACGGTCACCTGGGAGTTCTTGTAGCCGAATTTTTCGCCGTGACGCAGCGCGGTGTCCCAAGATTCTTGCGCGGCCAGGTACAACCCCGGTTGCACGTGGTCGGGCTGGATTCCGCGCATGGCATCGCGGTGCATGCGTATGACGTCCAGCATCGGCTCGCGGTTCACTTCGTAGCCGGGAAAGGGGCCCATGCGTTCCGCGATTCGCGAGGACTCCGCGTAGGCTTCGCCGCACATCAGGGCGGTGATGGCGCCGGCCACGTCGCGTCCTTCATCGGAATCGTAGGGCAGGGCCATGGACATGAGAAGCGCGCCGAGATTCGCATAGCCGAGGCCCAGGGGGCGGAAGGCGTGGGAATTGTCGGCAATCTTCGGGGTGGGGTAGCTGGCGTTGTCGATCAGGATTTCCTGCGCGGTGATGGTGATGTCTACCGCGTGCTTGAATGCCTCCACATCAAATTGGCCGTTGGGCGCGCGATACTTCATCAAATTCAGCGAAGCCAGGTTGCACGCGGTGTCGTCGAGGAACATGTACTCACTGCAGGGATTCGAGGCGTTGATGCGCGCCGTGTTCTTGCAGGTGTGCCAGCGATTGACCGTCGTGTCGTACTGCATGCCGGGGTCGCCGCAGTGCCACGTGGAATCCGCAATTTTGGAGAGCAAATCGCGCGCACGCAATTTCTCGGCCGGTTGGCCGTCGGTCACGTTGCGCGTCCACCAGTCGCGGTCTTCTTCCGCCGCGCGCATGAAGTCATCCGTCACGCGCACGGAGTGGTTGGCGTTCTGGAAGAAAATCGAGCCGTACGCGTCGCCGTCGATCCCCGAATCGTAGCCTTGCGCGATCAGCACGTGCGCTTTGCGCTCTTCCTTCATCTTGCATTCGATAAATTCCACGATGTCCGGGTGATCGACGTTGAGGATCACCATCTTCGCCGCGCGCCGGGTTTTCCCGCCGCTCTTGATCACGCCGGCGAACGCATCGAAGCCCTTCATGAAGCTCACCGGGCCGGACGCAATCCCGCCTCCGGAAAGCGTTTCCTTGCTCCCGCGCAGAGTCGAAAAGTTCGTGCCCGTCCCCGAGCCCCACTTGAACAGCATGCCTTCCGTGCGCGTCAGGCCCATGATCGATTCCATCGTATCTTGCACGGAATTGATGAAGCATGCCGAGCATTGCGGCTTCGGCTGCACGCCCACGTTGAACCATACCGGCGAGTTGAACGCCATTTTTTGTTCGACAAGCAAATGAGTAAGCTCGTCGCGGAAAGCGTCGCGCGACTCCGCATCCGCGAAATAGCCGCCCTCTTCGCCCCAGCGCACAATCGTGTTGGCCACGCGGCTGATGAGCTGCCTAACGGAATTTTCCCGTTCGCTCGTGCCCGGCTTGCCGTGGAAGTACTTGCTGGTCACGATGTTCGTTGCCGTTTGTGACCAGTTCTTGGGGACTTCCACACCTTCTTGGCGGAAGATGGTCGCGCCTTTTTCGTTCCCGATCAGCGCCGTGCGCTTTTCCCACTCCACCATGTCGAACGCGGAGGTCTTGCCGTCCGTGAAACGACGCCCAAACACCAATCCCTTGCGACCACTGGTGTGGTCCGTGTGCGTTCCTGTTTCCACCGATTTGCCGTTAAGTGCCGGCTTCACTGTAGCCATCCGTCCCTCCGCGCCATGGGCGGCCTCTCGCAGAGGCGACCCCTCTAGTTTACTACTGCTGGGTTCGACCGGCTCGCAACACTGAATCCCATTAGAGCCGTAAGGAGGCGGCATTCACCGGAAAATGCAGCCTCCTTACGAATCAGAAACTCCATGTCAGCGCTCTATTTCGTTGCAAAACGGCAAATAGCCCGCCTGAGCCTCCTCATTTCGGAAGGCTTCACGTCAGCTCCTTGACGGCGCATCCCTCGCACCGCAAGTGGTCGCGGCTTTTGTTGTTTGGTGCTTGGCGGCTACGTGGTTTCTAAGCCGGTCATTCCCCCCGAAGCAGAAAAACCGGCCCGGGCGCTACCACGTCCCCAAACGTCAGCGATGCGCAGTATCAACTCCTGTCAAATCCGTGTCAAGAGAAAAACGCTAAATGTCGTTGACGTTTTCGTACCATGTCTATTTGTAGTGGTCATGTTCCGCGCCCAGCGTTTCCCCTTTGCCACCGTTTTCATCCATCTTGCGGAGTACACTAAAGCATCCAACCTATGGTGAACAGGCTCTTTTTTTCCAGCTTGTGCAAAACTTTTCTGGCCGTGTGCTTGCTCTTCACGGCCCCTTGCCCTGCGAACCCGCAAATTGTTGCCAACGCTCCCGCGCAGCCTGCGACAGCCCGCGCTTCTTTCGGCGCACCAGCGGAAAAATTGAAACTGGCCGGCGTATCCAGGGAAAGTAAGCGAGGTGCTTTTCCGCGGCGCGCAGCCTTCCGCGCAGGGTCTGGCCGAACTGAAAAAACTTGGCGTCACCACCATCGTTGATCTGCGCGGAAATAGTGGTCCGGTGGCTTGGGAGCGCGCGCAAGCGGAATCACTCGGCATGCGCTTCGTCAACATCCCGGTGCTCGGCTGGTCTGCTCGTTCAACAAGATCCCACGCAAAAAATATTCATCCACTGCTATTACGGCGAAGACCGCACGGGCGTCATGGTGGCCACCTATCGCATCGCGCAGCAAAACTGGACTTCGGACCAAGCCGCCGCTGAAATGAATTCTTTCGGCTTCCACTATCACTTGTATCCGGCAATGAAATCGTACGTCCGCGCATTCCCCGCCAAGTTCGCCGCTGACCCAGTCTTCGCCCCTCTGCACGCTTCACCCCCAACAGCGTTGACGCCTTAGCGAAATTTTGGTCTAGTACCGGCGTACTTCTATTCTCGAAACTTCCGCTTCATCCCTTTCCCCGCAATCCCTTCTATCCTTTATCCTAGTAATAAGAGCGTCTTAAAGAGGAACGTCCCCGTGCAAGTTCACCCTGGGTCCCGAAAAGTCGGTCGTTACGAAATTCTTGAGGTCATCGGAGTGGGCGCCAACAGCCGAGTGGCCCGCGCTTTCGATCCGCTGATCGCGCGCATTGTCGCTATTAAGCTTTTCCCCACCGAACTAGCACGCGGCGAGGCCCGCAATCGATTTGTGCAGGAAGCCCGTGTGGTCGGCCAAATCTCCCACCCTGCCGTGATCGCGCTACATGACATGGGGATTGATGAGCCTTCCCAGACCCCCTACCTCGTGATGGAGTTCATTCAGGGCCAGTCCCTCGAGAAGCTGCTCGAGAAAGGCAGCATTCCTTGCTCTAAAGCCTGCGCCTGGGCCGCTGAGGTCGCCACTGCCCTGGCGGTTGCCCACCGCAAAGGCGTAATTCATGGAGACGTCAAACCGGCAAACATTCTTATCACCGAAGATGACCGGATAAAGCTGACCGACTTCGGCATGGCACGCCTGGCCAGCCGCGATTCCAAGGACACGCCGCTGCTTGGCTCACCCGCTTACTGGTGCCCCGAGCAGATCGTCGGCAAGCCGCAAGACGCCCGCTCGGATATCTTCTCCCTCGGCGTGGTCATGTATGAAATGGTGACTGGCCACCGCCCATTCGATGCCGATTCCTTGCAGCACAGCCATCTTCGCTCCGCAATCGTGTAGGCCAGCTTCTGCGCTCAGCTTAAACTTTTCTGAAAAGTCTCAAGAGGGCACTGTCGTAGTACTTTGACCGCCGACCGCCGCGCGGACAGTCCCTGTTACCGCTCCTGATTGCATACAAGGCACTGCTGATCAGTACCTTAACGCGGCTCCTGTCCTCCGGAAACGACTAGCCCATTGGACGTAGTACTAAAGACTGGTACACACCTGAACTACAGACCCATTCTCTTTCCACAGTTTTTCCTTCAATATCTCCACTAACCTCGGCGTTAAAAACCGGGGCGCTGGGCTGCCCTCAACCATGCAAAAAGATCGTTATGAGATCCTTGGCCCCCTGGGTTTTGGCGCCACGAGTCGCGTGGACAAAGCCCGCGACAAAATCATTGGCCGGACCGTGGCCATCAAGACCCTTGTTCACTCCTTCGGCGCTGCCCCGCAGCAGAAGCAATTCTTGCGTGAAGCGCAAATTGTCGGGCAACTCTCCCACCCCGCCATCGTCAACCTGTTCGACGTCGGCGTCGAAGAAACCGGCATCGCCTACTTGGTCATGGAGTATGTGAACGGAAGAACTTTGCAGCAGGTCCTTTCCGAGTCGCCCATCCCCTGGCCGCGCGCCTGCTCATGGGCTGCTGACCTAGCCACGGCGCTCGGCCGCGCCCACAGCGCCGGCATCATTCATGGCGACGTTAAGCCCGCCAACATCATGATCACCGAAGACGGTGAGGTAAAGCTCAGCGACTTCGGCATTGCCCGTTTTGCCACGCAGGTTTCTGGCTCTGGGCGCATTATGGGCACTCCAGCCTATCTCGCTCCCGAGCAAATCATGGGCGAGCCCCATAGCACCCGCTCGGACCTGTTTTCCCTAGGTATCGTTCTCTATCAGATGCTCACCGGCGTGCCGCCTTTCGACGGCAGTTCCGTGGCTGCCGTTTGTGCGCAAATCCTCACGGCCGATCCGGTTGAGCCGTCCCGGCGCAATCCGGCGCTGCCCCCAGGGCTCGACCACATCGTCATGCGCTGCCTGGCCAAGAAATCGGATGACCGCTATCCCACCGGAGACGCGTTGGCTGCTTCCCTGTATCCCCTGGCGCGCCGCACTCCCGTGCTACCCCCGGCTTCCAGCCTGTCCTGGTGGTCGCGGCCCCTTCAGACGCGCGACATTTGGACCTTCGCTTCCGTGATTTTGCTGACTGGCTGCAGCGTCCCGATGGGGCGCGCAGTTGTCTCGCATTTTCACATACCGCCGGCACCGGCGCCGATCACCTCGTTTACTGCGCCGAAAGCTCCGGAAGACTTGCAAAGCGACCCGGCCGCAGAGGTTGCTTTCCCCGCTTCCGCCGAACTTGAATATTCCAAGAGCCTGGTACCGCCGAAGCGGTTCGGCCCTGCACGCGCCAGCCGGAATCAGACCTATCGACATGGTGAAGTGGCTCGTGCCGTGGCACCTGCGGCCCGGGATACCCGTTCCGATGTCGCGGTGCCCATTCTGACCTTACCGGCGTCCGTCGCCGCTCCTGCCCGTGTCGCAGTCGCGCGAGCCGCCCTGCGTATCAGGATTAATGCGACCGTCGGGGACGGCACCCTCGCCATCTTCGCCGACCACGACCTGCTCCTAACCACAGGTCTGCGCGAATACGCCGCTGCCGACCCCATGGGTCTTGAACGCCTTTTACCGGCCGGACCTCACCAGCTTCGCGTAGCGCTATATCGCGCCGACAAAAGCCTGCAAACTGAAAAGGAAGGCTTGGGCGAGCTTCGCGCTGATACCGAAAACACCCTGACGATTCGCGTCAGCAAGCGTTCCAAGATGCTAGTCCGTCGCGAAACCGCACTCGAAGTGATCTGGCCCAGCGCCATCGCCCCACAACCGCAAGTCGCCACGTCCTCTTCCTCAGTCGCCTCCGCACTTAAATAGGCCGCGTCCCGCCGCAAGACTTAAACAGCGACTGGGATAGAATGCGGCTGATTGCATTCGTTGGAGGAAAGCGATGCCGCATGTGCAGATTACCTGGGTGGAGGGACGCACGCCGGAACAGAAACGCAAAATTGCCGAGCGTATCACCAATGTCCTGATCGAAGACGGGCGGGCCAAGCGCGAGAACATTCACGTGGCGTTTCAGGATGTCCCGGCGACGAATTATGCGGAGGCGGGGGTGCTGGTGGCGGACCAGAAGCGCACGCCTTGAGTGTCCTGGCGCGCCGGGCTTTCTCTGTTGCAGGCGTGTCGGGTCTGCGTTAGGCTCGCGGCACGTTTACACCTATATAAACGAGGGATCGCTTGATGGCTCCCCTGGAAAAGCAACTTGAGCGCTGGCTTTCGGCCGGAGTTGTGGATTCGAGCACGGCGGCGCGTATTCGGGCGTTTGAACAATCGCAAGTGCCCAGCGAGCGGTTGCGTTGGCCGGTGCTGCTGGCCTTGGCACTGGGCGGGGCCTTGCTGTGCGCCGGAATTTTGTTGTTCGTGGCGGCGCACTGGGATGAACTGTCGCCGGCTTGGCGCTTCAGTTTGGTTCTGTTGTTGGTGGCAGCGTTTCCCGCCGCCGGCGCCTTCGCCGCGGAACACTTTCCGGCACTTTCAGTAACGTTTTACGCCATTGGCGCCGTATGCGTAGGCGCAGGGATTTTCCTGGCGGCGCAAATTTTCAATCTTCAGGAACATTGGCCAAACGGCATTCTTCTGTGGGCCATCGGAGCGCTCGCAGGTTGGGTTCTTCTGCGCAACTGGACGCAGGCGGCGCTGCTGGCATTGCTTGTGCCTGCGTGGCTCGCGGGCGAATGGGAGGTTCGCACGGAGAGTTTGCAGGTCAGCGGCCAATTGATGCTGGAAGGACTCCTTCTGCTGGCGATTACCTATTTCACGGCCAGGACCGGCGAAGAGGATTCTCCCGTCCGCAGGGCGCTGGTCTGGGTTGGGGGAATCGCGCTGTTACCGCTCAGCATTCTGGCCTTCGTCGAGAGGCATGAGCAGTGGTGGGGGTGGGCAAACCGCTCGCATCCTTCCACGGCCCTGCTCGTCGTTGGGTGGGCCATTGCCATCTGCGCACCGCTGGCACTCGCGCTGATACTGCGCAGAAGAGCGGCGTGGGTGAACGTGATCGCTACAATATGGGTGCTGGTGATTGGAACATTCAGCCCCGTGCACTCGGGAACTACGGATACGCTAGCCGCTTACGCATGGAATTCCGTGGGCATTTATTTGTGGGCAGGTGCGGGAGCGCTCGCACTGGTGATCTGGGGTCTGCTGGAACGGCAGAGCGAGCGGATCAACCTGGGCGTCGCGGGTTTTGCGTTGACCGTCCTCATTTTCTATTTCTCCGATGTGATGGACAAACTGGGACGTTCAGCCAGCCTGATCGGAATGGGCGTGCTGCTCCTGGTAGGTGGATGGATTCTGGAGCGCACACGGCGCCAGCTCATCGCGCGCATGCAGAGGAGCACGGCATGACTGCGCTGCAGAAGGGATTGCTGCTGGGCGCCCTGCAGGTCGCGATTGTGGCCAGCCTGGGCGCGAAGCTAGCATGGGACCGCCATCGGTTGCCGCGAGGGTGGGCCAGGGTCGGAGTGTACGATCCGGACCTGCCGATTCGCGGACGATACCTGGCGTTGCAGCTGGAGGTCGTCTGTGACAGCGCTGTTGCCGCACCCGCCGCACCCGCATCTCCGCGAGATATGGGCCGTCCGCAGACCTTCAACGGTGGAACTCTGCGAGGAAAACTTAGTGTGGAAAACGGGCGCTTGGCTTCGGACTGCTCCTCAAGCACAGAAGGGGCCAATATGTTTCGTCGCTACCGGCCTGGGCAGGCAGCGACAACGAACTTGAGCGAGCCGGTCTTGTTCTTTCTCCCTGAGCACGCAACTGATCCGTGGCGACAAGCTAGGGGAGGGGAGTTGTGGGCCGAGGTGACCGTTCCGGCAAGCGGTCCGCCGAGACCGATCCGGCTGGCGATAAAACAGGGAGACGCGTTCACACCGCTGGAAACCAAATGAAATGCGGATCGGTCAAGCGCCGATCCGCGTCTCACGATTAAATTTCTGTCGCCTACGCGTGGGCGTCGCGGCGGATGAGCGTGAAGTCGACGAAGTACCCGATACCAATGGCCAGGGGGATGATGCCGAGTGCAGCGGCGGTCCAGGTGTCGGGCTCGTGCTCGATTTGGGCGATGAAGCCGAGTGCGACGATGAACCCGACCGCTCCGCAGGTTAACAAGATGCCCGCGCGGCGCGAACGCGCAGCTTGCGACAGCTCAGGCTCCATGGGAACGCTGACACCCTTGGCAATGGCCGCCAGCCGCTCTTCGGTGCGTAGCTGGCGTACGCGGTAAAAGGTATACATAGCGCCGAGGGGGATGCCTAGGCTCATAATTACAGCGACTAAACCGATAATCGTGCCATCCATTATCTGCTCCTTAGTTTCCTTGAGGCGCCCCTGGCGCCAATCGTTGTAGGACCCGCTGTCAATGAAAGGTACGCGGGAGGCCCGTAAAAAGTTCCGTGGCCGCCGAGGCATCTAAGCGGAACTCAATTTAGACGGAACTTAGGGCGCGCCGCGGAAGCCGAATTAGCTCGGCTACTCGACTTCGCGGGCTTGCATGGACTGGTCGATCATCATGTTCGGGTAGCGGAATCCAGAGCCTGCGGGAGCGGGAGCGTGGCGTGCGGTGACCGTAAAGTCGTTGCCGGAGCACTCCACAGTGTAAGAATAGCCATCCCGCTCGGGGCGCGACAAACTCATCGAGCCGGAAGCCAGGAGCTCTTCCATGTTCATGCAATGGCCGTCGACACCGATGCTGTTGCGTTCGGCCTTGGCGATTTGTAGCAGATCCATCTTCACGCCGGTAAGGCTGATTGCTTGCGTAGCGACCGTACCCTCGGCGACGGTAGGGATTCTCTTTAAATACAGAATGTAGACGCCAAA
>WNFS01004931.1_pt1 | contig 10199 bp, 10 predicted proteins | sample 5400141 | NCBI WGS metagenome assembly WNFS01 (sample SAMN13153358, study PRJNA577476) | soil metagenome | isolation source: 60 cm saprolite under Madrone tree | place: USA:California | collected 2016-06-14
AGCCCCTTTGCGACATTTCAGCCTTCCGTCCCGGTAGCGCCGGGGACTGACCGGGGGCGAACTACACTGGCTCGCTCCATAGAAGCAAAGCAAGATTTTCCTGTTGAGGAAACTGCGGCAGCGATTTCGCTCAGACGAAAACGCCAAATATGCCGTGCACGATCACCGATCGGATGGCCGGGCAGCTTTCGTGCTCTTGCAAGTTCTAAAACGCGACGCCGCGTTAGAGATAAAAAGTTGGCCGCACAGTCTGCGTCCACGTAAGGTTCGAGCCATAACACCATCGAGAGCTGCGCTTGTCTTCTCCTGGTGTGCCCACTTGCTTCTATCGACCAGTACGGTAAAGAGAATTGCGGAATCGTTCGCTGGACGCAGTCGTAGACTCTTCACCCGTTGCCCGTTTTCCGCGACTTGAATGCTATCGGTGGATAACTGCCGTACCGGATGACCATTCTTATCGAATATGGAGACGAGGATTGTACTCTCTTGGGGCACTGGGAGCATCAAGAGCGATCGTTGTGACGCCACCAACCAGAAGCAGCGTGGAAATGAGCAATGTTCTCTTCAATCCACACTCCATTCTTGCTGCGCTCTCCGTCTTCTTCCGCCGGATACTGTAACGGCGCGTAATAGGGCTTTGCGAGCGCGGTGACGTTCCGTCTTTCCAAATTGCACACAACATCTGACATATGACCAAGTACCATTTTCGGTTAATTCCTGTGCGAGGTTTTGTTACGAGCTGTCTCTACGATGCGCAAGAACCGCCTGGCTAGTTCGCTGATTCGTTCGGGTTGCCGCTGTTCAAAGGCAGCTTTCGGTATTAGTCGTCCACCGATTCCAAGCGCAGCTGCCCCTGCCAGGATGAAGTCGGCGGCTGTCTCTTGATTGACACCTCCAGCAGCGATCATGGGCACGTGCGGAAAAGGCCCTCTTAGTGCCTTTATGTAGGCCGGGCCCCCGATCGGTGCACAAGGAAACACCTTCACTAACTCTGATCCCGCCTGCCACGCGGTAATCACCTCGGTTGGCGTCATGGCGCCCGCGATAACTAGGATGTTTTCTTTGACGGCGAACTCGACGATCTTCAAATCGAGTCCTGGACTCGTGAGAAACCCAGCTCCCGCATCTAAACAGCGCCGCGCTGTTTCAAGGTCCAACACAGTTCCAGCGCCAACGATGACGTTCGGAGAATTTCTCACCATATCGGAAATCATGTCAATTGCGCTGGGCACGGTCATTGTGATTTCGACAATGGGAATTCCACCCTTGGCGATTGCATCGGCGGCAAAGCGGCCATCTTCAGCCGAAGATGTGCGAATACCGGGCACGATCCCAATCTCGTGAATCTTGGCGAGGACCTCTTCCTTTTTCACAGAATGTTCTCCCTTTTGCTGCGACGTGCACCTCAAGAATATTGCACTGTAACCGCTTGCTGTGTACTATACCCCCTTAGGGTAGACGTACTCCGATGTCTCACACAACCGCAGAAAAGATTGATCTAGTAAACCGTACAAAAAAGATTATCGGCCAGCTCGAAGCCGTGCTGCGTGCTCTCAATGAAGACGAACAATGCGCGGAAATGTTGCAGCGCCTGTCCGCCGCCCGGGGAGCCATCAATAGTTTGATGGGAGAATTGATGGAGGATCACATCCGCAACCATATGCCCCGGCATTCGAAGTCGTCCGAGGAAGCGGCGGACGATCTCATCACAATTGTCCGCACATACCTTAAGTAGCACGAGCCATTCGCTGTAGTCTCTGGACTCAAAAAGAAACATCCCACATTGCTGCAGCCTCTTCAAGAGTCACGAGCGCATTCGCGTGATCGGCAAGCGCTTGCGAATATGCAAGGTAAATGGTTGCAGACGTTTTCTGCGCATCGATGACTTCGAGTAGAGTCGCGCCTCCGCGTTGGTAGGCGTAGAGTCGAGCCTGAAGGACGCGATCTGCCTCCTTTAACACACCTCCTTGATAAAGCTTCAGACGCAAGACACTGGCCTGATAGCGAGAGTAGGCATCGCGAACCTCGGATTCTACCTGGATCCGTGCGGAGCGTAGTTGGAGTTCGGCTTGGGTCCGCGAGGCGCGCGCGGTTTCGATCTCGCCTTGATGTCGCCAACGGGAAAATGGAAGATTGACGGAGAGTGAAGCGCCAAGCGTATTGTCTGGTGGCTGGACAAATCCCGCGGTGCCTGTCCCTGTATGAGAATACGATCCGTTAACCCCGAGGTCCGGGATCAGATTCGCTTGCGCCAGCTCGATACGTAGATCAGCGGCCCTGACGGCGCGCTGGCGCGAAAGAACGTCAGATCTTTTCTGGAGCGCGCTAGCCACCAGTGCATCGGGATCGAAGGTGCGGACCGGAACTTCCAGGCTTCCGGTTGGTACGGGCATCTGGGTAGACAATTTCTCCGCCTGTCCGAGCTGCTGAGCCAGCGCTAGATCAGCGCTATAAACGTCAGCTTGGGCGCTGATCCGCCTTGAATTGGTCGCGATCAACCTGCGATTGCATCAGTTCGATTTCCCCGATATCGCCGACCCGAACGCGCTGTTCATTGACCTCTACAATCCGATCGAACTCCCCGAGACTCTTGACGCTCGATTGAAGGATACTGCGGGCGCTTAAGGAAGCAATGAAAGCGCCCGCTGCCGTCGCTCGAAACTGCCGCACTGCATCGTCGTAATCGAACCCTGCCGCGGAAACATCGGCTAAGGCTGCGTGGACACGCTTTCCGCGTTTACCGCCAAGTTCAATCGGAATGTTAAGCCCCGTGCTGAAATTCGTAGGTTGTCCTTGATTCGAAACGTCGACTGTTGGCAAACCGAGATCCAGCGACCAATCGGGCGTTACCCTGGCAGAAGTGACCGCAGCTTTCGATATATCGACATTGGACTTCTGGACTGCGAGAGCAAGGCTCGAGCGCAAGACCTGGGTAACATAATCCCCGAAAGTAATACGCGGACGCGCCGATTCCGATGGCTGATCGAGAGTTTGATTCGCTCCCTGCGCACTGATCTGGCTCAACGCGAGGATCGGATTGGCCAAAGGACAAAGAGCAAGTGCCACAATAAGCTGTCCTAGCTTCATCAGACGTCCTCCTGATCAGGCGAAACCCTTGGATGAGCTCGGTCGAATCTGCGCTCAAGTAACAAATAGATCGAGGGGACGACCAGAAGGGTCAATAGTGTCGCAGTGACAAGCCCGCCGACGATCACCGTGGCAAGCGGCCGTTGAACATCGCTTCCAACTCCGCGGGCCAGCGCGGCAGGAAGCAGACCGATGGCGGCGACCGTGGCTGTCATCAGGACAGGGCGCAGGCGTTGTGAAGCGCCGAGAACGACCCCGTCCTGCAGATCTTTGTGTTCATGGCGCTGGTGGTTGAGGCTGGCGACCATAATGACGCCATTCTGCACCGCGACGCCAAAGAGCGCGACAAACCCCACGGCACTGGACACGTTCAAGGTCATACCGCGAAACGTCAACGCAATCAACCCTCCCAGCAGCGCCACGGGAACGATCGTCAAAATTAAGCCAGCGTGGCGCAAAGTACCGAATGAGGAATAGAGCAATACGAAAATCAGCGCCAGCACGCCGGGCACGATAAATGCCAGGCGCTGCTGCGCGCGTTGCTGGTTCTCGAATTGCCCGCCCCATTCAATCTGGTATTTGGCGTTATCAAATTTCACTTCCTGCGCGATCTTTTCCCGTGCTTCCGCAAAGAAGCCAGACAGGTCCCGGCCTCGCAAGTTGAGTCGGACGGTAAGATGTCTGCGATTCATCTCCCGAGTGATACTGCTCTCGCCCGTTGCGGTGCTGATTTCAGCCACTTGTGAAAGAGGAATACGAGCTCCGCTCGGCAAAGTGACGGTAAGACTACCAATCGCGTCTGAGCTCGAACGGACCGATTCAGGAAAACGAACCGCAATGTCGTATACCCGGTCGCCGATAAATAGCGTGGATATCGCTTTTCCACCGATCCCCGACTCAATAATTGTGGCGATATCGGCAATGTTTATTCCAAATCGCGCGGCGGCTTCCCGGTTCACTCTCACCTGAATCTGCGGAAGGGGCGGCTCCTGGTCAATGGTCACGTCGGAAGCGCCAGGAATCTTCTCGAGGAGGTCAACCAGCTCGCCCGCGATTCGGCGTAGTTCTCCGAATTCATGTCCAAAAACCTTCACCACCAGATCACTGTGCGCTCCGGAGATCTTGTCGTTTACTCCATCGATCATCGGCTGTGAAAAACCTACGGTCGCGCCAGGGATTCTGGAATACCGCTCGCTCATTCGTTTGATCAAATCCTGTTTGTCGCCATGGTTGGGCCAGGAATCGTAGGGTTTCAGGCCGACGAAACACTCGATGTGGGACGGAGTCCACGGGTCGGTACCGTCGTCATTACGCCCAAGTTGACTAACGATCGTTGACACCTCCGGGAATTCCAGAGTTGCAGCCCGAAGTTCGTCAGCCATGGTGGCGGCTTTTGCAAGGGATAGACCGGGCGGGAGCTGCACCTGGAGCCAAAGTGATCCTTCATCCAGATAGGGGAGAAATTCCTTGCCGATCGTCACTGACAAAACGCTCGCAACAATTCCGGCAAGAACCGCAGGAATGATGGCATGCATCGGGTGGTGCGTGAGGTGCCGTATGGCGCGTTCGTAATGCCGGGAAATAAACACCAGGACCGGATTGTGGAAGGGTTTTCCCGGCCGCTGATAGGTGACCAGCGCAAGGCCAGGAATAATCCCCAGAGCCATGAGCAAAGCGCCAATTAGCGAATACCCCACGACATACGCCATCGGAGAAAACAACTTTTTCTCAACACGTTGAAAGGCAAACAGCGGCAAGTACGCTGTAATAATGATCAGCGTGGCGAAGAAGATTGGGCGGGCCACCTGAATGGCCGAGGCCACCGCATCGTCTTCACCCAAGACCCACTCTGGGTTCTCTTCCCGGTGACGGAGAATGTTCTCCATCACAACAATCGAGGCATCCACAATGATGCCAAAATCAATTGCCCCGAGCGACAACAGGTTGGCGGGAATGTTGGTGAAGCGCATACAGATGAACGCAAAAAGAAGCGAAAACGGAACCGTTACGGCAACCATAAGGGCAGCCCTGGCGCTACCCAGGAAGAGAATCAAAACAATCAGGACCAGCCCCATACCTTCAAGTAAAGTGTGCGATACACGAGTAACCGTAGTGTGAACGAGATCGGTGCGATCGATGTACGGTACGACTTTCACATCAGGAGGCAGAATGCCGTTGTTCAACGCGTTGACCTGAGCGTGAATCCCTTCCAACACTTGGGATGGATTCATGCCGCGCAGCAGCAGAACGATCCCGGACACGCCGTCACGGTTTGAGTCCTTTCCGAGAATTCCCCGTCGTTCAAGCGCGCCAAGTTGCAGCGCCCCGAGATTCTTCACAAACACAGGCGTACCATTCTTTGCGAGGATCACAATATTGCCCAGATCCTGCAGGGAGCGGACCAACCCAATTCCACGTACGACGTAACCTTGCTCGCCACGGACCACAATGCTGCCGCCGGCGTTCGCGTTGTTCGCCTGAATCGCCGCAATTACTTGTTGGAGTGAGACGTTGTACTGCGCGAGTTTGGCGGTGTCCACGATCAGTTGAAATTGTGTTGTTTCACCACCAAAGTTGGTGACGTCGGCAACTCCCACGGCCTCTCTTAGGCGTGGAATAACGACCCACTGCTGTAACTCACGAAGTTCGCGCTGGTCCCGGAATTTCGACTCCAGTGTGTACCTATAAATTTCACCAATCGGTGACGTCAAAGGATCGAGGCCCGGATTGGCGTTTGGTGGAAGACTTACTCCGGCGATACGCTCAGTGATTCTCTGCCTCGCCCAATAATCATCGACTCCATCTTGAAACACTAGTGTGATCAAGGACAGGCCAAACGTGCTGTGCGAACGCATGATCTGCAAGCCAGGAATTCCATTCAATTCGCGCTCTAACGGTACGGTGACCTGCTCTTCGACTTCTTCAGCGGCGTGGCCTGGATACTGAGTGATAACTTGGGATGAGACATCGGCGATGTCCGGATAGGCTTCGATTTTTAGCGCCTTCCACGAGGAATAGCCGAGGATTGCCATCAGAATTGCAATGAGCCAGACGACTTGGCGACGTTTCAGGCAAAGAGTCACGAACCGGTCGATCATTGTAGAAGTGCCCCTTCGCGAATGAGGACCTTGTCGCCGATCTGCAACCCATCTTTGACAACGGTGCGTTGTCCAATCTGCTCTCCAGTGCCTACCCGTCGCTGTTCAAAAGTGTTCGGGGAAATCTGAACAAATACTGTTGTTTTGTCGCCGGATAGTACAAGGGCCGTTGTAGCAACGGTCAGCTCCTTGGTATCCCAGGTTTTCAAAGTGACCGTGGCAAACATTGCCGGACGCAGACGGCCGTCTCTGTTCGGATAGGCGATTCGAACTTTCGCTGTCCGTGTATCAGGATCGAGAACGTCTGCAACGAATAGAACCTTTCCGCCAAACCTTTCCGTTGGGTAGGCGGCAAAAGTCGCGACTGCCGGATCGCCTCGATGAACAAAGTGGATGTCTTTTTCCTGAACGTTCGCGGTCACCCAAATATCGGAAAGATCTGCTACGGTCATGAGCGGAGCGGTGGGATCGTTTCGAAATTCACCAGTGGCTGCCAGAATATCGAGCACTTTCCCGGTAAGCGGGGAGCGCACGATTAGTGGTGAGCCGAGGGTCGTCTTGTCAGGGTCCATGCCGAGCAGCCTGAGGCGATCTTTAGTCCGATTAAAGTCACTCAGAGCGGAGTCACGGTCAGTCTTCGCCTGTTCAACCTCGCGTTGTCCTACGATGCCGTGCGCCGCCAAATCCTGCTGTCGCTCCAAGGAGTGTTCAGTCTGAGTTAACGCAGTGCGGGCGCGAGCATAGTCGGCTTGGGCGCCTCCGAAATCCGGCGAGTCCAATAGAAGCAACTCATCGCCCTTATTTACCGAGTCGCCAGGATGCACAAAAAGCTTCAACACTCGACCATTCAAAGGCGGAAGGATTCGGGCGTAGCGTGCGGGGTCAGCCTCAACCGAGGCTGGCGCGGTAACCTGCCGCGTAATGCTGGTTAGTTGGACCAGTTCCACCTCCAAACGATTGGCCAGCGGAGATGAAGCCGGAACGATGATGCGATTACCCTGATGCTGGATCGCGGCTGCATCATCGGCCGAAGCCTTTTTTGGCGTGTCAGTGCAACCCACAGAAAAGAGGATCGCTAAAAATAGGATTGGTGACGATCGGAGTAGTTGCGGCACGAGTTTTCTCTGACTTTCATTTCAGACAGGACCGGACACTCATTAGACCTGACCATCATTAATGGCTTGTAACCAGTTGGCACCCTATCCTACCCGGGTAGGGTATGTCAACTGCGAACGCAGTCCCGCTCGCGGAGATGGGACTCGCAAGACTTGGCGCTTCAAGATTTCACAGCTAGACGACTGGATGAAGAGCAAATTACACTCGCCTCACCGCCCGCTTTTTCCTGAAAGGGGAGGTTTTCAGCGAGAAAAAGACGATAGAAGAAGACGCTGCGGCTTGGGACGTGTTGTTCTAAAACTGTTTTGTTCTGAGCCAGACAAACACACCGGTACCCGACTAGCTTTGCGCTGCAAATGACGAGCCTTCTTGCACAAGCATTCTGCCTCGCGGCTGCTCTTTCGATCTGTTTCTGTCAGGACGGTCAGGGGAACGTCCACGTCGCACCACGAGTTGTCCAACACTCTCCGTCGACTGACGTTCGGCCACCCGACAGCAGCGGCACCCCTCTCAAGGTTGATGTGGATTTGGTGCTTGTCCCCGTTACGGTTGCGGATCACAGGGACCATCTGGTGATCGGGCTCCAGAAGGATTCCTTCAACATTCTTGATCAGAGCAATCAAGAAGTCATACGCCATTTCTCTAGCCAAGATGCCCCAATTTCGTTAGGCATAATCTTTGATGCGAGCAGCAGCATGTGGGGGAAGATCGAACGATCCCGTGAACCTGTGGTTCAGTTCCCGCGAGGCCTGATGAGGGTGCCATTTCAGCAACGTTGTACCCGCCTACCCCATCAGATTGACTAACCGATAAAAAGATTAATTATCGGTGTTGTCATCTAACCGGGGGCGAAAGATGGGCCGGGTTGGGCCAATTCATGATTCCGACTGGAGAGACGGGTTGCTCTTCGTTGGCAACCAGCTGGTTCTGGATTTCCTGAACACGTGTCCTGTCCAGAACGGCGAACCCATGGAGTTGCTTTCTGATTTCAGCGCTCTCTTACGCTGGTTTCAGGCAGCTGAGCTACTCAGTGCTCGCGAAGTGGAGAATCTTCAGCGAAGGTGGGGGAAATCGGGGCGAGCTCAGCGCACCGTGGAAGCCGTGCGTGAACTGCGGGAGAGACTGAGGAAGGAGATCCTCGCTTGGGAACATGGCGGCGCAGTTCATCACTCCACAGTGGCTGAACTGAATCGATTGATGATGGACCATCCCATGCTCACCAGGCTGAAGGCAAGTGGAAGCGCGTCCTCGACGGAGCTGTGGTTCGAAACGCGCCAACCCGAAGACCTGTTTGCCCCTCTGGCGCACGGCACGACGACGTTGTTCGCCAATGTGGATCGCAACCGTGTCCGCAAGTGTGATCAGTGTGTGCTGCAGTTTCATGACACCAGTAAAAAGGGGACGCGACGCTGGTGCAGCATGCAACTATGCGGGAACCGGCTCAAGGTCGCAACCTATGCGGCTCGGCATCTCCTGCGTACCCACGGGTAAGCCTGTAAATGCTGAGCATTAGCAGGTCCATCCCGTCTCTGTTCCAAAACCCGGAAAAACCTCCAAGAATGCGGACACTGTCCGGCCCAAGTTTAGCGGGCCGGAAGGAAATCGTCCGGCCCAGGGTTATTGAAAACAGAATCTTGCACTCAGCGGACTACCAAGCCGCTTGCTGACGATGGAATCCCCGGTGCTTGAGAGAGGGGAGTCAAGGTGCCATCTGGGGAGGTAGCGAATCCCTGGATGTTGCTGGTTCCGGGCGTGAGGACATATAGGAATCGAGCGGCATTAGTGATGGCAGCATCGAGGGGAGTGCTTCCGGAGTCGGTATTTGCCGTTTGCCCGTCGGCATTCAACAGTCGCAACGCGCCTTGGCTAACGCCAGTTCTCTCTGGGACCCAACGTACGCGAGCGACCCGAACTTACAAAATTTTTACATCTCCGTGACATGCAGTAATAGGGCAAGTGGCACCTTTGTTACATGGCGCCATTGGGACGAGCGGTGTCTCGCTGCTGCCGGGCCCGAACGGTGCTAGACGTGTATGTACCGCGCGCTTGCCATAGCGGTTCTTTTGGCGGCTGCGGCTTTCCTGCCAAGCCTTGAAGCGCAGATGCGCACTATGCAGCGCCCAGGTCTTACTGCACGAATTAGCGTAGGCCCGCGTTTTCGTGCCGTGCAGCCTCCTCCCCCAGGTAGGTTCGGTGTGATGAGCCCACGCCCGTTTGGTCGCCGGGCTTCATTTGTCGGGCCAGTGGCGTTCCGTCATAACTTGCGCTTCAACATTTTCTTCGGAAACACTTGTTTCAGTGGTCGCTTCTTCGACCCCTTCTTCTGCCAGCAGTTCTTCTTCCGCAATCGGTTCCTCGTTGCTCAACCTGTGTTCTTGCCCTACCCAGTGTATACAGCACCGTACTACCAAGTTGCTGAACAAACTCCCTCGACTGTAGCGTATCGAGAGAGTGATTTGCCCAGACAAGTCGAACGGCTGACGGACGAAGTGGAGCGGCTCCGAGAAGAGGAGGCGTCACGCGAACAAGCGCGACAGGCGGTACGACAGCCAAGGCCGTCAGTTGATGACAAGGCAGCAACCACGATCCTGGTGTTTCGTGACGGTCGTCGGAACGAAGTCAAGAACTTTGCGATCGTAGGCCAGACGCTCTGGGTGTTCACAGAGCAGCGAGCACGGAAGATACCCGTCTCCGATCTCAATGTGGAGGCCACAAAGGAAGTCAACGCCGGTCGAGGTGTCGATTTTCGGCTCCCATAGGGGAGGTTCCCATCGACGCACTAAGACGTGTCCATCGGACACCGCGGTACTTCGTCTTGACCTTACTACGCCGCTTTGATCCCACTCTTACGGGAGGGACAGAAATGGCTATCCCAGGAAGATCACATCTTTTGTGTCT
>WNFS01004933.1_pt1 | contig 10198 bp, 9 predicted proteins | sample 5400141 | NCBI WGS metagenome assembly WNFS01 (sample SAMN13153358, study PRJNA577476) | soil metagenome | isolation source: 60 cm saprolite under Madrone tree | place: USA:California | collected 2016-06-14
CCGGCGAGCCGCCTTTGGTTTAGAGGTCAAACGGCGGCGGCTCAGCAGGAGCTTCGCCCTACCGGAACAACGGGCGAGGACGCCCGTTTTACATTGTCCACCCTTAGACCGCCGCGTTCCTCAGCGTCCTCCGCGTGATGCCCCTTTTTCAAGGCGCGAGCGAAGCGCAGCCGTTGGCGGCCCTAATTGACACCATTTGACGCCGCCGGCGCAGTGGACGCTCTCCAAGGGGAATCGCCCAGCAATGGCGTGCCATTCCCGTTAGCGACGGCATGCTATAGAAGCCGTATACTGGTTTTGAGATGGAGCCGGCGCATGATCGCAAGGTTGCCCTGATTCAAAATCCCGCCAGTGGCGCACGAGATTCCGGACTGCGAAAACGAGTTCGAGAGCGGCTGGAAGGAATCGGCAATTCGCTGACGGAGATCACCGTTGAGCCTGGGCTGAACATTGCGGAGCAGACGGCGAAGCTTGTCCAGGAGGGAATCGATCTGGTGGTTGTAGCGGCGGGAGACAGCACTATTCACGAAGCAGCTTCAAGTCTTGTCGGAACCGGAAAGAGCCTTGCCATTGTTCCTCTTGGGACTTTCAACAATCTCGCTTTGAGTCTCAATCTCCCGCGAGAGGTGAGCGCAATCTGCGACTTGATCGAAGTGGGACTTACGAGGGAGATAGACGTCGGAATCGCAGACGAACATCACCATTTCTTTGAGGCCGCCGGGGTCGGTGTGGACGCAGAGCTCTTTCCGATTGGAGAAGAGGTAAAGAGCGGGCGGTTGGGCAGCATCGCACGGGCGATCCGATTGGCGGTTCATTACCGCCAGAAATCCATCGAACTTGAATTCGACCGGCCCGTTCTTGACGCATACCATTGTTCATTTCGCGGTCAAGCGCCCCTAAGAAGGAGGCGCCGGCGTTTTCAGCGAAGCAGAAGGCGGATCACACTGAGATGCTCATTCGTCGCGATCGGCAACGGGCCTTACTATGGGAGCAACTTTAACGTCTGTCCGGGTGCGGTTCTGGATGACGGCCTTTTCTCGATCGGGGTTTATCGTGACTTCAGCAAGCTCGAATTGATGCGGCACTTGTGGTCGATCAGCAGGGGGCAGAGGCTCTACAACCCGAAGATGGAGATGTTCGAGTCCAAAACGCTGCGGGTTTCATCTCCGAATCGAATGTATGTTCACGTCGATGGCCGACCGATCGGGACGACGCCCGTCCGGTTTGGCGTTCTTCCGAAAGCCTTGAGAGTCGTAGCACCTGCGGAGGTTTCTAGTTGATTTAGCAGGGTTCCGCATCGAATTTTAGCGTTCCTTATGACGCTGACCGAGAAGATTTTAGCCAGGGCAAGCGGCCGAAGCCGGGTTGATGCCGGAGATAACGTTTGGGCAAACGCGGATATTTTGCTGACACACGACGTTTGCGGACCGGGCAGTATAGGTGTTTTCAAACGGGAGTTTGGCGAGCACGCAAAGGTTTGGGATCCAAAAAAAATCGTGATTATCCCGGACCACTATATATTCACGGCCGACCGGCTTTCGAATCGGAATGTTGATATTCTCCGCGATTTCGCTCGGGAGCAAGGGCTTCCCTATTTTTACGATGTGATTGACGATCCGAACGGCCGCTGGACGTTCAATCCAACTCGCGGACAGCTTAATCGGCAATACGGTTCCCGGTACCAGGGAGTCTGTCACACTGCATTGCCGCGGCGCGGTCACGCGCGTCCCGGGGAAGTGCTTTTTGGGACCGATTCGCACACATGCATGGCTGGAGCGTTCGGAGAATTTGCGACTGGTATTGGAAATACGGATGCAGGCTTCATTCTCGGCACGGGGAAACTCCTGATAAAGGTTCCCGAAACCATGCGGTTTTACCTCGAGGGAGAGCTGCCGAAAGGGGTAATGGCAAAGGATGTGATCCTGCATGTTATCGGCGACATCGGATTCGACGGAGCAACCTATCGTGCGATGCAATGGGAAGGGCCAGGTGCACGATGTCTAAACATCGACGACCGAATGACAATCGCAAACATGGCGATCGAAGCCGGCGCTAAGAATGGTATTTTCCCGGCGGATGAGAAGACATTCACCTACGTTGACGAGCGGGTGCGAGAGAACGGTACGAAATCTGATTACGATCCAGTTGAGCTCGATAAAGATCAGAAATTCGTCTTCGACAAGGTATACGATCTCTCCAAGCTTGAGCCAACTGTGGCGATGCACCCGAACCCGGGCAACCGCGCGCTGGCCAAGGCGTTGGAATATGTCAAACTTGACCGGGCGTATATTGGATCATGTACGGGAGGTAAGACCAGCGACTTCGTGGCATTCGCGGAAGTGGTGAACGGCAGGCAAGTAAAGATCGAGACGTATGGAGTACCCGCTACGTCCGAAGTGGTTCAAGAATTGAAAGAATTCCGCCTCGGAAACTCTCCGGTGTGGGATGTTCTGGTCAATGCAGGCGTAATGATGACGGAAAACGCGTCGTGCGCCGCTTGCTTAGGAGGTCCCCAGGATACCTTCGGCCGATTAAATGCGCCGCTGACCTGTATCAGCGCGACCAATCGAAACTTCCCGGGCAGGATGGGTAGCAAGGAATCCAAGGTTTACCTCGCCAGTCCTTATACGGTTGCTGCTTCGGCGCTGACAGGTCGTGTGACCGACCCGAGGGAGTTCCTGAGTTAAAGACCTCGGCGAAGCCGCTTCAGCAGCGGATCTTAGTTCAATGGGAGCGTTGTGCCCAATGTTCGAAGTGGCCGTTCTCGCGGGCCAGACCGGTAGGGCCCGATCTCCGAGCGGGCCGTTATGACGGGACAGACTCCTAAAGAGGCCGTCCCTTCCAGGAAAACGAACATTGACAAGACAGTCGGTCTCGGCGGGCAGCTCGGGAGATCTGTCCCTACCGTGTATTACCGTGTATTGGTACCGTGTATTGGCGACAACCATGGAGCGATCGTTGGAAAATCATAAAGAGAGATTTGTGATTTTTCCAGATTAGAAGAAGAATGACCAATTGAAGGTGAGAGAATAATCATGCCGAAAAAGCTTACGAGTCCTGTTTATGTGGTCGGGGATGATATTGACACCGATCAGATTATTCCGGCTCAATATCTGGCCTTGGTTCCTACGATTCCGGACGAGTACGAGAAACTAGGATCCTACGCCATGGTGGGTCTACCCAGTGACCTCTATCCCATCGAATTCATCAAAAAGGATTCAATGAAGACGGAGTATAAAATCATCATTGCCGGGAAGAATTTCGGCTGCGGCAGTTCAAGGGAACATGCACCCATCGCCTTGGGTGCCGCCGGTGTGGATGTGATCGTTGCAGATTCGTATGCGCGCATTTTTTTCAGAAACAGTGTCGCTACGGGAGAGCTTTATCCCTACGAGTCGAAAGAGCGACTGATCGATTCCGTGAAGACTGGGGACGTTGCAACGGTGGATTTTGATGCGGATACCGTCGAGATCAACGGTACTGTGCATGAGTTGAAGCAGATGGGGGATGTGCGGCCCGTGATTGAGGCGGGCGGACTGTTCAATTACGCACGGCAATCAGGCATGATTTCAAAGTCCTGATTTCCGATTCGTGAAGATTTCGGTAATCACCGCTTCCCTGAATCGGAAAGATTTCATCAGGGCGACCGTTGAGAGCGTTCTCGATCAGCACTACTCCGAATTCGAGCACTGGATCGTCGACGGAGGGTCGAGCGACGGGACGCTCGAACTCCTGAAGGAATATCCTCATCTCAAGGTCATCTCTGAACCCGACCGTGGCGTCTATGACGCTTGGAACAAGGGAATAAATCGTTCGGATGGCGACGTCATTTCAATCCTGAACAGCGACGACCTTTATACCCCAAAGGCGTTCGAGCGATGTGCTGAGATGTTCCGGAGTTTTCCGGATGCGTCTCTGGTCTCCGGTGGTTGCCAGATATTCCGCACGACGGCATCCGGGCAAGAAATTGAAATGCATAATTACCGGAATCCTCAGCAATATCGGCTTTCGCTGCGAAATGCAACAGTCGGACTGCCCAACATCAACAGCCGTTTTTTCCGCCGTTCGTTATTTTCGGCAATCGGTGCGTTTGATCTGAATTATCTGGTTGCGGCGGATCGAGAGTTTCTCATGCGTGCCGCTGTCGCAAAGGTAAAGGATATTGCGGTAGCTGATGTCTTCTATCGTTATCGGCATCACCCTGGATCGCTGACGATGAATGCGGGAAACAAAACGATGTTGCGGGGACTGGAAGAGGGCTTGGAGATGATTGAGCAAGCGCGCATTCGCTATCAGCTGGGACAGACCGAGCGTGAGCTCCTGCATCAATGGCGACGAGAATTACAAGCGACCAAGGTTCTAACGCTGGCAGTGATGAGAGAGGGGAGGTTAGCACTTACCGTAGCGCGAGGGGCGTTGCGAACGAACCCATTCTGGCTTTTCACCCTTTTGCGTTGCGGCGCTTTTGCGGTGGCGCGCCGAATTCGAACGCAATGGCGGATCTGGCTTCAGCGAGAAGCACCGGGTGTGAGCGGGCATTCCAGAAAGGTCCGAGTGCTCCATCTGATTGACAGTCTTGAATTGGGCGGCGCTCAGACCGCGGTGCTTGCTCTGCTGCAATCGTCTAATCGCAGCAAGTTCGCTATCCGGGTCGCATCAATGCACGGGAATCGAAGGAGCCTGTACTACGATCGTTTTCGGCAGTCAAAAATCCCGGTGACAACGCTTTCCCCTTTTCGGTGGTTGCCGTTCTATCTGATTCAGTTGCCGCTCCAACTTCTACTCGGGAGATATGATGTGATTCACTGCCATTTGTTGGCATCGAATTGGCTCGGAAAGCCGTTGGCCCGTCTGTTTTGCGTTCCGGTGATAATCTCTCATGATCACTGTAATGACGCGCTCCGCGCCGACTTTGCCCCGGCGCGGTTAGTCGATCGATTCGCTAACCTCTTTGCGGATCGCATCTTTACGGTGTCGCCAAGCATTCGGGAGTTTTTGATATCACATGAAAAAATTGTGCCCGAAAGAATCCGCGTAATCGCAAATGCGGTTGCGGGAGGTGTTATGCAGGAGAGGAACCAGAAAGGTGGCAAAGTAGTCGGTGGTGCGGGACGTCTTGTGTCTCAAAAGAATTTTGACCGATTTCTGCGCATCGCCAGAGCGTTGAAAAACATTGATCCCTCCTACCAATTTGTAATCGCCGGTTCCGGACCGCTTGAAGGGCGGCTTAGAAAAAGGGCAAATGAATTGGATGTCCCAGTTGGCTGGCTTGGCTTGCAGTTGTCCCTTGACCGGTTTTTTTCACTAATCGATTTGTACCTGTTGACATCGGACTTCGAGGGGCTTCCGATGACACTGCTCGAATCGCTCCAACAAAACGTTCCCGCTGCGGCGATGGCTGTCGACGGTGTCCGGGAAACCTTCCGTGATGAGATTTTGCTCGTTGACCCCGGATCCGACGATCGGGAAGCCGCGGCGCAAATTCACCGCCTACTGCAGAACGCAGACGAACTCTGCGCACAAATTGAACGTGGCAGAAAGCTTGTGAGCGAACGCTTTTCAGCGCGCGCGCGGATGTCGGAGATTGAGAATGAATACCTTGCTTTGCTGGAGAGGAAGAAAATCGCATGAAGGCCCGGAAATTCAGCGATTAACCATCGCGCCAAACCTCGATACTGCGTAATGACAGTCGGCTCTTCAGTGCAGGAAATCAGAGAAGCGTCTTCGTTTAGACGGTAATCCTTATTACTTTCTGTCCGTTCGTTCGAGTTCCTGGCGCAGTTTGAGGATGCTATTCTCAGGTAATACACCGCCGAAGTGCGTCAGCGGATAAATCAACGAGTTACGGCCGATGAGTGATCCGGGACTGATAACCGCACTACACCCGATTTCTACCCGGTCCCCCACGATCGCACCGAATTTTCGGAGTCCGGTGGCAACCAATCCGGCTTCGCTCTTGACGCTAATTTCTTTGCGATCCAGTCGAACGTTCGAAAGTATGACTCCGGCTCCAAGGTGGGCTTTGTAGCCGACCACCGAATCCCCGACGTAATTGAAATGCGGTATCTCGGCATCATTAAAGATGATGCAGTTTTTGAATTCGCTCGAATTTCCAAGGACGGCGCCATCGCCGACGATCACATTTTCCCGGATATAACAACCGCTTCTGATCTCGCAGTCGTTTCCGATCCAGGCCGGACCTTTAATTGTCGCCCCGTTCTCGATCAAAGTTCCGTTGCCCACATACACATTTTCACTGATGAACGGACGGCCCATAATGCGACCGTAGATTGCGGGCTTCAGGCGAAATTGAAGATAGCTTCCAATTTGCTTGAGCGCGTCCCACACATAGGCGCTGTTATCAAATATTGTGCGGTGTTCTGTCTGGTCAAGGTTAAGGAATTTTCTGGGTGCAAACATAGCTAGCGAGGCCGCGCCTCGGTCCGGCGAGATGTAAAGGTTTCAAGGTCGCGTTTGGAGCAGCGGTGATTGGGCAAAGCCGTTTCGCTTAGAATCCTCAAAAAGCAAAACCACCGAAAGATTAATGTGCGGATACAGAAAAAAACCTGACTCATCTGCAACCGGTTTTGCTTTTTTGAGGATTCTAGTGAGAGAAGGAGCAATTCCGAAAAGCGATTTGTCAGGCCGATTTCCTTGCGAGCTTTTGCCCATCTTTTGTGTCCTTGACCATCCATCCGAGCGCTTCAATCTGCGCTCGCAGCGCATCACTTTCTTCCCAGTTTTTGCGTTTCCGGGCAGCGTCTCTCTGCTGCAGCAGTCGGCAGATATTTTCAGGTATCTCTCCTTCCTCCTCTTGGAGTTGCAGAACCTGGTTAATCCGATCCCACCATTGCAGAAGGACGGCGGCTTGACCTGGGGCTAATTCAGAGTGATCGATCGCGCGGTTGGCTGCTCGAACCTGGTCAAAGACCTCGGCGAGCGCGGCGGAGACGTTCAAATCGTTATCCAGCGCCTCAAAAAAGCCCTCAGAATTGGCGGCTGGGAAGTCCATCGCCGGTTCTGCATCCCCGGCGATATCCCTCAGCCGATGAACCCAATCATCCAGCCTCAACAAGGACTGGCGGGCTTCATTGAGGCCATCGAATGTAAAATTCAAAGGCAATCGATAATTAACACGAATCAGGGCGTATCGCAGTTCGCGGCCAGAGAAGCCTTTGTTCAATAGGTCACGTAAGGTATAAAAGTTGCCAAGCGATTTCGACATCTTTTGGCCTTCGACAAGAAGATGGGCGTTATGCAACCAATAACGTACAAACCGCTTGTGGTTCACGCATTCGGACTGCGCGATCTCCGCCTCATGATGAGGAAAGATATTGTCGACGCCTCCGCAGTGAATATCGAGTTCCGGTCCCAACAACCGCGTCGCCATTGCGCTGCACTCAATATGCCAACCGGGTCTTCCTCTCCCCCAGGGTGCCTCCCAGCCTATCGGACCATCCTTTTCATCCCATGCCTTCCAGAGCGCGAAGTCACCGATATTCTCTTTTTCGTATTCGTCGGTTTGTATCCGCCCGCTCGGTCTTAATTCTTCCAGGTTTAGATGCGCAAGTTTACCGTAATTCGAGTATCGACTGATTCGAAAATAAATCGAGCGGTCCTCGGCTTGATAAGCGATATCCTGTTCGATCAACTTCTCGATCATCTCGATCATTTTCGCGAGGTTTTCCGGGTCCGTCGCAGCCGGAAAATGTTGCGCACGCTTGATTCGCAACGATTCAAGATCTTCAAAAAAGCTGCGTTTGAATTTCGCAGTAAAGTCGAAAAGCGAAATGCCGGCCTCGCGGCTGCCCCGAATCGTTTTGTCGTCCACATCGGTGAGATTCATTACCCTCTGAACTTCGAAGCCCCTTGCTTCCAGATGCCGATGCAGAAGGTCCTCAAAAACATAAGCGCGGAAATTGCCGATATGCGCGTACGAATAAACGGTCGGTCCGCATGTGTAGAGCTTAACCTGCGGAGGAGCGATCGGGGTGAACTCTTCTATCTGGCGGCTATAGGTGTTGTGGAACTTGATGGGCATCGGGCATTATCCTGGAATTCAGATCCGGCCATTTGTATTAAGTGCGGATGAGCTGGCGGGCAATGAGAAACAGGGATCCAATTCCAACCGGCTAAACCAATCGTCCAGACGATTCGGCAGGAAATCTGGATTCAAGCTGCTGGATGCTTGCAACTGCCATGGCGGCGATTCCTTCTCCTTTACCGATAAACCCCAGGCCTTCGTTCGTGGTAGCCTTAATGCCTATGCGTTGAGCTGGTATCTGCAGGGTCTCGGAAAGCCGGGTTCGCATCGATCCTAAATGAGGACCTATTTTTGGAGCTTCTATAATTAGCGAGCAGTCGATATTGACTATCGCGAACTGTTTGGCTGTCAGGATCGCTTGGACTCGGCGGAGAATTTCCTGACTATCGATCCCCTTGAGCGAGGGATCCGTATTCGGGAAGTGGTGTCCGATATCCCTTTCTCCTGCTGCGCCCAAAAGCGCGTCGGCGATGGCATGGGTGAGGACGTCGGCGTCGGAGTGACCGTCAAGACCGCGATCGTAAGGGATTTCCATTCCGCCCAGGATCAACTTGCGTCCTTTAGCGAGACGATGCACATCATATCCAATTCCAACGCAATTCATGGGTAGACTTTCGTAAGCGAGGCACGATCGATCTTTCCGTTCCAGGCTACAACTGAGAGTTTGCCTGCCTCTACCGTGCTGGGCGAAATCGCCAACACGCCACCGGCACAGTTCACCAGGAGCACACCGGCAGCGATGTCCCACCAATTGACGCTGCGCTCGATGTAGGCGTCGTAGCGTCCGGTTGCAACGTAGGCGAGGTCCAGCGCGGCGCTGCCCATCATGCGGCATTTCCGCGCATTGGTCAGCATGTCCTGAAAGATAGACAGGCCGACTGCTACTTCGATCATGGTCTTTGACATCCCGACAGAGACAACGGCTTCCGAAATTTGGCCGTGACTGCTTACCTTAATCGCCTTTTCGTTGAGGTAAGCCTCGCCGCCACGCTCGGCCTGCCAGAGTTCATCGCGCATGGGATCGTAAATGACACCCACAAGGATTTCGCCTTTTTGACGCAAAGCAATAGAAACACAAAAATGGGGAATTCCGTAAAAGTAGTTCACGGTTCCATCGATTGGGTCAATGACCCACTCGAATTCGGTTGAAGCGTTCGCCGCGCTTCCTTCTTCGCCGAGAATCGCATGATCCGGAAACCTCTTCAGAAGAAGTTGAGTGATCAGGTCCTGAGAGCGAACGTCGAGCTCAAGTTTAATGTCGTGTGCTTCTTCGGCATTAACTTTCAGAGGCCGGCCGAAATTCTCGCGAAGAAGCTTACCGGCTTCGCGAGCCGCGCCGATTGCCGCATCAAGGAATTCATTCATAACGGACTCACTATCGATGGATCGACGTCGATGTCGAGTCCGAGTAAATCGATAGGTGGCCTGCCATTGAAAGTGCCTTGGATGGCAGTTCGTGCCCGCTCTCGGGATCGGACGATTCTCGGCGGCGCTTGATTTTAAGCCTATCTACGAAGGGAGGTGATCTCTTTCTTCGACCGATGCAGGGAGGTTGCCGCGAAAAGTTTCGGACGTCAGCCGCAACCCATTTTGGCTGTACGTTGACCGTTCAGTGCCATTCGGGTGAGAAGGAATTCGCAATGGAATTACGCAAAAAATTAACGATACAACAAATTCTCATTGACGATGTAACGAATGTTGGTTAGTCAAGCCAATTGTAATGATCGTATTTTCTTATCCTCCGCAACTGCGGAATGAAAGGGGGGATAACTGATGCCAGCAGCGAAGAAAGCTACTGCGAAGCCAGCAGCCAAGAAACCTGCGCCCGCCAAGAAACCTGCCGCCAAGAAGGCTCCGCCGGCTAAAAAAGTCGCGAAGAAGGCTACTTCTCCGGCGAAGAAACCTGCCGCCAAGAAGTAGAGTCCCTGTTGATTCGGCATAGTTGTTGTTTGTATGGAGTAGGAGGAGATAAGAGATCTCCTCCTATTTTTTTGGAAGGGGGGAAAAGCGACTCAGGCAGCAGAATTCGCCGGCCAGGCCATGTGATTCTGCGTCCTCGATCGCTCAGAAATTGGCTCTGGAACCAAAGGTCTGCGACGCTTTGGTGAGTCACGGCAGAAGCTTGTATAGCGGCTCAGAGCTGAGGCTAGCGTC
>WNFS01004935.1_pt1 | contig 10198 bp, 3 predicted proteins | sample 5400141 | NCBI WGS metagenome assembly WNFS01 (sample SAMN13153358, study PRJNA577476) | soil metagenome | isolation source: 60 cm saprolite under Madrone tree | place: USA:California | collected 2016-06-14
CATTATCGCGTTGCTCGGTCATCGGCCGAGAGCCGTCGTCGCTCGTGCGCAAGATCGACATCGAAATCCAAACCTCCGGTGGATTCGAAAATCGGAGAGGAAAAGTGAAGCGTGGCGGCATTACGCCAATCACCTGCCACTGTTTCGCATCGAGGCTGATGTTTTTGCCGATAATCCCGCGGTCGCCGCCAAATTGGCGCTGCCACAACTCGTAACTCAAAATTACGACGTAGTTTCCCGGTTCGTCTTCTTTAGGTAAAAATGTGCGGCCAAGAATTGGTTGAATACCAAGCAACGTGAACAGGTTTGCCGAAACTGATTCGCCTTGAACGTGCGTCGCCTGGTTGCCATCGGTTAAGGTGCCAACACTTTGATTGGTGCAGACCGCGACGTGTTCGAAAACTTTGTTTTGATCGCGCCAATCGACGTAATCGAGATACGAGATCGATTCGATCTCCGTTCCGGGATCGGCCTTCTGGCGCGTGTCGAATTCACCCAGCGCGACGAGATTCTGGGGTTCGTGAAACGGAAGTGGTCGCAATAGGACCGCATTCACCACGCTGAAGACGGCGGTGTTCGCGCCAATCCCAAGCGCGAAAGTCAAAATGACAATCGCCGTGAAGAGCGGCTGTTTGGCAAGAACCCGGAGAGTGTAGCGGAGATTTTGCATAACGAGTTACTCAGTCCGGAGAGCGACGATGGGATCGACTCGAGACGCGCGGCGCGCCGGAATCCAGGAGGCAAAAAACGTCGCGACAAAGAGCAGCGCGCCGACCCCGAGATAAATTCTTGGATCGATGCCTCCAACTTCAAAGAGCACGCTTTGCAATGCGCGCGAGAGCGCGAAGGCGGCGACCAAGCCGATGGCCGACCCAATCAGAAGCAAATGCATCCCGTGCGAGAGGACGAGCACGCGGATTTGGCCCGGGCGAGCGCCAAGCGCGAGGCGAATACCGATTTCGCGAACGCGCTTGAGCGTGGTGTAAGCGAGCAGCCCGTATAATCCGACGGTGGCCAGGAGAAGCGCGAGGCCGGCGAAGATCGAGAAAAGAAAACTGAGGAGGCGCTGGCTGCCCCACGTTTCGTGGACACGATCGATCATTGGACGCGCGTCGAATACGGGCTGCGATGGATCGATCGAGTTGACGCTGTCGCGGATCGATTTATTGAGCGACGCGGTGCTCAAGTTGGAACGAACAAACAGACCGAGGCTGGTCCGTTGCGCCTGGGCCATCGAACAATAGATGACCGGCAACGGCGCCATTTCGTCGATCGCGTGAAAGCGCATTTGCGCGACGACCCCGACGATTTCCGACATGACGTTACCTTCTTCGTCATTGCCGGGATCAACTGCGAGCCGCTTGCCGATTGGGTCCTCGCCAGGGAAAAATTGATCGGCCATCGCTTGATCGATGATGATGACACGCGGCGAATCTTTTGTGTCGCGTTCGTTGAAAGTGCGGCCGCGCAAAAGCGGAACCTTAAACGTCACGAAATAATCGCCGGTGATTATTTCGAGATCGGCGGATGACGTGTTGCTCGGCGAAGGCGTTGGCACACCTTCGCGCCAAAATCCGGTTTGCCAGCCACCCATCAGCGGCGAATTGGAACCGATACCGGCGCTTTGAACGCCGGGAAGCGCACCTACTCTGTCGAGTAATGCTTTGGTAAACGTCCCGATCTTCTCGCGACTCGAATAAGTTTTCCATGGCAACTCGATTCGCGCGCTGAAAAGACCGCGCGGCTCGTAGCCGAGCTGGAGTGATTGCATGCGCGCAAAACTTTTTAGAACAAGCCCGGCCGCGACGAGCAGCGTCAGCGTCAGTGCGATTTCACTTATGACCAGCCAATCACGCGCGCGTTTGGCCGATGGCGCATCGCCGCTGCCGGCCGATCCCTCTTTTAGCGCAAGCTGAACGTTGGCATGTGAAGTTTGCCAGGCCGGCCACAATCCGAAAATGAACGTGGTCAACGACGCGACCAGGAATGTGAAACCGAGCACCGGCAGGTCGAACGAAATTTGTTGGAACCGCGAAACGCCTTCAGGCCCCAACGCGATCAACGCGTCGCGCAACCAGACAGCGATGAAAAATCCGAGCGCTCCGCCAAGGATCGCAATCAGGAAACTTTCGAGCAGAAGCTTGCGAATAATCTGTGCGCGAGTGGCGCCGACCGCTGCGTGAATGGCAAACTCTCTCGCCCGCGCGGCGCCTCGCGCAGCAAACAAATTCGCGAGGTTCGCGCAGGCGATGAGCAAGACCAATCCGACCGCACCTAACAGCAGTCCGAGATTGGTTCTGTATTTGCCGACGAGATTTTCAAGGAGCGGCGTTACGACCGCGTAAATTTTGCCGTTCGTGTCCGGATAGGTTTTCTCCAAACGCGCGGCGATCGTTTTCATCTCAGTGCGCGCTTGGTCGACAGTCACGCCGGGCTTGAGTTTTCCCCAGACAAACATCATTGGATGATGAGAACGATCCATCCACGCCGGGTTGTTGCTGCGCCGCGTCAAGGAAATCCAGGCGTCGCTGTCTTGTGGCGATGTCATCGCCGGCGGCATCACGCCGATGATTGTAAAATTCTGATCGTGCAGGTTGATCGAACGACCAATCACCGCCGGATCGCGATTGAATGCGCGTTGCCAGAGACGATCGCTAATCACGACCACCGGCGGCGCGCCAACTTTATCTTCGTCTTCACTGAACATGCGACCGATTTCGGCTGGCAGACCGATCACGTTGAAAAAATTCCGAGTGACAGAAGCGCACGAGATGCGCTCGGGTTCGCGGCCGGAAATACCGCTCAGGTTCCGCGATTCTTTATGAGTGCAGGCAAGATGCTCGAAGACCGTATTGTCTCTTTGCCAATCGAAGTAATCGGGGAGAGCGACTGAGAAGTCCTGCTGCGGCCCGGACGATTCATTTAGGACCATGATCCGGTTGGCGTCCGGATAAGGCAGCGGCTGGAGAAGAACCGCGTTAACAATGCTGAAGATGGCGGTGTTGGCGCCGATGCCGAGCGCGAGCGTGATGATCGCAACGGCGGCGAAGGCCGGATTCTTGATCAGTTGTCTAAACGCAAAACGAAAATGATTCATAACATTTTTATTACTCCGTTCGTAATGCCACAATCGGATCGACCTGGGTTGCGCGTCGCGCCGGAACGAAACACGCAATCAACGCGACCGCCAAAAGTGAGAGGATTGCCGTAATAACGGCGCCGGGGTCGAGCGCGCCTACGTTGTACAGTAATGACATTAGGGCGCGGCCGACCGCGATCGCGCCGACCACTCCGAGCAGAATCCCAACTCCCATGAGTGACATGCCTTGACCGAGCACGAGCCGAAAAATGTTTGTCCGTTCGGCGCCGAGCGCCATTCGAATGCCGAGCTCGCGTGTGCGTTGAGTAACGGTGAGTGCCATCACGCCATAAAGACCGACACTCGCCAGCACCAGCGCGAGAACCGCAAATGCTCCCAGTAGAACCATCGTTAGTCGCCGCGTCGCGAGACTCGAGGCGACGCTGTGCTCCATGGTGGAGATCTGACCGATCGGTTGATCCGGATCGAGCGCTTGCACTTCACGCTTCACCGCGGCGACGAGCGGTCCGATATCGTGAAGGCTGGTGCGGATGTGAAGATTGTTTGAGCTCTGCGGATCTTGCGAGGCGAGTAAATATTCCTCCGGCATCTGGAGCCGTTCGGAATTATCTTCGCCCGGAGCTTCATTTCGCGTTCGCGGTACAACGCCCACGATCGTCATCGGTGGCGCGTTTTTATCGAGCGTTTGATTGTCGTCGATGTGCTGGCCGATCGGGTCTTTGCCGGCGAAATATTTCTGCGCGAACGATTCGTCGATAATGACCGAGCGCGGATGTCCTTTTTCGCCAGGTGGATCTTCAGCGCCAAAACTGCGGCCGCGCAAAATCGGCATCCCCATCACCCGAAAATAATCCGGCGAAACCGGACTCACCTCTGCGGCCGGTTCCTGTCCCGGGGGAATCGGCGGTGTCCCGGTGACGTGGAAGTGGCTGTCCCATTCGGTGTCATCGAATGGACTGTTGGCACTGATCGCGGCCGCCTCGACTCCGCGAATACTCTGCACCCGCTCCAGCAATTGTTTCCAGAACGCGTCCTTTTGGTCGTCTTTCTTGTACTTTGCCTCGGGAAGCGAGATCTCGAAGTTCACTACTCCGCTCGGATCGAAACCGAGCGGTGCGTTTTGCGCGTGCCAGAAACTTTTCAAAGTCAGACCGGCTCCCGCCAGTAAAATAATTGCAAGCGCAACTTGGGTGATCACCAATCCGGAACGCATTCGTTGTTTGCCCGCCCCGTCGCTCGATCCGCGGACGCCGACTTCATGAAGGGCGAGAGAAAGTGAAGCGGTGTGAGAGATCCGCCACGCCGGCCAAACCCCCACAAGAATTCCAGCCAATACCGCCGCGAATGTAGTGAAGGCGAGTACGTTCATGTCGATAGTCGTTTCGTGAAATCGCGACACGTTCGCCGGCGTCAGCGCGAGAATTGCATCCAGACTCCAAATCGTAAGTAAAACACCGGCGACAGCGCCGGCGACTGCGAGCAATGTGCTTTCAACCAGCAGCTGGCGCGCAATTGCGAAACGGCTTGCTCCCAAAGCGGCCCGCACCGCCATCTCTTTTGCCCGCGCGAGCGCACGAGCGAACTGCAAATTGGCAACATTCGCGCACGCGATTAGCAGAACGCAGCCGACAGCCGCAATCAACAGATTCAAATTGGCCCGATAATCGCCTACCGTTGTTTCAAACAACGGACGCATCATCACGCGGCGGCCGGTATTGGTGTCCGGATATTTCTTCTCCAGATCGATGGCGATCGCATTGAGGTCACTGCTCGCCTGAGTCAAAGTCACCCCAGGTTTCAAACGACCCAGAGCCCAAAAGCCCTGATGATTGTCACGGCTTTGCATGCCCGGGTCTTTCACCAGCTCGCTCAACGGCAGAATAACATCGGGATTTCGGCCGAACTGCAGTTCGGCTGGAAAAACACCGACGATCTCGCGTTCTAAACCATCAATTAAAGCGCGTTGGCCAAGTGCGGATGGCGATCCCCCGAAATGCTTGCGCCACAAACTTTCGCTGATCAGAGCAACGTTCGCTGCTCCGGAGACGTCCTCGGCAGCGTTCAAGTCGCGGCCGATCTTCGGCTTCAGTCCGAGCACGGAAACAAAACCGGAACTCACACGCAGTCCTCTGACGCGTTCGGGAGCGCCGGCTCCGTTTCCGAGTGAAAAGTTGAAGCCTTCGCGCCGGACAAGCGCCAGCTCGGTGAAGCTCCGCTGGCCGGCGTGCCAGTCGAGCCAGTTGATGTAACCAACCGCTCCCCTTTCGAACATGTTGGACCGCTCTCTGACGACGATCAGTTTGTCCGGATCAGGATAAGGCAACGGTCGCAGCAGGACCGCGTTCACTACGCTGAAGATCGCAGTGTTCGCTCCAATCCCGAGCGCGAGCGCAAAAATCGCAATCAGGGTAAAGCTCGGATTTTTGACGAGCTGCCGAACGGCAAAGCGAACGTCCTCTAACATAGAAATCTCTTTCGCTCGCCGTCACTCATAACGAAGCGCGACCATCGGATCGACCCGGGTTGCGCGACGCGCCGGCACGAAACAGGAAGCCGCCGCGACCGCGGTCAGCAGGGCCGCGACTGCGAAATAAATCGTCGGGTCGAGCGCGTTAACTTTGAAGAGAATATTTTTCAAAGCCGCCGCAGCGACGACTCCGAGGAGCAACGCGACGCCGCCCGCGCCAAGGACAAGGCCCAGGGCCAGCTGCCAAGCGCCTTGAGTCATGACCATGCGGAAGATTCGCCGCGCGTCGGCGCCCAATGCCATGCGAATGCCGAATTCCTGCGTGCGCTGGTTCACCGAAAAACTCATGACGCCGTAAAGGCCGACTGCGGAAAGAATGAATGCGACGACTCCGAAGATGGTGAACAACGTCGCGATGAGACGAGAGCCGGAGAGAATTTCTTTATGGAATCGGGCCGGTGTTCCAGCGAAATAGGTTGGCAGGTTCGAATCGAGGTCGGCAACCGCCCGGCTCAAGGCCGGGCCGAGAGTTTCGGCCCGTTGGCCCGCTTTAGGACGAACGATGATCGTGCAAAATTGGGTCGCCGGCGACGCGCCAAGCAGTGGCATGTAAAATCCAGCAGACTCGGTCTGTTGATCGAATGGGCCCTGCATGAGCATGTCCGGCACAACGCCGACAATGGTTCGCCACGGCTCCGGCTTCGCGGGATTGAAAATTCGGACCTGATGACCGATTGCGCTTTGATTGCCCCAGTACTTTCGGGCAAAGCTCGAGTTCACGATCGCCACCGGTTGTTTCGAATCGGTGTCGTCGATGGTGAAATCGCGGCCTTCCAAAACCTTTAACCCGACCGTCGTAAAATAGTTGTCCGAAATGGACTCAAAGTTGCAGCGGGGACGGTCCCGATCGGTCAAATAATTCTGCCCGTCGACTTCATATTGACCGTTAGGCGCAAACGTCATCCGAAAGCGATCGCTCATAGCGGCGGATTCGAACTGAGGATTCGCCCGCAGGGCACGAACGGCGTGCTTAAAAAACTCTCGCCGCGAATCCTCGGTCGGATAGGCCCCTTCCATTAGAGCCATTCGCGCGGCGTAAACGCCATTCTCATCGTAGCCGTAGTCGAGGGTGCTTTGATTTCGGATCGATTTGATTTGTAACGTGGCCGCGATTAACAACGCCGCGGTCAACGCGATTTGTGCCACCACCAGCACGCGGGTAATGACATTGACCAGTCGACTGCTGTTGCCACGCCCCCCTTCCTTCATCATCTCGGCCGCGTTCCCGCGCGCACTAAGAAAAGCGGGGACAAAACCCGAAACGACGGTCGCGGCGAGGGTGATTAGAAGCGTAAACGCGAGAACGCGACCATCGATCGTAAATTGCCACCAGTAAGGAGGAGGAAATGGCGCGGCATTTATCGCGCGAACTAGCATGTCCACTCCCCAATAGGCGATGAGCACGCCGGCAACGGCTCCAAATGCGGCGACAACAAAACTTTCGGTCAACATTTGTTGAACAATTCGCCAGCGCGTTGCACCGAGTGCGCCGCGAATCGCCAGTTCTTTCGCGCGCAATGCGGCGCGGCCGAATTGCATGTTCATCACGTTGACGCAGGCGATCAGCAAAACGAAAATGACCGCAGCGAGCATCGCCCAAACGGTTTGGCGAAATTGCACGCCGGTAAATGCATTGAGCAATGGTTGGACGCTGGCGGAGGTAAAATTTTGGTTGGTTTTGGGATTGTCTTCGGCCAGATGGCGGGCCAGAGCGACGAATTCCGCGTTCACCTGATCGAGACTCACGCCTGGTTTCAACCGCCCCATCACCGCAGGCGCACGATTATTTGCGCCTAAAAAAAGACCGCCGCGAGGCACAAGCGGAAACTCATTATATAGAGGGGTCCAAAGTTCTTCTGAAATCGGAAACTTAAACTTCGGCGGCATCACGCCGATGATGGTCGCCGCTTTCCCATTAATCCGGACGCTTTGCCCGACAATGTTTGGATCAGCACCGAAATCGCGTCTCCAGATTTCGTCACCAAGAATCGCCACCTTTTCCGCGCCCGGCTTGTTGTCCTCAGCCGTGAAATCGCGCCCCAACACTGGCGAGACACCGACGATTTTAAAAAGATCTTCCGTGACGTAACCGCCGGTGTAACGCTGCGGATTGTTTTTGTAAGTCAGGTTGATTGTCGATCCGCTGAGGTAGCCGGCCATCATCGCGAAGGACTTCTGGGCCGCTTTTAAATCTTCGTAATCCTGAGCGGTCGGAATCTGACCAACTCCGAAATTATTGTTCTGGTCGCTCGCCTTCGGATCGATCAAGCCAACATTGACGAGTTGTTCGGGATGCGGAAAAGAAAAGCCGCGCAGCACGATCGCGTTGACAACCGTGAATTGCGTGGTCGCGCCGCCAATGCCGAGAGCGAGCACCAGCACGGCCAGAAAACAAAACGACTTTTCCTTAAACAAAACCCGCAGACCAACCCGCACGTCCTGACGAAATGAATCTAAAATCATAACGATTTACTTCTTGTTGCCCTCGACCACCCAACCGTCGCGCAGTTGGATGACGCGGTTCCCGTATCCTGCATTTTTTTCCGAGTGCGTGACCTGAATGATGGTCGTGCCTTCGGCGTTCAGTTTTTGAAATAGCTCCATGATCTGTTCGCCCTGACTGGAATGAAGATTGCCGGTCGGCTCATCGGCCAGAATCAACTTCGGGCTTGCGATGATTGCGCGCGCAACACCGACCAGTTGCTGCTGGCCGCCGGAAAGTTGGCGCGGATACAAATCCTTTTTCGCCACGATTTGAAAACGATCGAGCGTGTCCGCCACCATCGCCGATCGTTCCGTCTTGTTGACCTTTCGATACGACAACGGGATCTCGAGATTTTCGTAAACTGTCAGATCGTCGAGCAAATGATATTGCTGAAAAACAAACCCGATCTGCTCGTTGCGAAGCGCGGCCCGCTCTTTCGCTTTCAAATGATGAACCGCGGTCTCGTTGAAAAAATATTCGCCGCTCCAACCGTGGTCGTGCATTCCGAGAATGTGGAGCAGCGTCGATTTGCCGGCGCCGGAGGGTCCCATCACCGAGACGAATTCGCCTTCGGCGACCTCGATGTCGATGTCGCGCAGAACATAAAAGAATTTGCCGTGCCCTAACGGGTAATTGCGTTCAAGATTTCGAAGACGGATCATAAGTTTATTCGGCGCGTAATGCTTGAATTGGATCTACCTGGGTGGCCCGTCGCGCTGGTAACCAGGTGGCAATCAGCGCGGCGATAGTGAGCACCAATGGTGCGACGGTGAATGCAATGGGATCAAGCGGACCAACTCCGTAAAGAATTCCGCTAAGGATTTTTGCGGTCGCCACCGCGAGCAAAAGACCAAGGGCGACTCCGCTCACCAGCATGATAGAGCCTTCGCGCATTATCATTCGCAACACCGCTCCTGCCTGAGCACCGAGCGCCATCCGAATCCCGATCTCACGAGTGCGCCGCGCGACTGAGTAAGCTTTGACTCCGTAGAGACCAACGACGGCCAGACTAAGCGCCAGTGCCCCAAAGATGGAGAACAATGCCGCGCCGGCGCGAACAAGCCAAAGGTCCAGGTTCGAATCAAGATGCTGAGCGAACGTTCGCAACGAAAGGATCGGGATTGAAGGATCGACATCGCGCACAGTGCGTCGAAGCAAATCGGCGGTACTGGCTTCGTTTCCGGAAGCGAGCGACCGGAAACGAACAAAAAAGGAAATGTCGCTTTGGAATCCACGCGCAAACGGCAAGTAAATCGCGCCACCGGGCTCCTCCATTTCAAAAAGCTGGTGGCGCGTTACGGGCACGATGCCGACTATTTCGATTGTCTCTTTCTGCTTCTCCTCTTCACTGAAATCGGCGCTCCTCCCTGCATGGGCGCTTCCGCCGCGGTTGGCCACTGGCGCATTTTCGCCAGCATATTGAATGGTTTGTCCCAGCGCGTCACCGTCCGGCCAAAGTTTCTTGGCCAGAACTTCATCAATGATGGCCACCTTTGGACCGGGCTGCGTCGCCTCCGCTTCACTAAACGCGCGGCCGCGGATCAGCGGCAATCCAACTGTTGAAAAATAATCCGCGCCCACGCTGTCCCAGGACGCCTTAAAGGCAAGGCCCTCGGCGGCAGTCGCCGGCTTGGCGTCTGGACCGGGATGGACACCGGCGCGCTGCACCGTTCTGTCGAACGAAATCATGCCGAACGGAACCGTTGAAGAAATGCTCGCGTGCTCGACGCCTGGCAGCGCCGCCAATCTGTCGTTCAAGTTCTGATAAAGTTCCTGCGCGCGTTTTGATTCGTAACCGGCCAGGCTCGCATCGACTTCGAGAAGGTAGCTCGCACCCGGCCTTAGTCCTGTATCGACAGACGCAGCTTTGCCTGCGCCGCGAATGAACAAAGCCGCAGCGGTAATCAGCGCGAGCGAGAACGCGATTTGCACAACGACGAGCGGATTGCGCGGTAAAAATTTCCAGCGTCGGCGCACCACATCTTCGCCGGCATGTTCTTTCAGGTCCGTCACCACCGCGCTGCGCGAAATCTTCAAGGCCGGCCCAAGCGCAAACATGAGCGTGCCGAGCAGACAAAATCCGAAC
>WNFS01004936.1_pt1 | contig 10197 bp, 5 predicted proteins | sample 5400141 | NCBI WGS metagenome assembly WNFS01 (sample SAMN13153358, study PRJNA577476) | soil metagenome | isolation source: 60 cm saprolite under Madrone tree | place: USA:California | collected 2016-06-14
CGTATCGCCGGGAAAAGTGGCGTTGTCGATTCCCTGCCTTTCCGCGAGAGTCGGCACGGGAAATACTTGCGTAGTCCCGAGAACTTGCCGGAAGCCTTGATACTCCGAGAAATAAAATGTCTTGCCGCGGCCATCGTAGATGCGCGGAAGGAAGACCGGGCCGCCGTTGGTCACGCCGAATTCATTGCGGGCAAACGGCGGGAGACGCCGAGTGTCCAAATCGCTCTTGTGGTCAAAGAAATTTCGCGCGTCGAAAGCCGCATTGCGGACAAATTCGAACAAGCTGCCATGGACTTGATTGCTGCCCGACTTCGTGACCACGTTCGTGAATCCCGCGGCGCCATGACCCGTGTCCGCGGGCATCACTCCGGAATTGGATTGCACTTCCTGGATGGCGTCGACGTTAAAGTTGGAAAAGGTGCCGCCGCCGAGTTCGGGGTCGGTCGTGTCCGCTCCGTCGATGGCGAAGACAGTGGCGGAGCCGCGTTGGCCGTTGACGGCAAATTGCTGCGTGAAATTGGCGGCGCCATTGGTGTCCGTCATGGTGCCGGCGGCAAGCAGGAGGAGCTTGCTGAAGTCGCGTTCATTCAGCGGCAAGCTGGACACTTCTCCCGTGGAGAGATGTTCGCCTCCGCTAGCCTGGGGAGGAGCAGCATCCTGAGCGGCCATGATGCGATGCTCCTGCCCTTGGAGCGAGAGTTGAAGACTGGACGTGAGTGTGGCGCCGTCTTTGATGACCACGGGATCCCCCGCGGTCCAAATCTTTCCCGCGGCGTTTACCGTAAGTGTGTAGTTGCCCGGGGCGATCCCGGTGAACGCGAACTGGCCGGTTGTGGATGTTGTGGCGGAATACTCGCGGTTGCTCTCCGCTGCGAACAGCTTGATGGCAGCCATGTCGATGGGATTTCCGGCGGGGTCGCGCAGGATACCGCGCCAGGAAGGCGGCGGAGAAGAGTGGAGAGAGGGAATTAGGACGAATACGCTGACCAGGAAAAAGGCACGAGCGAGCGGACGGGACCTAGAAAGCATCGAGAGACATTATAATACGCGGGTTGATTTTGAAGACGACCGCGGCGCAAGCGTGGTCACGTGATTTTATGGCGATTAACGGGAGTCGAGATGGTCTGAGAAAAGTATGTCCGGCGTGCAACACATCTGCGGCCAGAAGAGCCGCCCGCCTGACCAGCTTCGCTGACGAACGGTAGTTGGTATAGAATGGGCCAGTTTTCGAGCCTCATGAAGGAAATCCGATGAAAAAACTCAATTTGCGGCACATTCGAATCAGTTCGCTGGTTTTCGCTTCGTTGATCCTCGCCTCCGCATACGCACTGGCGGCGGATGACGCTTCCTCTTCGCTCCCGGCGCCGCCAGCGGCGAAGAAGGCTCCGAAGACCACGGAGATCAATGGCCGCACGATGGTGGATAACTACTATTGGCTGCGCGACAAGAAGAATCCTGAGGTGAAAGCTTATTTGGAGGCCGAGAACGCCTACACCGATGCCGTGATGAAGCCGACGGAGGGATTGCAGAAGAAGCTGTATGACGAAATGCTGAGCCGCATCAAGGAAACGGACATCGAAGTGCCCTATAAGGAGGGCGATTACTTCTATTATTCGCGGACGGAAGCGGGGAAGCAGTATCAGATTCATTGCCGGAAGAAGGGCGGCATGGACGCGCCCGAGGAAGTGGTGCTGGACGTGAATGAAATGGCCAAAGGGCAGAAGTTCATGTCGCTGGGGGCATACCACGTGAGCGATGACGGGAATCTGCTCGCGTATACGACGGACAACACCGGCTTCCGGCAATATACGCTGGCGGTGAAGGATCTGCGAAGTGGAAAAATGCTGCCGGACCACGCAGAGAGAGTCGGCTCGGTGGTTTGGGCCAACGACAACAAGACGATCTTCTATAGCCTCGAAGATGACACGACCAAGCGGCAATATCAGGTGTACCGCCACACCGCGGGGACCAGCGGATCCGACAAGCTGGCCTACGAAGAGAAAGATGAAAAATTCGATGTGTACGCGGGGAAAACGCGCAGCAAGGCTTACGTCCTGCTGTTTTCCGCAAGCCATACGACGAGCGAAGTTCGCTACATTCCCGCCGGCGAACCCGCGGCCGAGTGGAAGGTGATGCAGCCGCGCAAGCAGGACGTGGAATACTACCCGGATCACAACGGAAACTTTTTTTATATCCGGGTCAACGACACGGGGCGGAATTTTAGGTTAGTGAAGGCGCCGGTGGCTGATCCGCGGAGCCAGAATTGGCAGGAGGTCGTTCCGCATCGCGCGAATGTCATGCTGGACGACACGGACTTCTTCAAGAACTACTACGTATTGAGCGAGCGGGAAAATGGATTGCCGCAAATCCGGGTAACCGATCTGCACAGCGGGGAGTCGCGGCGTATCGAGTTTCCCGAACCCGCCTACGCGAGTTATGGCTACACCAATCGTGAATACGATACGAGCAAGTTCCGCTATGGCTACCAGTCGTTCATTACGCCGCGATCGGTCTTCGAGTACGACATGGCCAGCGGCAAGTCCACGCTGCTGAAGCAGAAAGAAGTGCCCGGCGGCTACGACCGCGCGCGATATCAGGTGGGGCAGATTTATGCCACGGCTTCCGACGGAGTGAAAATTCCGATCTCCGTGGTGCACCTGAAGGGTGCAAAGCTGGATGGAAAAGGGCCGCTGTATCTGACCGGTTATGGCTCCTACGGAATTTCCTATGACATCGGCTTCAACTCCGATCTTTTTAGCATGATCGATCGCGGCGTGGTGGCGGCGGTGGCCCACATTCGCGGCGGCGGCGAAATGGGCAAGGCCTGGCACGACGACGGGCGTATGATGCACAAGAAAAATACCTTCACGGACTTTGTGGCATCGGCAGAGTACCTCGTTGCGCAAGGATACGGCTCGAAGGACCGTCTGGCGATCGAAGGAAGAAGCGCCGGCGGCCTGCTGATGGGCGCGGTTTTGAATATGCGTCCGGATTTGTTTCACGCCGCGCTGGTTGGCGTTCCATTTGTCGACGTCATGAACACCATGCTGGATGAGACTCTGCCTCTGACCGTGGGCGAATTTGAAGAGTGGGGCAACCCAAAGGAAAAACCGGCGTTCGATTACATGATGACGTACTCGCCGTACGACAATATTGATGCCAAGAAGTATCCCAACATGCTGGTGAGGACATCTTTCAATGACAGTCAGGTGATGTACTGGGAGCCGGCCAAGTATGTTGCCAAGATGCGCGCGATTCGAACGGACCACAATATTATGATCCTGAAGACGAACATGGATCCCGCGGGGCACGGCGGCGCCTCCGGGCGATATGACCGCTTGCATGAGAAGGCGTTTGACTACGCTTATTTTCTGACGCAGATGGGAATTCAGGACTGACTGCCGCGCGAAGTTGCCGTCTTGCAACGATCAACGAGCAATGAGCGCAGACGAAGTGGCCGAGGCAAGAACCGCGAGAGATTGCGAGTAGGGAGCGCGGGCGACGCCGCGTTCGGTGAAGATGGCGGCGATGTACCGGGCGGGGGTGACGTCGAAGGCGGGATGCGCGGCGTGGACGTCGGGAGCGATGCGGACGCCCTGGAAATGCGTGACTTCGGCGGCGGAGCGCTCTTCGATGGGGATGTGCTCGCCGTCGGGGATGGAAAGGTCGAAGGTGGAGACCGGGGCGGCGATGAAAAAGGGGACGTTGTTCTCCTTGGCGAGAACGGCCATCTGGTAGGTGCCGATTTTGTTGGCGGTGTCGCCGTTGGCGGCGATGCGGTCGGCGCCGGTGACAATAGCCCCAACTTTTCCTGATTTCAAGAAGTGGCCGACCATGTTGTCGGTGATAAGCGTGAGTGGGATGCCGCCTTTGTGGAGTTCCCAGGCGGTGAGGCGCGCGCCCTGGAGATAGGGGCGCGTTTCCGGCACAAGAACGTGGAGTTTTTTGCCCTGTTCGAAGGCGACGCGAATGACCCCAAGCGCAGTGCCGATGCCTCCTGTGGCGAGCGCGCCGGCGTTGCATTGCGTCATAACCTGGCCTTCGCCGGGCATAAATTCTGCGCCGAAGCGGCCGATGGCCTCGTCAGTAGCGCGCTTTTCGAGGTGGACTTGCTGGGCTTCTTCTACCATCCCCTGCCTGATCTTGCCGAGATCCGAACTCTCGGCGGTCAATTTGGCGAAGCGCCGCTTCATGCGCTCGAGGGCCCAGAAGAGATCAACGGCAGTGGGGCGGGTTTTTGCGAGCCTGTCGCAGATCTCCGTGAATTCCGCGCGGAGAGCTTCCACGGATTTCGCGGAAGCATGCAGAACGCCGAGGGCTGCGCCCATGGCCGCAGCAACGCCGATGGCCGGAGCGCCACGAATGGCCATTTCGCGGATGGCTTTAGCGACTTCCCGATAGTCGGTGTAGGTGTAGGAGACTTCCTCGGCGGGAAGGCGGCGCTGGTCGAGCACGACAACGCCGCGATCGGTCCACGCGATGGGTTGGGCTACGTACATGCGATTCGATTCCTTGACGCCACTTCGCGGCATCGTACCGAGATGGGGTGCAGCATGCCGCGCCCCTGCAAAAACAATTTACGCTAGGTGTTTATTGTAACGAAGCTAGCGCGGGAAGACGAATCGGTCCATGTGCGGTTCAGTGGCCGGGAGGCATGTGGGTGAAGCCCTTGGTAACGATGATGGAAGTGAAGGCAATCATGGAATTGTAGCCTAAGTGCAGAAGGAAACTCGCGAGCACGGTGCCCGTCCAGGCGCGGGCGAAGGTAAAAATAACGCCGACGAGAGTGAGCAGGCTGATGAGGCCCCAGGTCCAACCCAGCTGCGGTGCGTGCATGAGGCCAAAGAGCATGCCGGTCATCAGGATACTGGCCACCACGCCGGTACGAGTGGCGCTGCTGAACTCCATGCCGAAGAACTGGAGAACCGCAGAGGTAATACGCGCCAAGACCGGATACAGGTAGCCGCGAAAGATGGTCTCCTCCACAAGGGGCGCGACAAGTACGGCCATGGCCATGAGCGAGAAGGCGCCAGTGCGGTTCTTGAAGAACTCCTGGATGGGCACGTGGTCCGCGTCCTTGACCCGCGAACTGGCGATGACCACGAAGATGGACAGGCCGCAGCCGGAAAGGAAATACATCCACGGACGGCCCTGGCCTCCGGCGGGATCCGATTTGAGTTTCTTCCACCCGAGAGAGCGCCAGAAAGGCGAGTCGCGCAGTACGGCGAGCGTGACATAGAGAAACAAAAAGATCAGGGCGAACCAAAGAACGTTGGTGCCGATGATGAGCTTTGGATCGGACTCCAGCAATTGCTTGAGCTGCTTTTGAGAGAGGTGCCGGTCCGCTGAGAAGTAAGCGATGACGACGATACCGAGAACGATTTGACTGGCTAGGACAAAGATGACAAAGACCAGAAGATGCGGCCAGGACCAGGAGATGCGCAAGTCTTCCGGCAAATTGGGGGTTGGAACGGAGGCCGCAGGAGTAACAGCCACGCAGGAAAGGGGGTCGCCCCCGAGTGGCTGATCGAATCGTTCCGAAGATGCTGGTTCCGCCGGCTCGTCAGATGAAGGCTTCGCAGGAAAATTTTCTTCCGGGGAGCTCGGCGGATTGTCGTCGAAAAGGCTCATCGTGTTCCGGCGCGGCGTTTCTGGGGCCAGCCGGCGGCCAGCGCGGCGGTAACGAGCGGCAAGAGCAGCTCGTGGTGGCCGGTGATGGCGTAGCCGTGCGATTCAGGGCCGCTGCGGCCGCGGACAGCCGCGGTGGGGCGCTTCACTACATTCTGCAACGGACGGTAGTGCTGGATAAAGTCGAAGTTCGCCGTGGTGATGGGTCGGAGCGGGACGCCGAGATTGCGAACGACGGAAACGGCTTTCAGAAAAACTTCGGGCAGCAGGACGGCGGAGCCCCAATTGAGATAGACGCCGCCGGGATGCATCTGCTGCACCAGCGCGCAGAACAATCGGAAGTCGTGATGCGTGGCATCGCCAAGTGCCGCGCCGCTCGCGGCAGGATGCATGTGGGGGATGTCCGTGCCGATGGCGAGATGGATGGTCACTGGAATGCGGCGCTTGTACGCGGCCACGAGAACGCTGGAATCCGCGTGTTTGACTTCGATGATGCCGCTCGAGAGAAATTGTCCAGCTGCTTCGCCGTAGCCGATTCGAATGCGATGGGAAAGTTTGGCGAATTCGTTGATGTATTGGCCGGTTTCGGCGGCCATGCCGAATTGGCCTTCGCCGATTCCCGCCTCAACGTCCTCGGAAGTATTTCCCACAAGCGCGATCTCGAAATCGTGGATGAGCGCTGCCCCATTCATGGCGATTCCGGTAACGAAGCCGCGTTTCATCAGATCGATCAGGACGGGACCGAGGCCGACTTTGATGACGTGACCGCCGATTCCCCACAGCATGGCCCTGCGCTGTTTTCGCGCGCTCTGAATGGCGCCGAGAAGTTGGCGAAGATCTTCGGCGGCGAGCACGTTGGGGAGAGAATCGAGAAATTTTGTGAGCGAGGCGTTCGCGCCGGGAGGCTTTGCAAAGTCGCGAATGCTGACTTTGCTCTTGCGCGAGGCAAGCGGATACGTGTGTACCGCGCCGAGCGTAATCGGTTGAATGGAATAGATGCCCATGTAGAAGGGGATACTCTAACCCGCAAGGCTCCTAATACCAAGTGAAGGGGGACTGAGGAATGGATCATGCTCCGCCTGCTCCACCGCGGTTAATGATGATTTCGCGAGGCCCGAGGCCAAAATTTCCACAAGGACACCGTACCGCCGGCAATCGCAATAGCCCCTCCAGCCAGAAGGCCGCAAAAGTAAGCATCACTTTCATCAGGGTCACCTGCTGGCGTGCCGTAATGGCTCCAGAGGTATGCGCCTGCAAGAAATCCTCCCAGTCCCAATAGACACGCCATGATCAAGGAAAACAGAACCGCTGCTACTGCGCGCCAGCTACTTCGCGTTGCCATTGTGGTGACCGTTGTTGGAGATGCCAAGAACGCGGGCGAGGGCCTGGCCGGTGTAGGATTTTTTGGTGCGGGCGACGAGTTCGGGCGGGCCCTGGGCGACGATGCGGCCGCCGCCTTCGCCGCCTTCGGGGCCGAGGTCGATGATCCAGTCGGCTTGCTTGATGACGTCGAGGTGGTGCTCGATGATGAGCACGGTGTTGCCGAGATCGACCAGGCGCTGCAAGACGTCGAGAAGTTTTCGCACGTCGTCGAAGTGCAGGCCGGTGGTGGGCTCGTCAAGTATGTAGAGCGTCCGGCCTGTCTGGCGTTTCGAAAGCTCGCGAGCCAGCTTGATGCGCTGCGCTTCGCCGCCGGAAAGAGTTGTGGCGGACTGGCCGAGGGTGACGTAGCCGAGGCCGACTTCCACGAGCGTTGCAAGCTTCTGCTGAATCTGCGGAATATTTTCAAGGAGCTTCAGCGCGTCGGACGAAGGGAGATTGAGGACATCGCTGATGGAGTGACCCTTGTAGCGGACGGCGAGCGTTTCTGAATTGTAGCGGCGGCCGCGGCAAACTTCGCACATGACATAAACGTCGGGAAGAAAATTCATTTCGATGCGGCGAAGGCCGTCGCCCTGGCAGGCTTCGCAGCGGCCGCCCTTGACGTTGAAGCTGAAGCGGCCGGGGCGGTAGCCGCGTTCGCGGGATTCCGGAAGCATGGCGAAGAGGTCGCGGATGGGAGCGAACACGCCGGTGTAGGTGGCGGGATTCGAGCGCGGGGTGCGGCCGATAGGGGCTTGATCGATCTCGATGACTTTGTCGATGTGCTCGGAGCCGATAATTTCGCGGTGCGCGGCGGGCGCTTCGGACGAGCGATAGAGTCTCTGCGCGAGCGCGCGGTAGAGAATGTCGTTGACCAGGGTGGACTTGCCGGAGCCGGAAACGCCGGTGACGACGGTGAGCACGCCGAGCGGCAGCGTGACGTCGACTTCTTTGAGATTGTTCGCGCTCGCGCCGAGAATTTGGATGGCCTTGCCGTCGGGGCTGCGGCGTTTTTCAGGGACCAGGATCTTGGCGGCGCCACTGAGATATTGGCCGGTGAGGGATGCCGAGGTGGCCTCGATCTGCGCTGGCTTGCCTTGGGCCACGAGGTAGCCGCCCGCGTTGCCCGCGCCGGGGCCGAGGTCGACAACGAAATCGGCGCGGCGAATGGTGTCTTCGTCGTGCTCGACGACGAGCACGGTGTTGCCGAGATTGCGAAGCTGTTCGAGCGAGCCGAGAAGGCGAGCGTTGTCGCGGGCGTGGAGGCCGATGCTGGGTTCATCGAGTACGTAGAGAACGCCGCGGAGGCGCGAGCCGATTTGGGTGGCGAGGCGGATGCGCTGGGCTTCGCCGCCGGAAAGTGTGGCGGCGGAGCGATCCAAGCTGAGGTAGCCGAGGCCGACGGCGAGTAGGAAATCAATGCGTTCGGAGACTTCTTCAAGCGGGCGCGCGGCAATTTCTTTTTGGCGCTCGGTGAGTTGCGCGAGAATTTTGCCGACGGCGGGACGTCCGGCGCTGAGCGAGAGCGCGGTGAAATCGGCGATGGACAAGCCGCCGAGCTTGACCGCCAGCGATTCGGGGCGCAGGCGCCTGCCGTGGCATGTGCCGCAGAGCGTCGCGGACATGTACTGCGTTATCCACTCGCGATAGGTATCGGAGTTGGACTCTTCGAAATTTCTTTCCAGAAACTTCAGGATGCCCGGGAAGCGAAAACCCTTTTCGGTTTTGGACTTCTTCCCGGCTGATCCGTTTTCTCCAGAACGAGTGTTGGACGGCGGGTACCCGTACAAAAGAATGTTCTGAATGCGTGCCGGGAATTTTTCAAACGGCGTCTCGAGATCGAAACCATGAGCATAGGCGCCGAGTTCTAGCGTGCGCTTGAGGATCGCGGAGCCGGAGCCCGGGCCGAGGCCGCCATCGAAGAGCGGGCGCGTCCGATCGGTGATGATCTTTGAAGGATCGAAATCGTACTTCGAGCCGAGACCGTTGCACGCCGGGCAAGCGCCGTAGGGCGAATTGAAACTGAAGGAACGCGGTTCAAGTTGCGGAACGGAGATGCCGCAATCGGGGCACGCGAGTTTTTCAGAGAAAGTGTGTTCTTTGCCGCCGACTATGGCGACAGTGACGAGGCCGCTAGCCAGTTTAAGCGCGGTGGCGATGGATTGTTCGAGGCGCGCGGCGATGCCTTGCTTAACGAGCAGGCGGTCGATGACGATTTCGATGGTGTGATTCTTGCGCTTGTCAATGACCGGAAGTTCATCAAGCTGGTAAAGTTCGCCGTTGATGCGTACGCGGACATAGCCATCTTGCGCGAATTTTTCGAGTTCTTTGCGAAAAGCGCCTTTTCGCCCGCGCACGATAGGCGCGAGGATCATGATGCGATCGTCGTCCTTGCTGATTTCGCCGTGCAGGATGGACTGCACGATCTGCTCGCTGGACTGGCGCGTGATGGGCTTGCCGCAGTTGGGGCAATGCGGGACGCCAACGGTGGCGTAGATCACGCGGAGGTAATCGTAAATTTCCGTGATGGTGCCGACAGTGGAGCGCGGCGAACGCGTGGTGGTTTTCTGCTCGATGGCGATCGAAGGAGAAAGCCCTTCGATCACGTCGACTTCGGGACGCTCCATCTGGTCGAGGAACTGGCGCGCGTAGGCGGAGAGCGATTCGACATAACGGCGCTGGCCTTCGGCATAGATGGTGTCGAACGCGAGCGAGGACTTGCCCGAACCCGAGAGGCCGGTGATGACCGTAAGGGAATTTCGGGGGATTTCGACGCTGATGTTCTTGAGGTTGTGCTGGCGCGCGCCCCGGATTACCAGTTTGGTCAGGCCCATGAGACGAATTCGCTCCCTCCACAGGAGCCCTGGCGCTCAGTAGGTACACTGAGCCCAAGATAACTTCTCACAATAGCAGGGGCTAAATGAGAGGGTCAAGGAGATCACATTGGCCACATCGAGGGTCAGGGCAACACGAATGCCTGAACCACATCATCAGGATCCAACTCCTTGGCACTAAGATTTGTCTTGACAAGGACCTCCTATCGCCCGTATAATACATGTACGTTGGCCTTGCTTTATTCTAGAAAGACTATCTAAAGGAGATGGAAATGGACGCAAAAAACGTAAAAGAAGTAGAGTTAGAATTTAGCCGTAAGTTGGATAACGCCTTAGCGGACATCCTGCAAGACCTGGGTTACTCTCTGCCACA
>WNFS01004937.1_pt1 | contig 10195 bp, 9 predicted proteins | sample 5400141 | NCBI WGS metagenome assembly WNFS01 (sample SAMN13153358, study PRJNA577476) | soil metagenome | isolation source: 60 cm saprolite under Madrone tree | place: USA:California | collected 2016-06-14
CGCCACAGCGGCGTCAGCTCGGCGTCATCGTAAAGCGCGTCCGACACGATGATCTCGCCCGGCTCGAGCCGGGCGATCTCGGCCGGCAGGCCGTTGCGGTCGCAGGTGGAGATGCGGAACTCGCCGGTCGAGATGTCGAGATACGCAAGCGCGAAGGCGCTGTCCGCTTCGGTCGAGCTGCGTTTGGCGCGCGCGACGGCGACGAGATAGTTGTTGCGCTTGGCGTCGAGAAGGGAGTCCTCCGTCAAGGTGCCGGCCGTGACCAGGCGGATGACGTCGCGTTGGACCACGCTCTTGGCGCCGCGCTTCTTCGCCTCCGCTGGGTCCTCGGTCTGCTCGCACACCGCGACGCGATGGCCTTGCGCAATGAGGCGATGGAGGTATTCATCGGCGCGGTGCACCGGCACCCCGCACATCGGAATATCCTGCCCGCGATGCTTGCCGCGCTTGGTCAGCACGATGCCGAGCGCGCGGCTCGCCACTTCGGCGTCCTCGAAGAACAATTCGTAGAAGTCGCCCATCCGGTAGAACAACAGGCAGCCCGGGTTGGCAGCCTTGATCTCGACGTACTGCTCCATCAGGGGCGTGACGCGCTGGTCGTCGCCCGGCGGCGAAGCGGGGCCGAGATCAGCAGGAGCGCGGGACGGAGTGGCATCCATGGCGCGACGCTAGAGCATTTTTGGCGCGGCGTGTGAAGCGGGTTCTCCCCCGGACTACTGACTACGGACGTTGTGGCCTACTGCTTCACAAACCTTTTCCCCGTAATCCTCTCCAAATTCCCGTGAAAAATCTTCTCCCGCACATCCTTCGCCAAGTTGAGCGAATCCAATATGCGCAGCGTCTCGCGGATATATCCCGTCCCCTTCTCGGGATCGAACGGGCAGTCTGAAGCGAACAGCACCTTTTCGGTCGGGTAGAACGCAAGCCCGCACACGGTCGCGGCGTCGGCGCCGAAGACGGCGGTGTCGGCGTAGAAATTCTCTTTGAAGTAGTCGAGCGGGCGCTTCTTCAGGCTCTTGCGCAGGCTGACGTAATCCTCGTCGGAGGTGCGGGCGCCGAGCTGGTCCCAGCCAGGGCCGATGCGGCCTTCGAGGATCGGCACGATGCCACCGAAATGGTGGACGATGATCTTCAGGTCGGGGTGGCGGTCGATGATTTTGGAGAAGACGAGGCGCGCCATCGCGGTGGCGGTTTCATAGGACCAGCCGAACGTCCACCAGATTTCGTAGAGCGATTTCTTGTCGTCCACATAGTCGGGGCGCGCGGCGGTGCGTGCCGGGTGCATCCAGACCGGCTTGTCGAGCTTTTCCATCGCCGACCAGAACTCCTCGTATTGCGGACGGTCGATCGGCGTGCCGTTGACGTTGGTGAAGATCTGCACCCCGCAGGCGCCGAGGTCGTGGATCGCGCGCTGCGCCTCTTTGACGGCCGCTGCGGGCGAGGCGAGCGAGACTTGGGCGACGAAGCCCGGGAACTGGTCGGAGTGCTGGCGTACGATTTCGGCGAAGCCGTCGTTGATCATGCGGCAGAGGTCGTCGAGCTGATCGCCGCTGGCGAAGCTCTCAAGCGGCGGCATCGGGTAGGACAGGATTTGCGCATAGTCCGGAAACAGGGAGACGATGCGGCGGCGCTCGTCGAGGTCCATCAGGCACGGCACGCCGCGCATGCGTTTTCCGATATCCGTGCCGGCCCCGGGAATTTTTTCGACCGCCTCGAAGAATTTCTTTGGAATGAAGTGGGTGTATGCGTCAATGCGCATGGGCAAAACTCCAGCTTAGGTAAGGCTCGGTGCGGCCAAGATGATGCGATGAAGGCGGGTGCAGACTTCAGCCCGAAGGGGCACGCGGAGCAGGCGGATGTCAAGGGATCTTGATCTCTCCGTTACCCCGCCGACCCGACGGCCTCGAGCCCCTTGCGCATCAGCACCGGCGCGAGCCCAGGTTCGGCCAGATGTGCGATCAGCTTGCGGGCTCCGTCCGGATTGCGCGCGGCACGAAAAACGCCCGCCGCGAACACCGATATCTTCTGCACTTCATCCGGCAGAGGCCCGACGATGTCGATGCCGGCAACCGGCATCAATTCGCTGATCTGCTGCACCGCTATCTCGGCCTCGCCTCGCGCGACAACTTCGCCTATATAGGCGTCGCCGATGTGGGCTTTGCGGCGCACTTCATCCGCGATGCCGAGCCGCTCGATCACTTGTGCGAAGTGAACGCCGCTGGCGCCAAGCCGTGTGAAGGCGATCGACTTCGCTTCCAGGAGCGTGCGCTGCAGCGCCGCAACCGTGCCGATATCGGGCTTCGGCGCGCCGGCCCGCACCGCGATTCCGACGCCCGACTGGGCAAGGTCCGCCGTGCTGTCTGCCACCAAGATACCGTCGCGCACCAGCCGATCGATCGCCTCCCTGGTGATGATGGTCATGTCGGCGGTCGCGCCCTCGGCGATCAGGTTGAGGATCATGTTGGTCGACTTGTAGGTCGCCGCAAACGAAAGTCCGGTCAGCGCGCGGAAGTCGTTCGCGATCTCAAGTAGCACCCCGCGCAACGCCAAGGTGCTAAGCACGTCGATCGAAGTCGTGGCGGTGTCGGTTGCAGTCACCGTATTGTCCCCCTTCGGTTTGCGGTCCTTGCGCTGCGGCGAATGAGCGCCCTCTCTATGTCGCGGCCCTAGATCCATGTCCAGGGTAGCGACATTTTTTGACTTTCGCGGTAAGTTACAGTTCGATGACAAAATCCCTCACGGGAACAAAAAATGGAGGAATGCCGTGATCATCTCGCGACGCAACTTGCTGTCGGGAGCGCTTGCCGCGCCCGCCCTCATTGCATCGGCGCGCATGGGTTCGCTTGCGGCGGCTCAGACGCTCAAGATTTCGCACCAGTTCCCGGGCGGCACCATTGATGAAGGTGATTTCCGCGACCGGCTGTGCAAGAAATTCGCCGTCGAACTCGAAAAGCGCACCAACGGCGCCGTGACGGCGCAAGTCTACCCCAATTCCTCGTTGATGAAGACGGTGGCGCAATTTGCGGCGGTGCGCAAAGGCGCGCTCGACTTGAGCCTTTATCCGATCTCCTATGCGGGCGGTGAATATGCCGAGCTCAACATCGGGCTGATGCCCGGCCTGGTGAGCACATACGCCCAAGGCGCCGCCTGGAAGAATTCCGCGGTGGGGCAGAAGTTCAGCGCGTTCCTGGCCGAGAAGGGGGTCGTCATCCTGTCCTGGATCTGGCAGGCCGGCGGCGTCGCGAGCCACAGCACGCCGATCGTCAATCCGCAGGACGCCAAGGGATTGAAGGTCCGCGGCGGCAGCCGCGAGATGGATATGGTGCTGCAAGCCGCGGGCGCCACCACGCTGACGACGCCGTCGAACGAGCTTTACGCCGCCATGCAGACCGGCGCCTGCGATGCGGCCATCACGTCCTCGACCAGCCTGATCTCGTTCCGCCTTGAGGAGGTGGCCAAGAGCCTGACCACGGGACGCGGCAAGTCCTACTGGTTCATGCTCGAGCCGCTGATCATGTCGAGGCAGATCTTCGATGCCATGCCGAAGGCGCAGCGCGATACCATCATGGCGCTCGGCGCCGAACTTGAGCAGTTCGGCACCAAAGAGGCCATGGCCGACGACCAGAAGGTTGCGGATGTCTACGCGAAGAAGGGCGCCAAAGTCGCCGATCTCGACGAGGCGACCGTCGACAAATGGCGGACCATCGCCCGCGCCACCGCCTGGAAGGACTACGCCCAGAAGAGCGCGCTGTCGGCCGAGTTGCTCAAACTCGCCGAAGAGGTGCGGGTGTCGTAGGTTCAAGTTGAACTTGGCTCGCTTCTGGCGCGCAAATAATTCGGACCTCATCCTGAGGAGGCCGCCCACCGAAGTCGGGCTTGCCCGACTTCGGCAACGTTAAGGTGTCGAAATCGGCAACAGCCGATTTCGATGGGCGGCCGTCTCGAAGGATGGCAATGGGCACGGCCGGGCGAGCGGCCATCCTTCGAGACGCGCCGCAAGATGCGGCGCTCCTCAGGATGAGGGTCGTGTTTGTTGATCCACACGAACCGGACACCTGGGGCGAATGATGGTTCACACGCTTGACGCGATCGAGACTGCGCCGGCGCCCGCGGCGGTAGCCCGCGGTCCCGTTGGCCGTGCGCTCGCTTTCGTGAATCGGGCCATCGTGCTGCTGTCGTCGATCGCCCTCGTCATTGCCTCGTTTGTGCTCACCTACAGCGTTGCGAGCCGCTACTTCCTGCACCTTTCGACCGACTGGCAGGACGAATTGTCGGTGTTCCTGATCGTCGGCGCCGTTTTCATGTCGTCGGCATCGATCCAGGAGCGGCGCGGCCATGTGGCCATCGAGGCGATCGTCGGCCTGCTGCCGGCAGGCGTCAATCACATGCGACAGATATCGGTCGATGGCGCGAGCTTCGTGTTCTGCGCCTTTTTTGCCTGGAAATCCTGGTCGCTGCTCGACGAAGCCTGGACCGAGAACTTTCATTCGGAATCCACCTGGGGGCCGCCGCTGTGGATCCCCTATTCGCTCATGACACTCGGTATGACGCTGCTCGCTGCCCAAATCCTGATGCAGATTGTTCTCGCGCTGACGCCGCGAAGGTCGCCTGAATGACGACCGCCACCATCGGGCTCCTCTACGGCGCCGCCACGCTCTTTGCCATGTTCGCCGGCATGCCGATCGCCTTCGCGCTCGGCGCGGTCGCAACCGTGTTCATGATCGTTTTCATGCCGGCGGCTTCGGTCGATACCATCACGCAGAACGTCTATGAGGAGATGGCGTCCATCACGCTGCTATCGATCCCGCTCTTCATCCTCAAGGGCTCGGCGATCGGCCGGTCGCGCGCCGGCCAGGACCTCTATGGCGCGCTCCACGCATGGATGCACCGCATTCCGGGCGGGCTCGGCATCGCCAATGTGTTCGCCTGCGCACTGTTCGCCGCCATGGCGGGGTCCTCGCCCGCGACCTGCTCGGCGATCGGCTCAGCCGGCATTCCGGAAATGCGCAAACGCGGCTATTCGGGCGGCTTCGCGGCCGGAATCATCGCGGCCGGCGGCACGCTCGGCATCCTGCTGCCGCCGTCGATCACCATGATCCTCTACGCGGTGGCGGCCGAGCAATCACTCGGCCGCCTGTTCCTCGCCGCGATCGGCCCGGCCCTGCTGCTGGTCGTATTGTTCGCCGGCTATACGGGCTGGCGATTCCGGCTCGAATATCGGGCGGCGTTGGCGGCGCACAAGCGCTCCGGAGTGATGTCCGAGTTGCTGCGCCCGGACGAGCTCACCCTGCGGGACCGCTTCGAGCTGCTGCCACGCGTTCTGCCGTTCGTCGTTCTGCTCACCGGGGTGATGATTGCCCTCTATGGCGGCTTTGCGACCCCCTCGGAGACCGCCGGCCTTGGCGCGGTTCTTGCTCTCCTGCTGATCGCATCGATCTACGGCGTGTGGAGGGCCCATGATCTTGCACCCATCCTCACCGCGACGCTGCGCGAATCGACTATGCTGATGCTCATCATCGGCATGTCGCTGCTTTATTCCTATGTCATGAGCTACCTGCACATAAGCCAGTCGACCGCGGAATGGATCGTGTCGCTCGATCTTTCGCGCTGGGTTCTGCTCACCGCCATCCTGTTGATGGTTGTGGTGCTGGGCTTCTTCCTGCCGCCCGTGTCGATCATCCTGATGACCGCTCCGATCATCCTGCCACCTCTGCGGGCGGCTCATTTCGATCTCATCTGGTTCGGCGTCATCATGACGATCGTGATGGAATTGGGCCTGATCCACCCGCCGGTCGGACTGAATCTGTTCGTCATCAAGAGTATCGCCCCCGATATTCCGTTGCGCGACGTGATCTGGGGAGTGATGCCATTTGTTGCGCTGATGATTTTTGCCGTCATCATATTATGTATATTTCCGGGAATAGCGACTTGGCTGGCGACGGCCGTAATGGGCGGATGAACCGGGCGGTGAGATGAATACGTCTTTTTTCGGCGAATTGCTGCAGGCGATCTCAGAGCGCGGACGCTTGCTGATCGACCGCGCCCGCGAGCGCCGCGACAGCCCCGCCGCGACCACCGAGAATCTCGCCGATCTGTGCGAGGAGTTGCTGTCGAACCGGGGCGAGGCGTCGGGAGTGGCGCTCGCGCGCGAGATCCTCGGGCGCTATGACGATCTCACCATCGGCCCCCGCATCGCATTTTTCGAGGCGCTGGCAACCCGCTTCGGCACCGATCGGGCCCGCATCGAGGCCGCCATGGAGGCTTGGCAAAACAAGCCCTCCGACGTTGCCGCCGCCGACCTTCATACGGCGACCGAACCGCGGCGGATGGAACTGCTGCGCCGGCTCAATCTGGCGCCCCAGGCCACGCGTTCGCTCGTCGAAATGCGCGGCCAACTGCTCGACACGCTGATGCGCCGGGACGACCTCGCGGCGGTCGACGCCGATTTCGCCCATCTGTTCTCGACCTGGTTCAACCGCGGGTTTTTGGTGCTGCGCCGGATCGACTGGTCGACGCCGGCCGTGGTGCTGGAAAAGATCATCCGTTATGAGGCGGTCCACCAGATCCGCGATTGGGTTGACCTGCGCGGGCGCATCGACTCGCCGGACCGGCGCTGTTACGCCTTCTTCCACCCGGCGCTGATTGACGAGCCCCTTATCTTCGTCGAGGTGGCATTGACCAGGGACATTCCCGGCGCCATCGCCCCGATCCTCGAGGTTAAGCGCGAGCCGCTCGATCCGGAGCGCGCCACCACCGCGGTGTTCTACTCGATTTCAAACTGCCAGCGCGGGCTTGCGGGTGTCACATTCGGAAGCTTCCTGATCAAGCAGGTAGTGGCGGAAATCTGCCGCGAGACGCCGCGGCTCGCGACCTTCGTGACATTGTCGCCGGTGCCGAGTTTCGCCGGCTGGCTGGCGCGCCAGCGCACCGAGCCGTCGCCGGCGCTCGCGGAAGCCGACCGCGCCGCCCTTGCAGGGCTCGACCAGCCGGAGTGGTGGAACGACAAGGCCGCGCTTGACGAGATGCGCGAGCCGATGCTGCGCGCCGCCGCAACCTATTTCATGACCGCGCGCAATTCCGCCGGCTCTCCGCTCGATGCGGTCGCCCGTTTCCATCTCGGCAACGGCGCTCGCCTGGAACGGCTCAACTGGCCGGCCGATCTTTCAGATCGCGGCCGCCGCCATGCCTGCGGCCTGATGGTCAACTATCTCTACGACCTCGGCGACATCGAGAAGAACCACGAGGCCTACGCGGACAACCGCACCATCATCGCGACCAGCGCCATCAGGAAGCTCGCCCGCCCTTCGCGCGCGCTCGCGCCGGTCGAAGCGGCGACCTGATCACGTCCGCCCGTAGACCGGAACGACGGCGCCGCGCGTCACCTTGTTGGCGGGCGACGCCAGGAACAGGATCGTTTGCGCGACCTCCTCGACCTTGGGCCACGCCGCATGGTCGGCCTTCGGCATCGCTTGGCGGTTGGCCGGAGTGTCGAGAATCGATGGCGCGACTGCGTTGACAAGGACATTGTCCTTGGCGACCTCCTCGGCAAGCGCAACTGTGAGCGCCGCTACCGCGGCTTTGCTTGCCGCGTATGCCGCCATGCCGGCGCCGCTGCGCCATTCCAAGGCCGGCCGCGCCGCCACGTTGACGATGCGACCGCCGGCGGAATTTGTCACCATCGCCATCACCGCGCTGCGGCAGCACAGGTAGCAGGTCATGAGGTTGACATCGAGCTGGCCCGCAAGAACCGATTTTCCGACAGCGGCGATGCGGCCCGGAGCGAAGCCGCCGGCGAGATGGATTGAGGCCCACAGGTTCGGAATTTGCCCGTAGAGGCGTCCGACCGCATCTTCATCGGTCAAGTCGATCTGGGCATGAAGCGTCACCTGCTTGTGGCCGTGGTAACGGAATGCCTGAGCCGCCGTTTCGCCGCGGTAGGGAACATGGCAGGTGGCGCCGGCGGCAATCAGCGCGTCCACGACGGCCGTGCCGAGGCCGCCGGTGCCGCCGGTGATGACGACAGTTCGACCTTGATAGTCCATCCCGGTTCTCCTCAGAATACGCCCGGAATCACCCGCCAGGTGCGGGCCGCATAGGCCCGGTAGGCATCCCCGAACGCCGCTTCCATCATCCGCTCCTCGCGCCAGACCCGCAGCCCGAACAGGGTGCCGAAGCCGACCAGGCCGGCGGGGCCGGCGATCCAATTGGGCAGCAGCAGGGCTTGCGCGACCGCCCATAGGAAGAACGCCGCATACATCGGATGGCGCACATGGCGATAGACGCCGGTGGTGACGAGCTCATGGGTCTGACGGATCTCCAGCGTCACCGACCAGAACCGGCCGAGATCGCGGTGGGTGCGATAAAACCCGATGAGCGCCACGGCGAACACCGCTGTCCCCGACCACGCCAGCAGCGGATGAAAAGGATGGTCGGCGAGCTGCGGCTCGCCGGTCGTCACATAGATCACAGGCAGGATGAACAGGCCGGCGAACGAGAGCGTCAGCAGAATGCCTTCCCGCACGCGCTCGCGGCGCGAGGCGATCGGGGTCTTGCGCGAGCGCCGCTGGTGCGGATAGCGGATCACATACCAGCCGACGACTCCGGCCACCCACACGAGCTTTGCGATGAATGGCGTCATGGCGGATCGACGGCCGCTGCTCCCTCCCTGCCTTCCCCTGGGAGCGCGGTCGTCTCGCCCGCCGCTCCCCCTACCCTACCCTCCCCCGCGGGCGGGGGAGGGTAGGGTAGGGGGAGCAGCGGGACGCCCGCGCTCCCAGCGGGTGGCGAGGGGGCGGCGTACGCGCCATCGGCGCCGTAAAGGTCGGCAGGTCCGTTCGGCTGGGTGACGGTGCGCCGGAACGGCGCCGGACCGCACATCAGCATGAAATAGTCATAGGCGGCACGCCGCTCGTTCGCCATGACGAACTGGTAGTGCAGCCGCATGTAGGCAAAGCGAAGCCGGCGCAGAGTCGGCGCGCTGAGCATCTGGTGGATCTGCACCCGGCGGATGATCGGTCCGTCTCCCCCCTCCCGTCCCTCCCGCGCAAGCGGGGGAGGGAAGGGAGGGGGGCTGTCGTCGACACGGGCGAGCTTGACCGGATCGAACTTATGAAAGCTGATGAAATCGTCGCGCGCCTGATATTCGGCCCAGGTCAGCGAAGACTCGGCCGCCAGGCGCCGCACGCTCTCGCGCAACCAGGCGCCGCGTGGGTGCAGTGCGAGCTTCGGAATGGTTGCCCCGACAGTGAGGAGGTTGAGCTTGGGGCCGTGGCGCCCAAGCGCGGGGTCGCGATCGAAGGCGCGCGCCAGCACGTCGACCGCCACCATGGCGCCGAGACTGTGACCGGCGATGACGATCTCTTCCGCGTCGGCGCGGCGTGCGCACGCAACGACCCGCGCCACGAAAGCCTCGATTCTCGCGTTCATTTTGGGATGCCGACCCAGCATGTAGTCGCGGGCGAAGATCCAGTCCGCCAATGCCTGAGGGACGCGCCAGCGCTCTCCCGGCCAACGCATCAATGCCGCAAATACGAGCAAGGCGGCAGCCGCCGCTGCGGCGATGCCCCAAAGCGTCGACGCGAGGGCGGCGGCAACGGCGGTACCTACATAGTCGGCAGCCAGGATCGCGAGGGCGGCGAACAAGAACACGTTGAGGAACGGTACGAGGAAAAACATGCCGTAGCGCCAGTTGGCGGTAAAATAGCGCCGCGCCGTGCCGGAAGCGATGAATTCCGCGAATGTCGCCAAGCCCTCGGCGAGCCTGCGGGCAGAGGGCCGTTTGAGCTCGCCACGCACGATGTCGCTCCAGTCGAGGAGCTCAAACACCGTGACGACCTGCCAGCCTGGCGCTTGCGTCGTCACGGTCCAATGGCCCTCAGGGACGCCGCTTTGATGGATCGCAGAAACCTGCGCCTTGACGTTCCACGTCGCGGCAAATCGGGCCACTTCCCGCACAAAGCGGCGGTATTGGGCGACCGAATCATACGGATCAAACCCCGAGGCGTGAAGAAAATAGCGCTTTGGAACCATAGCCCCGGATTCACGTTTTGTGGTCAAGCGTCCCCCCATCCGTTTAGCCGGTCCAGACCGGATCGGCAGCACCGAAATGCACAAAGCCGGCCTAGACAATGCGCTGCACCCGCGAAAGTTCCCGCCTTGCCTCCGTCAATCGATTGAAACCAACTGAAAAATCAGG
>WNFS01010010.1_pt1 | contig 10194 bp, 6 predicted proteins | sample 5400141 | NCBI WGS metagenome assembly WNFS01 (sample SAMN13153358, study PRJNA577476) | soil metagenome | isolation source: 60 cm saprolite under Madrone tree | place: USA:California | collected 2016-06-14
TCAAGGAAATCTGGGCGTGCGGCGAGAACCGTATCGCGGTGCGTTTCGCCTACGAGTGGCACGACGACTCGGGAAACTGGTTCCGCTCCTACGGCAACGAGAACTGGGAGTTCGATGCCGGCGGGCTGATGCGCCGGCGCATCGCCTCCATCAACGACGTTCCCATCGCCGAAGCCGATCGCAAGTATCACTGGAGCGCGCCGGGCCCCAGACCCAAGGACCACCCCGGACTGAGCGACCTGGGCCTGTAGCGCCGGCAAATCACCTGCACTTGAGCTCCTAAGTCGTTGACCGCCGCCAGGCCCGCAGAACACCTTCATCGATCGGTACTGCTCCGTCTCGCAGAATCACGGTGCCAGCTGGCAGGAACGGCGGGTGTCGGCGGCAAATTGGCTCCCAGCGCATGCGTACGATGGGGTCATCAACCTGTTCTACATCGGCGACTACGACGCGCTGACCAACGACTTCCTGCTGCAGCACAGCGGGTTCTTTGGAGCATTCGAGGTGCAAACCAACGGCAACCCGGATGTCGTGGCCGCGAGGCTGGCTACTCAGGAGTAGCAGGCCCGCGCGCGATCGTAGCCGGTAAACTATTCGGCGCCAGCGATCAGGCTCAGATCCGGTGCGGCCGGATGCTCGACCGCGCGACGAGCAGCCGGGGCCCCAGACCGGTGTTGGCCGGCAATCATCGTGCAGTCACGACCGGATTCCTTTGCGCAATAGAGGGCTTCGTCGGCCATTTTCAGCAGTTGCTCAAAACGTGAGCTCATGGTTGTGTCGCAGATGCCGAAGCTGGCTGTGAAGGCGGGGATGTTGCCCGCAAGCAGGCTCTCAGCGAGCTTTGCGCGAAGCCGATCCACCACTTCCTCGGCTTGCGCGGGGCTGGAGTGAGGGAGAATCAGAACAAACTCCTCACCACCCCAGCGTGCGGCCATGTCGCCGTCGCGCAAGCTCAAACGTAGGGTTTCGGCAAAAAGCCTGAGCGCCTGATCACCCGCCGCATGTCCACGTGAGTCATTGAGACGCTTGAAATGATCAAGATCCGCCATGACCAGGGAGAACGCCTTGCCCTCGCTGTTGAGCTTCCGGGCCCGCTCTTCGGCGGAGCCGCGGTTGGGCAACCCGGTCAGACTGTCGGTGGTGGCCCTGCGCTGTGTGCTGTTGAATGCACGCACGGTGCCGATCCGGGCCCCGGCCTGAATGCCCAGAGTCGTCAATTGGGCGATCTGGCGGGTCGTCGGAGGCTTGCCCACTGGAGCTGATGTGTGCAGGACGCCCAGCGCCCGACCCATGAAGCTCACCGGGACACACACTGCGGAGACCGCGCCACACGTCCGGCCGCGCAGGCGCGAGCAGGCGTTAAGCGCCTCGCTGTCGGGAAATATCACCGGATTGCCGCGTCGCACCGCCATGCAACTGAAAGGAGACTCCACACCGCATCCCGGGGCACCGGCATCCGGATGCTGTGTCGCCTGCTCCAGGTGCGCTCGGCTGGAATCGGCCAGCAGCAGCTCGGTGGGCAGGTCCGTCGAGATTACCTTCATGGCGCGCGCCAGCACGCGGTAAGCCTCTTCTTCAGTGTCGGCCATCTCCAGCGCTTCGATCAGTTGGGTGCCGAAGGCGTCCCGGTCTGCCTCGGCCCGCAATCGCCCGATGACTTCATTCAGGCGATCGGCCATGTTGTTGATCGCGTGACCGAGCTCTCCGAGTTCATCCTGGCTAACGACGACATTTCGGACACCAAGATTGCCTTCGGAGATCGTCACGGCCACATCGCGAACCTTGCGCAGGGAGTACCTGATGGACCGCGACAGCGCGGCGACCAGCATCGCGACCACGACACTGATCAGAACTCCCGCCGTCACCAGCCAGCGCTTGGCATTCGCTTCGGCACGTGCCGCATCGCTGGTGGCCTGGGTGATGTGTTCCGTGAACGCTGCCGTCTGCCGAAGCATGCCGGCATCCAACGCATCGCCGGCTTCCCGCAACCCCGGCAGCAGCGCTTCGGCCGCCTTCGCGTCGCGAAGTGCCAGCGGCCCCGTCTCCATGGCCTTGGCCAGAAACGCATCGGCGAGGGTGTGCACCTTGGTTTCGGTCTCGACCAGGTCGGGGGGCAGTTCAAAGTGCTCCAGCGCCAGCAGGTCGCGCCGAAAATCCTTAGCGTTCTCCGCCAGCGAATCGGCTAGGGTCGAGCGCTCATCCGCGGACAGCGTGCCGCTCGCGAGAGCTGCATTCACGTCGGCTCGCAGATTGGCGTGGACTGTATCGGCGTCCTGATGGTAGCGAGCGGCCTTGCTGATCAGAGCCAGCTCGGCCATAGCGCGGGTCTGGGCGGTGAGCGCCCGCCAGGCAATCACCGTGACCACCACGAGAGCCACCATCAGCAGGCCGTTGATCAGCAGCAGGCGGGCGCCCACTGACCACCGGCGTACCCGCAGCGCGTTAAGAACTTCAGTCATCCGGCCACCGCGAACCAAAATGGATTGCCATATTACGGCGGAACAGTTGCCGGACCTGAGAACGCGTTGGGACCTGGCCCAAAAGCCGGGAATTCGGCGTCTCAGGAGCCGTGCTTTGTGCGAGTTTTGTGACCCAATCTACATTCTGTCGGAGGGTGGGCTGTTACGGGCGAATGGCGCCCCCGCCCGCAAGGAACGACGCAGCAGCAGGTACGCCGCGGGAACGACCAACATCGACAGGAGCGGCGCGGTAAGCATGCCGCCAACCATCGGGGAGGCGATGCGCCGCATGATCTCCGAGCCTGTCCCGCTGCCCCACATGATGGGGAGCAAGCCTGCGATGATCACGGCCACCGTCATGGCGATCGGACGTACCCGCAAGGCCGCGCCTTCGACAATGGCCTGGACGAGTTCCTCGTCGTTATTCAGGCGCCCCGCCGCCGCCCGGGCGCTGATCGCCTGGTTGAGGTACACCAGCATCACAACCCCGATCTCCGCCGCAACGCCGCCCAGAGCTATGAATCCGACTGCAGAAGCAATCGACATGTTGTAGCCGAGCAGGTACATGAGCCAAAACCCGCCCACGAGCGCAAGAGGCAGCGTTGTCATGATCAAGGCAGCTTCCTGGAAGCGACGGAAGGTCAGATAGAGCAGCACGAAAATAATCAGGAGCGTCGCCGGGACCACCACCTTGAGCCTTGCCATCGCCCGTGCCAGGTACTCGAACTGGCCGGACCACGAGATGGAATAACCCGCCGGCACGCGCACCTCCCGAGCCACTGCGCGCTGCATGTCACGCACCGCCGACCTCAGATCCCGTCCACGGAGGTCTACGTACACCCACCCCGACAGGCGCGCGTTCTCACTCTTGAGCATCGGCGGGCCGTCGCTGATGCCGATTGCCGCCACGTCACCCAGGCGAATCTGCGCCCCTCGCTCGGTGAGTAGCGGCAGATCGCGTAGCTTTTGCACAGAGTCGCGGGTCTCGCGTGGATAGCGCACGTTGATCGGGAAGCGCTCGAGTCCCTCGACCGTCTCCCCGATGTTCTCGCCGCCGATGGCGGCGGCGACGACACTCTGGATGTCGGACACATTGAGGCCATAGCGCGACGCGCTGTCCCGATCGATCCTCACATCGATGTATCGCCCGCCCGAGAGCCGCTCGGCGAAGGCGGACGTCACTCCAGGCACCTGCTGCACGACGCGTGCGATCTCACTCGCCAGGCGATCGATCACCTGCAGGTCCGTTCCCGCGACCTTCACTCCGACGGGGCTTTTGATACCGGTCGCCAGCATGTCGATGCGATTGCGGATCGGCGGTACCCAAATGTTGGTCAAGCCCGGCACCTTGACCGTCTGGTCGAGCTCCTCAATCAGTCTGTCGGGTGTCATGCCGGGACGCCATTGACTGCGGTGTTTGAACTGGATGGTGGTCTCGAACATCTCCAGCGGAGCTGGATCGGTCGCGGTCTCCGCGCGCCCGACCTTGCCAAACACGCTCGCCACTTCCGGGACGGTCTTGATCAGCCGATCGGTCTGCTGCAGCAGCTGACCCACCTTGCCCGTAGCGATGCCGGGTAGCGCCGAGGGCATGTAGAGCACGTCCCCCTCGTCGAGCGGCGGGAGAAATTCCCCCCCGAGATGTGCGGCCGGATAGAGGGTCGCTACCAGGATCACCAGCGCCACCACCAACGCGGACCTCGGGTGTGCGAGCACACGGGTCAGCAGAGCTTGATACAGCGCGATGAGGCCGCGGTTAATCGGATTGTTCTTCTCGTCGGGAATCCGGCCGCGGATCAGATAGCCCATCAGCACTGGAATGAGGGTCACAGCAAGCCCCGCAGCCGCCGCCATCGCGTAGGACTTGGTGAAGGCGAGCGGGGAGAACAGCCGCCCTTCTTGAGCCTCCAGGGTGAACACCGGGACGAAAGACAGCGTGATGATCAGAAGCGAGAAGAAGAGCGCCGGACCCACCTGGACGGCTGCCTCGCCGATTACGCGCCACTGTTCATCGCCTTGCAGGTCTTGCCCGGGATGAGCATGCCGCCAGGCTTCGATGTGTTTGTGTGCATTCTCGATCATCACGACCGCCGCATCGACCATCGCGCCGATCGCGATCGCAATACCGCCCAAGGACATGATGTTCGCGTTCACGCCCTGATAGTTCATGACGATGAATGCCATCAGCACACCGAGCGGGAGTGAGGCGATGGCAACGAAGGCCGAGCGCAGGTGAAACAGAAAGACCACGCATACGAGCGCCACCACGATGAACTCTTCGATGAGCTTCTCTTGCAAATTGTCCACCGCGCGCTTGATGAGGCTCGAGCGATCGTAGGTCGGCACGATCTGAACCCCGGGTGGCAAACTGGGTTTGAGCTTGGCGAGCTTTGCCTTCACGGCGCGGATGGTCTCGAGCGCGTTCTTGCCCGAACGCATGATGATGACGCCGCCCGCGACCTCCCCTTCGCCGTTGAGCTCGGCGATGCCGCGGCGCATCTCCGGCCCCAATTGCACATGCGCGACATCACTCAGTCGCACTGCCACGCCCGAATCGGTGCTCGCGAGGGGGATTTTGCGAAAGTCCTCCAGAGTCTGAAGATAACCGGACGTGCGCACCATGTATTCGGCCTCGGCGAGCTCGAGCACCGCCCCGCCGGTCTCCTGATTGGCCTTGCGTACCGCGTCGATGACCTTCTGTTGCGTGATGTTGAATGCACGCAACCGATCGGGATCGAGCACGATCTGGTACTGCCGCACCATGCCGCCAAGGGACGCGACCTCGGCGACGTTAGCGACAGTCTTCAGCTCATACTTCAGGAACCAGTCCTGCAAGGCTCGCAGTTGCGACAGATCGCGCGTGCCGCTTCTGTCGATGAGTGCGTACTCGTACACCCAGCCGACACCTGTGGCATCCGGCCCTAGGGACGTCTTGGCGGCAGCGGGCAGGCGCGACTGCACCTGGTTCAGGTACTCGAGGACGCGTGAGCGTGCCCAGTAGAGGTCGGTACGATCCTCAAAGAGGACGTACACAAAAGAATCCCCGAACAACGAGTAGCCGCGCACGGTCTTCGCGCCGGGCACCGACAGCATCGTCGTCGCCAAGGGATAGGTCACCTGGTTCTCGACGATCTCGGGCGCCTGCCCGGGGTACGTCGTGCGGATAATGACCTGCACATCGGAAAGATCCGGGATGGCATCGAGTGGCGTATGCAGCATGGCCCACACACCCCAGGCCGCGACGAAGGCTGTTGCCAACAGCACCAGAAAGCGATTCGCGATCGACCAGCGAATGAGCGTCGCAATCATCGCCCGCTCTCCCCCGTCGCTGGCGCTCCTTGTGAACCGCCAGCCTTAAGCCGGTCTACTGCGGACTTGAGATTCGCTTCCGAGTCGATGAGGAACTGACCCGAGACGACGACCGACTCACCTTCCTGCAGTCCCGACAGGATCGGCGTCTTGCCGTCCTGCTCGACACCGGTCGATACCTCGACCACATCGAAGGCTCCGCTGTCCTTGGCGGTGATCACGACGCTTCGCTCCCCGGTGCTAATCACCGCCTCGCTGGGAACGACCAGCTGCGGCGGGAGCGCGGGGCCGGTGAAGTCGAGCGCGACCCACATCCCCGGCGAGAGGCGGAAGTCGGGGTTGTCCAGCGCGACGCGCACTGTGAAGGTGCGCGTCTGCGGATCGACTTGTGGGAGCAATGCGATCACGCGACCTTTGAACTCCCGGCCGGGCCAAGCGGTTGCGTGCGCCTGCACCGTTGATCCCATCGGCACCATCGACACGTGGGCCTCGGGGATCTGCGCGTTGACCCACACGCTTGTGAGCCCATTGATACGGAACAGACTGGCCCCCGCCGCAAAGGCTGCGCCATCGCGCGCACCGAGCTCAGTGACGACCCCATCGATCGGGGATTGCACTATCGTCGCGGCGGTTGTCTGGCGCTTTTCCTCCAGAGTGCGAACGGCGGCATCCGGCACCCCGAGCACGGTCAGACGCTCCCGGGCCGCCGCGCGCAGAGCGGGAGCGCTCTCGGAGGTCGCATCGAGCAGCGTCAGATACTCCTGCTGCGCTTCGAGCCACTGCGGGGCGAGAATGGTCGCCAGCGGCTCGCCGCGGCGCACGTGCACCAGCGGGGCCTTGACGTGCAGTTGAGTGATGTAACCATCGACGCGGGCTTGCACGAGCTGCAGCAACCGTTCATCGAAGGTGACGCTGCCGACTGCATGCAGCCGGGTCGGAAGCGATACTCGCTCGACTTTGCCCAGCCTTATACCGAGGCTCTGCATGAGGGCGGGACTGACCCGTACGGTGCTCGCCCCCTCTGCCTCATTGGCATATCTCGGGACGAGCTGCATGTCCATGAACGGGGACTTGCCCGGCTTATCGAAGTGCTGGCCCGGGGCCATCGGGTCGTACCAATACTGGACCCTGCCTTGACCTGACGGGCCGCCAGCCGCCGGCGTACTCTCATTCGCCGTGCTCTTGTGCGCCCACCAATAGCCGGCAGCCGCCCCGGCAAGCAGCAGTGCGGCAGCTGCCGAGACTCCACCGATCACGCTCGCTCGTGTGGTGCTCATGGCGAAGCCCCCGAGTCGTGCAGAAAGTGGAGGTAGGTCCACGCGCGTGCGACCTGTCCTTCGAGCTGCACATAGGCGAGTTGAGTGTCGATCTCCTGAGTCAGCGCTTCCACGGCCCCCCGCAAGTCGCCGCGGCCTGCGCTATAGGAAGCCACGGCGGCGCGGGATCGATCCCGCGCGAGTGGCAGGACCTCAGCGACGTAGTGTTTGAGGCGTTCCCGGCCGAGGTGCCATTGGATGAGCTCACCCTCGATCTCCGCGGTGTGCATGCGCACCTGGTCATCGCGCTCGGCCTCCTGGGCGCGTACCCGTGCGAGCTTCTCAGCGATGACGGGGTTTTGCCGATGCTTCCGCACCGATCCAGCGCGCAAGCTCGGCGCGTTGCATTTGCCGATCCTGCTCGAGCGCAAGAATCCGCTCATCAAGCGCGGCCACGAGGCTTTGCACGCCCAGCGCTTCAGCGGCGGAGGCCCGGCCGCTTGCCAGCGCTGCGCGCCCCGCGGCCGCCTGCACGGCCACATCGGGCTTGAGACCCTTCAGTCGCGCGAGTGACTCCTCATCCACGGCGCGCGCGATCCAGGCATCCGCCGCCGCATGAGCGACCTCATAGCGGGTCTTCAGCACCTCTCCGTGCGCCACGGCGATCTCCCGTTCAGCGCGCTCGCTCTGCAGGCGCCGTTTCTCGCGGCTTGGAAGGCTCTGTATCACGCCGATCTTCCGCATGGTCATGAAGTCACGTGTGAACGAGAAGCGCTCGGCCGTATCGACTGGCAGGTTGTCGACGCCGCTGACGAGCTCGGGGTCCGGCAGGCGGCCCGCGCTGGGTGCGCGGGCGACAGCCGCATCGAGACCGGCGGCGGATGCGGCCACCCGCGGGGCCTGTTGCAGGGCCCGATCGACGGCTTCCTCCAGAGACAGAGCTCGATCATCCGCGGCGACCATTATTGGCCAAAGGCCCAGCACCCAAAAGATCCGGCGGCAGGTCCGTACTGCATGGCGGTGTTTGAATCGGTTCATGGTTGGTCAACGAAATTGCGCCAAGACTGAAACTCATCCTCGTAAGCTCGCTGTCGATCACTCGAGGACGGCAAGCGAGCCGGACTGGCGCCGTTGCACGACGACGCCTGGTCGAGGTTGAGATCTATAGGGAGCGGGCTATCTGCGAGCCCGATCAATCGGCGAGGGACTTAAAGGCGCAACCGAGCGGTGTGTAGATAGGTCAACGAGGCGTTTTCTCGATACGCCAGCACAGAAGGCGCGAGCGTGCCCCACGATCGATCGGGGGCGCGCGAGATAAGCATCGATGGGGCAAGCGCACCTGGGTCGGACGGCGGGGGGACATGACGAAGATCATGGCGACCCGGTCCGTCAGCCGCCGAAACCATGACCGGCTGCGCTGGAGCGAGCGCGCAACAAGCCTCCACCGATGAGACCGGTGCGGCATTCGGTCGGGCACCCTGGCTGAAATGCGAGAACTCGGCAGGACAGCAGTTGCTGCAGAGATCGAATGCGCAGGCAACGGTCGGGAGAAGCCCCCCGAGGAGGCTCGCCCAAACAACGAGAATTGCCGTATACCGCCGCATCACGACTTGCCGGACCCGCAGTCTTGCTTCCGACAATCCTGCCACAAGGCACTTGATCTGTCGTGGGGCCGTGTGCACGTTCCCCCGTAGTTCAAGGCAGCACGTCTCAGAATGAGGCTCTCGCGCTCACCAGACCGAGGAATGGCTGCCGTTGCTCGGGCCCTCAACAGCCTTGGAGCGAGGCCCCGCGGCCGGCCTCCGTCCAACGTTCCGCCCGACTCCCGCATCGTCGCCCGGGCGCTGTTACGACACCCAGATGCGGGTGATCGCGCCCTTCCTGCTCGCCTTCGTACGCACCACCGGGTTGTTCGCGTCGCGCGCGCAGCCCTAGGCCAGCGGTACTCGCCAGGACTAATCGGCCGCCAGCGCGACAGCCCGCTCGAACACCGGATCGCGCTGCGCCGTGTAGTCGGCGAAGGTCATCTTGATCGTCTCGTCCGGAGCCAGCGATTTGACTCGCACCGCAAAGATCCAATTCAGCCAATAGCACCTGTCCCAGTCGTCACAGCGGTGCGCATAGTCATGCATTCCGGTTGCGTAGTGCAGGCAAAGGTCTTCATGGGGAAGACATCCTGCATTACCCTCACCATAAAAGGTAAGCCGATCGCCGACGGGTTCGCCAAGGATGATCGCGCGAGATCCCGCCGCCTGCTTCACGAAGGCTGTCGTCGTAATAGCGGCGGAAAAGGTCTGCGGGCTCGTCAGAAGATAGATTCGTCCGCTTGGCGGCACGAAATCCGGCAGGTGCGATGCGAAACGAGCCACCTTCGTATAGTCGCCTCCGGCATTGAATCGCATATCGAAAATGATGTTGCAGGGCCGATGCGCGCGCATCTCATCCGTCGTGGCGCTGAGGAAGTCGCCGATATGCTGCTTGTCCGCATCCGCGATCGCCTTGAGCTGCATGAAAAGTGTGCAACCGTGATCGATCCATGCCCGGCGGAAGGTGCTGTTGAAGTCGCGCAGCGACAGTGGCAAGTCCGCGTCATTGGAGAAAAGCGCGCGCCAGTTCGAGGGCTCGCCTTTCATCTTTTGTGGCGACAGCCAGCGCGTCATCTCTGCATGTGGCTCGGTCTCGCCGGAGACTTCACCTGGCAGCGTGCGCGTCACCTCGCTGCCGTTCGGCAGACGGAACGTCCAATGCGTCTGGTCGGGGCGCGAACCGATCGCGTAGCCGTAGAGAAGTTCGGGCGACTGGACGTAGATCGCGGCTTGGGTGCGCCGCCAGCCCTCGGCCCCCCCATGCAGCTGTTCGAGCGCTGCGATCACGTCGCGCGTCGGCCTGCCTTCGATGCTTTCGACGCACGCGCCCAGAAGATCCGCATACGCCGATTTTGCCCGCAGGACATAAAGCCCGTCGGCAAACAGCACCACACGCAGGGGCGTGTAGTTCTGCGGGCGGCCTTTACCGTAGTAGAGGTTTGTGTGACCGTTGTCGGCGAGCGCCGTGATGCGTAGCAGCGCAACATGGAATCTTTCCCTGTCGAGCGGTGCGTGTTCGGATTTCAGTTCGGCGATCTGGCGGTTGGCTTCGGCACGCGCTGCAGGCGAAAATGACCGATCCAT
>WNFS01030101.1_pt1 | contig 10192 bp, 6 predicted proteins | sample 5400141 | NCBI WGS metagenome assembly WNFS01 (sample SAMN13153358, study PRJNA577476) | soil metagenome | isolation source: 60 cm saprolite under Madrone tree | place: USA:California | collected 2016-06-14
ACCTTCCGGTGATCGACACCCACCATCACCTGTGGGAGCGGCCGGATCACCGCTACCTGCTCCACGAATTCCTGGACGACGTCCGCACCGGCCACAACGTGGTCGCCACCGTCTTCATGGAATGCCATTCCATGTATCGCGCGGGCGGGCCCGAGGAGATGCGGCCGGTCGGCGAGACCGAATTCGTCGCCGGCATCGCCGCCATGAGCGAGAGCGGCCAGTACGGGTCCACGCGCGTGGCGGCGGGTATCGTGGGCTTTGCCGATCTCACGCTTGGAGCGCGCGTCGAGCCCGTGCTCGAGGCGCTGGTCGCGGCCGGCGGCGGGCGCTTCCGCGGCGTGCGTCACTCGGCCGCCTGGGATGCGAGCGACGTCATCGGGAACAGCCGCACTGCGACGGGCCCGAGCCTCCTGAAGCAGGCGGACTTTCGCGAAGGCCTTCGCCGCCTCGCCCGGCGCGGTCTCTCGCTGGATGCGTGGGCGTTTCACCCCCAGCTCGGCGACGTTGTGGACCTGGCGCGCGCGCACCCGGAGGCGAGCATTGTCATGGGCCACGTGGGCGCGCCGCTCGGCTACGGGCCCTATGCCGGCAAGCGCGACGAGGTGTTCGCGACCTGGAAGGCCGGGGTGACGGATCTGGCGAAGTGCGACAACGTGGTAATGAAGCTCGGCGGCATGATGATGCGCCAGGCCTCGTTCGACTACCGGGTGGCGTCGGCGCCGCCGACCTCGGCCGAGCTCGCGGCGCTCTGGCGCCCCTACATCGAGACCTGCATCGAGCTCTTCGGAGCGGGCCGCTGCATGTTCGAGAGCAATTTCCCCGTGGACAAGATGGGAATCGGCTGGGCGGCGCTGTGGAACGCGCTCAAGCGCATCGCGGCCGGAGCCTCGCCCGACGAGAAGCGCGCCATGTTCAGCGCCACGGCGCGCCGGGTGTACCGGCTCAACTGACAACGGAGGGGATAGCCATGCCGCTTGATCCGCAGGCGCAGAGTCTGGTCGATGCGATGGCCAAGCTGAACCTCAAGCCGATCGAGGACTCGACACCGGAGGAGGCGCGCGAGTCGATGCGCTCGCGCACCGCCGGCCTCGGCCCGTTCGAAGAGGTTGCCGCGGTGACCGAGCATCGCGTCCCCGTGGCCGGCGGCCTCATCACCGCGCGCCTGTACGCCCCGGGTGGCCCGGGTCCGCATCCGGCGCTCGTCTTCTACCACGGCGGCGGTTGGGTCATCGGCGACCTCTACACGCACGACGGGATCTGCCGCTCGATCACCAACGCGGCCGGGTGCGTCGTCGCGAGCGTGGATTACCGGCTGGCGCCTGAGTCCAAGTACCCGATCGCCGCCGAGGACTCCTACGCTGCGCTCCTGTGGCTCGTCGCGAACGCAAGCCGGCTCGGCATCGATCCGCGCCGGGTGGCGGTGGGCGGAGACAGCGCGGGCGGCAACCTCTCGGCGGCCGTGGCGCTGATGGCGCGGGATCGCAAGGGGCCAGCGCTCGTCTACCAGGCGCTCATCTATCCGGTCACGAACCACGATCTCGACACGCCGTCGTACCACGAGAACGCGACGGGCTATGTCCTCACGCGCGAGGCGATGCGCTGGTTCTGGCGCCACTACCTGGTCCGCGAGGAGCAAGGCGGGGAGCCGCTGGCCTCGCCGTTCCGCGCGCCGAGCCTGGCCGGCCTGCCGCCCGCGCTCGTCATCACGGCGGAATGCGATCCGCTGCGCGACGAAGGCGAGGCCTACGCGGCCCGGCTGCGGGATGCCGGCGTGCCCGTGACGGCGACGCGGTACGACGGCATGTTCCACGGCTTTCTCCGCATGACGAAGTTCCTCGACAAGGCGCGCGCCGCCGTCGACGAGGTGGCGGGCTCGCTGCGGAAGGCATTCGCGTGAAGCGCATGGCGGTGCTGCCGGCCGCCGTTCGGATCGCGCTTCTCTGTAGCGCCGTCGTCGTCCTGGTCGGGACGCAGGCGGCGTCAGGAGACGAGCTGACCCCCAACCGCACCTTTGCCTCCGGCGCGGCCGTGGAATCGCCGACTCTCGGTGTGGCCTTCGTGATGCCCGCGGGCTGGGTCGGCAAGTCCGGTCAGGATGCGAACATCAAGGTGCTCGTGATGGGGTCCAACACGATCGAAGGCGTGGGCCTTGCCATCCTCCAGCCAGGCCAGAGCCCGGCTCAGGTGGCGGCCACGCTTGCGGGGCCGCAGAATCTCGGCGCCGGCGTCGTGCTCCGGCCGACGGCCCCGCCCGACGTGCAGGGCTCGCGCATCACCGCCCGCTATCAGAACAATACCTACGTCGGGCGCGCGCTGGCCGTCCTCGGCCCGCCCGGGCAGAGCGTCATCTTTTTCTTCTCCGGTCCCTTCAAGAATGAAGCGACCTACGGCCAGATCCTCGAGGCGCTGGCACAAAGCACGGGCTTCGCCCCGCCCGTCCCCGTCACCGCGCAGACGCAGGCGCCCGCTTCAGCCGGCATGGACCAGCAGTGGTCACAACTGCTGGCGGGGCAGATGCTGCACTACTTCTCGACCTACAACTCCGGCGCCGGGGGAGGCGGCATGGCCTCTCACAAGGTCCTGCACCTCTGCTCGGACGGGCGCTTCTCATTCACCGGCGACAGCTCGATGGCGATGAACGTGCCCGGGGCGAGCGCCTCCGGGGGCGGGCGGGGCGGCTCGCGAGGGCAGTGGCGCATCGAGTCGCCGACGCAGACGACCGCTGTCCTCGCGCTGACGCCCGACGGCGGCGCGCCGCTGCGCTGGCAGCTCCGCTACGATGGCAGCAAGACCTTCGTGAACAACCAGCGCTGGCTGAGGGCTGCGAGCGACGCCTGCCGGTAGCCGCCCAGGATATCTCCACCGCTTAACTACACAACCACATCCCGTCAGGCTTCGAGACGCAATGCGGCCGCGAGTAGTCCCACGTGCCATAGCTGTACGGCCCGGGATAGCCGTAGGTATAGGAGGGCGCGTCGTTGTAGCTCACGTCCGGTCCAGGATAGGCGTAGGTGAAGCCGCGGGGATAGCCATAGGCAAAGGGACCAGGGTTGAAGAACGGATGCCAGAAGAAGGGCCCCCGCACGCCAAAGCGGTCGCGTACGCCGGAGCTGCTGGCGTCGGCGAGGAGGGGCATCGCTAACAGGGTCAGCACGATTAGGAGCAGCATCGATCTCTTCATCGCTCACACCTCCTGCTTAATTGTACACCTCACCTGGTGTGAGCAATTCTTTCACGACGGCTGCTTGGACGCCTACACGAACGCCGGCATCACCTCGCGCGCGAAGAGCTCCATGGAGCGCAGCACGCGCGCGTGCTCGGTGTCGCCGAACCAGAAGCTGCAGTTGAAGTGCGTGATGCCCACCAGCTCCTGGATCCGCTTGATCTGGCGGATGCACGTATCCGGCGTGCCGATGACCAGGAAGCGGTCCAGCAGGTCGTCGATGTCCGGCTCCTTCGCCGCGGGCACCGGAATCGCGTGCCCGCGCTCCACCCGCTCGTAGTGATTGCGAAGGGACAGTGTCACCCGCATGTTCCAGCGGGCTTCTTCCGCGGCTGAGCGGGCGTCGGCGTCGCTGTGCGTGACGTAGACCGCCCGCTGGACGCCGACTTCGAGCGGATGCGCGGGCTTGACCTCCGCCACGGTGCGGTCGAAGAGCCGCCGGAATTCCGCCATCCGCTCGATCGGCACGCCGAAGCCGCCCGTGAGGACGTTGAAGCCGCGGCGCACGGCGGCCTCCACCGACTCCGGGCTCTGGGCCGTGACCCAGATGGGCGGATGGGGCCGCTGGACGGGCTGTGGGAACACGGAGGTCTCGGGAAACTTGAAGAACTTGCCGTCGTAGCTGAACGGCTCACCGCGGAACGCCTTGAGGAGGACGTCCACCGACTCTTCCCACCGCCCGCGCGCGCTGTCGAGCTCGAGCCCGAGCCGCTCGAACTCGTAGTGCTGGTAGCCCCGCCCGAGCCCGATGTCGACGCGCCCGCCGGCCAGAAGATCGAGGGTCGCGATCTCCTCGGTGATCACGAGCGGGTGGTGCAGGGGAACCACGATGACGGCCGTGCCCACGCGCAGCCTCGTCGTCTTCGCCGCGATGTACGTCGCGAACTGTGCCGGCCGCGAGAGATAGCCGTACGTGGAGAAGTGGTGCTCCGCGAGCCAGACGTTGCGGTAGCCGAGGGCCTCGGCGGACTGCGCGATGTCGATCGCCCGCGAGTACATCTCTCCGGACGAGCGCGCCGAGGGCGATTGCATGAGCAAGAACGTCCCGAAGTTGAGCATGCCGGAGCCCTCTATTTCGGGCTCGCGCCGCCGGGGGCGCCAGCGGCCGCTCCGCCTTGGACGCCGCCACCGGGAGCGCCGCCTTGGGCACCACGGGGAGCGCCACCGGGGGCACCACTAGGACCGCCGCCGCCCGGAGCGCCGCGCCGTCGCGTCGGGCTTGACCACGAAGACGTATTGCCCCTGCGGCCCGGTCTGCACGGCCTGCGACGGCACCACGATGGCCTCCGGATCGACCGTGAGCGTCAGCGTGACGTTCGCGAACTGTCCGGGCCAGAGGCGCTTCTCGGCGTTGGGAAAGGTCGCCTTGAGCCGCACGGTGCCCGTCGCGGGGTCGATGGCGTTGTCCACGAAGGTGACGACGCCGCGCTCCGCCTTCTGCTCGCCCGTTGGCACCGCCTCGACGCTGAGCGTGCCGGCCTGCATGTACTTCTTGATCTCGGGGAGCTGCTGCTGCGGCACGGTGAACGAGACGTAGATGGGCTGGACCTGGTTGATCACCAGGAGGGTCGAGTCGGTGGTGCCGCCGGACCTGACCACGTTGCCCTCGTGCAGCATGAGGCTGCCGGTCCGCCCGTCGATGGGCGATTTGATCTCCGTGTAGGCGAGATTGAGCCGCGCGGTCTGCACCATGGCCTCATCCGCTTGAATGAGCGCCCGCGCCGTGGCGACAGCGGCGTGGTCGGCCTCGATCGTCGCCTGTGCGGTCTTGAGCCCGGTGAGGAACTGGTCGTACTGCTCGCGGGCGACGAAGCCGCCGGCCACGAGCCGCCGATACCGTTCCTCCTCGACCTTGGCGTTCTCGAGCTGGGCCTGGTCGCGGCTGAGATTCGCCTCGGCCTGGCGCATCGCCGCTTGGTGCTGCGCCAGCGTGGCCTGCGTCTGCTCGAGCGCCGCCTGGAAGGGCCGCCGGTCGATGCTGAAGAGCGGGTCGCCCTTTTTCACGTCCTGCCCTTCCTTGAAGTGCACCTTCACGAGCTCGCCGCCGACCTGCGCCTTGACCGACACGACCTGATTGGCCTCGGCGCTGCCGATGGCCTGCACCTGGACCGGCATCGGCTTCTGCTCGGCCGGCGCGACGGCGACAGGCACAGCCGGAGGCGCGGCGCCCGGCTTCGCCGAATCCGCTTTCCTCGAGCAGCCTGCGAGCGGCAGGGCGAGCGCGCAGGCGAGCGCCGCGACTCCGGGCTTCCACGCGCGACGCCGGGCGGTCCTCACGATGTTCCGTTCCCTCCCGAGATGGGGTGCGGCGAGCGAATGCCCTGCGCGGGCGCCTTCGCCCGCCTGCTCAGCCGCACCCGGAGCCGCTCGAGGTAGAGGTACACGACCGGGGTAGTGTACAGGGTGAGGAGCTGGGAGACTAACAACCCTCCAACGATGGTGATGCCCAGCGGCCGGCGGAGCTCCGAGCCGTCCCCCGTTCCGAGCGCGAGCGGCAGGCTGCCGAGAAGGGCGGCCATGGTCGTCATCATGATTGGCCGAAAGCGGAGGAGGCAGGCCTCGTAGATGGCTTCGTCCGCCGGCTTGCCGTTAGAGCGCTGGGTGTCGAGCGCGAAGTCGATCATCATGATCGCGTTCTTCTTCACGATGCCGATCAGCAGGATGATGCCGATCATCGCGATGATGTTGAGCTCCCCGCCCGTGAGCAGGAGGGCGAGGAGCGCGCCCACTCCCGCGGAGGGCAGCGTGGAGAGGATGGTGATGGGGTGGACGAAGCTCTCGTAGAGCACCCCCAGCACGATGTACACGGTGAGGATCGCCGCGAGGATCAGGATCGGCTGGTTCGACAGCGAGGCCTGAAAGGCCTGCGCCGTGCCCTGGAAGCTTCCGTGTATGGAGGCGGGCATGTTCATCTGCCGCTCCGCGGCCTGGATCCTGGTGACGGCGTCGCCCAGCGCCATGCCGGGCGCCAGGTTGAACGACAGCGTGACGGACGGGAAGAAGCCCTGGTGGTTCACTGCCAGCGGCGTCGTGCTCGGCGTAAATCGCGTGATCGCCGAGAGAGGCACCTGCGCCCCCGTCGAGGACTTGACGTAGATCGACTTCAGCGCGTCCGGGTTCTGCTGGAACGCCGGGGAGACTTCCAGCACGACGTGGTACTGGTTGAGCTGGCTGAAGATCGTCGAGACCTGGCGCTGGCCGAAGGCGTCGTAGAGCGTGTCGTCGATCAGCTGGGGCGAAATGCCCAGCCGCGAGGCCGCGTCCCTGTCGATCGTGAGCGTGGCCTGGAGCCCACGGTTCTGCAGATCGGTATCGATGTCCTTCAGCCCTTCGATCGTCCGGAACTTGGCCAACATGCGCGGGGCGAAGTCCGTCAGTTCGTGCAGGTCGGTGCTCTGGAGCGTGTACTGGTATTGCGCGTTGCCGATGCGCCCGCCTATCCGCACGTCCTGCACGGCCTGGAGGAAGAGCGTCGCCCCCGGCACGACACCGAGCTTGCCGCGCAGGCGCTGGATCACGAGATCCACGGACAGCTTGCGCTCGCCCCAGGGCTTGAGGACCACGAACATCCGCCCCGTGTTCGTCGCGTTGCCGCCTTGGCCGCCCGTGAAGCCGACCACGCTGACGACGTCGGGATCGGCCCTCACGATGTCGACGAAAGCCCGGAGCTTGCCCTGCATGGCGGGGAAGGAGATGTCCTGCTCGGCGCGGATGCCGCCCACGATGCGGCCGACGTCCTGCTGCGGAAAGAGCCCCTTGGGGACTTCTCGGTACAGATAGAGGCTCAAACCGATCGTAACGAGCGTGAGCAGCAGCATCGCGAATTGGTGGCGGAGCACCCAACGAAGGGTGCGGTCGTACAACCGGAAGACCGCGTCGAAGCCCCCTTCCGCCAGGCGATACGCCCGGCCGTGGCGGCCCTCACCAATCCTCGAGAGCCCGGCCTCGCGATAGCGCGTGATGTTCTCGAGCACGACGATGGCGTCGTCCACCACGAAGCCGGTCACGATGGTGAGCGCCATGAGGGAGAGGTTGTCGAGGCTGTAGCCGCAGATGTACATCCCCGCGAAGGTGCCGATGAGCGACAGCGGCACGGCGATGCTCGGAATGAGCGTGGCCGAGAGGCTGCGCAGGAAGACGAAGACGACGAACACGACCAGTATCACCGTGATGAGCAGGGTGATCTGGATGTCCCGGAAGGAGGCGCGGATCGACGTGGTGCGGTCGAGCACGACCGACAGCGTGATGGCTGGCGGCACGGAGGCCCGGAGCGTCGGCAGGAGATCGTAGACGCGGTCCGCCGTCTCGATCATGTTCGTCCCCGGCTGGCGGAAGAGCACGAGCACGACCGACCGCTTTCCGTTCGCGAGCCCAGCCGTGCGGACGTCCTCCACGGAGCCGACGACGTCGGCGACGTCGCCCAGGCTCACGGGCGCGCCCTTCTGGTAGGCGAAGATCAGCGGCCGGTACTGGTCCGCGTCGAAGAGCTGATCCGTCGCGTTGATCGTCCAGCTCTCGGACTTTCCAGACAGCGCGCCCTTGGGCGAGTTGGCGTTGACCGCCCGAAGGCCGGCGCGGATGTCCTCGAGCCCTATGCCGAGCTGCGAGAGCCGCCCCGGATCGATCTGCACGCGCACGGCGGGCTTGGCGCCTCCGCCTACGATGACCTGCCCGATGCCGTCCACCTGCGCGAGCTTCTGCGCCAGGATCGAGTCGGCCGCGTCGTAGAGCTTGCCGATCGGCAGGATGTCCGACGTCAGCGCGATGATCATGACCGGTGCGTCGCCCGGATTGACCTTCCGGTAGGTCGGATTGTTCGGCAGGCCGGGTGGCAGCTGGCCGCGCGCGGCGTTGATGGCCGCCTGCACGTCCCGGGCGGCGGCGTCGATGCTCCGGCTGAGGTCGAACTGCAGAATGATGGTGGTGACTCCCAGCAGGCTCGACGAGGTCATCTCGGTGACGCCCGCGATGCGCCCGAACTGCCGCTCGAGCGGCGTCGCCACCGCAGACGCCATGGTCTCCGGACTGGCCCCGGGCAGGGCGGCGCTGACCGAGATCACCGGGAACTCGACCTGCGGCAGGGGCGCCACCGGGAGCTGGCGATAGGCCACGATCCCGGCGAGCAGGACCCCCAAGGCCAGGAGCGAGGTGCCGACCGGCCGCTTTATGAATGGCTCGGAGATATTCATGTAACTCGGAGGGGGGCTGCGCCCCCCTTCCGAAGCCTCCCCCCAAACGGATTGCGCCGGCCAAGGCGGCGCTCGAAGCGGAACAGTTTGGCTCGTGGGGACATGGGATTCATCTGACAGACGCCTAGTCCGCGGCGGCCTCGGCCGGGACGGGTTCGGGCGCGGGAGCGCCGCCGAACCGCTTTGCCAGCCGGTCGAAGTAGAGATAGACGACCGGGGTCGTGTACAACGTCAGCACCTGCGAGAGGAGCAGACCGCCCACGATCGTGATGCCGAGCGGCCGCCGCAGCTCCGAGCCCGTCCCGGTGCCGAGCGCCAGCGGCAAGCCGCCCAGGAGTGCGGCCATGGTCGTCATCATGATCGGGCGGAAGCGGAGGAGGCACGCCTGGTAGATAGCCTCGTCGGCGGGCCGGCCTTCGTTGCGCTGGGCGTCCAACGCGAAGTCGATCATCATGATCGCGTTCTTCTTCACGATGCCGATCAGCAGGATGATGCCGATCAGCGCGATGATGTCGAGATGCACGCCGCAGAGCAGGAGCGCCAGGATGGCGCCCACGCCGGCGGACGGCAGCGTCGAGAGAATCGTCACGGGATGGATGTAGCTCTCGTACAGCACGCCCAAGACGATGTAGACCGTGATGAGCGCGGCCAGGATGAGCAGCGGCTCGTTGGCGAGCGAGGCCTGGAAGGCCTGCGCCGTGCCCTGGAAGCTCGCTCGAATCGAGGCGGGCAAGCCGATCTGCTGCTCCACGTCCTTGATGGCGTTGACCGCGTGCCCGAGCGCGATGCCCGGCGCCAGGTTGAAGGACAGCGTGACGGCCGCGAACTGCCCCTGGCGGTTGACGGCCAGGGGCGTCGTGCCCGGGATGAAGCGCGTGAAGCTGGACAGCGGCACCTGTGAGCCGCTGGACGACTTGACGTAGATGGACTTGAGCGAGTCAGGGTTGTCCTGGAAGGCGGGCGCCACCTCCAGAATGACGTGGTACTGGTTCAGCTGGGTGAAGATGGTCGAGACCTGGCGCTGGCCGAAGGCGTCGTAGAGCGTGTCGTCGATGAGCTGCGGCGCGATGCCGAGCCGGGAGGCGCTGTCGCGGTCGATGTCGAGCATCGCCTGCAGTCCTCCCAACTGCTGGTCGCTGGCGACGTCCTGCAGCTCGGGCCGCTCGCGGAGCTTGGCGACGAGCCGCGGGGCCCACTCCGCGAGCTCGCGCGCGTCCGCGTCCTCGAGCGTGTACTGGTATTGCGTGCGGCTGACCCGGTTCTCGACCGTCAGGTCCTGCACGGGCTGCAAGTAGAGCGTGATGCCCTCGACGCCGCGAAGCGGCGGCTGCAGGCGACGGATGATCTCGGTGGCGTCGGCGCGGCGCTGGTTACGGGGCTTGAGGTTGATCTGGATGCGTCCGACGTTCGGGGTCATGTTGGTGCCGTCGACCCCGATGAACGACGACAGGCTCGCGACGTCCGGGTCCTTCAGGATGACTCGCGCCAGCGCCTGCTGCCGGTCGGACATGGCCGCGAAGGACACGCCCTCCGGTGCCTCTGCGACGCCCAGGATGACTCCGGTGTCCTGGACGGGGAAGAAACCCTTGGGGACGAACACGTACAGCCCGATCGTGAGGACGAGGGTGGCGATCGTCACGACCAGGGTTGCGAACTGGCGGCGCAGGACCCAGCGAAGCGTCGTCGCGTACCGCTCGATCACCCACTCGAAGCCGCGCTCGCTCAGGCGATAGAGGGCGCCCCGGGACCCGTGCGACTCGCCGCGGAGGAGCTTGGCGCA
>WNFS01012355.1_pt1 | contig 10190 bp, 13 predicted proteins | sample 5400141 | NCBI WGS metagenome assembly WNFS01 (sample SAMN13153358, study PRJNA577476) | soil metagenome | isolation source: 60 cm saprolite under Madrone tree | place: USA:California | collected 2016-06-14
AGCAGCGAAGGCCGGCGCGACGGCGGTGATTCAGCCGGGCGGCTCGGTGCGGGATCCCGATGTGATCGCGGCAGCAGACCGGTTGGGATTGGCCATGGTATTTACCGGCATGCGGCACTTCCTGCACTGAGAGTCCGTGACCCGTGTTTCGTGACTCGAGGGGATCGGTGCGGGAATGGGTCGCGCACAAAACAGGGGTGGACGAGTGGCGAGTGACGAGATGGGGAAGCAAGCCGTGTTGGTGCCGGATGCGCAGTTCAAGTCAGCAGGTACAGAAGCGCGTGCTACCAGATGCGGCGGAGGCCGTATGCGTCGAAGAGGGCTTCGTTGCTGACAATGGGGAGATTTTCGGCTTGAGCTTGGGCGATGAGCATTCGATCGAAAGGGTCCTTGTGAGAACCGGCCAGGAGTCCCGCGCGAATGCCGTGCTCGACGGAAATGGAAAGGAATTGAAAGCCTTCGCGCTCAAGATGGCCTGCGAAATCGGCCACCAAGCTGGCTGCAGTGGGAAGTTTGCCGAGGCGGACTTTGGTGGCAATCTCCCAAGCCGAAGCGGCGCTGACGATGAGGATGTTCTTGGTGTCCGCGATGATTTTACGGGCAGGACGCGTCAGCCCCGGATCATCGGCGAGCCACCAAAGTAAGGTGTGAGTGTCCAGCAACGCTCTCACAGGGAGTTATTCCCAGGCGGAAAGTTCTTCGGGCGGCAAAGGCTCGAAAAACTCCGGTCCGACATGCAGCTGGTCTTTCAGTGAGCCCGGTTGGCGCTTTCCTTTGACCTCGCCGACAGGGACAAGACGAGCCACAGGCTTTGACCCGCGAGCGATGATAACTTCCTCTCCATTGGAAGCCTTCTTGATGAGGCGGGAGAGGTTTGTCTTTGCTTGATGGACCGTCACGACGGTCATAAACACTCCTTAGCTAAGCCATGTTAGCTCACTCTTGTGCCCAGCGCAAGGATCCCCGTGACGTTTTGAAGTCGTGGGAACGCGGCTCTGGGCACGACCGACCTGAAGGTAGGCCACTACGAGGCCGGGCGAGACTGCGTTATTTCACGCGACGGTAGGTGACTTCAATGATGCGTGGCTGGCCGTTGTTGCCAATGAGGTCGGCGTGGGCGGTGTAATGGTCCGCGTCAAGTAGAGTGAGAATGGCATGCTGGAGCTCATTGTGGACGGTGTTGTCGAACTGGAAGTGCGTGGAATCCCATTTCGCGAGCTTCATGCGGTAGGCGTCTTCTTTTTCCTGGGGGACGAGCTCAGGGGAAAAATGACGAAGGTAGAAGAAAACACCGTCGGTAGTTTCGCGGATGGTGAACAGTTCAACCACGATGGTTTTTTCGGTGTCGGTGAGGCGGAACATGCCCTGCATGGTGCCGTTTCTGGCGGGAATCCAGGTTTGCTCGGCGGTGACGTTTCCGAGATTCCCTTCCCACCGGCCCGCGAGCCAGGAGAAATCGGCGAGCGTAGCATGAGGCGCCGTGGGAGTTTTTTCTTGTGACCGTAGTTTGCCGACGGCGAAGCCAAGCGGAAGAAGCAACAGGCAAGCGAGAAGAAGTGACTTAGGACCGGGATATTTTTTCATGGCTTTCGTGAGCCTCCTGCACTTCTTTACAACATTTCCATGGATTTCTTTATGAATTTTTGGCCGCGGTGTGTGAAGAGAGAAAGCTGCGGAGACGCGAGGAGAGATCGTCGCGGGTGCGGCGGAAGGCGGCGAGTTTGTCAGTGTGCGAGCTCGGCAGCGGAGTCGCAGACGGTGATCACCGTGTCGAAGCGCTGGCCCTCGAATTCGGAAACGGATTTCGAGCGATGCGCGGTGATATCGATACTGATTTCGCGCATGGCTTCGATGGCAAGAGGACTGACGCCGACGGGAGCGGTCCCGGCGCTGTGGACTTCAAGCGTGTCGCCTCCGAGATGCCGCAAGAGGCCCTCAGCCATTTGGCTGCGCACGGAATTGCCGGTGCAGAGGATGAGGACGCGGCGCTTGGACATAGGGAGATCGCCGAGTTAGGCGCAGCAGGAAGGGCCGCAGCATGCTGCATTTGAAGCGGGCTTGATGGCGCGGACGAAAGCGCTGATAAATTTGCCGTCAATTTGAGGGCCTACGGTTTCGGAATCGAGACCGGCGGCAGCGAGAAATTCACGGGCCTCTTCCACCTTGTAGACGCGAGTCGGCTCGACGCCGATGGATTCGAAACCGGCGCGGGCCAGCTTTTCGCGGTATTCGTTTTCCTCCAGGGCTCCGGAGATGCAGCCGACCCAGAGTTCCATGCTCTTGCGAATGTTTGGAGGAACGTCGCCGCGAACGACCACGTCGGAAACGGCAAATCGTCCGCCGGGTTTGAGAACGCGGAAGGCTTCGGCGAGGACGCGATCCTTGTCGCCGGAAAGATTGATGACGCAATTCGAAATGATGACATCGACGGAGTTATCCGGCAGAGGGATGCTTTCAATGGCGCCTTTCAGGAATTCGACATTTTTGATGCCGGCTTTTTTCTGGTTTTCGTGAGCAAGGGCGAGCATTTCGTCGGTCATATCCAGGCCGTAAGCTTTGCCGGCGGGGCCAACACGTTTTGCGGAGAGGATGACGTCAATGCCGCCGCCGGAGCCGAGGTCGAGGACAATTTCGCCAGCTTGAAGCTTGGCGAGCGCCGTGGGATTACCGCAGCCCAGGGAAGCGGCGACGGCCTTGTCCGGCACGGCGGCTTTATCCACTTCGTCGTAGAGATCCTTTGTGATGGGGTCGCAGCCGCTGAGCTCCGCGCCTCCACCGCAGCAAGCGGTGCCGCCGCTGGCAGCGCGCTTCGCGGCCTCGCCGTATTTTTGCTTTACTGCTTCCTGGATGTTCGTGTCACTCATCGAATCGCTCCTCTAATGGATGGGCCTCGACCAATGGGCGCGGCGGTGCTGCGCCCGCACAAGTGAAAGATTCAGCGCAACGAAGGAGGGCATGCCCACATGTCATGACGAAGTCCCCCTCGAAATTTGGACGACGGATTCGGCGGGAACAGCGCGGGAGCGCGTACAGCACTCTTCGTAAAGGAAGCTCAGGACTTCGCGCAGCGCATCGGTGTCCGCGGAATACCAGAGATAAGTGCCTTGGCGACGCACGTTGACCAGCCCAACTTGTTTCAGTTTTTCCAGGTGATGTGAGAGCGTGGAGGCGGGGATACCGAGCTCTTCCTGGACTTCTCCGGCGACCATTCCGGCGGGGTGGGCAGAAAGGAGCAGGCGGAGAATCTGCAGGCGCGGCTCAGCGCCGAGCGCCGAGAAGCGGTCGGCGGAGCGGGTGACGAGGAGTGGGTTGGGGCGACGCATATTTCGATAATCGCGGAAATACGGAAAGATGTCAAGCCCTTTTTTCCCCTTTCAACGTTTCCGCGAATGTCCGCATCTGAAGAAAAGCACCACCCCAGGCCGTGGAAACGCCCTGCGCTTTCACTTTTGACCGCGTTCCGGCCGCATGGGATACTTTTCTTTTCTGGGGCTACGATGAAACTTCAACGGATTACCCTCATTACCATTTTGACGGGCATGGCCAGCGCGGCTGCTATGGCGCAGACGCCGGAGACCCCTGCGCCCGAGAAGAGGACCGATCCATTCGCCGCGCCACAGGGGCGATTTGTCGACCCGAAGAACGCCTCCTCCACAAAGGAGTCGGCCCGCGCCGAAGCCTATTACAACTTCACGATGGGCCACATCTACGAGCAGCAGTACGAGGCGACCAGCCGCCCTGAATACGCCACGCAGGCGATCGAGGCGTACAAGAAAGCGTATGCGCTGGATCCGAAGTCGCCGGTAATCGGCGAGCGGCTGGCGGAAATATACTGGAAAGCTCAGCGCACCCACGAGGCAGTGACGGAAGCGCAGGAAATCCTCAAGCGGAACCCGGACGATGTGCAATCACGGCGGCTGCTGGGACGGATTTATTTGCGAAGCCTGGGCGATATCAGTTCGGGCAACGGGCAGTCGGAAACGGTGAGCCGGGCCATCGAGCAATACCGCGAGATTCATCGGCTGGATCCCACGGACGCGGAATCCGCTTTGTGGCTGGCGCGGCTCTACCGGCTGAAGAACGAGCATGATAAAGCCGAAGAGGTGCTGCGAAGCGTTCTGAAGAACGACCCGGAAAATGAAGCGGCGGTGGAGCAACTGACGCAACTGTTGATGGACGAAGGCAAAGCTGCGGAAGCCGTTTCGCTGCTCGAGGGAATTACCGCGCATTCGCCATCGCCCGTGCTGCTGGACCTTCTGGGGGATGCTTACACGCAGGCGCACGAACTCGCGAAAGCCGAACAAGCTTACCGAAAGGCAGCGGAACTGGATCCCTCCGAGCTGAGTCACCAGCGCGGGCTGGGACAGACGCTGCTGGCGGAAGAAAAATATTCCGAAGCGCTGAGTGTGTACCGGAAGCTTTCGGATCTGGTGCCGGACGATGCGGACGTGTACTTGCGGATTGCGCAGATTTACCGGGAGCTGCACCAGCTCGACAAAGCCGAGGAGATCCTCGTTAAAGCGAGGCAGTACGCTCCGGGCAGCCTCGAAGTGATGTACAACGAAGCGATGCTGTACCAAGCGCAGGGGCGCTATCAGGACGCCATCCGCGTATTGTCAGACGCGGTGACAGGCATCAAGTCGCAGCCTCCCGCAGCGCCGTCGCGGCGGCGGTCGCTGGCGATTCTGTACCAGCAGCTTGGACAACTCTATCGCGATACGCAGAATTATCAGGCTGCGATTTACACTTTCGAAGAATTGGGACATCTCGGTGAAGAAGAAGATCGCCGCGCGCGGATGCTGATCATGGACACGTACCGCAGCGCGAAGGATTTGGCCAAGGCGCTGCAAACGGGCAAGGAAGCGCTGGCGAAATACCCGGCCGATCCCTCCATTCGGGCAAGCCAGGCCCTGTTGCTTGGCGAGAACGGTCAGACGGAGGATGCGGTAAAGATTTTGCGGGCGCAGCTCCATGGCAATCAAGGGGACCGCGATACCTATTTGAATATCGCTCAAGTTTATGAACGCGGGCGGCGTTACAAAGAGGCGGAGGAAGCGGCGCACGCCGCGGAAGTGCTCCCGGGGCAGCCGCGCGACAAGGAGATGGTCTGGTTTTTGCTTGGCGCCATCTACGAACGGCAGAAATTTTTCGATCGCGCCGAAGAGCAGTTCAAGAAAGTGCTGGCAGTGAATCCGAAAAACGCTCAAGTGCTGAATTACTACGGTTATATGCTGGGCGACCTGGGAATCCGCCTCGATGAAGCGGAGGCGCTGGTGCAGCGGGCGCTGAAAGAGGAACCGTTCAACGGGGCTTACATGGACAGCCTGGGATGGATTTATTTCAAGGAGAACAAGCTGGCAGCTTCCGAAACCACGCTGCGCAAAGCGGTGCAGCGCGAGAGCCACGACGCAACGATTCATTCGCATCTAGGCGACGTCTACGCCAAGACAGGGCGGAGCGAGCTGGCGGCCGCGGAATGGGAGAAGTCGCTGATGGAATGGCGGCGCTCGCTGCCCGCGGACATCGAGAGCGACAAAGTCGCGGAGCTCGAGAAGAAACTTTCGCAATCGAAGCATCGCGTGGCGCAAAAATCCGCGGCGACCGACGCGAAGCCGTAATCAGCGCATGACCGAAGTCCGCCTTCCAGCGTTTGCAAAAGTCAATCTCTGCCTGGACGTCCTGGGGAGGCGCGCCGATGGATTTCACGAGTTGCGGACTATTTTTCAGAGTATCTCGCTGCACGACGAATTGAGGCTGCGCATATCCCAGCAGCCGGAAATCTCGCTAACGATCGTGGGAAACGCGTTGCTGTCCGGGGAACCGGTTCACAGAAATCTTGTGTATCGCGCCGTGGATGCGCTGCGGCGTGAATTCGAAATTCGCAGGGGCGTGGAAATCGAGCTGAAAAAGAAAATCCCCGCCGGGCGTGGTCTTGGCGGCGGATCGAGCGACGCCGCTGCGGCGCTGCTGGGCTATCTGCTGCTGACGGGGAAGAAACTGCCGGCCGCGCGATTGATGGAAATTGCTGCTTCTTTAGGCGCGGATGTGCCGTTTTTTCTTTTGGGGGGACGGGCGCTAGGGGTGAACAAAGGCGATGAAATTTATCCGCTGCCTGATATTCAGAAGCGGCATATCCTGGTGGTGTCGCCGAAAGAGATTCGCGTGCCGACGCCGGAAGCGTACCGCTGGCTGAAGGCGAAACCGCGCGGATTGACAAAATCGGCTACAAACCATAGACTTTGGAAGTTCTGTGCTCAATGCTGGAGCGCGCAGGGAAGCGGCCTTTCGAACGATTTCGAGGGGCCGGTTTTCCGGCGGCACCCCCGGCTTGCTCAAATCAAGCGGGCGTTGCTCCAAAAAGGAGCTGCAGAAGCCACGCTGGCGGGTAGCGGTTCGGCGGTGTTTGGAGTTTTCCCGAGCCCAGCGTTGGCGCGCCGAGCCGCTGTGGGGTTTCCGCACGATCAGACCTTCGTTTGCGAGACACTCTCGCGCGCGAGGTACGCTCGTTTGATGCGCATGGCTGGATAGTTTGCGTGCGCGTGAGGATCCGGCGCAGCGTCTCGTGGGAAGTTTACAGTTCACGGTCGACAGTTAACGGTTGGAAACGGGGCCACTTCGCGCTCGCAGTTGGGCGTCTTGTTTTTTCAACAGGAGAGCTCGCGTCGTGAACGACGACCGATTCAAGATTTTCTCGGGGACCGCGAATCCGGTGCTGGCGGAGAGTATTTGCCGCCACTTGAACGTGCCGCTGGGGAAAGCGCTGCTGGGACGCTTCAGCGACGGAGAGATTTATTTCCAGGTTCTGGAAAACGTGCGCGGAGCGGATGTGTTCGTGGTGCAGCCGTGCCATCACCCGGTGGACAACCACCTGCTGGAGTTGCTGCTGATGATCGACGCGTTCAAGCGCGCCTCGGCGTGGCGGATTACCGCGGTGCTGCCGTACTACTGTTACGCGCGGCAGGACCGTAAAGACAAGCCCCGCGTTCCGATCTCGGCAAAGCTTGTGGCGGATCTGCTGGAAACGGCCGGAGCCAGCCGCGCGCTGACCTTGGATTTGCACGCGCCGCAGATTCAGGGCTATTTCGACGTGCCCGTGGATCATTTGTACGGTTCGCCGGTGCTGGTGGAATACTTCCGGCACATGAAGCTGCCGAATCTGACGGTGGTTTCGCCGGACGCGGGGGGCGTGGAGCGGGCGCGGTTTTTTGCGAAGAAACTGGATGCGCCGCTGGCGATCGTGGATAAGCGCCGCGTGGACGTGGACGTCAGCGAGGTAATGAATCTGATCGGAGACGTTCGTGGCCGCAGCGCGCTGGTCGTGGACGACATCATTGATACCGCGGGGACGCTGGTGAAGACCGCGGAGGTCCTTATAAGGGAAGGGGCTACGCAGGTATTTGCGGCGTGCACGCACGCCGTCCTTTCCGGCCCGGCGGTGGAGCGCCTCGAGAAGTCGAAGATCAGCGAAGTGGTGGCGACAGATTCCGTGCCCTTGAACGAAGCGGCAAAGAAGATGGGGAAGATTCGGGTGCTGAGCGTCGCGGACTTACTGGCGCGAGCGATCCGCTCGATTCACGAAGAGACTTCGATCAGCGAGCTGTTTATATGATTCTGTCCGGCAGGAAAATAGCGCCGGAAGAATGATTCGGGAAGGAAAGAAGGCCATGGCTCAGAGCGAAAAGATTGTGGTAGAAGCAGCGCCCCGCGCGGAACGGGGCAAGAACGAAGCCCGGCGGCTCCGCCAGATGGGCAAGATTCCGGCGGTCCTTTATGGGGGCAAGGGAGAGGCCGTGACGCTTGCGCTGAACGCCAAGCAGGTTGGCGCCATTCTCCGTTCCGAAAGCGGGCATAACACGCTGTTTCAGGTGAACCTGGGCGGGAAGCATGAACCTGCGATCCTGAAAGATTGGCTGGTGGATCCCGCTACAGGCAAGTTGCTGCACGTCGATCTGCTGCGCGTGACCATGGACGTGCGCATGAGAGTGAAGGTTCCCGTGCACACGTTCGGGGAGCCGGCCGGCGTGAAGGTGCAGGGCGGCGTATTTGAAATCGTGACGCGCGAAGTGGAAATCGAATGCCTGCCAAGTGAAATTCCGGCGGAGTTCAAAATGGATGTCAGCGAGCTGATGCTTGGCAAGCAGCTGCGCGTCAGCGATTTGCCGATCGATACAGCCAAGATGAAACTGATTACCGAACCAGAGCGGGTGATCGCGCACGTCGTCACGCTGCGCGTCGAAGAAGAGAAAACAGAAAAGAAGAAGTAGCTTTTTCACAAGTCCCTCGCCGGGGGCCTGCGGGGGCAGGCGAATCGAGGCTTATGCGGCTGATTGTCGGACTTGGGAATCCTGATCCGGAGTATCAGTGGACGCCGCACAACCTGGGTTTTATGGCTATCGATCAACTTGCGAATCGCAGCGGGATTCGCGTGGAGCGGCCGGAGGGCAAGGCGCTGGTGGGCCGGGGAAAGGTCGGCCAGGAAGAGGTGATCCTGGCGAAGCCGCAGACCTACATGAATCTCAGCGGCGTTGCGGTGCGAGACCTGCTGGGAAAGTGCGAGCTGAATCTCGACGATCTGCTGGTGATCTGGGATGAGAAGCAACTCCCGTGGGGAACGATCCGGATTCACCCCGAGGGAAGCGCCGGCGGTCACAAGGGCGCAAAGTCCGTGATCAGCACGCTTGGCACGAAAGACTTTGCGCGGGTACGAATCGGGTGCGGGCCGGATCATCCGGTTGGCGACCTTGCAGCCTACGTGCTGCGGCCGATGAAGAAGGCGGAGTTGGAAGTAGCGGCGGAAATGGCTGGTCAAGCGGGCGACGCCGTGGAGATGATCCTGGCCCAAGGGATCGACGCGGCGATGAACAAATACAACCGGCGCAAACCGGCGGAGCCGGAAGAGCCGGAAAAAGAATAGGAACGAGTTCGCCGGGCCACGCGCCCGGGAGTGAGGGAAAGAGGCCATCATGGAAGAACGATATTACGATTTGGTTTTCATCATCCGGCCGGCGACGCCGGAAGAGGAGATCAAAAAGGTGCTCTCGGTTATCGAGCACACCTGTGCCGAGAAGGGCGGGAAGGTCGAGAAGACCGAGCACTGGGGCACGCGAAAGCTGGCCTACCGAGTAGCCAAGCACCGCGAAGGCATCTACGTTCACCAGGAAATTCGCACGACGCACGGCGAGCTGATTGCCGAGCTGGAACGCCGCCTGCGCGTGCAAGACGCGGTGATCAAATATCAGACCGTGCGCCTGGACGAAGATTTGAAGCGGCAGAAAAAGCTCTCGCAGAAGCGGGAGAAGCGCGCCGCGCGGCGTCCGCGCCGCACGACCGCACCGGCCCCAGCGCCCGCGCCGGAACAGGCTGCGGCGACGAGCTAGAGCAGCGCGCCAAGAAGAGTTTGTTGAAACGCGAAATGATGACCCCGGCTTGCCCGGGCTCACAAGTGAATTGACCCCGACCCGGTCGGGCCAAAGTGAAAGGGTGGAAGGTATGGCAGAGGAACAGAAACAAGCACCGGCGCCCGGCGGAGCTCCGCGGCGTGAAGGCGGAGGAGGCCACGGCGGTCACGGAGGCGGGCGGCGCGAAGGCGGCCCGGGTGGCGCTGGTCCGGGCGGTCCCGGTGGACGGCCCCGAGGCAAGCGGCAATATTTCCGGAAGAAGAAAGTGTGCAAGTTCTGCGTCGAGAAGATGGACTACATCGACTACAAGCGCGCGGACATTCTGTCGCAGTTCGTCCAGGAGCGCGGCAAGATTTTACCGCGCCGGATGACCGGCGTGTGCTCACGCCATCAGCGCTGGCTGGGCGTGGCCATCAAGCGCGCGCGCAACATCGCGCTGCTGCCGTTTGCGGGCAGCGCCGCTGGCACGCAAGCGCCGCGCGTGGTGGTGCCTGGGGCGCCTCATGCCGCGCCCTCGCATGGAACACCGGCGCCAGCCCCGGTGACCCCGGCGCCAGCCGCCGAAGCGCCGAAGGCATAACGGACAGGAGCTTAGAGAAACGAAATGCAGATTATTCTTCAGGAAGACATCGAGAAACTGGGCCACCGGGGAGACGTGGTCACGGTCAAGCCCGGGTATGCCCGTAATTTTCTCCTGCCGCGGAAGCTCGCAATTGAAGCCACCAGCGGCAACATGAAGGTGCTCGAGAGGATTCGCACTTCTCTCGCCAAGAAAACTGCGACCGAGCTGGA
>WNFS01013194.1_pt1 | contig 10187 bp, 8 predicted proteins | sample 5400141 | NCBI WGS metagenome assembly WNFS01 (sample SAMN13153358, study PRJNA577476) | soil metagenome | isolation source: 60 cm saprolite under Madrone tree | place: USA:California | collected 2016-06-14
ACCTGGATGAGCTTGGCGCCGTCGTAAAGAAAGATCTCCGAATTGCCGTCGCCGTTCGTTCCGAGTGGATCGTCCTTTGACGCGAAGGCGATGCGCGAGCCATCTTGAGAAACTGCGGGGGCGGGCGCGCGCGTCGCACCCATTTGCAGGAAGGAGGATGGTTCGAGGCCAATATTCGCTCGAATCGCGCGAAAACTTTCGTTGCCCCCGGCATGCGCAATGTCTTCCGTCGACTCGAAAGCGATGAATCTTCCGTCGCCGCTAATCGACGGGTTTAGATTGATCCCTTCTTCGGTAGTGTTTGTGATCCGGCGGAGAGGCGACTGCATGCGCGCGTTCTGCAACGCGAGCAGCCAAAGCGAGGCTGCGACTAAAAAGACAAAAAGAGAGCGTTTGGGACGACGCACGAGAGTTGAATTCCTATTTCGCTAAAAGCAAGCGCAAAAGAATGGAACCGGCTCAGTTCTGCTAAAATGAAAACGTTGAGACAAGCGGCTGGGTGATGGAGGACGCAGGGATTCTATCGGGTTGCTGGCGAAAGAAAAGGGAAAGGCGGACAGTCGCCATTGCAAGCTCTTGCAAGGATTCTGGTAAGTCGATAAAGAGCGGGGGCAAGCCCTCCTTCCCAACCTTGAGCTGATTAGAGTTGGCTGTGAGCGCCGCCGGAAAGGCTTTCAACGGAAATCGATCGCGCAAGTGAAGAGTCTCGAGGTCGGGAAGGCGGGATTAGCACCCCAGCGGGCTGCCCCGCCGGGGACCCCGCCTTGCCCGCGCTCAGTCGTGAGTCCCACACATTTTTTGTACTAAGCCGACTTAGTTCCCGGCTGGCTCGAGAGTGCGAATTGCAGAATAGGCTGGGCCAATAAGATAAATGAAAATATTAATAAGCGGTTCACACGGTCTTGTCGGAACGGCATTGATTCAAGCGCTGGAGCCGGAAGGGCATGACATCTTTCGTCTGGTCCGGCACGCGCCCAATGCGGAAACCGAGGTCGAATGGAGTCCTGATCGTTACAGCATTGCGCTCGCGCGGCTTGAAGGTTTTGATGTGGTGGTGCACCTCGCCGGTGAAAGCATCGCCGAAGGTCGTTGGACCGATGAGAAGAAAAAGCGCATTCGCGAAAGCCGAGTGAAGGGGACACGATTGCTGGGCGACGCCCTGGCAAACCTTTCCCAGCCGCCAAAAACTCTTGTGTGCGCCTCGGCTATCGGTTACTACGGCGATCGCGGCGATGAAGTACTGACAGAAGCGAGCGCGCCGGGTAAAGATTTTCTTTCCGATGTTTGCGTGGAGTGGGAAAAGGCAACGGCGCTTGCTAGCGAGAAGGGCATTCGCGTAGTTAATTGCCGTTTTGGAATTATTCTTGATGCAGACGGTGGCGCGCTCAAAAAGATGTTGCCGCCATTTCGCATGGGCGTGGGCGGCAAGATTGGCAGCGGCCAGCAGTGGATGAGTTGGATTGCGCTCGACGATGTAGTAAGAGGAATCAAGTTCGCATTAGCGAACGATTCGATTAGAGGTCCGGTAAATTTCGTGGTGCCCGCGCCGGTGACGAATGCCAGGTTTACTAAAACACTCGGCAAAGTTCTTTCCCGGCCGACGCTGTTTCCCATTCCCGCCTTCGGAGTCCGCTTGCTCTTTGGCGAAATGGCCGATGCGTTGTTGTTGTCGAGTCAAAGGGTCGCGCCTACAGTCTTGCAAACCTCAAATTTCCTGTTTCAATACTCGCAACTCGAAGCTGCGCTGCGTCACGTTCTGACGAACAAGTAACCGAAGTATCTTGTTCATCGCGACTGGCGGTGATATAAGTGCGGCCTTCGCTTCTTCCAATCCTCTTAAAAGGAGTGGCTCATGAAACTCGATTCTTTGATTGCCGTTGCGATCCTTGTCGTCGCCGTGCTGGGTTGCGTAAATAACAACCAAAACAACCGCACAGACAGCCCGCCGAATGTTCAGTCTTCACCAGTAGAAGGCCGCGGTGAGGGGCCGGTATCTCAAGCTCCGGGAGCGGAAGGCAGCTATGGACCGAACAGGGATCCAACTGAGAACGCCGACAACTACCGCCTCCAGCAACAAGGCCAGGTTGGCCCATGTAACGAGAAATACAACGAGTTCTACAATGCTTACTTCCAGTGGAAGAACAACACAATTCCCGTTGAGCGCTTCCGCGAATATGAAAACGCGTACGACGCCTGCGTTAATTACTACTATCGCTCTCGCTAATCTGATCATGCCGGCCGCCGAAAGCAAAAAGGCCCGACATGCGCCGGGCCTTTTCGGTTGTGGTTCGTCGTCATCATTATTTGCCTGACTGACGATACGGTTTGTTGTTCAGTTTCCCGCGACGTAAAGGTGTCCGTCGTTCTTTACTTACCGTCTGCGATCGCGCGTTATTTGCCGTCCGAGGTAGCTTCAGCAGTCTTCGCAGGTAGGAACTCTTCCAGAGCGCCAAACACTTCCAGCGCATACTTCACATTGCCGAAGGGCGCCGAGACCTGTACGCCTTGAATCAGATCGCGAACCTCAGTGAGCGACTCGCGGGCGATCTTCAAACCTTCATCGCGTCCCGCTTCCTTGCTGATGGCCGAGGCCGCGCGCATTCGTTCCATGATCGAGGGCGTCACCCGAACGCCGGGAACTTCGTTATGCAGAAACTCCGCGTTGCGATACGAGACGAGCGGCCAGATGCCGGCCACAATGGGAATGCGCACATGCTCGATCGCTTTGATGAAGTCGCGTAATTGATCAGTGTCGAAAACAGGCTGCGTGATGGCATACTGCGCGCCTGCTTCAACCTTGTATTCGAAGCGGCGAATTTCTTCGTCGAGATTGATCGCGCCGGGGTTTACACCAACGCCGATACAAAACGCAGTCGGCTGTCCAATCGGATTATTGCCAATGTCCAGGCCGTGGTTGAGTTTGTTGACCATGTTGGTCAACCCAATCGCGTCGATATCAAACACCGCGGTCGCGTCCGGATACGGTCCCATCTTCGGCGGGTCGCCGGTAATCAAAAGCAAATTGCGGAGGCCGAGCGCCGCCGCGCCCAACAAATCTGACATCATTCCAAGCAGATTTCGATCGCGACAGCAGTAATGCAGCACCGACTCGATACCAATCTGTTGTTCGACCAGTACAGCGGTAGCCAGCGCGCTCATCCGTGATTGCGCGCGCGCGCCGTCGGGAATGTTTACGCCGTCAACACCGGCCTCTTTTAATAACCGGATTGAGTCGAGTGTCTTCTGGGCATCCACACCTTTGGGCGGCAGGACTTCTACTGAAGTTACGAATTCGCCATTAACGATTTTCCGCGACCAGTGCGAACGTTCCGCAGGCGGAACAAGTTTGAGATCAGCCGGCGCGACGTCAGTAACGTGAGCCAAAGCCCCGGATGTCAGCACAACGTTTTGCGCGCGCGGCGACGCTGCTCGCACCGCGTCGGAAATTAATTTGATGTGAGCCGGCGTGGTGCCGCAACAGCCGCCAATAAACTTCGCGCCCGCCTGGATAAAGCGTTTGGCAAACTTTGACATGTACTCGGGCGAGCACATGTAGAATTGCCGGCCCTGCACGTCGCGCGGCAAGCCGGCGTTTGGCTGCGCGGCCAGTTTCTTTTTAGTAACTGCGCGCATTTTTTCCAGCGCGCTCAAAATTATTGCGGGGCCAACGCCGCAGTTTAGTCCAATGACATCTGCGCCCCACTCGTCGAGCCGCGCGGTGAAGAGTTCGGGCGTTGTCCCGTAGGAAGTGTTGCCATCGGTGAGAATCGTCATCTGCGCGATGATTGGCAGATCTGAAACCTCGCGCACGGCGCGAATCGCCTGGCGCATAGCGGAGACATCGGAAAAAGTTTCCAGCACAAAAAGATCAACGCCACCCTCGAGCAAGGCTTCAGCCTGCACCTTGAACATGTCTTTTGCTTCGTCGAACGAAGTTGGACCATACGGCTCAATCCGCAGGCCAAGTGGGCCAATCGCGCCGGCAACGTAAGCGCGATCGCCCGCCGCCGCGCGGGCTATGCGCGCCGCGCTGACATTTATTTCATGGAGGTTATCGGCCAGACCATACTGATTCAGGTTGTGCGCTGTCGCGCCAAAGGTGTTTGTCTCGATGATGTCAGCGCCGGCACGCAAATACTCGGAATGGATTTCCTCGACCAGATCGGGATTCGTCAGGTTTAGCTCATCGTAACAACGATTAATGTAAACGCCCTTGGCATAGAGCATTGTCCCCATCGCGCCGTCGAAGACGTGAATGCGATCCGTTTCCAGGATGTCTCTGAAAGGTTCCATGGTCGGGTTAGCAAACAGCAAACGGCAAACAGCAAATAGCCAAACCGTTGGCCGAAGGCGTAGGACGCTCGTCTATCAATGGCCCGAACCGTCTAAGTCGCCAGGCACGTTCCTGCTGTTTACTGTTCACTGTTTGCTGTCTGCTCAAAATAAAACGTCCCGCGCTAAACAACGCGGGACTTCATTAATGCCAGAAGTTTTTGGTTCGTTCTCTGCGAACCTATCCGAGCTATTTAGCCGTTTGTTTTACGTGGCCGCAAGTCGCCTTAACTCACCACGTTTTCCATTCGTGCTTATACGCCCGCACTAGCATGAGTGTCAAGCAGGAGGAGAAGTGTCTAAGGTTTGGTTTCGGCTGGCAGGCTGGATGGGAAGATCGACCGCGGGATGCAAGCGTTGCTGCATTTCGGCTAAGCCGTCTGATGTGCGGAAGGTCTTTGACCTTCCGATTCGCATAATTATGCTGTCGGGCTATGCCCGCCTCTTGGTTCCAAATCTCGAGAGATACTCCTGCGCTTTACATCACAATAGTCGCGAAGGACCGCCTGCCTGCCTTTCGGTCGGACAGTATCAAGCGAGTCATCTGTCAGTCGTTAGATGAAGCGCGGATCTCAGGCGGTTTCCTAATCTTTGCCTACGTCATAATGCCAGACCATCTTCACTTGTTGACGAACCAGCCAGGTACATCAGCAGACGTATTGCGTTATCTCAAAGGTATAAGCGCACGCCGTACGATCAATTATCTTCGTGAGAATAACTTCGAAAGCTCGCTCGCTAAATTGCGGCACAACACCTGGAGAAGAGAGCACAAATATTCACTCTGGCAGAAAGAGAAAAATGTGTTTTCAATTTACAGCGAAGCGATGTTCATGCAGAAGGTAAATTACATTCATCTTAATCCAGTACGCGCCGGGCTAGTCGACAGGCCAATTGATTATCGTTGGTCCAGTGCTCGGATCTGGCAGCAGTGCCCTGACGACGATGAACCACTCAGTGTAGATTTGGACTGCATCCTTTGGAGAAGCGGGCGTAGCCCTCACCGATAGTAGAAGCTTCGGAAGGTCAGAGACCTTCCGCACATCAGACGGCAAAGCCGAAGCGAAGTATCGCTGAATTCGTTTGTGCTCGATCATGCAACCCAAGACGTTTTTTTCTGCGGCCAGATGTAAATTTACTCCGATGCCCGCACAATTACTGCCTATGAAGATCGTCGATCCCAGTCCTTGACAGGCGCGGCCCTTTTTGGCTGAATGCTCGCGTTCTCCTTTTTTGTCGGGCTCGTTCTGACGCCTGAATAAACGCGGCGCAAGTTCTCTCCCGGATTTCGTTGTCAGCAATCTCCCAACTCGTTTTTCCTAAGCTGAATAAGGAACAGATTCATGAGCACATCAATCGAAAACACCGGAGCGTCACCTTCACGCGGAGACGATCGTGGTTTCTTTGGCCACCCGCGCGGCCTCTCCACTTTGTTCTTTACCGAAATGTGGGAACGCTTCAGCTACTACGGCATGCGGGCGATTCTGACGCTCTACATGACGAAGAGTCTGGTTGAGGGCGGACTCGGCTTCGACGAAAAATATGCCAGCGTGATCTATGCGACGTATGTTTCATCTGTTTGGTATTTACCTCTCGTTGGTGGCTGGTTGGCGGATCGGATTTTGGGAGCTCGCCGCGCAGTGTTGATAGGCGGCATCATCATAGCTTGTGGACACTATTCGATGGCGGTCAACAGCCTGGTAAGCTTTTATGCTGGGTTGGTCTTGATTGCTATCGGCACTGGTCTGCTCAAACCCAATATCAGTGCGATGGTTGGCCAGCTTTACTCAGACAAGGACGAGCGTCGCGACGCCGGGTTTTCGATCTTCTACATGGGCATAAATCTCGGGGCTTTCCTTTCTCCGATTGTCGTCGGATTTCTCGCGCAACACATATGGTTCAGAAATTTCATCTCGTCGATCGGTTTCGATCCAAGGAGCAGCTGGCATTTTGGTTTTGCCGCAGCGGGCGTGGGAATGACGCTCGGTTTGATTCAATATGTGATCGGTCGCAACCGCCTTAGAGATGTTGGGGCCAGGCCCGAAAAAAAGACTGCAACCGCAAGATCAGAGAGTTTCGATTACGTCACCGGGGCGCTGGCCGCGGTCGGAGGTGTCATTGGTGCGGCACTGGGTCTCTATTTTGGCGAGGCTGGAGTTGTCTCAGCCTTGTTTCCCTGCGTCGTATTCTTAATTCACCTTCGGATTGCTTTTTGCCGGTCTCGCATTCGTCGTCGTCACCGTCGCGTCAATGCTCACCGGAGGCGGCCGAGTTAGTCCACTATGGTTGATTGTCGTTTACTTCCTGCAGAGCTTAGGGGAGCTTTGCCTGAGTCCAGTTGGCCTCAGCACGGTGACCAAGTTGGCACCGGCCCGGATGGTTGGGTTGATGATGGGTGTATGGTTCCTCTCCATCTCCATAGGCAGCTACATCGCCGGGCTGACGACGCGTTTCTTCGCGGGAAACGATCCTGCAGTGTTGACCCGAGCGTTTGGAATTTTCGCTACCATCACTTTGATCGCTGCGTTTGTGCTGGCGCTGCTGACACCATTGATTAAGAAAATGACGCCCCGAGCGGCCTAATCACTGGCGAAAGTTAGGAACTTTCCGTCTTTCGCAAGTCTCCGAGGAGAACACTATTTTGAAGAAACCGGCACGACTTTTATTTGCGGTCCTGTTTCTGTTTTCTATTTCACTTCCCACACTTGCGCAGCAAAAGCTTCTTACCATCGATGACATTTTCGATCCGGTGAAGCGCGTTAACTTCAACGGCGCCGTCCCCAACATTCGCTGGCTGAAGGACGGCACGCATTACTTGTTGGCGAATGACGCGTCAAGGAAAGATGTTCCGCGCCTGCAAAGAGTCGACGCGCTCACGGGCGCAGCGGCGCCATTCTTCGACGCTGCAAGAATGGAAGCAGCTTTTGCGGCGATTCCAGGAATCAGCGCGAAGGACGCGAAACAGATCGCCAACCGCAGTACCTATCAAATGAATCACGCCGAAACCGCAACGCTAATAAATTTTTCAAACGACCTTTATTATTACGAGTTCGGCGGCGATAGAGCTGTAAAGGTCACAAACAATCCGGACGAAGAGGTCGGCGAAACCTTTAGTCCTGACGATCGCATGATTGGGTTTGTTCGCAAGGGCGACATGTTCGTCTTCGAAATCGCCCGTGGAACTGAAAAACGATTAACCACGGACGGCGGTCCAAAGATTTTGAATGGCCGGTTGGATTGGGTCTATCAGGAAGAACTCTACGGCCGCGGCAATTTCGAAGCTTACTGGTGGAGCCCGGATTCAAAGATGGTCGCCTACCTCAGGCTCGATGAAAACCCAGTTCATGAGTTCGCCGTCGTCGATCACATTCCCTATCACCAGACTGTTGAAGCAACCCCTTACCCGCAGGCCGGCGATCCGAATCCGCTGGTCCAACTCGGCGTCGTGAATGCGGATGGCGGACCAACACGCTGGATTGATAACTCGCAATACACCCCCGCGGATTTGCTGATTGTGCGAGTTAGCTGGAGTGCTGACAGCAGCCGCGTGGTCTATCAGGCGCAAAATCGCGAGCAAACATTTCTGGACCTGAACTTCGCTGATGTGAAAACCGGAAAGACAAATACTACCTTTCGCGAAAACTCAAAGACGTGGGTGGAAGCGATCGACAACCCTAGCTGGCTTAAGGACGGCTCATTTCTTTGGCAGAGCGCGCGCAACGGCTGGCGTCACATCTATCACTACGATCGCGATGGCAAGCTCATACGACAAGTTACTGACGGAAAGTGGGAAGTGCGTTCCATCGACAATGTAGATGAGACTCAGAACCTCATCTATTTCAGTGGCACGGAACACAGCCACGTTGCATTACAGACTTATCGCATCAAGTTTGATGGCAGCGGGCTCCAGCGACTGACGACGGCGGAGGGATCGCACAAAGCAACATTCAGCCCGAGCTCCAAACTGTTTATTGACAGCTGGAGCGATATCAACACGCCGACGCAAACACGCCTTTACGACGCTGATGGAAAACTGGTACGCGCCGTTGAAGAAAACAAAGTCGACGCGTTAAAGCAATACAAGCTAGGCACGGCCGAACTGCTGCAAGTGAAAACGCGCGATGGCTTTCCCATGGAAGCGATGATGATCAAGCCACCGGATTTCGATCCGGCGAAAAAATATCCGGTGCTCGAATTCACCTACAGCGGACCGCACAACCCGCAAGTCCGAAACGGCTGGGGAAGTACGACCTACATGTGGCACCAACTCGTTGCGCAGCAAGGCTACATCATTTGGATTTGCGATAATCGCACGGCCAGCGGCAAAGGGGCAGAGTCGGAATGGCCGGTGTACCAAAATTTTGGCGAATTGGAGTTACGCGATTTGGAAGATGGGGTGACGTGGTTAAAGAGCCAATCGTATGTTGATGGCTCACGCATCGGCATTTGGGGCTGGAGCTATGGCGGCTACATGACTAGCTACGCCCTGACGCATAGCCAGAGTTTCAAGCTGGGAATCGCGGGTGGCACTGTGGCCGATTGGCGCGACTACGACTCGATTTACACTGAGCGCTACATGCGCACGCCGCAAAATAATCCTGAGGGCTATAAAAAGAGTTCACCGGTTAATGCCGCAAAGGACCTCCACGGCAAACTTCTTTTAATTCATGGCGCGATTGACGACAACGTGCACATACAAAACACGGTGCAGTTTGTCTATGAGTTGCAAAAGGCAGGCAAGCAGTTTCAGTTAATGGTCTATCCCAAGTCGCGTCACGGCGTTACCGATCCGCTGCTGGTGAAGCACATGCGACAGATGATGACGGACTTTATCCTGGCGAACTTGTAGGACAGGCATTCCTGCCTGTCCATTCAGTTGTTTAGAGGCGGGCGCCGCCTGCCCATTGTTGTTTCCAAAAATATGGACAGGCAGGAATGCCTGTCCTACTTAAGTCCGCTGGCACCGTGGACAAAAGTAAGTTGACCTGCCGCCCTGCACCGCGCGCCGTATTTTTGTTCCGCAGTTCACACACGGCTCACCCTCGCGTTCGTACACACGCCAGAAGCGCTCATCGCTGCTAAGGTAGCTGGTATTCAGGTCCTCCAGGTCGATCTTCAGAGTTGAGCCCGCCTCAATCGCTTCATGCAACACGTTGCGAATTGCTTCGTAAAGGAGCAAACCGCGTTTCCGGGACAAAGTGTCCGCACTCTTGAATGGACTGATACGCGCGAGAAATAGCGCCTCGCTCGCATAAATATTTCCCAAACCCAATATCTTCGTTTGATCCAACAGCAGTTGTTTCAAACTGCGCCGCGACTTTGTTAGTGTTGCGAAGAAATACTCCGGCGTAAATTCTTCCAGCAGCGGCTCCGGCGCAAGCGCGTTGATCTGGGCCAATTCTTTCAGTGCCTTCGACGACAGCAGGCGCAGGCGTCCAAACTGCCGCATGTCGGAAAACACCAAACGTCGATCGTTGTCTAAATGGAGAACTACATGTGAATAGCGAGGCAGCGGATCGTCAAGCGATACAGAAATGAATTTGCCGGTCATGCGCAGATGGACCAGTAGTACGTCATCATTGTCGAGCGCGATGAGAATGTACTTGCCGCGCCGGCTGACGCCGGTTATTCCGGCGCCACGCAGTCTTCTCTTAAAGGAGGACGGAGATGGTTGGACCAAAAGCCGTGGCAGTCTAAGCTCCGCAGCCAAAATACGCCGGCCAGAGACAGCACGGCGTAGCGCGCGCACGACATGTTCGACCTCGGGTAATTCAGGCATTCGCGCGCTGACCGTTCAGGACTGCCGAAATGTTTTGTAGTTTTAGATGACCCGCAACAGCAGCAGGATCAAAACGATC
>WNFS01010492.1_pt1 | contig 10186 bp, 9 predicted proteins | sample 5400141 | NCBI WGS metagenome assembly WNFS01 (sample SAMN13153358, study PRJNA577476) | soil metagenome | isolation source: 60 cm saprolite under Madrone tree | place: USA:California | collected 2016-06-14
AACGTGCTGCTCCGCGCTCAGCGCAACTTCTAAGCTCGGTCTAACGACCTGACAGGAACCCCCGGCGGGAAACCGCCGGGGTTTTGCTTTGCGTCCTGACGAGGAAAACGGGTAATGCAGAATCCCATCCGAAATATCCGCCCTGGTGGCGGGTTTTGAACCAGGCGGTGTGCCGTTTCTTCGGGGCGAGCCATCAAGGAGAGAATGATGCGTAAATTGTTCCTGGCGGTCGTCGCTTTTGTCGCCGTGACATCCATCTGGATGGCAGCGACTCCGGTTCTCGCCCGAGACTATCCGTTCTGCATCAAGGGGGACGGTTACATAACTCCGACGGGGGATTGCAGCTTCGATACCTATGAACAATGTCTGGCGACGGCTTCCGGCCGTCGCAACTATTGCGACGTGAATCCTTACTTTCCCTACCCGAACGAGCCCTACGTCACTCACCCGAAGAAGCGGAGCAGATGGGGCTAAATAGAGCTGGGAATTCGCCTATTCCACGCTCGCCCCGCGATGCAGATCGGCCTCGATCTGCAGCCGCGTCCCGCCGCCAAATCGCGCGCGATAGACCTGCAAATTCTCCATGATCCGCTGCACGTAATTGCGGGTCTCGGAGAACGGGATCAGTTCAACCCAGTCGACCGCATCGACCTTGGGATCGCGCGGATCGCCGTAACGCTCGATCCATTTTTTGACGCTGCCGCGGCCGGCGTTGTAGGCGGCGAATGTCATGATGTAGGAGCCGCGATAGTCCTCGATCAGCCCGCCGAGCTCCGCGGCGCCAAGGGCGGCGTTGTAGACCGGATCGGTCTTCAGCCGGCCGAGGTCAAAGCTGGCGCCGTATTTCTTGCACACGTATTTGCCCGCATCCGGCGTCACCTGCATCAGCCCGTAGGCGTTCGCCGGCGACACCACGTTCGGATTGAAGGCGCTCTCCTGGCGTGCGATGGCGAACACGATGCTCTGCTCGACCTCCGGCCCGATCGACTTGAACGGCGGGATCCCGGACACCGGATAGGCGTAGAAATCGAATGGCAGCCCAATCGGGAGCGCGATTTCGCGTTCATCGAGCGCGTAGAGCAGCTGCACCGCGCGCACGATCTCCAGCCGTTCGATCCCACGGCCGCGTGCAGCGGGCGCGCCGTTCAGTTCGATCTGCGGCAATCCGAGTTTCGCACGCGCCAACTGGCCGTAATAACTGGTCGATTGCGCGCCAGCCGCCGTATAGGCGGCGCGGGCCTCCTGGGATCGGCCGGCAGCTTCCGCGGCACGGCCCTGCCAGTAGCCGGCTCGCGCCAGCGCGGTCGGGTTGGCACTGCCGACGCCGATCCGCGCGAAATGTTGCGCCGCCGTTGCCGGGTCCGTCAGAAAGCGCAGCGCAATCCAGCCGGCCGTGAATTCCTGCTCGGTCTTGTAAATGTCGCGCGCGGGGAGTGCGGCGTCGCGTGCGATCAGATAAGCGGTGCGGCGTTCGCCGACGTCGAGCATCTTGCGCGACAGCAGACGCCGTTCGATCCACCATTCGTCGAGATTGTATAGACGGCCTGGGTCCTTGGGCGCGCCGAGCATGAGTTGGGCTGCCTCGGCGAATTTCTCTTCGCGGCGGAGCAACTGGATCTTGCTGAAGATGTAGCCGGGATCGCCGTGCAGTTCGTGCGGAACCGCGTCGAGCAGGGCCTTGGTGTTGGATGCCTTGCGATAGGCCGCAATCCTTGCCTTGGCCAAGGCGACCTGATTGGCGCCCAACCGCTTGGCGGCGCGCAGCGCGGCGTCCTGCTCGCTGCCGTAGAGCATGAAATCCATCCGCGCCTTGTGATCGCCCGGCGTCAGCAGCGCGCCGAACAGATCAAGCGCCGCGTTTTCGGTGTCCTCGGACATGGAATCGTTGCGCCATGCCTCGCGCACCAGACGTTCCGCGTTGGCCCGGTCGCCGCGCTCGATCATGACGCGCGCCAGCGAGAATCGGCCTTTGGCTGACAGCGGCGATTCGTTGGCGAACCAGGCCCACACGGTCGCATCGTCGCGGCGATCGTCCCAAAGTGCGGCCTCGATGCGCCGGCGCAGGAACGTCTGCGAAGGCCAGCTTGGATTGGTGGCGATGAATGCGCGATAGCGCTCGACCGACGCCCCGTTGTCGTCGCTGCGCAATATGATCCACTCCGCGAGCTTCTTCGCGACCGGATCCGATATCGCCGCCTGGGCCTGCGTCGCATCCGCGGGCTTGTGCTTGCGCACCAGTTCGATGACGTTCTCCAGCGCCTCGGTATCGGCTTGGGACGTCGATGACGTCGCAGCGACTGCGGCTGTCGCCGGGGGGGTGCGCGCCGGCGGCAAAGCCGCATGCTGGCGCGTCGCGGGCGCGAGAGCAGGCACTGCGGGAGCCGCGGTTGCGGCTGGTGCGGTCGTTTTGGCCCCGGTATTTGCAGCGGGCGCGGTATTCTTGGCGGTATTGGGCACGACGTTGCGCGCGATCGGCCTTGGCTGGGGTAACGGAACTTTTGGCTTGGCCCAGGCATCCGCCGCCAACGCCGATAATCCCACGGCCAGCGCCAGCGTCACCAGCGCGCTGGTGCCCAAAGCGGTCCGTCGCAAGGTGGATACGGCGGCAAATGGCGTCACGGTGTTCCTTCGCGGCGAATCATTCAATCGCTCAAGCCCTAGGCTCTATTTAATTGAATATGTGGACAAAACACTAAATACGCGGGGATTGGCGTGGTCTGCGCCACTACCGCGGCAAAATCGCGGCCAGCGCGGGGTGGCGCGGGCCTTTCGCCGGCTTCACAGACCCGTTATGAATTGGTCCTTATTGCCGGTTTGGACGGCAGGCGGCGTGCGTTCGGGGAGAAAATCCATGGCGGCCAAGACGAATTTCAGGGGCTCCTTCACCGCTTTGGTCACGCCGTTCAAGAACGGCTCGCTCGACGAAGCGGCCTTTCGGGGCCTGGTGAGCTGGCAAATCGCCGAGGGCACCCACGGCCTGGTGCCGGTCGGCACCACCGGGGAAAGCCCGACGGTGAACCACGATGAGCACAAGCGCGTCGTCGAATGGTGCATCGACGAGGCCAGGGGGCGCGTGCCCGTGATCGCGGGCGCCGGCTCCAATTCGACCAAGGAAGCCATTGAACTCGCGGAGCACGCCGAGCAGACCGGCGCCAGCGCCGTATTGGTGGTGACGCCATACTACAACAAGCCGACCCAGGAAGGCTTGTACCAGCACTTCAAGGCGATCAATGACGCGATCGGGATCCCGATCGTCATCTACAACATTCCCGGCCGTTCGGTGATCGATATGACCGTGGACACCATGGCGCGGCTGTTCGAACTGAAGAACATCGCCGGCGTCAAAGACGCGACCGCGAGCATGGTGCGCGTTTCACAGCAGCGCGCAACGCTGGGCGAGGATTTCAACCAGCTGTCGGGCGAGGACGCCACCGTACTCGGCTACATGGCGCATGGCGGCCATGGCTGCATCTCGGTAACGTCCAACGTCGCGCCCCGGCTGTGCTCGGAATTTCACATGGCCTGGCAGAGGGGCGATCTCGCCACCGCGCTCAAGCTGCACGACAAGCTGATGCCGCTGCACACCAATCTCTTCATCGAGTCCAATCCATCGCCGGTGAAATACGCCCTGTCGCTGCTCGGCAAGATCGAGGAAAAGCTGCGCCTGCCGATGGTGCCGGTATCCGAGCCCACGCGCGTGGCGGTACGCAGCGCCATGGTGCATGCGGGCCTCATCAACTAAGCCTTCGACGGTGATCGACGTCGAACAGAAGGGGCTGCAGATGCTCAAGGAGTTTCGCGAATTCGCGATGAAGGGCAATGTGGTTGACCTCGCGGTCGGCGTCATCATTGGCGCGGCGTTCGGCGGCATCGTCACTTCGCTGGTCGGTGACATCATCATGCCGATCATCGGCGCGATCACGGGCGGACTGGATTTCTCCAACTATTTCACCGGACTGTCGAAGGCGGTCACCGCCGGCAATCTGGCCGACGCGAAAAAGCAAGGCGCGGTATTGGCCTGGGGCAATTTCCTCACGCTGACGCTGAACTTCATCATCATCGCCTTCGTGCTGTTCGTGGTGATTCGTTTCATGAACCAGCTGAAACGCAGGGATGAAGCCGCGCCCGCGCCGCCGAAGCCGAGCCGCGAGGAAGAACTGCTCACCGAGATCCGCGATCTGCTCAAAAAGTCTTGACGTGCGCGCACGCGGGCTGAGTGTTACCGCTCTCCGTCGGAGATAGATTCCAAGGCATTTTTCATCATGGCCGAAAAGAACGAGCGCGCGATCAAGGTCGTCGCCGAAAATCGCAAGGCCCGGTTCAACTATGCGATCGAGGACACGGTGGAAGCGGGGATCGCGCTGACCGGCACCGAGGTCAAGTCGATCCGCAACGGCAAGACCACCATCGCGGAATCCTATGCGGATACCAAGGGCGGCGAAATCTGGCTGATCAACGCCAATATTCCGGAATATCTGCAGGCTAACCGCTTCAACCACGAGCCGAAGCGGCCGCGCAAGCTGCTGCTGCACAGGAAGCAGATCAACAAGCTGATGGGCGCGGTCGACCGCGACGGCATGACGCTGATTCCGCTCAAGCTCTATTTCAACGAACGCGGCCGCGCCAAGCTGCTGCTGGCGGTGGCGAAGGGCAAGAAGCTGCACGACAAGCGCGAGAGCGAGAAAAAACGCGACTGGGGCAGGGAGAAGGGGCGCCTGCTGCGGGCGCGGGGATAAATGATTGGCCCTCATCCCAGCGTAACGGCTTCGCCGTTATCCCTGCGTAACGGCTTCGCCGTTGTCGCTGGAGGAGCGCGTACTTACGCGCGTCTCGAAGGATGAGACCGGTGGTTTCATGGTTCGAGACGGCGCGAGAGCGCCTCCTCACCATGAGGCCTGGATGTGTTGGATGTCGAGGGAAGTGAGATGAACCAGAGAAATCTGCTTGAAGTCGACTGGAGCAAAATCCCGGCGCCTGCCGACGACGGTGCGGCCGCGCATCTTGTGGGCATGACGATCCCGTCCATCAGCCTGGTTGCCACCGACGACAGCTCGGTCACGCTGTCGGCGCTGCCGGGGCGTACCGTGGTGTTCGCCTATCCCCGAACCGGCGAGCCCGGCAAGATCGCACTGGTCGATGACTGGGATATGATCCCCGGCGCGCGGGGCTGCACGCCACAAACCTGTGCGTTCCGCGACTTGCACGCGGAATTGAAGGCGGCGGGCGCCGGGCACGTGTTCGGCCTGTCGACGCAAAGCAACGACTACCAGGCCGAAATGGCCTCGCGGCTGCATCTGCCGTTCCCGGTTTTGTCCGACGAGAAGTTAACGCTGACGCGTGCGCTGGATTTGCCGACCATGCAGGTGGCCGGGCTGACCTTGATCAAGCGGCTGGCGCTGATCATCGACGACGCGCGCATCACCCGGGTGTTTTATCCGGTGTTTCCACCGGATCGAAATGCCGGCGACGTGCTGGCGTGGCTGAAAGAAAATCCGGTTTGATCTGTAGATTCCATGGCAAAGCCAACGGGTCGCGCCAACGCGCGCCCGATGACAGGCGCCGCGTGCCCACCTTAACGCCGGCAACAGCGGCGGTGGGCACGGCGCGAAACGCGCCTTTGCCCACCCCACGAATGCTAGCTCAGATCCGCTCTTACTTTTGCGAACACGTTGCGAAACATCGCTGGCGTCAGCACCCGCGTGTTGGTGTTGTAACGCGAGCAATGATAGCTGTCGTAAAGCCTTATCGCGCCGGCCTGATGCATCGCGCCATGCGCAAACGGCGCCGCGGCGGCCCGCAAGCCCAGTGCCTTCAGCGTCGATTCATGGGCAATCCGGCCGAGCGCCACGATCGCGCGCAGGCTCGGCATGTTCTCGATCGTCGCGATGAGAAATTGCCGGCAGACGTTGATTTCCGCGGGCAGCGGCTTGTTCTGCGGCGGCACGCAGCGTACCGCGTTGCTGATCCGGCACGCCACCAGCGTCAGCCCGTCGTCGGGGCGTGCCTGATAGCTGCCTTTGGCAAAGCCGTATTCGAGCAGCGTCGCGTAGAGCAGGTCACCGGCATAATCGCCGGTGAAGGGCCGGCCGGTGCGATTGGCGCCTTGCAGGCCGGGCGCGAGCCCGACGATCAGCAGCGCCGCGTCGGGATCGCCGAACGACGGCACCGGTGAATTGAACCATTCCGGTTCACGGGCTCGCGCCGCCTCACGGAAGCCGGCGAGCCTTGGACAGAGCGGACAGTTGCGATCGGGCTCGGTGCGGGAGAGAGCGGCGCCGGCGAGCCGTGGCTCGCCGCGCGCCGGATCATTCTCAATCGTCGAAATCGTCGTCATCGGCCCTCGGCGCCATGGTGGTCGCGCGCTGCAGGAATTGCGGCGCGTGATGACGTGGCTCGCGCGGGGGCGGGCGCTCGGACGGATCGCGACCGAGCTTGGACTGCAGCTCCACCAGATCGGTGAAGACGTCGGCCTGGCGCCGCAACTCGTCGGCGATCATCGGCGGCTGGCTCGAAATTGTCGAAATCACGGTAACCCGGACGCCACGGCGCTGCACCGCTTCGACCAGCGAGCGGAAATCGCCGTCGCCGGAAAACAGCACGATCTGGTCGACGTGCTCGGCAAGCTCCATCGCATCGACCGCGAGCTCGATATCCATGTTGCCCTTCACCTTGCGGCGGCCGCTGGCGTCGATGAATTCCTTGGTCGCCTTGGTGACGACGGTGTACCCGTTGTAGTCGAGCCAGTCGATCAACGGACGGATCGATGAATATTCCTGATCTTCAATAATCGCGGTGTAGTAGAACGCGCGCAGCAGCGTTCCGCGACTTTGAAATTCCTTCAACAGGCGCTTGTAGTCAATGTCGAAGCCGAGCGTCTTGGCGGTTGCATAAAGGTTAGCGCCATCGATAAAGAGCGCGATCTTATTGGAAGCAGGTGACATGGTTTCTCGCCTGGTTGTGTTTGTTGGTCAACGTTTTTGGCGCGGCGGCAGCGGGCCGAGCATTTGAGCTAACTATACTGCCAAAGCCCGGCGGATCAGTCTGAACAGACGGAGAGTTAAGGGCAATAGACACATACTTGACAACGCAATGAAGCGTTTTCTTGTCCGAACAGTTGTTTGTGAAGGCTTCCGAATCGTCGTTTGGTACGGCCCCGGACAGTCCAATTAGCGGGCCGGCAGATGGGTTAGCAGCACCGACGGCGAGGGCCAAACCGTACTTTGGTCTTGCGAAAGGCCCCCGGGCTCTATAACTAACCCGAATAATCAACATATTCGATCCCAATTATCGGAGCGACAATCGATGGCGCGCGTCACCGTAGAAGATTGCATTGATAAAGTAGACAACCGGTTCGATCTAGTCCTGTTAGCGGCCCACCGCGCCCGAATGATATCGTCGGGCTCTCAACTCACGGTTGACCGGGACAATGACAAGAATCCGGTTGTATCGCTGCGCGAAATCGCCGATTCAACCATTTCGCCCGAGGATTTGCGGGAAGAACTGGTGCATTCATTGCAGAAATTCGTCGAAGTCGACGAACCTGAACCCGATACCGTGCCCCTGATCGGGTCGGCAGGCGCCAGCGTCGACGCCGACGACACTGAGGTTGCCGTCGAGCGCATGACCGAGGAGGAACTTCTGAAGGGTCTCGAAGGCCTGGCGCCTCCGGAAGAGCAACCCGAAGAGGACGAATAGGTCGTCGCTTTGCCGCCAGCGTAACCCGAGCGGTCTGATTTACCAAAGGCCCGGACATTTTGTCCGGGCCTTTGCTTTTGTTGACGTTTTCATGGTTACCATGGGCCCACGACGGGCGCGGCCGAATTCTGCTTGGTCTGCCTTCGATTTGATCGGAGGACAGGCGGTTTGGCGTTAGACTGTGGTGGGATGTCCGAAGTCGAGCGCCTGAGGACCCGAGCCGGGTACCGGTTCGTTTGAGAACGCATGGGTTGTATTGTGAGGCGATCACATCCGGCCCACACATGAAGGCAAAGTTCAATGGCGTCCAGACGCCACATTCTACTCACACATGAAGGCAAAGTTCAATGGCGTCCAGACGCCACATTCTACTGCAAATGCAGGCCGCGACTGATTCGGTCGTCGCGGCGCCGTCGCCGCCTGCGCCGGTGAGGTCGGTCAAGTCACCCCGCCCGCGCATGATGCGGCAATACGATCTGGTCGAGCGCGTCAGGTCGTACAATCCCGACACCAATGAAGACCTGCTGAACCGTGCCTACGTCTACGCCATGAAGGCGCATGGCGCGCAAACCCGCGCGTCCGGCGATCCGTTTTTCTCGCATCCGCTTGAGGTCGCGGCGATCCTCACCGACCTCAAGCTCGACGACGCCACCATCGTCGCAGCGCTGCTGCACGACACCATCGAGGACACCGAGGCTACCCGCGCCGAAATCGATCACGTCTTCGGCCACGAGATCGGCGCCCTGGTGGAGGGTCTCACCAAGTTGAAACGGCTGGAGCTGGTGTCGCGCGAGGCCAAGCAGGCCGAGAACCTGCGCAAGCTGCTGCTGGCGATCGCCGACGACGTCCGCGTGCTCCTGATCAAGCTTGCCGACCGCTTGCACAACATGCGCACGCTGGAATTCGTAGCCCCCACCTCGCGCCACCGGATCGCCGAGGAGACGCTCGACATCTATGCGCCGCTCGCCGGCCGCATGGGCATGCAGGAGATGCGGGAGGAACTCGAAGATCTTTCGTTCCGTACCCTTGATCCGGACGCCTATTCGGTCGTCAAGCATCGGCTGGACGCGCTGGCCGAGCGCAACCGCAACCTGATCGGTGAAATCGAAAGCCAGCTCTCCAAAAATCTTCGTGAGAACGGGTTGACCGCGCGGGTCTACGGCCGCCGCAAGCAGTCATTTTCGATCTGGACCAAGATGGAGCGCAAATCGGTCGGCTTCGAACAACTGTCCGACATCTTCGCCTTCCGCGTTGTGATGGTGGATGTCGAATCCTGCTACCGCGCGCTCGGCGTCGTGCACACCACCTGGCCGGTGGTGCCCGGCCGGTTCAAGGACTATATCTCGACACCGAAGCAGAACGACTATCGCTCGATCCACACCACGGTGATCGGGCCCGGCAACCAGCGCGTCGAACTGCAAATCCGCACTGAGGAAATGCACCAGATCGCCGAGTTCGGTATCGCCGCGCACGCCTTCTACAAAGACGACGTGGGCTCGCCGACCGAATTGCTGAAGCGCGAGTCCAACGCGTTCGCCTGGCTGCGCCGCACCGTCGGGATATTGTCGGAAAGCTCCAATCCGGAGGAATTCCTCGAGCACACCAAGCTCGAGCTGTTCCACGACCAGGTGTTCTGTTTCACCCCCAAGGGAAAGCTGATCGCGCTGCCGCGACATGCCAATGTGATCGACTTTGCCTATGCCGTGCACACCGATGTCGGCAACAGCGCCGTCGGGTGCAAGATCAACGGCAAGTTCGCGCCGCTGTCGTCCGAACTGCAGAACGGCGACGAGGTCGAGGTGTTGACGTCGGAGGCGCAATCAGCGCCGCCCGCGGCGTGGGAGTCGCTTGCGGCCACCGGCAAGGCGCGCGCCGCGATCCGGCGTGCGACGCGCACCGCGGTGCGCGATCAATATGCGGGCCTCGGCCGGCGCATCGTCGAGCGCCTGTTCGAGCGCGCCAAGCTCGAATACGCCGACGACAAACTCAAAGGGGCGCTGCCGCGGCTCGCGCGCGCCTCGATCGACGACGTGATGGCGGCGGTCGGGCGCGGCGAGATGAAGGCTTCCGACGTCGCGCGCGCGATGTATCCCGACTACAAGGAAGAGCGGATCGCGCGTTACGGCGCGAAGAAGAGCCTTGCGGTCAAGCTGAAGCTCAAATCGCCGCCGGCATCCGATCCCGTGCGCAGCACCTCGGCGATCCCGATCCGCGGCATCAATTCGGATCTGCCGGTCAAGTTCGCGCCGAACGGCGGCGCCGTGCCGGGCGACCGCATCGTCGGCATCGTGTCGCCGGGCGAGGGGATCACGATCTACCCGATCCAGTCGCCGGCGCTGAAGGATTTCGAGGAGGAGCCAGAACGCTGGCTCGACGTGCGCTGGGACGTCGACGAAAGCACGCCGCAGCGGTTTCCTGCCCGCATCAAGATCGACAATGTCAACGAGCCCGGAAGCCTCGCCCAGGTCGCGACCGTGATCGCCGAACACGA
>WNFS01005539.1_pt1 | contig 10185 bp, 9 predicted proteins | sample 5400141 | NCBI WGS metagenome assembly WNFS01 (sample SAMN13153358, study PRJNA577476) | soil metagenome | isolation source: 60 cm saprolite under Madrone tree | place: USA:California | collected 2016-06-14
GAGTGGCAAACGCAAATGACGCGGTAGCCAGCGCGGTTACGGCATACCCGAGAACGGCCAGAGGCTTGCGACGCTTCAAGCGGTCGGTGAAATGACCCGACGCAAGCTTTGCGAAGCTGGAGAGACCGTCGGCGATCCCCTCAATTGCGCCGAGCCATGCAGGCCCGGCACCGATCGCAGCCAGAAAGGCAGGGAGCACGGCGGTGGCGGTTTCATGGCTCCAATCGCTGAAGAGGCTGGTCAGGCCAACGCCGAGCACGGTACGGTTCAGCCAGGATTTGCGGGTTTCTGTTTCCGTCATGTCTGCATTCAAGAATTCACAGCAAGACACTTTAGATGAGAAGGCTATTTGCCTATTTTATTTTTTGGCGGCGCGATAGAGGATCACACGCACTTTTTCCAGCGTGATGAGGCCGCCCTCCACCATTTGATCAAGCTGCGGAAGAATTTTCTCGATGCGCTCGGTGTTTTCAACTACTTCCACGATGATAGGCAGATCTTGCGACAATCGCAGAATTTTGTCGGTATGATAGATGCTGGAGCCACCATAGCCCGCCACTCCCCGCAAAACGGCGGCGCCGGAGAATCCTTCCCTGCGCAGCATTTCGACGATCGCTTCGTGCAACGGCCTGCCGTGCCATTTGTCTGATTCGTGACGTAGGTTGTGACCCGCAGCCACTCGCCATCCTCGAGCATCTTGGCTGTCTCCCAGCCGAAACTCGAAAAGGTAGTGTAGCCGCCAAAGAAGCCCACCGCGATGGCGACGCGCCAATCCGGGGAAATAACCAGGCGGTTCAGCGTGAATTGTCCGATCATGCCGAGAAAAAAGCAGCCTGTCAGATTAACCAGCAACGTTCCATAGGGGAATGTGTTTCCTGTGCGGATTTGCACCACGCCCTGCAAACCGTAGCGGGCCAAAGTGCCTACCGCTCCGAAGAGCCCTATGAGTATGAGCCGCAAGCTTGCTCCGATCCTTCGCCGTTGACGGCGGAAAGGGCTCCGCGTGCGGCGCGAAACAAAAAACTCCTGGCGCCTCTCGGGAGCCAGGAGTCATCAGCTGCAAAGCCATCTTCGTCGAAGATGACATCGCGGCGGTTAGGGCGAACTCCATCGCCTTTCTGAAGATAATTCAGTCTAGCATCTTCTCGACTCGTTGAAATGCCTGTTTGATGACATCGGGCCTTTCCAAGGCCGTCAGTAGTGGAAGCGGTAGCGTAGCTGTACGAAGAGCTCACGCGGGTTGAGGAAGTGCGTGCCGCCGAAGGTGAAGCTGTTGTCTAGCAGAACGCGGCGATTGGCGACATTGATGCCGTTGACCGAGACAGAAAGGCGCTCGCCGAAATTCTTGCCGAGCGACAAATCAAACGTTGTGTGGCCCTGCAAGTGGGAGGGCGGAGGGTTGCCATTCGAGAAGCCGGAGGCGTAGTACACGTCCGTGGAGGCGTAGCTCTGCCATGGCAGATTGATATTGCCTCCGACGTGAAGCGTGTTGCGCTGATCGTGATCCAGGGTAAAGAAGTCGTTGCCAGGAATCGTACCGGAGGGAATCAAGCCGCCATTGATGACGCCTCTGCCCAGCGCGACCTGGTTCGAATAGGTCAGATAAAGCTGGCCGCGATTCTTGATGCGTGGCGAACGCAGGGTAAGTTCCCAGCCGCGGATTAGCGCGCCCTGGATCGTGAGGGGGAAGAATATGTCGGAGTTGTTGAGATTGTTGTGGTCGAAGAAATGTTTTGCACGGGTGCGAAAAGTATCGGCGTCGATCGTCCAAGTGCTGAAGGGAATGGTCACACCGAATTGAGATTCTTCATCCCGCTCGCCGCGCAAGGGCGTGAATGCGAATCCCTGATTGGTAACGATTTGCTGCAGCGACGGACCCGAAAGGGTGACCAGTGGCGGTGCCTGGTAGAAGCGGCCGTAGAAACCACGAAAGACCCAGTTTAACTTCGGCACGCGCAAGGCTGCACCGAAACGCGGGCTGGTCGCGTTCTCCACGACGCTGCCGGAAAAATGGGTTTGGCGAATTCCGGCATTTAGAGTGAGCAATGAAGTCAGGCGAAACTGATCTTCCGCATACAGCGCCACCAGTCCGCCAGAAATGCTCTCTATGTCTCGAAGCGGCGGTGTTCCGCTGCCGTCGTTGAAAAGCAAACCGAACAATTGGCTGTCCTGCTGGCCGAAGCCGTAAATCCCGGCGCGCGCATTATTTCTGTTCTTGACGTAGGCGAGGGTGGCTTGACCGCCCTCGTATTTGGAAGAGCGATCTTGCGTCGCCCCAGTCGGTGTGTCGTTTGGATTGCTCGCGTAGTTGGCGCTATTGAAATGATAGAAAGGAGAAACGGTCAGAACGAGACCGGGACTGAACGTCCGCACCCAGGAAAAAGTGACGAAAGCATCGCTCTCCCGATTGGCGTCGCGCAGAAGCTCCCCCGGCTTGATATTCGGATCCGCCGGGTCGAACGGAATTTGATAGTAATCGCGCCGCAGAGAGGTCACGAAGCGCAACTGATCCTGTGAATCAGCGTTGTAGATCAAGGAAGCGAAACCACCGTAACCATTCGCGCGATCATGGATCACTGCGGAAGTTGGCGTTTGGAGCCCAACGTCGGTGCGATTGCCGTTGGCGCTGGCGTAATAAGCGAATCGATTGGTGTGCCCGCCAAAATTGACCTGATCATCCGATTGGTAGAAATTGCCGAAACCCGCGACTAACTCGGCTTCGTTATTGCGTTCGAAGCCGGTTCGCGGTGCAACGTCGAATACTCCGTAAGTGCGGTCGCCGAAATCGGCGGCGTAGCTGCCTCGCTGCATCTCGATTGTATCGATGTCCTTGGGATCAATCTGTGGGCCGAGATTACTGGAGATGTTGGTGTTTGGGATGGGCACGCCGTCCACGAGCCAGCTAACCTGGTGTCCGCCACGGACGTGGAGTTGGTCGTGCGTGAGGTAGGCTCCCGGAACGTAGTCGGTGATCATGGCGAGACTGTTGGAACGTGTCGCGCCGGGCGTCTGGCTGATTTCTTCGCGGTCGACGATTTCGGTGGGAGTGACTGATTCTCCCTGTGCCGGAGCGGCATCCGCAGAGACGGTGATGGATTGATTCTGAGTGGCGAGAAGCAATTCAAAGTGCAAAATGGGCGCGGTTCCCGAAAGAACGGTTATGTTTGTTTCCTGGGACACGAAGTTTGTTTGGGAAACGGTTATCGTATATTCCCCTAGCGGGACCGCGTCGAAATGGAACTCCCCATTAACATCGCTTTGCACTGTTTGGACGTAATCCGAGGCCTTGGCTTTGAGCACGACTTTTGCGTCCGAAATCGGGCGATGTTGCGGGTCGTGAACGATGCCTCGGACGGTGCCGAAAACAGTCGAAAAGGCGGTGTTTACGATCAATAGTGAAATTACAAAGATCAACGACATGCGCGGCATGGAATCTTTTTTCTCCTCGAAAGAATGGGTGGCGCGCGGCGAAGTCGCCGCGTCGTGAATTAATCAGCGTGCGCGAAAGGAGCAGGCGGTCCTTTAAAGGGCCGCGACGGTCAAGCGAGGAGGTGGGGAGGGGGGCTCTACGGGACGGGAAAACTCCAGCTGATTGCGCCAAGCAGAGGGACGCATAGCCGCAGCGGGCGCAGGGACCGATGCCAACGACGGCAATAGGAAAGCAATTGACGCAACAAGTGCGCGATCGTTGGGATGGCAGCAGGACATCGTGCAAGCCGTCAAACCGCTCATGTTGTGGTCGCAATCCCCGACGGCATCAGGACCGGCCGGCGCCTTGCGGTGATGATGCTCGAGGATGGGGCAGTGGTCTCCTGTACAGCAAGCCATGCTGTGAGCGGGCCATCCGGCTGCGGCAAATGGGGCATACAAAAGCACAACCGCGACTAGACAGAGGCCAGCAGAAAAGATGGGTCTCCGATTTGGAATCCGCGTGCGCAAGGTGTTCATCTGCGACTACCCGATATTACGTCAAAATATTCCACCGTGCATGGAATTTGGTGGACTTCCGGGCGCAATGCTTGCCCAACGGGACAATATTGCGGCCTCGCGAACTGCTCAGCGTCGGCGTCTTGCCTTGACTTGACGGCGTGCGCGTCGCAGACTCGCCATATGCACAATACCTTTCTTGTTTTTGAATTCGGCGCGAATGAAGAAGCAGCGCAGCAGGCGCGCCATAAACTAGAAAGTTGGCGGCAGGCGTTTCGCTTGGACAAGAAACTTCAATTCAAGTTTGATCGGGGCCGAGCTGCTGCGGATGGCGATGCGGCCAAGATCGAAAAACTCAAAGCCAAGGACAAGGCGAAGTCTTCAGAAGCCGCAGCGGACAGTGGGGACGTCAAGCTCCTGGTGCGCCTTTACTTCTCGAGTCATGAAAAGCTCTCTCATCAGCGCTGGGTGGATCGAATCCCCTCTGAGGAGCCATTCAAAGGCGCCTCTCTCATACTGGTGAGACAAGATGAGCCTGGATTTGATTCCATTGAGAAAAAGTTCCAGAACCTGGAATAGCGGCGGCGAAAGGACATCCGGTATAATAGATTTCCGCGAGGGCCAAATCTTCTAGGCCAACGAGGGCAGACGAATGGCGGTACAGACGCGCGTCAAGATAGCCAAGCTTGACGCCACGAAGTATCACGGCCTCGACCGAGAAACACTGATTCGCATCTACCGCACCATGTATCTCTCCCGGCGGCTGGATGACCGGGAAATCCAGCTCAAGCGCCAGAATAAGATTTACTTCCAAATTTCCAGTGCGGGCCACGAAGGGGTGACCGCAGCAGTGGGGTTGCTTCTTCGTCCCGGCGTCGACTGGCTTTACTCCTATTATCGGGACCGCGCACTTTGCCTGATGCTGGGCGTCACGCCGCTGGAGATGCTTCTTCAAGCCGTCGGTGCCAAGGACGACCCGAACTCCGGCGGGCGCCAGATGCCCTCGCATTGGGCCAATCCGAAATTGAACATCGTAAGCAAATCTTCCTGCACGGGGACGCAATTCGTCCAAGCGGTGGGCGCTGCGGAAGCCACCCTCTATTATGAAGGGCGCCCGAAAGCCTTGGCGCAGGCGAAGAAAGCGCCTGGTGGGGAGCTGGCGCGCTATGAGCGCGATGAAATTGTCTACGTGTCCGCGGGAGATGGGGCTACGAGTGAAGGCGAATTCTGGGAGTCCCTCAACAGCGCTTGTACAAAGAAGCTTCCGTTGTTTTATCTCGTGGAAGACAACGGTTACGCCATCTCAGTTCCCATCGAAGTACAGACGGCCGGTGGGAGTGTTTCCAAGCTGACGCGTGACTTCCCGGGCCTGCATGTTTCCGAATGCGACGGTACGGATCCCCTCGAAAGCTACGCCGTTTGCAGGGAAGCTATCGAATATTGCCGCGAGCGGCGCGGACCAGCGCTTGTGCACGCACATGTGACGCGACCCTATTCGCACTCGCTTTCCGATGACGAAAAGCTCTATAAGACGCCGGGGGAGCGCGAGGCAGAGGCCCATCGCGATCCGCTTTCCAAATTTGCTCTGTTTTTGGTGCGTGAAGCGCTTCTTGATCAGAAACAGATTGAAGCGCTGGAGGCGGAGGTTGAGCACGAGGTCCGCGAAGCGACCGACCAGGCGCTGGCCGCGGAACCTCCCTCGACTGACTCGATTCTCGTGCACGTGTATTCCCCGGACGTCGATCCCACCTCGGCGGCCTTCGAAACACAGCCGAAGTTTCACGGGGCGCCGAAGACCATGGTCGAGACGGTTGCTGCGACGTTGTCGGATGAAATGTCCCGCGACGAGCGCGTCATTGTTTTTGGCGAGGATATCGCCGATTGCAGCCGTGAGGAAAATCTGACGGAAGTGAAAGGAAAGGGGGGCGTGTTCAAAGCCACCTCGGGGCTACAGCGCAAATACGGGCCGGATCGCGTATTCAACACACCGCTCGCTGAGGCCAGCATTGTTGGGAACGCCATCGGTATGGCGACACGCGGTCTTAAGCCGGTCGCGGAGATCCAGTTCTTCGACTACATTTGGCCGGCCATGATGCAGATCCGCGACGAGCTCTGCGTGATGCGCTGGCGTTCTAACGGCGCCTTCAAATGTCCCACGGTCATCCGCGTGGCTATCGGGGGATATCTTACGGGCGGCGGAATCTATCACAGTCAGAGCGGTGAATCGATTTTCACGCACTGTCCCGGCTTGCGTGTGGTCCTGCCCTCCACGGCTCTGGATGTCGCCGGGCTCCTGCGTACGGCGATCCGCAGCGATGACCCTGTAATGTTTCTCGAACACAAGCATCTTTATCGGCAGCCGTACAACCGTTCCGAGTATCCCGGACCCGAATATATGGTGCCGTTCGGCAAGGCGCGTGTCGTGAAAGAAGGCTCGGAAGTCAGTATTATTACCTTCGGCGCGCTGGTGCACCGTGCCGAAGTGGCCGCAGTGCAACTCGAGCGGGAGGGCATCTCGGTCGAAATTATCGACCTGCGCTCGCTATCGCCCTACGACTGGGAGGCGATCACCACCACCGTGCGGAAAACACATCGCGTAATCGTGGCTTATGAGGACATGTTGAGCTGGGGCTATGGGGCGGAGATTGCCGCGCGCATCGCCGATGAACTATTCGAGGAGCTCGATGCGCCGGTAAAGCGCGTAGCATCGATGGACACTTTTTGCGCTTACCAGCCGAAGCTGGAGGACGTAATCCTTCCTCAAGTCGCGCACATTTCTGCAGCGGTTAAGCTGCTGCTTGAATACTAGAATTGGGAAACGGCTCGACGCGAAATGGAACCTTTTACGACCCAGTTTCGTACCGTAGGGTGGGAAAGGGCGGGATACCGCCAGGCGGGGGTGGAATGATGACTTGCCCAAATTGTCAGAAAGAGATCATGGCAGACTCCAAGTTTTGCTACAACTGCGGCGCGAAACAGCCGGAAAGCGGAGCTTCAGGTATGGGCCAGCCCGCAGTTTCCAGGCGGAGACTCATGCGTTCGAGCACAGACAAGAAAATCGGTGGCGTTTGCGCTGGCATTGCGGATTACTTCGACCTCGATCCCACAATCATTCGCGTTGTTTGGTTGCTTCTGGCTCTCTGCGGAGGGACGGGTCTGGTCGCCTACGTAGTGCTCTGGATCGTTCTGCCCCTTGCGCCAGCGGAAGTGGTTCACACCTCGGCTACCGCCACGACGTAGCCTGAATAAGAATGCCCCTGTTGCGACCCGCTCCTCTGACGAGGCTCTTGAGACTGTCTAATTCTTAGGATTGCGCGAACCGCGCGAACTTCCTCCGCGGTTGCCGAAGAGAGGGTGGTCGATAGAAATAGGTCCCGCCCCGATAGTTGCCAGGGCAAAGCAAGCCATCGCCATCGCGAGTGGAAACTCGTATTCGTGAACGGCCAGGATCCCGCGACTGCCGTGCACCTTCCAAATCGCCACTCCCATCTCGATCGCCAAGAGCAACGCCGCGCCGCGAGTAAACAATCCCAACAGCAAGAGACCGCCTCCGAAAAGTTCCAGCACACCCGCGACATACAGGAAATAGCCGGGCAGGCCGTGTTCGATAAAGAAGTGTTGCATGTCAGCTCCATGGGCCAGTTTCGGATAGCCGTGCGTGATGAAGATAATTCCAAGCGCAGCGCGGAGAAGAAGCAGTCCAAGTGGTTGCAGAGAACTCAGAGTCTTCATCGCGTGCCTCAGAGTAAAGATCAGGAATTGGCAAAACGCAGCGGCATTTTAGCAGAAAAGCGATGGACGCATGGGCGGGGACGACTGCCGTGAAGAATCAGGTACAATCCTTGGCGCAGAGCAACGCAGAGTCATTGCGAAAGTCAAAACGACGCGCATGGGTGTTCGGGGATAACGCATGAAACGCAAACTCCTGGTGGCGGTGCCGCTCCTCATGGTCGTGGCGCTGCTTGCCTGGATGTTCCGGCCGAAGCATGAATCGCTCGGCGAAGCTTTCGTCAGCGAGAGCAACGTCATGCTCTGGAACAGTGTCGCGGAGGTGCGTCAGCAGATCGGCCTGCTCCACTATGGCGATCGCGTTGACGTCCTTTCCCGACGCAACGAAAACGTAAAGGTGCGTACCGCCGATGGCGAGGTCGGCTGGGTGGACGGGCGCCTGGTCATGGAGCCGTCGCTCTGGCAGCGAAGCGCAAAGCTTCTCGCTGAGGCGCGCGCATTGCCGGTCCAAGCACGCGGCAGGACCAAGGTGCAAACCAATTTGCGCGTCGAACCCGGGCGTACGGAACCTCGCCTTTATCAATTCGGACGTGGCGTTCCTGTTGAAATTGTGGGGCGAGCCGTTGCCGATTGGGTGCAAGTCACCGACGAGAAGGACACATCGAGCGAACCGCAAGAAACCAAGAAGGAAGACTGGTTTCTTGTCCGAGGGGTCGCGACTCGTCCGCCCGGTGAAGTGACGGCGCAGGCTGCCGCCCCGACGACCACGACACGGCCCGGCGATCAAACGATTCCCATCGCGGGATGGATCATCGCACGCTTCGTCGAGCTCGATACTCCCGACGCTGTGCGTGAAGGGATGGCCTCAGCGAATATTAGGCCGCTGGCCTGGTTCGAGCTGAACCGGGTCAGCGATCCGTCGGGGGACAAGCCGCAGTACCTTGTGGCAGGCGCGCGGGGTCCGGAGGGGCAACTCTGCGATTTCACCGCGCTGCGCGTCTACACGTGGAGTACCCGGAAGACTCGCTATGAAACTGCATTCATCGAAAGTAGTCTATGTGCACAAATGCCCTTGCGCGTCGGCAAAGGACCTTCGGGTGAACCAGAGTTTCGCTTCCATTTGATGGATGGGAAGAAGGAAGAGCGCATTTATCGATTGAAACAGACAGTCGTGCGCAGAGTTCGTGAAGGTGAGGGTGCAGGCAAGAAATCCAGCCGGGTGCCTGCAGCAAAGGAGACCGCGAAATAGCAAGCACATCATTGGGGAGCGAATAGATGACGCTGCACATCAGCGAAGCGCAGGTGCGGTCGGTTTTGACCATGTCTATGGCGATCGATGCCGTGGAAGAGATTTCGTGCAAACAGGCCAGCGGCGAAGTCATCGTCCACCCGCGCCGGCGGTTCGAGCTGCCGGCGGGTGGCTTCTTCCACTATATGGCTGCCGCCGACCTCAAGGCGGGCTACGTGGCGATGAAGCAGTACACCTTCGTCCGCGGCAAAATACGATTTCTCGTTCCCCTTTATGAAGTCGCCACGGGCGACCTGGTGGCGTTGATCGAAGCGGATTATATGGGGCAATTGCGTACGGGGGCTGCTTCCGGCGTGGCCACAAAATATCTTGCGAGGCCAGACGCGCGCGTGGCGGCGATAATCGGCACGGGGGGCCAGGCCAAGACGCAACTCGAAGCTATCGCTGCCGTTCGAAAACTCGAATCTGTGCGGGCCTACGGGCGTGATCCCGAGCGCCGAGGCCAGTTTGCCAAGGAGATGACCCGACGGCTGGATGTCCCCGTGACGGGCGCAGGTTCAGCCAGCGAGGCTGTTCGAGGCGCGGATATCGTCTGTACTGCTACCACAGCAAGTCAGCCCATTGTAATGGGCACGGATCTGGGTAACGGCGTGCATATAAATGCAATCGGCGCGAATCATGCGCACAAACGAGAGATTGATGATGAGGCCGTGGCGAGCGCGGATGTCATCGTTGTGGATTCGGTCGAACAGTCGCGGCAGGAGGCGGGCGACCTGATCATTGCGTTCAAGGGCGACGAAGTATGCTGGACCGGAGTGAAGAAACTGTCGGATGTTGTGGCAGCCAAGACCACTGGGAGAACGAGCGCCGGAGAAGTTACACTTTTCAAGTCGAACGGGATAGCCTCTTGGGATTTAGCGGTTGCGATGAAGGTTTATGCGTTGGCGAAAGAGGAAGATCTTGGCAAGGAATTTCCGCTCTGGGTGGAAGCGTAAGTGCACGCGTGACCCTGTTAGTTCGGCTTCTCTTTCATTCCGCGGTGCAAGGCCTCATGCAAACGCGAATGCACATCCGTGGGCAGAGCCACGGGCTCCGAATCGCAAAAAATCTCTACTGTCTTCTTAGTCTGGTCGACGATCAGCGTGCAATCTTCACAATGTCCGAGATGCCGCTCGAGTTCTTGCTTCATGGCCAGATCGAGGTCGCCGTCGATATAGTTGGACAACTCGCGGATGACGCTTTTGCAGTTCAATTTGATTCACCTCTGCGAAAATACCGAC
>WNFS01005716.1_pt1 | contig 10185 bp, 8 predicted proteins | sample 5400141 | NCBI WGS metagenome assembly WNFS01 (sample SAMN13153358, study PRJNA577476) | soil metagenome | isolation source: 60 cm saprolite under Madrone tree | place: USA:California | collected 2016-06-14
GTCTCGGGTAACATTGCCAAGCTCTTCGCCGATTTTAACTCGCAGGTGAAGGCCGGCCAGACCGTGGCTCAAATCGATCCAATGCTCTTCCAAGCGGCGGTGACTCAGGCTGAGGGTGACGTGGCAAACGCGCAGGCGGGGTTGGAACTGGCGAAGGTGAACGCTACGCGCATGCAACAGCTCTTTAACCAAAAGAATTCCTCGCAACAGGACCTCGACACGGCCAACGCGAACCTGCATCAGGCCGAGGCGAACGTGAAAATCAAGCAAGGCGCCCTCGATAAAGCGAAAGCCGATCTCGACCACTGCACGATCACGTCGCCGATCGATGGCGTGGTGATCTCGCGCAATGTCGACGTTGGCCAGACCGTGGCTGCGAGTTTGCAGGCGCCGGTCATCTTCCAGATTGCGAACGATCTTAGCAAAATGCAGATCGATTCGAACGTGGCCGAGGCCGACGTCGGCGCGGTGAGCGTGGATCAGGACGTCGATTTTACCGTCGACGCTTTTCCGACGCGCACGTTTCACGGAAAAGTGGTGCAAGTTCGCAACGCCCCGATCACGGTGCAAAACGTCGTCACCTACGACACGGTGATCGGGGTCAACAACTCAGATTTGAAGTTGAAACCGGGAATGACCGCGAATGTTTCAATCATCATCGAGCACAAGGACAACGTGGTTCAGCTCAAGAACGCGGCGTTGCGTTATCGTCCACCGGACGCGGCGACGGCTGAACCGCCAAAATCGACAGCGTCGCCAAGTGGTCAGCGTCCGACCGCGGCGCGTGAGCGCAAGCCCGAGCGTACCGTTTATGTTTTGTCCTACGGCCGGCCAAAGGCGGTTCAAATTAAAACAGGAATCAGCGACGGGATAATGACCGGCGAATCCGTTCAGCGGGCAGCAGCGAAGATTTCCATAACCGATGATTACGAAACGGCGCAACGTGGATCGAACAGTAAAGGCCCGTCCGTCTCGGACCTCGATGTTAAGCCACGCGGCGAAGCCGCAAATGTTTAGCATCGCCCGCGGAGCGGCCGATCCACCGACATCGACATGAAGAACGGCGAAGTGGTCAAACTGACCGACGTGCACAAAACCTATCGCACCGGCGACGTGGAGGTGCAGGCCGTCCGCGGCGTCTCTCTCGAGATTCAACGCGGCGAATTTGTGGCATTGATGGGTGCGAGCGGTTCGGGAAAATCGACGCTGATGAACATTCTCGGTTGTCTTGATCGGCCGACTTCCGGGCGCTACCTCTTGGACGATGCGGACGTTTCGGCGCTCGACCGCGATCGGTTGGCGGACATTCGCAATCACAAACTTGGTTTTGTTTTCCAAAGTTTTAATTTGCTGCCGCGTACATCGGCGCGGGAAAACGTCGAGCTTCCGCTCCTTTACGGCACCCATCGCCTGACGCACGCGCAACTGCGTGAAAAAGCAGATGCAGTGCTCGCGTCAGTTGGATTGGCCGGACGCGAGGATCATCATCCCAGCCAACTTTCCGGCGGTCAGCAGCAGCGAGTGGCGATCGCGCGTGCGCTTGTGAACGACCCGGAGGTTGTGCTCGCGGACGAGCCGACCGGGAATCTCGATAGTCGGACCAGTGTCGAAATCATGGGAATTTTTCAACAGCTCAACGAACGCGGCATTACTATCATCATGGTAACGCACGAACAGGACATTGCCGCTTACGCGCGCCGCAACGTGGTGATGCGCGATGGATTAATCCTGAACGATTTCAATGTAACGCGGCGCCTCGATGCCGCGACCGAGCTGGCAAAAATCGCGCCGATCGATTCGCAGGTTCGAGTATGAGAATTGGATCGACATTGAACATCGCCCTGCGCGCGTTGCGCCGGAACAAAATGCGTTCAGTGCTGACCGCGCTCGGAATCATCATCGGCGTCGCGGCGGTGATCGCGATGGTCGGGATCGGCAATGGCGCCAAGGCGCAGGTGGAAGCGCAGATCGCCAGTCTCGGTCAAAATGTGATCCTGATTTTCTCTGGCAGCACAACCTCGAGCGGGATTCGGACCGGTTGGGGAGGCGCCGGGACGTTGACAATTGAGGACGCGGAAGCGATCCGGCGCGAAGTGCCGGGGGTTGTTGCCGTGAGCGAAGAAGTTGTTTCGACGACGCAGGTTGCGGCCGGAAATCAGAATTGGTTTACGCGGATCTACGGCGAGTCGGCCGATTACCTCGATATCCGACAATGGGCGCTGGCCGATGGCGCGCCGTTCACGGCGCAAGACGTGCGCAGCGCAAATAAGGTTTGCGTCATCGGGCGCACAACGTCTTCGCAGATTTACGGCAACGACGATCCGGTCGGCCAAATTATCCGAATCAAAAATGTGCCGTTCACTATCACCGGCATCCTGACGCCGAAAGGCTTGAGCACACAGGGCGTCGATCAGGACGACATCGTGATCATGCCCTATACGAGCGCAATGAAGCGCGTCGTCGGCGGGACGACGTTGCGCAACATCAATGTGCAGATCGGGGACGGCCGGCAGATTCAAGCGGCCCAACAGCAAATCATCTCGCTGTTGCGACAGCGCCATAACATCCGTCCCGGCCGCGATGACGATTTCACCGTGCGCAATCAGCAGGAGATCGCGGATGCGGCTACGGCGACAACTGCGGTGATGACAGTTTTGCTAGGCTCAATCGCCGGCGTCTCGCTCGTGGTCGGCGGAATCGGGATCATGAACATCATGCTCGTGAGCGTGACTGAGCGAACGCGCGAGATCGGCACGCGTATGGCCGTGGGCGCGCATGGCAGCGATATTCTGATGCAATTTTTGATTGAAGCGGTCACGCTCAGTTCGGTTGGCGGAGTGATTGGAATTATTTTCGGAATCGGCGCTTCAAAAATCTTATCGAGCTATGCGCATTGGCCGACGCTGATTTCGCTCAGCTCAATTATCGTTGCGTTCATGTTCAGCGCGGCAGTCGGGATTTTCTTTGGCTTTTATCCGGCGCGCAAAGCGGCCGCGCTCGATCCGATCGAAGCATTGCGGTACGAGTGACGGATTTTTAAGCCCGCTAATTACGCGGATATGACAGATTTAACGACGAATGATCACGAATTGACACTAATCATGAAGATCAAATTCGTTTATTAGTGTCCATTAGTGGTTAGAAATGTACATGGCTGAGCACAAGGGTTTCCAGGAATTGGTCGCGGACGCGAAAAAGAAGATTACTGAAATTTCTCCGACCGACGCCGCTACAAAGTCAAAGAGCGGTGACACGGTGATTGTCGATGTTCGCGAGCAGGACGAGTTCGACGAATCGCACATTCCCGAAGCGGTCCACATGAGCCGCGGAATGCTTGAGCTCGAAGTCGAAGAAAAATTTCCCGATCGCAATATGACGATCATCTGTCATTGCGGCGGCGGCGGGCGTTCCGCGCTCGCGGCCGAAAGTTTGCAGAAGATGGGCTACAAAAACGTCCGTTCCATGGCCGGCGGTTTCAAAGCCTGGAAAGCGGCGGGATTACCGACTACGAAGTGACAGACTCGCGGCAGCTTCCAATTACGCTTCGTCCCAATCGACAAGGAATGTTTTTTCTGATCGTCGTGTCGCTCGTCTTTGTCGCGATTTCGTGGTGGGTCGCTCGGCTTGGCAACGCTGTCGGTTATCTTGGCGTCGCGTTCTTCGGACTTGGACTCGTCGTTGTCGTGATCAAGCTGCTGCCGCAATCCTCGTCCGCGTAATCCGAATTAACCGCCGACGGCTTGGTAATGGCGCAAACCGCGGTGCCACATGGTGCGCGCGACGGCCCAGGTTAAGAAAAGCCAGCCGGTCTGGATGGCGAGCGCTTGCCAAAGTTCCGCGCCTTTTAATCGCTCCAGAAAAATCGCGACCGGACAAAACAGTTCGTAATAGAAAGGCATCCATTTCAGCGCCGCCTGAATTCCGGCCGGCATGATGTCGATCGGGAACATCTGGCCGCCCAGGAAATATTCGAACGAGTAAACGATGAAGACGATGGTGGTGATTTCCAAAATCCAGAACGCCATCATCGCCAGCGAGTAGGTGATGAAGAACTGGATGAACGCCGCCATCAACATCGACAACGTCGCGAGGATGTAAGTCGTCGGATCGTGCGGGAGCGCGACGTAACTGCGGAAGTAAAGAAAGATCACCGCGATCGGCGGCAGGGTGACGAAGGTGTAAACCAGCCGGCCGCTGCAAAAAATGCTGAACCGATAGGCGAGATAGCTCATCGGCTTGGTCAGGAGCGCGTTGATCTGGCCTTCGCGAATGTCGGCCGCGATTTGCCATTCGTCTTCGGTTGGCGTGACCAGGTTGCTGACCAGGATCGTGAGCAAATAGTAGTAGATCATCGAGCCGTAGTCGTAGCCGTGGAGAGCGCCGCCTCGCTCTTTGAAGACCGCGCTCCACAGAAAAACCGTGCCGGCAAGCGGGATCAATCCGAACGCCGCGCGCAGAAAATAATTCCAACGATAAACGAACGTGTTCTGGAGCCCGATGTTGAAGACGGAAACGTACTTGTCGATCCTGCTCGCGCTCATGCTGTAATCGTCATCGTAGTCACAAAGAGGATCCGCCAAAAACGCCAAAGGACGCTAAACTGCGGAAGAATATTACTGCTCCTTTATTTAGCGCTCTTTCGCGTGTTTGGCGGATAATTTTCGGCCCTGCGCCAATTCAACGGCCAGATTGATCGCGGCGATCATGCTGTCGGGGCGCGCGATGCCTTTGCCGGCGATTTCAAACGCCGTTCCATGATCGGGGCTCGTGCGTGGAAACGGCAGACCGACCGTCACGTTCACGCCGTTGTGAAACGCGTGAAGCTTCAGCGGGATCAAACCCTGATCGTGATACATGCAAAGGACGGCATTGAATTCGCCCTCGGCCGCGCGATGAAAAACCGTGTCCGGCGAATGAGGACCGGAGAAGATTGCTGACTTGTCCGAGCCGGACTGGCCTTTATTGCTGATTGCTGATTGTAGCTTGGCCACAGCAGGCGCGATGATTTCGATCTCTTCGCGGCCGATCTTTCCGGACTCGCCGGCGTGCGGATTTAATCCGGCGACGGCGATTCGCGGCGAATTGATTCCGCGGCGTGCCAGAAAATCGAGAAGTAACAAACCGACGCGGACAATTTCCGGCTGTTTGAGGGCGCGCGGAACCTCACTCAGTGGAATATGCGTAGTGACCAGCGCGACCGTGATTTTTCCGCCGGTCAAACACATCGCGAAGTTTTTCACGGCGCAGCGCTGGGCAAAAAATTCGGTTTGTCCGGGAAACTTGAACCCCGCTTCGTACATCCGCGCTTTGTGAATTGGTCCGGTCACGATCCCGTGCAGCTCGCCGCGCCGCGCGCGGGTGACTGCTTCTTCAAGCGCCGCCGCGGCCGCGCGCGCAGTTTTAACCGTCGGCGCGCCTGGCTTGCAACCAGGCTGCCGGCCGATGACGACGTATTCAACTGAATCGGGAACGCGTCCCGATTTCAGGGCAAGATCGACAATCTCCGGTCCGATGCCGGCGCAATCACCAAGCGTGATCCCGATGCGCGGTCGCATCGCACATTGTCACCAAGCGGGCGATTGAGGTCAATCGCCCCTACCTAGACAAGAAGACTAAGAGGAAGCGGAAGAGGAAGAGCGGGAGGGGAGAAAACGCCGAACGTCCAATTAGAAGGTTTTGATGTAAGCCTTTGAGCGGAGACTGGCGAGCCACTTTTCCTGCAGCTTTTGCGCTTCCAGCTGGATCAATTTCTTTTCGATGTCGACGCGCGCATCGGCCAGCTTTTTGGTGTCACCGCCGTGTTTGTCTTCGACTTTGAGAATGTAGTAGTTGCCGCTGAACTCGACGATGTTGCTGATTTTGCCGGGCGCGAGGCTGAAGGCGACTTTTTCGAGCGGTCCGGCCAGCGTCTTGCGCTCGATCCAGCCCCAGTCACCGCCATGTTCGCGGGTGCTGTCTTCGGAATAAAGCTGCGCCATGCGTTCGAACTCTGCGCCGTTGACGAGCTTGCCGAAAATCTCATCGGCCATCGCCTTCTGGGCGGCGGCGTTGCCGTCACTAGCGTGACTTGGAATCATGATCAGACGCATCTTGACTTGCTCCTTGCTGGTGAATTCTTCTCGATGTGCCTTGTAATATTCGTCCACTTTTGCGGGCGAAGCGATGCTGTTGAGCTTGACGTTCTTACTCCGCATCGCCTGGACGATCATTTTCTCGGTCTCCATCTTTTTGAACTCGCCCATGGTGAAATTCTGGGCCTCGAGCGTTTTGATGAAGGTGTTCCGATCGCCGCCGAAATCGGTGCGAATGATATCGTGCATCCGGTCCTCCACGAAATGGTCCGGAATCTGGTAGTTTTCTTTTTTGAACGCCTGAATAATGAGTTGGCGATCAATCAAATCCTGGAGCGCGGCCTGGCGCACTTCCTTCACCTTTTTGATGAGCTCCTCGCCATTGAATTGGGCGCGCAATAATTTTTCTCGCGGCGCGACGAGACCGCGGACCTGCGAAAAAGTGATCACGTCGCCATTCACGACCGCCGCGACGCCATCGACGACTTCCGGGTCCCCCGCGGCATAAGCGGCGCGACAAATCGGCGAAAAATTCAGCAGGCAGGCCGAGATCAACGCGATAAGAATTTGCCGCATCATGTAAATTTTTTCGTTAACTCCAAAACTTCCCCGAGATGCGTTGGTTTCGCAACTAAACGGGGGAATTTGCCGTCGACAAGTATAAACTCGCCCCGCCGGGTCAGCATCAACTTTCGCTCGCGCACTTCCACGCGACTGATACCGGCTTTGGCGGCGGCGAGCTTGATTTCGGCGAGGAGAAACAGATTGTCAACCGCTTCCGGGAACTTCCCGAACCGGTCTCGCCATTCGCGCTGAACGCGGTCGAACTGATCGCGGGTGCTGATCTCGGCGATCTCGCGGTAAGCTTTGATCCGCAATCCAGTGTCGCTGACGTAATTGGCCGGAACGAACGCCGGAATGCGCCGTTCGGGGCCGAGCTGCGCGAATTCGGCTTCATTGGTGGCCACAAAATCAATTCGAAGATCGACCTCGAGCCGCGGCTGAAATTTTCGCCCTTTTAGTTGTGCGACCGCTTGCTTGAGCAACTGGCAATAAAGATCGAAACCGATCGCCATGATATGGCCGCTTTGGGCGGTGCCGAGAATGCTGCCGGCGCCGCGAATCTCGAGATCGCGCATGGCAATGCGAAAACCGGCGCCAAGCGAGCTGTATTGCTTGATCGCGTTAATCCGTTTGCGAGCGGCGCCGATCGCCATCATTTCGCGCGGCAAAAGCAAATAGGCGTAAGCCTTGTGTTCGGCGCGACCGACGCGGCCGCGAAGTTGGTAGAGATCCGCCAAGCCGAAACGGTCGGCCCGGTCGATGACGATCGTGTTCGCGTTCGGAATATCGAGACCGCTTTCGATGATGGTAGTGCAAACGAGCACGTCGATTTTTCCCGCAACAAAACGCGCCATCACTTCCTCGAGCTCGTCCGAATCCATTTGTCCGTGTCCAATTTCGACGCGTGCTTGCGGGACAAGATCGACAATTTTTTCCCGGACTCGGTCGATTGTTTGAACCCGGTTGTGCAAAAAATAAACCTGGCCCTGCCGTTCGAGCTCTCGATTGATTGCGTCGCGAATGATGCGCTCGTCGTAACCGCAGACAATCGTTTCCACCGGCAAACGGTTGAGCGGCGGCGTTTCGATGGTGGACATGTCTTTCACGCCGACGAGGGAAAGATAAAGCGTGCGCGGAATCGGGGTGGCCGAAAGCGTCAACACGTCGACCAGCTTGAAGAGTTCCTTGAATTTTTCTTTGTGCAAAACGCCGAAGCGCTGCTCTTCGTCGATCACGACCAGGCCAAGATCCTTGAATACGACGTCGCCGGAAATGAGGCGATGCGTGCCGATGACGATGTCGACGCCGCCCTGGTGAAGAAGCTCGAGGATTTTGCGCTGCTCACCTTGCGATCGAAACCGGCTGAGCATTTCAATCCGCACCGGGTAATCGAGCATGCGTTGGCGAAAAACCTCGAAGTGTTGTTGCGCGAGGACGGTCGTGGGCGCGAGCACGGCGACTTGCCTTCCGTCCATGACTGCTTTGAAGGCAGCGCGAATCGCAACCTCGGTTTTACCGAAGCCGACGTCGCCGCAGATCAACCGGTCCATCGGCCGCGGTTGCTCCATGTCGATCTTCGCGTCGATGATCGCCTTCATCTGGTCGGGCGTTTCGCGAAACGGAAAGGAATGCTCGAACTCGCGTTGCCACTTTGTGTCCGGCCCAAACGCATGGCCGGGGACGGTTTCGCGCTCGGCCTGGACCGCGAGCATTTTGCCGGCGTAATCGAAAATGGATGAGGCCGCGTTCTTTTTGGCACGCGCCCATTTTGAATCGGCGAGCGAACTGAGCTGCGGTGATCGTTTGCCGACGCCGACATAACGCGAGACGAGATAGGCCTGCTCCAGCGGCACGTAGAGCTTCGCTTCGTCCGCGAATTCGAGCGCGAGCACTTCCTGTTCGCCGTTTGTCGTTGTTGGAATGCGCGTGAGGCCCGCGAACCGAGCCACGCCGTGTTCGAGATGAACGACGAGATCGTCCTCGTTCAGCTCGCTGAAATCGATTTGGGCACGGTGACGTTCGGCGTGGTAAAGCCGCCGGCGCGCGTGCGGCGCGAAACGGCCGAACAATTCAGCGGCTGACAAAACGACCAGATCTGCCGGCGGAAAACAAAAGCCGCGCGCGAGTGTGCCGAGAACAAGATCAACATCTTGCAACACATCGGCGCTGATCAATTCGCGGAAACGCTCGATCTCGCCCTCGGTCTGAAAATAAACCACGATCCGCGCTTTATTTTTACCCCACTCGTTCAGTCGCTTGATGAATTGATCGCGCTTCGCTTCCGCGAGCAGAAAGTCGCCGACCGCGAACTCGCCGATGTCGCAATCCTGAAACGCGCCGCTGAAATCTTCGGGACCGCTTTCGATCCAGCCCTCGCTGATTTGAACAACTTGACGGCTTAAAGCCGTCAAGTTTTCCGTGGCTTCCTCCGGCTCGATCTCGATGATGAGGTCCTCTTTGCCGATGTAGTCGCGGACAAAACCGCTTTGGTCGCCCGCGCCGCCGAGCAAGATGTCGATCTTACGCAGGTCGCGCACGGAAGTTTGGGTATCGATATCGAATTCACGCAGCGATTCGACGTTATCGCCAAAGAACTCGAGCCGCACCGGCAGCGGCGCCTGCCACGAATAAAGATCGACGATGCCACCGCGAACAGCGAATTGGCCGCGAGTGGTGACCTGGGCGACGCGTTCGTAACCGGAGCCGCTCAACTTTTCGAGCAATTGCTCCATGGTTGACGTAGCGCCCCGTTTGATTTTCAAAGTCGCGGCTGACACAGCGCCGCGTTTCGGCGCCGGTTGCTCGAGACTCGCGCGAGTGGTGACGATCACGTGCGGTCCCGGTTCGCTATCGATTTTCGCCAGGAGCGCCAATCGCTCAGCCGCGATTTCAGGATCGGGCAAAACATTTTCGACCGCGGCGAATTCGGCTTCGGGCAGAAATTGCGTAGCTGGAAGCCAATTCAGGATTGTTTCGTAAAGCGAATCCTGCGCACGCACGCTCGGGCAAACAATCCACACCGTTTTCGGCATCCGCCGCGCGATAACGGCGGCCAGAAAAGCCTGTCCCGGCGCGATGATGTGCGAAAATTTTACCGGCGCCCGTTGGGTCTCGATCTCTTCGAGCTTGCGCGCAATCGGAGCACTTTGCGTGACGCGCTCGAGCAATTCGCCGGATATCGATTTTTCCACGGCGAACTTTCGCCGAAAGTGGCGAAGCTTCAAAAAGGTCGATCGGCCGCTCCGCGGGCGACGCAAAATGATGCGGCTTCGCCGCCATTTTTAACATCGAGCACGGGACGGCTCGATCCGCCTCGCGTGGAATTTAATTCGTGATCGTAACTGGAGTGCCGGTTGAAACCGATTTGAAGAAATCCTCGGCCATGAATTGCGGCATCCGAATACAACCGTGGGATGCGGGGTAGCCAGGGAGATATCCGGCGTGCATGCCGACACCGTCGACGATGCGCATGAAATAAGGCATGGGGGCGCCTTTGAAATGGCTGCCCGGCGGTTTCCTGTCGTCCACCGAGACGTTCGGCATCACGACG
>WNFS01004946.1_pt1 | contig 10184 bp, 4 predicted proteins | sample 5400141 | NCBI WGS metagenome assembly WNFS01 (sample SAMN13153358, study PRJNA577476) | soil metagenome | isolation source: 60 cm saprolite under Madrone tree | place: USA:California | collected 2016-06-14
GCGCAAGCTCAAGCGCGCGCAGATTTTACTGGCTGCTGATGCCGGTGCCAGCGACGAGGAGATCACGAGGAGCGTCGGGGTGAGCGGCTCGACCGTCTATCGGACCAAACGCCGCTTCGTGCTTGGCAACCTGGAGGCGGCGCTCAGCGAAGAGCCGCGCCCTGGAGCAGACCGCAAGCTGTCCGGCAAAGAGGAGGCCCTGCTGGTCGCGACGGCCTGTTCGAGCCCGCCCGAAGGCCGCGCCCGTTGGACGCTGGAACTGTTGGCGGATGAAATGGTCAGGCTCACCGAGCACGATGACATCTCCCGCGAGACCGTGCGCCGGCGCTTGGCGGAAAACGAGCTCAAGCCCTGGCGCAAGGACATGTGGTGCATCCCGCAGGTCGACGGCGAGTTCGTCGCCCGCATGGAAGATGTGCTCGACCTCTATGCTCAAGAGCCCGATCGGAAGCGCCCGGTGGTCTGTTTCGACGAAAGCCCGACCCAGCTCATTGGCGAGGTTCGCCAGCCGATCAAGGCCAAGCCGGGGCAGCTGGAGCGCTACGATTGCGAGTATAAGCGCAATGGCACCGCCAATCTGTTCATCTTCCTCGACGTGCATCGGCCTTGGCGCAAGGTCAAAGTCACCGATAGCCGCACCGCCATCGACTTCGCTGCCTGCATGCGGGAACTCGTGGACGTTCACTTTCCCAAAGCGGAACGCATCCGCGTCGTACTGGATAATCTGTCAACCCACACGGCCGGCGCACTATATCAAGCCTTCCCGCCTGCCGAAGCCCGACGCATGCTGCACCGCCTGGAGTTCCACTACGTTCCCAAGCACGCCAGCTGGTTGAACATGGTCGAGATCGAGATTGGCGTGCTGCGCAGCCAATGCCTGGATCGACGCATCGACAGCAAACAGCGCCTCGTGTCCGAAATCGCTGCCTGGGAACGGCAGCGCAATACATCACGAGCCCGCATCAAATGGATGTTCACAACCGAGAAAGCACGCGCCAAAATGGGCCGCGCCCATCCAAAGCTCTCAACCAAAGAGTCAAAATCACTGTGACGAGGTACTAGTCGACCTTGGGCCGCATCGAACGCGCACGGCGCGGCGCAACGACCTCCTCGACTATTCGTCGAACCGCTTCGGCGCGGCTAGGCTTATCTTTTTTGCCTTGGCGCCACCCATAGATCAATCCCAGCATGACGCTGTCAAAGCTACCCATTACCCCACGCGAGGCCCTCGCCGTGTTCTGTGCGGTTGGCGGGTGGAGTGCTTGATTTATCAGAAGTGGAGGGATTGGGCTGCTGAGCAAAGCAGTTGGGGAGGAAATCACGATATAGTACTCAAAGAGCGCAAGCGCGTGGCAGAGATGGCTTCGATCGACTCGTCAAGAACGATCCGCTCAATGGCGTAGCCCACGTCGCGACCATAAAACACGTTGGTAATATTGGGCACCGGCACAACCACGAAGCGGCCTGCATAGTCTGACAGACCGGCCTCGATTCGCTGCTTCACCGCGAAGAATGTCAGCGGATTCTTTTTGTCAATGCGATGGGTGTCGCGCACGGCGATGCACGCCTGGCCTACGCGACGCAGGCCCTCCTCGATAAGGCGCCGATGTCCGGCGTGAAACGGCTGATAGCGCCCGACGAACAAGGCTGTGGGCTTTTGCGGATCAAATGCCGGGCGCAGCTGCGCCAGCGCCTGCTCGGCCCAATATTGCGGCGCGCCTTCGGCACTGACTCGTAGATCAAACCGTGCCGGCGAAACGAACATCTGGTTGGTGTCCTCAAACCGGCCCGCGCTGATACGATCCACCCAAATAGTGAAGGCGTCGCCAAACGCAGCGCGCGTTGCCTCCGTGGGGCAGACAAAATCGGCTATCGCGGTGCCCCCCGCCTCGACCACGCGGTCGCACAGCCATCCCATGCGGCGAGCATGTTCGATGCGATCCTCGTGACTGAATCCGAGATCACGCGACAGGTTCGCGCGCACTGCATCGGCGTTGAAGGTGACGGCATTGAGGAGCGGAGCGAGCGCGTGCGCGAGCGTCGTCTTACCGGCTCCGGGCAGTCCCATGATCAAAATCTTGCGCATCACCGTCCCCTCCATGGTTTCCGCTCGTTGCTCTAAGCTACCTCGCCAGCATCATCATCCTTTGAGCCCGGTCTTTGTCGTTGTCGCCGCGATCCGATCTTCTGGCCAGCCTGACGAGGGACTTCATCCCGAGGATCGCGCCGTGCTGGGCGCACAAGAAGAACGGCCATACCCGCAGGCACGGCCGTTCCAGGCAAGCCAGGAACTTGCGCGAGGGCCTGTCCTCAGGCCTTCAGGGTCAGCAGGCCGCCCATCGCCGGATCCGAGATGCTGTCGCGTCCGGTCTCGACGTGCCCGGCCAGTCGGTGCTCGAAGCTCGGATCCTCCGCGACCGTGACGACGAAGTCGTACCAGCCGTGGAACCGTTCGAGTGACAGCTTGCCCTCGGCATGCCCGCCTGGGCCGAGCACGCGGATGACCTTCTCGCCAGAGTACGCATCAAGCACGGTCACGCTGGCTTTCTGCGAGCCGGCATTCCGTACGGACAGGAAGATTGAGACTTCGTCGTCGGTTCCATATTCAGAATGGACGTGGAGCACCGCGGCGCCGGAGCCAATGCTGCCCTTGAAGTGGCGCGTGAAGCCGTTCGGGCCATAGACAGTCAGGTCGTACGAGCCGGAGACCGTCCAGACTCCCGACAGCGTCTTGCCGGCCTCGACCGTGTAGTTACGGACCGGATCGGTGGTGGTGCCCGAGCGGACTTGGAACACCGCGCCAGCCTTGCCGCTGTTGACGAAGTGCAACTCGACCGTGCTGCTGGAGGCGTGGACCATGCTGTCGACATTCAGCTCGTAGGGCAGGGCGCGCGCCCGGCGGACGCCCTTTTCCTGCGCAGGAACGCCGATGATCGCACCGTCCTTCGTGACCACGGCGTCCGGCGGATTGACGGCACCGGACAGCTCGCCGACTGGAGGCAGGTAGCCGTCGGTGGACGGCAGCTTGACCCGATCTTCGTCCCGATCCCCATTCGGGTTCTTGAAATTGAACACCGAAGTCAGGTCGCCGCAGACGGCGCGGCGCCAGGGCGAGATGTTGCGCTCGAAAACTCCGAAGCGCTTCTCGATGAATTGGATCGTCGATGTGTGATCGAAGACTTGGGAGTTCACGTAACCGCCCTTGCTCCAAGGCGAGATCACTATGCACGGCACTCGGGTCCCCAGTCCGATCGGACCGTTCGGCGTTGAGGTCGTAACGATCTCGTTGTGGTAGTCAACCGTCGACGCGCCGGTGTCGGGCGAGGCCGGCACGGCGGGCGGCGGCGAGGGCGGAACGATGTGGTCGAAGCTGCCGTCGGCTTCGTCGTAGTTGCCGGTGCAGGCATTATCGAACAGCGAGCTGCCCGGGCTGGACGCCGCATACTGGGCAAAGTACAGCAGCGAATTATCGGTGAAATTGCCGTCGAAACTGTCGGCTGGGCCTCCGTCCCCGAAGTCCGGCGCGAACGTGGCGCCTGCCAGGTCCTGATAGACTCTCCAGGTCACGCCCGCCTTGTCCAGCACTTCAGGAAGCGTCTCCCAGGCCAGGTAGTGGCCCAGCGGACTGAGGCCGTTGCTGGTAATCGGGCCCGATCCGAAGCCATCCGTTCCGGCTGCGCCCAGATAATCGACGTTTCCAATGCTACCGGTCCAGAGGTAGCACCGATTCGGATTTGTCGGGCCCATGATCGAACAGTAGTAATTGTCCAACACCGTGAAGGCGTCGGCCAGCGCGAGGTGATAGGGAATGTCGTCGCGCGTGAAGTAGGACATAGCCAGCGGGCCCTTCTGGATCGCCCAGCTGTCATACTGCCCTAAATTCCAGGCGGCGTGGGTACCGCTCCAGCCGTGGTCGGTTCCGCCGATGTAGCTGAGGCCGAGGCTGTTGAGCCCGGGGCTGATCTTCGCCGGATCGATGCGGAACGGCGGGATCACGGGAACGCCATTCGCCGGGCCGCCCAGGTTGCCAAAGTTTGCCGGAACGCTGAAACCGGCAGCGATATTGGCCGCACCGGCCGGCTGCAAGAACACCGACGCCTTGACGATTTCGCCGGATTGAAGTGGGAAATTGATCTTGACCGCGCGCGGGTCGGCGAAGCCGCGGACGCCGCGCAGCGTGCCGAAGTGATGGTCGAACGGACGGTTCTCCTGCATCAGGATCACGATATGCTCGACATCGTTGATCGTGCCCGTGCGGTGGTTGGCCGGGATCGCGAGCGCCTTCGTGATGCTCGAGCCGAGAGCGCTGGCCATCGCTCCCATGCCCAGCATTTGCATGAACTGACGGCGATCCGTATTGTTCATCGGATGAGTCCTCCCCCAAAGAGACGGTGCGTGCGTGATTGATCGACGCCGGCCGATTGGCAGGCTCTCGAAATCGGGCTTGCGCGGAATGCTAGGAGCGGACCGTTGCGCACCGATGAAGCAACAGTGAAGCTACGGTGACGGGGCTTCACCGCGAAATCGATGCCGGCGCTTTCGTCAGCGAGTTGCGCCGCATCCAAGATCTGACTTGGGCTCGTCGGCACACCGAGGCGCTGGCGGCGGTCCGCGCGCTATTGCGGCGCGCGCCGTCGCAGCGGGGCGCGCTTTACTTATCGGCGCTGAACCAGCGTCTGCTCGGTCAGTCGAAGAGTGCGCTGGAGACTCTGGATGCCCTTGAGCGAGCGCACCCGGACTACAGCCTCCTTTTCCAGGAGCGCGGTCATTGCCATGTTGCGCTGGGCGATCCAGCACGCGCGATCGAGTCATTCGAACGTGCGGTCGCACGGAATCCGGCCCTGGCGTCGAGTTGGGCGATGCTGGAACGACTGCTGAGCGCAGCCGGCGAGCCGCAGAGAGCGGGCGTTGCATCGCAGCACCTCTCGAAGCTGAAAGAGCTGCCGCCCGCAATCGTCGAAGCGGGCAGTTGGTTCTGCGACGGCGAGCATGTGGCAGCAGAAAACCTTTTGACGAGCTACATCGCCAGGGAGGGAAGGCATGTTGAGGCGCTGCGCCTGCTCGGGCGGATCGCGCAGCGACGCGGCGCAGCAGATCGGGCCGAGGGCCTTTTCCGCGAAGTGGTGGACAGCGCGCCGGGTTACGCTGCCGCGCGGCTGGATTTCGTACGCGTTCTGATTGAGCGCCAGAAGTATGCGGCGGCGCTGGAGCAGGTCGACCAGCGGCTGCGGACCGCGCCTTCCGATCCCGAGGCCCGATTTCTTCGCGCCACGATACACGCGGGCCTCGGACGCCACGACGACGCGGTCCCGATCTTCCGCGAACTGCTCTCGGAGACCCCGCAGCGCAATCACCTGCGCATCGTGCTGGGCCATTCGCTGAAAGCGCTCGGCCGGACCGACGAGGCCGTGCGCGCCTACCGGGACGCAACGAGCGGCGAGGCCGATATCGGCGACGCGTTCTGGAGCCTCGCCAACCTGAAGACGTATCACTTCAGCGACCACGAGGTCGAGCGCATGCGGGGCCTGGAGGCGCTACCTAGCCCGGGACTGCCGGACCGCGCACACCTTTGCTTCGCGGTGGCGAAGGCGTTGGAGGATCGGGCCGACTATGGCGGGTCCTGGGCATTTTACGAGCGCGGCAATTCGCTGGTGCGGGCGAAGAGCGGCTACCGTCCTGAGGCGATAGAGGACAACACCCGCCGCCTGATCGAGATTTGCAGCGAGGAATTCTTCGTCGCCCGCACCGGCGCCGGCGCCGCGGCTCGCGACCCGATCTTCATTGTCGGCCTGCCGCGTTCGGGCTCGACGCTGCTCGAACAGATCCTGGCCTCACACCCAGACGTCGATGGAACGCAGGAATTGCAAGACATTCCTCGAATCGTCTCGGAATTGCAGGGACAGGGACCGAACCGCGGCGGTGCGTGCTACCCGGATCTTCTGCCGGGCCTGGACCCGCTCCTGTTCGAACCCCTCGGGCGCCGCTACCTGGACGAGACACGTGTCTATCGGCGCGGGCGGCCGCGTTTCGTCGACAAGATGCCGAACAACTTCTGGCACATAGGCCTGATCCACCTGATGCTGCCAAATGCGAGGATCATCGACATCCGGCGCGAGCCGATGGCCTGCTGCGTCAGCAACCTCAAGCAGCTTTTCGCGAGAGGACAGGAGTTCTGCTACGGAATCGAGGAGATCGCAAGATATTACCGGACGTATCTGGAGCTGATGCGTCATTGGAATCGGGTCCTGCCGGGACGGGTGCTTCGGGTCAGCTACGAGGACCTGGTCGAGGACCTCGGCACCAGCGTGCGCCAGATCCTTGCGCATTGCGGACTCGAATTCGACCCGGCTTGTCTGGCGTTCCACCGCAGCCGGCGCGCGATAAACACCCCCAGCTCGGAACAGGTGCGCCAGCCGCTCTTCCGCGAGGGACTCTCCCAGTGGCGGCACTACGATCCCTGGCTCGATCCGTTGAGGGAGACGCTGGGCGACGCAATCGTTCGGTACCGTGACTAGTCGCGCTCGACAGTCGCCGATCTTAACGAAACTGACGGAGGCTCTGCGGGTGACCCATCCGCCGGTCGAGGACCAACCAGGAAGGCCATGGCCAAGTCATCGCGATCATCCGTGGCAGTTCGACGCCCGGTCACCCACCAACGAAAGTACGCTTAGCTGTCATTGCTGTTGCGTCAGCGGGCACGTGGGCAACCGGTCCCATATTCGGGGTCTACGTCAGAGATCGCTGATAATAACCGTTTACGCTCAAAGAGGCCAAATTCGCCCGCACCTATGCCGATGTCATCGAAAAATAATAATTGTCTCAGAACTCTCGAGCAGGCTGAGCGGATGCGCCGGCTCGACGAGTGTGATCATTGGCCGCCGTTCTTTCGTGGTCTGGCGGCCTCGCATCTCGGAATGCGTGCGGTAGCGATTGACGCGCAACGCCAGGCGCTCGCCTTCTCATCTGGCAGCCCGGTGATGCGCGCGGCGCTCGGCTATTGCTATGCGGCGGCGGGCGAGCGGCGCCAGGCTTGCGCCGTTCTCAAGGAGGTGGAGAAGCTCGCAGACATGCGCGTGTTCTCCTACGAAACGGCGCGAGCATCCGCGCAACGCTGGGCGAGCGCGACGCTGCACTCGAGCGACTCGCCCGTGCGCGTGAAGAACGCTCCGGCTGGCTTGCCTACATCAACGTCGATCCGCGATGCGACGTCATGCGGGACGACCCGCGCTTCGACGAGCAGGTGCGCTCCCTGGGCTTCAAGGCCGCCAGGCGCAAGAGGGCGCAGTCGTAACTCGTCTGGAGCATCAGCGTTGTTAGGGTGTTGGTGCCGAAGAGGACGTCTGGATCCAAGGACAACAAGCTTGGCAGCGTGACAGTCCTTATGTTCTATGGTCGGGCAAAATGCTCTATCGATCGGCATGCAGCGCGGTCACGGAAGCTTTTAGCCCGCTCCTTCCGTGACCGGCATTCGGCGGGCACGGAAGCTATCGGAGGGCAAGCTGCCGACTCCGTCTAAAGTGACCCCTGTCTTTCCGCTGCCGGGGGTAGACCGACCGTCGGCAACGGGGCCTGGTGACGGTGAAAAATGACCCAGATCGGACCACGGCGGTTTATTCGATCACCGTATCGCCGCGATCGTCGCGGCGGAAAAAGATGAATTTCATGTTTCCCTTGCGCCCAGGGGCGCGCATTAGCGCGATTGGGCCTGGATGACAATGATCGGTGAACCGGCAAAGCCGGGGCCGGCGCCGCCAGGCGCAAAAACGGGTTCCAAGGCAAGGTGCGCGGACGCGTGCCCCGCGCACCTGAGTCGAGATTGTCGTCCCAGGTGGCTGGTTCTCGAGGGGAGAACCGACCTCTGTGGATGGCTCGCGGACATGTAGTCCAGGTACTTCAACGGCGGAACAGGTCCGACATCACGTGAGTGTCGTGATCGCAGGCATGATTGAGGCAGGGCAACTCGAACCCGGCCTCGAGCGACTTCAGCAGAGAGAAGTGAGTATAGAAGTTGGAGCTTTCGACGCGGCCGTCGTCGCCGTAATTGGTGTCGACGATCACCATGACCTTGTTGATGTTGGGTGCAAGGCTGTAGTCGTTCTCGTCCCACATGACGATGATCGCGCTGCGATCGTCGTCGCGCCACGCCGGCGACGCATGGATCGCCTGAACGATGCGCTCGACGGTCACGTCACCCTGGTAGATGAGGGCCGGGTTCAATCCTGCCTGCGAACCGTCGGACTTGGGATCGAAGTTGCAGAACGGGCCGGCGTTGCCGCGACCATGCTGATCGTTGCACTGGTTCGGCACGATGAAAAGGAAATTCGGCACGTCGCCGGTTGCGAGGTCGGCATAGAGGCCCTTGGGACCATCGAACCCGACCACGTTCTTGAGGCTGTTCTTTGGATGGCTGCCTTCTTGCACGCTCTTGAAGTAGACGAACGGGTTGTGCTTGGCAGCGTAGAGCTTGACGATATCGCCCTGCGTCAGCGGCGGATTGAGCCGCGGCGTGATTTTGGTGAAATCGGTCTTGTTGCTGAAGAACCCGTCGCTGTAGTTCACCCCGTCGGCGCCCGCCAAGGGGAGGCTTTCCTGATAGCTCTTCCAGCTCTTGACCCTTGCGACGAGCTGATCGCCGATCGTCTTGCCGATCGTTTTGGGTGCGGCCGCGAACGCGTGGACGCCGTCGATGTTGACCTCGGGGGGCGGCCCTTGTGTCTCATTCGTGAAGTCGAACAGCGGGGTGGCGGCATCGGTACCGACGCCCCCAATGGGGCAGATCGGCGGTGTCGGCGGATTGTCGGTCGCCGCGACGCCTGTCGCCAGATTGGGACTGCACGCCGCGTTGTGCCAGTCGGGATCGTTGTCGCTGAGCACGCCGAAATTAGAGCCGCCGACGACTTCGAGATAGTTGGTCAGGCTTGGATGTGCGACCGCGAAGTAGTTCGTTGCGAGATTGGCCGTTTTGGCTAGGCTGTTGGTGAACGGGGCGTTCGGGTTGTTGAAGATCTGGCTAAAGCCGTGGTTCTCCATCATGATCAGGAACACGTGCTCGAGGCGCGGTACCCCATCCGGTTTCGGCCCCTCTGCTGCGCAAGCGACACCGGTAAACAACGCCAGTCCAAATGCCAATCCGGCTTGCTTCGTAATCATGACATCTCCCCCAAATGCGCTATGCGTTTCTGCACGAAATCTCGCAGCCTCAAGGCCGGCGCGAATTCGGCATCGCAAGGAGGAAAACCTGCATGTCCGGCGTAACGGGTTTGTGGCGTTTTTGTTACGCATTTGTGTAGGCGCGGTTTACACGGTCGCACCCCGATCGCGATCACCCGCTCGATGCCGCTCGTCGCTTGGACCACGCCGCGCTTCGCGAACGAGCCGGCGAGTCGCTGCGCGCGCGGGTCCTTCTAACGCACTTCGCCTACACAACGCGCACTAGAGGCCCAAAGCGGATGCCCAAGTCGGGTTATGGCCCAACCCTGCCGACTTGCGCGATGCGGCAGGTCGGCAGCTCTACGAGGTAGAACCGGTCGTGATGCTCACGCATCGCGAGGGCAGCCAGTGACCCGGAGCGATTGTGCCAAGGCTGCGGAGTACAATGCGCCACGATCCTTATCGTTGGAAGTCGTCCTTGGTGATGAAAGGCGAAGTCGTCACCCACCAGCTTGACTGCGCGGTCGCAGGATCGGCGGCCAGCGCCTTGACCTCGCCTGCCTTTGTGGCGGCGATGAGCGTGTTTTGCAGCTCCTGCGCATGGCTGCCCTCGGTTTCCCAGATCACCAGATATTTGGTGAAGGCGAGACTCGTCGGGCGGGCGCTCGGAGGGGGCTTCGCGAAATGGAATGGCTGTGCCGCCATCCAGCCCGACAATGCCAGCACTTCGATGACGCGCTTCGAAAGCGCCGCTTCGAAAGCGCTGTCGCTGACACCGGCAACCGGCTCGATGAAATCCAGCATGATGTAGCGGTTGGGTCGCGGCGTCTTGTTGTCGGCGTAGTTGGGAATGAACGGCTTCCTGCCGTCGGGGCGAGTCATGCGCGCCCCGATAACCTGATAGGTCGCGCGGACCGCGCCGTCAGGCCCGTAGTCGAATCCAGGAATGAGCCGGCTCTTGCCTCCCGCGATGGCGGCGTTGGCGTCGCTTCGCAGCTTGTCGAGATCGGTGCCTTCTTGATCCCAGATGATCA
>WNFS01042233.1_pt1 | contig 10183 bp, 7 predicted proteins | sample 5400141 | NCBI WGS metagenome assembly WNFS01 (sample SAMN13153358, study PRJNA577476) | soil metagenome | isolation source: 60 cm saprolite under Madrone tree | place: USA:California | collected 2016-06-14
GTGCGGATTGATCGCATTTCGACAAGCAGCCCCCGGCCCGACAGCCAGACGTGGGTGGATGCCTCCATTCCGCGCAAGCCGCTTCTCGATTGGCGCGAACTAGTCATCAACGGCTTACATTACAGCGGAACATTGCACCTTGCCCGCAGGCTTTCGAAGTCCCACGAAATTCCTCCGGGTGGTGGGTGGCTTTGGCCACGATTCCGCCGAGTGCAGAATCCAAAGTTTGTGATTCTCTGTTACCACGGAATCGGTGAGTCTGGGAACCCGCTCATCGCTGCTCCTACTCGCGAAGGCTTCGAAGCGCAAATGCGTTTTCTTCGCCGGAATTATCGCATCGTCTCTTTGGAGGATGTGTGTCGGGATTTGAGCGGTTCCTCGAATGTCGAGCCGGGAGTCGCCATCACCTTTGACGACGGCTATCGTAGCGCCTACACCATCGCCTTTCCGATTCTGCAAAAATACCGCTTGCCAGCCACCATTTACTTGACTGCTGAATCTGTCGAGACCGGCCAGGTGGCCTGGTACGACCGCGTTTTCCTGGCCATCTCTGTGGCTCCGGCTGGAGAATTTCAACTCGATCTCGAAAGTCCTTGGGTATTTCACTTGAACTCCTCCGAGGATCGTTTGCGGACCGCGCTCCAAATCGTCGACCGCTTGCGCACTCTTCCCAATTGCACCCGTCGCGAGTATTGTGCTTTGCTGGAACGGAAAATCGGACTTGCTCATCATGCGGTGTCTGACCTCATTCTTACATGGGATCAGATTCACACCATGCAACATGCAGGGATTGCTTTTGGCTCTCACACACTGACTCATCCGGTTGTCAGCCAGTTGGCCCCGGCGGAACTGGAACGTGAACTAGCTGATTCCAAGCTGTTGTTGGAAGAGAGACTCGGAGTTCGCGTGACAGATTTTGCTTTTCCTTTCGGCAAAGCCTCTGACTGCGGCTCGGCAGCTCTTAACATGCTTTCTCGCTGCGGCTATCGCTCAGCTGTAACGACTGTTCAGGGCGTCAATACTCCGCATGTGAATCGCTTCGAACTGCGCCGTTTGCAAGTGGGATGCGATGTCTCGCTGGCGCGGCTTGCTTTTGACCTCAACCAGGCGTTCCTTCGTGTGGAAGACCTGCCGGCACTAAATCCCTCGCCGGTTGATTCAGCCGTGGAACAACTGGAACGGAGTCCGCGGACTGTCGAGTGCTCCGCTGGAGAGCCCGATGCGTGACATCATTCTATTCGTCATCATCGCGATTTCAGTACCGATCAGTTTTTTTAGGCCTTACTATGGGATCTTAATCTGGACCTGGATAACCTTTTTCAATCCTCATCGTTTCACATGGGGGTTCATGTATAGTTTCCCGGTAGCCGCGGTGATTGCCGTCCCCACTCTAATCGGTCTCTTATTCACCTCGAATATCAATCGTAGCTTTCTGAAGAGGGAAACCATTCTCCTGGCTGGTCTCTGGCTGTGGTTTGGCGTCACGTTTTTGCATGCATTGCAAGTTCCGTTCTTTCAGGCGCACATCGATGACTCAAGGCTGGAACTGATTCGCGTCAGCAAAGTGCTGTTGATTACATTTGTCATGATTTTGCTGGTGACGTCTTACAGCAGGTTTAAATCTCTCGTGATCGTCACCGCCTTGAGCTTTGGAGCCTTGGCCCTTAAAGGTACGATCTTCGGGTTGCGCACGTTCGGTGAGTCTCGCGTTTGGGGGCCACCCGATTCCTTCATTTCTGACAACAATGCGTTTGCTTTGGCTGTAAATATGTCCCTCCCGATGCTTTTTTTCCTTGCGCGCGATGAGAAAAAGCGTCTTTACCGATGGCTGTACTATCTGGCTTTTGCATGCGGCGTGTTTTCCGTGCTTCTGACTTATTCGCGTGGTGGTCAGCTTGGACTCGTGGTCGTGCTCCTCGCGATCACCTTTAAGTCGCACTACAAGGTCATCGCTCTATTTCTCGGCGCTTTGGCATTTATCGCGGTAATTACCTTCGCTCCTCCCCAATGGATGGCTCGCATGGGAGGGCTGGCCCGGGGAGAAGTGGACACGTCGGGACGGGAAAGGCTGGTGTCTTGGGGAACGTCCTGGAATTTCGCCATGGATTATCCGATCACCGGCGGTTCCTTCAATGCTCTCCCCAACGTGGAGTTGTTCCAACGGTACGAGCCTGAGCGGCTGCCGGGCGGCTTTCTTTCTTCCGGTCCCCACAGTATTTATTTCCAAACTCTGGAAGAGCAGGGATTCGTGGGGCTCGGCCTATACTTGATCCTCGTGGGGAGTTGTTGGGTTAGTCTGAACAGTTTGCGGCGCAACTCTCAAAGGTCGGCTTCTTCACAATGGATCGTTCCTTATACTCACATGATCGAAGTCTCTCTTTTCGGTTTCCTGGCGAGTGGAGCGTTCCTAGGGCTCGCTAATTTTGATCTCTTCTATCAACTCGTGGCTATGGTGATCATCCTCAAAGTCCTCTATCAGGATGAAATGCAGCCCGCCCCCCTGGTTCAGCGGGATCAAACGGAGTCTGCCGAGGTCATGGAGGACACTCTCATGATTCAAGGTGCTACGGAATAGAGCGGAAGGCGGAGTGGATTTGGAGAAGTCTCAAACTTGGAGTCAAACATGGCGAAGCGGCTAAAATGTTTACCGGAGCATTTTATCCGGTGTTGCGTACGGACCTTGCTTGTCCTGCTTTTGTTTAGTGTGGCGGCCGGTTCGGCTCGTGCGCAAGGTTGGTCTTGGAGCTTGGAGGGAGTTGACAATGGGGCAAGATTCACGTCACTTGCCGTAGATAACCGCGGAAATGTGCATCTCAGCTACACGGATAATTCCGCCCATGTTATCAAGTATGCATTCCGTTCGGTAGAGTCGTCGCGCTGGTATAACCTGGTGATTGAGAAGAACGTTGGGAGTGCGACGACGCATCTCGCTCTCGATTCCGGCGGAAATCCTCACATTTGCTATCCGGACTGGTTGGATATTAAGTATGCCTTCTGGAACGGAAAGCGTTGGATAAATCAGGAAATCTCCCCTGGGGGAACCAAAGAATACACCTGTTCCCTTGCAATTTCATCCGAGGGCACGCCTTACGTCTCCTGGTATCAGACGCACGACGACAATCGCGGTAACTACTTTCACCTCCGAACGGCTGTGCTACAGGACGGAGCTTGGCTCGCACGGACGCTTGATTTTGACGGAGAAGCCGGGAAGTGGAACTCGACAGTCGTGGACCTTCAAGGAAGGCCGTTCGTCAGCTATAGTATTTTCCCTACAGGCGAACTCAAAGTTGCTCAGTTTAACGGCAAAGAATGGCAAGTGAGTTTCATCGATTCCTTAGGGCGAGATATTTCGAATGGATCCCGAGGCATGGGCAATTGCCTCCGTATAGATGCGCAGGGGACGCTTCACATCAGCTACTTCAGCGTTAAGGAGCTTCGTTATGCTGTGCAACTGGGTGACCGGTGGTTGGTCCAGAAGGTGGACGACATCGCCCCGTCCGGAAGCTGGGCTGGATATTTGAGCAGTCTTGATTTCGACCGCGCGGGTCATCCGCATATTAGTTATGACGACGGCAGCGCATTAAAACATGCTTATTGGGATGGAAAAAAATGGCATATTCAAATCATCGCCCCCGGCGGAAGTGACCCGTATCGTTACAGCTCCCTCGCAGTGGGGCCGGATGACACAATCTACATCAGTTACCGCGATCCACAAGACGGCTCGTTGAAAGTCGCGGTGGGCCGGCCGGCGCAGGGAACCTCGAATCTGGTGAAAGATGCAATTTCAGTTTGAACTCTTGTTCTGGCTTTGCGCCTTGCTGCTGGCATACGTCTATATTGGCTATCCCGTCTTCGTCGGAATTCTTGCGAAGTTTTTTCCGCACCCGGTGAAGTCTTTTGATAAAGTTGAGCCGTCGGTCTCACTGATCATCTCCGCCTATAACGAAGCAGCGGTGATCGCTGCCAAAATCGAGAATTCACTCGCGCTGGCATTCCCAGCGGAGCGGTTGGAGATCATTGTCGTTTCCGATTGTTGCGATGATGGAACCGATGAGATCGTCCGGGGCTATGCAGGACTGGGCGTGCGGCTGATCCGTCAGAATCAAAGATTGGGAAAGAGCGCGGCGTTGAACTATGCCGTACCACAGGCCCGTGGGAACATACTGGTTTTCTCCGATGCCAACGCGCTATACCTGCCTGATGCCGTTTGTCATCTCGTCCGACACTTTGCAAATCCCAGGGTTGGCTACGTCGTCGGAAATGCCCGTTACTACGAAAAGGGAACGGAATCGCACTCCGCTCAATCGGAGGGACTTTACTGGAAACTCGAGACCTATCTGAAGAAAAAGGAGTCCATATTTGACTCCGTGGTTGGCGGCGATGGCGCCATTTATGCTATCCGCCGCGAACTCTACGCGCCGCTACTGCCCACGGACATCAATGATTTCTTGAATCCGCTGCAAATCATTTCACGCGGTTACTCCGGCGTGTTTGAGCCCGAGGCAGTTTGCTATGAAGAAGCCGCGGAGAGTTTCAGCCAGGAATACCGCCGGAAAGTCCGCATCATCAGCAGAAGCTTGAATGCGTTGGGCCGGGTACCGGAAGTGTTGAATCCTCTGCGCAACACGCGCCATTGGTTCCTTTTGGTTTCACATAAAGTGCTTCGCTGGTTTGCGCCATTCTTCATGGTTTTCTGTTTTGCAGCCAGCCTTGCCCTTTGGAAGGTTCCGTTTTACAAATTCGCCGCCATTCTGCAGGCCGCTTTTTACGCACTCGCGCTCATCGGATGGAAATGGCGCCCGGAAAATAAACTCGGCAAGATTATTTCGCTGGCATTCTATTTCTGTCTGGTCAATCTTGCGTCTCTGGTTGGCTGCGTAAAATGTTTCCGTGGCGATCTATCGGGGAAGTGGGTGCCCCCGCGGCAAAAATTGTAGATTCAAACGTAACCATAAGTCGTGGGCTAGGCCTCGCAGGCGTGTTCGGTGAAGCCAATTGGCGGTTGCCAGGATTTGCGGGAGACTTCGTGGAATCGGGAATGAAGACTGAAACGCTGCGTGAAAGCCCTCCAGCCAGAACAGCACGGCCGCTCCGTGTCCTCCACGTGCTCGATCACTCTTGGCCAGTCCATACCGGCTATAGCATCCGCAGTCTTCATCTTATCGCCGCGCAGCGCCGGCTAGGACTCCGTCCGCAGGCTCTTACCGGCCCACTCCAGATCGTAGATGATCCTCAACCGGTGGAGATCGTGGTCGAGAATATCACCTACCGCCGGACGCCGTACCACGGGAAATTCTCGGAGTGGGCCATTTCCCGCCGGCGGCCCATCTTGCGCGAAGCTGCCATTGTGCGGCTCATACGCAACAGGATTCTAGAGCTTACGGAGAATGAAACTTTTGACCTGATTCACGCGCACTCACCGGCGCTGTGCGGGCTCGGCGCACTGCAAGCCGCACGTTCGAAACGGATTCCCTTCGTTTATGAGCTGCGCGCTTTTTGGGAAGACGCCGCCGTCGATCAGAACAAAATTAGCACGCGCTCTCCGCGTTATCGCTTGAGCCAGAAGCTCGAAGATTACGTCGTGCATCGCGCCGACGCGGTCGTGGGAATTTCGCAATCGATTCTCGACGAACTCAAAAAAAGAAAAACAGATCCCGCAAGACTCTTTCATGTCCCGAACGGAGTCGACGTCGAAAAATTCTCTCTCGTCTCCCGCGACGAAGCCCTCGCTTCGAAACTCGGTCTCGGCGGCGAACCCGTTCTGGGTTTCATCGGTTCACTCTATCGCTGGGAAGGGGTTGCGTGGCTCGTTGCCGCTGTGGCAGAACTTCGCCGCCGTGGAACTGCTTGCAAATTGCTGATCGTGGGCGACGGCGAAGAAATGCCCGCCGTTCGCGAAGCGGTTCGCGAATTGCGCGCAGAAGATTTCATTCAAATCTTAGGTAGAGTGCCGCACGACGACATCGAACGCTACTATTCTGTCGTCGATGTGCTGGTCTACCCTCGGCACAGCATCCGGCTTACGGAACTCGTTACGCCGCTAAAACCGCTGGAAGCGATGGCGCTCGGCAAAGCCATCCTCGGAAGCGATGTGGGCGGGATTCGCGAATTGGTGCAGCCGGAAAAGACCGGCGTCCTGTTTGGTGCTGATAATGTTGAGGATTTCTGCGAACAGGCCAAAAGGCTCCTGTCACAAACTGGTTTGCAACGCAAACTAGGTGAGGAAGCCCGGGGATTCATCTTGCGCGAGAAAGACTGGAAAGTCCTCGCGCAGCGCTACATTGACGTCTACGATTTCGCGCTTCGCCACCGTTGATGCTCAAATTTCTCCTTGCTTGGCTGGTTCGCGCCGATCCCGCCGTGCCTGCCGATGCCATCTTTGTTCTCGCGTCGGCCGGTTTGAGGTTCGCCGCTTTCCGGAATTGGGCCTGCCGCCGACCATAGACCTGCTCCAAATGGCGCAGAGTACCCCGCCGCCGCAGCGTCACTTTTTTGTTTTGTTCGAGAACCAACAATTCACTGTGGAGCGCATCCACGTGAGAACTCTAGGCACGCTCAGCGAGATCGACGCGCTTGCGGATTGGCTCCTCGCGCATCCGGGGATTTCGTCACTGCTCGTCGTCAGCAGCGGCCCGCATTTGCGGCGCTTGCGAATGTGCTGCCGGAGACTGCTACGGCGAAACGTCAGATGTTCGTTCGTGGCCACCCCAGAGGATAGCGGTGACAACGACTCGAATGGCAAGGCCATTCTGGTCGAATGCTTCAAAATCGCTTGCTACTCGGTGCTTCTTCCGTTCTGGGAAATAGTCCGCCCGCGGCGCTTACGAATTCGGTTTTCCATTGACGGCAGCTGACCTTCGCTCTCGCTACGATTCGGCAGGAATTGTCGATTGAAGAAAAGCTTCGACTTCCGCGGCCACCGCATCCCAGCTCCGCGAGCGAGAGTGCCGCGCAATCTCGGCTCGATTCCAAGGAACATTGCGCTCGACCAACATGCCAAGGTCGGGAGAGATGATGATTTCTGGAATTCCTCCCGCGCGGGTAGCCAAAACCGGCGTGCCGCAGGCGAGCGCCTCCGAAACTACATTGGGCCAGCCTTCGCGCGAACTCATCAAGCAACTTAAGTCTGCCACGCTGAACCATAGACTCAATTCTTCATTCGGCCTGGTGCCGAACAAAAAAATGCGGTCTTGCATCTTCTTCTCGCGTACCAACTGTTCCAGCGTGGAGCGGTATGCCCCCTCGCCGAGAATGTATAAGCGGAGTTGCGGGAAAGATCGAGCGAGTTCGGCGATAGCGGCGATGAGCAGGTGATGTCCTTTTGATTCGATCAGCGACCCGACAGAAACGGCGATGGATCCTTCTTCCGGAAGTCCCAATTGTTTGCGCGCTGATTTTGCATCGCGCGGCTGAAAGCGTTCGGCGTCTACACCGTTGGAAATGACTCGAATCTTTGATTCGGGAATACCGAGAGCAATTATTTTATTTTTCAAGTCATCGGAGACAGCGATGGCGCCGTCGGCGTGCAAAAGCGTCCAGCGCAGCATCGGGCGAATGGCGCGAAACGATGAATAGAGATTGATGTCCGAGCCGCGCGCGGAGACCACCGCCGGCAGGCCCAAGTTTCTGCCGAGACGGACCGCGGCAAACCCATCCGGATAAACGAAGTGGGCATCGATGCAATCGAATTGTTCCTTCTGGTGCAAGTGCTGCGCGAGAGGCAACGATGCCCAGTACATCAGCATTCCGTGCACGGGCATGCTGATTCCCGGAAGCAGAGGATAGCGAGGGTGATGGATGAGCACGCCTTCGATTACTTCTTCGCGTGGGATTTGGCTGAATTTTCGCCAGCGTTCGCCGGGCATCCAGGCCGGAAAGTAGGGAACCGGTGCGATGACTTCGACGGAATTGCCGGGCCGGAGCGCGAGGTGCTTCACGCGCTGATGAATGAAAATTCCCTGGAGGGGATTGGCCTTGTTGGGATAAAGAGCTGTAAACGTCAGAACTCGCAAGCGCAATCCATCGAATCGTTTTCGTCCCGTACTGGCGAGACTAGCACATTGGAGCCGGCTTGGTGGGAGCCTTCGCGGATATGTTTCCCGACAAGCGGCACCTATCTCAACTAATAAAACTTTGCGTGTACACTTAAAGAAGCGGCCGCGCTTCAACTCTCTGAGAAGGTGAATGAAAAACGCTCTTACGGTTGACCTTGAGGATTATTTCCACGTCAGCGCCTACTCGGGCAAGGTCCGCCTGGAAGAGTGGGACTCCTACCCCAGCCGTGTCGCGGAAAACACCGACCGGCTCCTGGACTTGCTCGCTGAAAATAACTGCCTGGCGACTTTTTTCGTGCTCGGCTGGGTGGCGGAGAAAAAACCGGAAATTGTTGGGCGGGTCGCGGCCGCGGGGCACGAAATTGCGTGCCACAGCCTGCTGCACCGCAAAATCTTCGATTTGACCCCACAGGAATTCCGAGAAGACACCCATCGCGCGAAGGCTGTGATTGAGGACGCGACCGGGAAGAAGGTTGTCGGATACCGGGCACCTAGCTTTTCGGTCACAAGAGAATCGTCCTGGGCTCTGGACACACCCCTCTTATGGGATTCCCGATGCACCCCGGACTCCGTATTGGATCAATACGCCCAGCGGACGGATACTGGAGTTCCCCATGCCTACCTTGGCGATTGGATCGATGAGGTCCCCTATCGGGGGTGGTGCTTATCTGCGGTTTTTGCCTTACAGCTACACCCGCTGGGCTATCCGTCACCTGAACCAGCACGAGGAATTTCCCGTGTGCGTTTACATTCATCCTTGGGAGCTGGACCCGGAACAGCCAAGGATGGGTGGAAGCCTCTCGGCGCGGGTGCGGCACTATTTTGGTTTGCGAGGGACGGAGGCCAAACTCAAAAAGCTGGTCAGCGACATGGAATTCTGCCCTTTGGGCACCTTGATTTCAGAGATGGGGCCTGGCGTGGCACAACACTCGGTGTAGGGTGCCAGCCCCCCCTAGTGTTTTTCATAAGTGTTGATTTAAAAAGAGATAAAGTCTTTTAGAATCAATACTTCTGTAAGTGTTGATTCTAAAGATAGTTAAGGGCGTGATTTCGCCTGCATTCTTGGAAGTGTTGATTTTAAATGGTTTACGGTTGGACCAAAAACGGAAAAGACGCAATTTGTCCTACCTTCGGGCGTACACTAAAGGCGAGGGCAAATCAAGCTGGCCTTTTTTGCACTGCTATCGTGACGGGGCATACTCGATGTAAGGATCTGTATTTACAGCAGTTGAGGCCGCCACTCAAGGAAACCCTCTGGTGGCGGGGGCGGTCAAGTGAAAATGGGTACCGCTTACGGGAAAAGCGCAGACGTAACGCTCTTGAGAGCTTCTACCTCCGCGAACCATTTTCCATAAGCCATTATGTTTCAATACGTTAGAATGTACAAGACGGGCAAGTACTGGCATGCGGCATGCATACTTCTTCTAGAAGTACGGGTTCAGTCTGTCCAAAACTGAAGGCAGCTATCGGATCCCTAAGGAACAGGTGGAATGCGGATACTGATTACAGGGCATAAAGGCTATATCGGGACGGTGATGGCACCGTTGCTGGCAGATGCGGGGCATGAAGTCGTCGGACTGGACAGCGATCTGTTCGAGCATTGTACGTTTGGGGAGGCGCCGCGCGAGTTTCCCTCGATTCGCAAGGATTTGCGGGATGTGGAAGCTGCCGACTTGAAGGGTTTTGAGGCGGTCATTCACTTGGCCGGGCTTTCCAATGATCCGCTAGGCAATCTGAACCCAAGTCTGACCTACGACATCAATCACCATGCCTCAGTGCAACTGGCAAGGCTGGCCAAAGAAGTTGGCGTTGCGCGCTATCTGTTTTCGTCTTCCTGCAGCACTTATGGGGCGGCGGGCGACAAGATTCTAGACGAAACGGCGGAATTCAACCCGGTTACTCCATACGGACGCTCGAAAGTTCTGGTGGAGCAGGAAGTGGCGCAACTGGCCAGCCCGGAATTCAGCCCGGTGTTTCTGCGCAATGCGACCGCCTATGGAGTTTCGCCGCGGCTACGATTTGATCTGGTGCTGAACAACCTGACGGCTTGGGCGCTGACGACGGGCCGCGTGTTCATCAAGAGCGACGGCACACCATGGCGGCCGATTGTGCACATCGAAGACATTTCG
>WNFS01004949.1_pt1 | contig 10182 bp, 11 predicted proteins | sample 5400141 | NCBI WGS metagenome assembly WNFS01 (sample SAMN13153358, study PRJNA577476) | soil metagenome | isolation source: 60 cm saprolite under Madrone tree | place: USA:California | collected 2016-06-14
CCTCTTCGTTTCCGCTGAAGTTCCTGACTCTCAAGTGGGAATTTCGGCCATCAACCTTCGTTGTGAGGCACTGAGGGATTACTTTTATGTGGGCAATCGCCGCCGTGGGTGGGACCGGCAGTCGTCTTTCTACGAACTCCTGCAGGTCAATCCTAAAGTGTCGCCCGCAGAGTTGCGGCTCGCCTTCAAACTCCGCACCCTCGAACTCCGCACAACCCACGCGCCAATTGCCGACCTTCGTGCCTTAGAACGCGCCTTCAATATCCTTGCGCATCCAGAACTGCGGGCTTGTTACGACGCTCTTCAACATGATCCCGCTTCACCCGCACTCTTCCCGTACGGCGGCTTTGGTTCCCTGCTTGTTGCAGGCGATATCTCACGCGGCGGATCGACATTTTACGCCTCGCGCATCCTGTCGTTTCTTCCTCAGCAGAGGTTCAAACTCTTCCGAGCGCCGTTGCGAAACGTCGTGTTTCACAACGATCACGCCGTCTATCGGGATTCACGTCGCAAACTGGAAATATTCTTCGACTACTCGTCCTTGCCGCTACCGTGGGACTCGAGTTGGAACCAGTGGAAACACCTGGTGGGCGCCAAGATCGGCGTTAAGGCAACCTTCGTTCAGAGCGGCAAATATCGACACCGAGGTGACGCGTGGCATTTGGCACAGTGGGGGACCGCACTTCCGAGCCGCATCGAAGTCGCACTGCCGGCAAACATTGCTGAACAGATTGCCGAAGCGCGCCGGACCCACCATCGCTTTGGTCAGTTTGCCGAGGCCCTCGATCTGATTCGGGCGCGCATCGAAGCCGCACCGGTTGAGAGAGCTGAACTGCAGAAACTCTGCGCCGCGTTAGGCATTCCCGGCGATTTCGACATCGCGCAAATCACATGGAAGCCAGATTATGAAGGCTTCTACTACAAGCAGCTCCGCAAGCGCTCTCGCCGCTTGTACGTGTTTCGGTCGGAATACATTTTCGATCTTGAGACGGCGGTGATCGTAGAAACGCCTCAACTCGGCCACGCGACTTACCTCTTCTCGAAGCCCGTCAACATAGCGGAGTTTCTGGCCATCTACGGGAGCGTCACGAAGGACGACATTCGCAACAACCGAGGCAACGTAGCCGAAAGGCTCGGCTTTTTAGGCCGACTCATTCACGGTCTTAACCCGAGGGGCTGGTTGAAGGAACTGAAACTGCGCTTCGGCGAAGCTGTCGACTACGCCGCGGCGGAACTCTCCGATTGAGGGATTTGGAACGGTGTTCGCACAACCGCTCTCAAAATTGGGCGATCTTGTGCCACGACGGCGACCAAGGTTTGGACCCCTCCTATGCAGAAACTCGGGGCTTCTCACTGCCATCAAACTGCCATCAATGCACCCAAACATCCCCACACTTAGGACAATGGAGCCACCAGGACCGCTTATCTATATTGTTGATTCTGTTAGGAGTAGTTGGATTGCGTTTTCTTGCGTTGTGTCAAGTTCAGATTACGAATCGGCTGCTCTACCACTGAGCTACCTCGGCGTGCTGTAACGACAATAGCATCGGCAGAAAAATTCTGTCAATTTATGCGCGAAATCAGTTCGCTTTAACGGGTGAAAGGATACATCGCCCAGCCGATCGCCACACCGACCAGCAAGAACATAAAGAGAGACCAGACGATGTATTTCACGCGGTCGATAGGGCGGCGTCGACTCAAAAAACCGAAGGCCACCGAAATGATCAGCGCGAACAGCACCATGGCCTGGAGGTGAGAGAGCTGGAATCCCACGGTTCCGTTTACGCTTTCCGGCCGCGCGCGGCTTCATACGCGTGCAATGCTGCGAGAAGGTTCAGCACGCCTGCAGCGGCCATGAAACGCGTTCCATAGTCGCCGCCGGCATGCGAAACATCCGAGCCATTGGATTCGAGCGCTCTCGCCAAGATATAAAAGCTCCCAGTTCCAAGATCCGCAAGGTAACCGAGCGAATCGAATGCGTCGTTGCCGCGGGACGTGAAAACGTTGCCACGCATTCCGGCGCCGAAAAACACGAGCGCCCCTACCGTCAAGAAGCAGGCCGCGGCGCGTCCCCACATTTTCTGCAACGCTTGCCCAAGCCCCGGCACAAGCCAGCCTGCCAGGCCGATCGCGATGGCCAGTTTCTCCCGTCTGGGATCCTGCTGCTCCGTTACGCCATTTGTTGTTCCGCTCATCGTCGCTAATCCAGCGTAAGGCCCGGCGCGGGTCCCGTTCAAATCTGTTCTCAAGCCAGCAGCGCCAGAATTTCCGTCTGCGCCGCGCCGGTGACGCGCGCTTCGCTTTCTCCGATGTACACATCCACTTCGCTGCGAATCCCGAACTCCGGCAAATAGATTCCGGGCTCGACCGAATTGCACGTTCGCGGAATCAGATGGCGCGTGTCTCGCGTTTCCAACCCATCCATGTTCACGCCATTGCCATGAATAGCTTCGCCGATGCTGTGGCCGGTGCGGTGGAAAAAGTATTTGCCGTAGCCGGCCTTTTCGATGACGCCGCGAGCCGCGTTGTCCACCTGCCAGCCTTGCAGCCGTTTCCCAGCGGCGACACTTGACAGGATCAATTCTATCGCCTTATCGCGCGCTCTCCGCACGATATCGAAAATTTTCGCATGCTTCTCCGGCACCTTCGCACCCAGATAGCCGACCCAGGTAACATCATAATAGACGCCGCCGGGTGACTTTTTCTTGCCCCAAACGTCCAGCAACAACAAGTCTCCCTCCCGGATTGCCGATGATTTACCTGGCAACGGCGCATAGTGCGGGTCACTGGCGTGCGAGCCCACGGCAACGTCGGGACCTTCTTCGGTCATCAAGCCCGCGGCGTCAAATTCTTTGAGAATCCATTGTTTGAGGTCGTATTCCGTGAGCGGGATGTTCTCGCGCACGCTGTTTGCCGCGTGCTGGAACGCTTCGCGGACGATGCGGTCGATCGCCACACCGGCCGTCAAATGGGACTCGAGCTGCGCGGCGCTCCAGCAGGCTTCGTATTTCTGGACCAGATCCGCCGAGCTCACTACTTTCGGTCCGGAACTCCGCACCAGCTCAATCGTGCCCGCGTCCACCATCGCCACGTACGGAATTTCGTTTTTCGGAGAATACTGCATGGCGACGTGTTTCGCGCGGTGAAGAATTTTTGCCAGGTTTTTGCGCAGTTCGTCCTGGGCGGCGTAGTACAACGTCTCGCCCGGCAGCGACGCGAGCGATCCTGCCTCGATCTTATGCACCAGCTTCCGCGGCGCCCCTTTCGTGGGCACGTAGTAAAACCAGCGCCGCGTGCGCATGCCTTCGGGGAGCTTCAGGATGCGCTGTGCGATTGGATCGCGGCCGCGAAAATCGTAGAAGAGCCAGCCATCCAACTTCGCTGCGCGCAAATCGTTTTGTATTCCTTGGATGTCGAGGCTCATTGTCTTTTCCTGGATAGGTGGTTCTTCTACGTTGGGATGCTCCCGAATTCAAACCTCTCGAGTCAGCAGCCCAAGCACCTGTAGCTTTGTGACTCCACGAATCTCGATGCGCTTGATGCGGCTGCGATCACCGCTGAGAATTCTAACAGCCGACTTCGGGGTTTTCAAAAGCGCCGCCAAGTATTCGCAGAGGGCGTCGTTGGCGCGGTCTTCCACGGCAGGAGCCTGCAATCGTATTTTTAGCGCGCCATCCATCTCACCGACGACTTCGTCACGGCTCGCCCGCGGCTGGACCCGAACGGCCACGACAAGCGCGCCATCCCGCTCATGAATGTTCAGCATTCAGCCGGCCTCGATTTCCTATTTCACAGCTCGCGTTCCGAATAGCGCAGTGCCGACTCGAATTTCTGTCGCCCCCTCCTCGATGGCCACCTCGAAATCGTGGGACATTCCCATGGAGAGAACCGGCAGCGCGCGGCCCAACTGCGCTTGCAAGGCATCGCGCAATTCCCGCAGTCGGCGAAAGGAGGGCCGCACCTTCTCGACGGCATCGAAAAGCGGCGGGATGCACATCAAACCGGCGAATTCGAGGCGGGGCAATTTGACCATTTCTTCGGCTAGTTCCGAGAGTTGCGTGATCTCTACGCCGCTTTTCTCCGCTTCGTGCTCGACACGCACCTCAACCAGTACACGTAGTTTCCCGAATCCAGCGAGTTCGCCGCGCGCGCGCTCCAAACGCTGTGCCAGCGCAAAATCATCCACGGAGTCCACGGAGTGAAACAACCTTGCGGCACGAGCGGCCTTATTACTCTGGAGATGTCCGATGAGGTGCCAAGTGGCCGGCAGATCCTTGACCATGCCGTGCTTCGCTTCCCATTCCTGGACACGGTTTTCGCCAAAATGACGGACGCCTGCCTCATACGCCTCGCGGATAGCATCCGCCGGCTGTGTCTTCGAAACGGCAATCAGAGTGATCTCTTCCGGCAGGCGGCCTGCGCGCCTGGCCGCCTCCCTGATGCGCTGCTGAACGTGCAACACATTTTCTTGCATCGAAGACGGTGTCATTCCCTCATTCCCGGCGAAACTGGCATCGTAGCACGCGCGGCATTGCAGCGCCGAGAGTCTGCGGTTAGACTGGCCTTCAACTCATGACGCCTCGCGGAATTCTTATCGCCGTAGAAGGGATTGATGGCAGCGGGAAGCGCACTCAGGTCGCGTTGCTCGAAAAAGCGCTCGCCGAGCGCGGGCATTCCGTTTATTCGACGGGCTTCCCTCAGTACGATTCCTGGTTTGGCAAAATGGTGGGGCAATTCCTCGATGGCCGGCTCGGCCCGCTCGAGAGCGTGGACCCGCACTTTACGGCGCTGCTCTACGCCGGAGACCGCTTTGAGGCCAAGCCGCGCATCGAAGCCGAACTCAATCGGGGTGGCATCGTGCTTGCCGACCGCTACATCGGTTCAAATTTGGCGCATCAGACGGCGCGTGCTCCTGCCGAAAAACGAGCGGAGTTCCTGAGTTGGATCGAACACCTCGAATACACCATCTACGGGTTGCCGCGGGAGAGCCTGGTCCTTTACTTGCGCGTGCCTCCGGTTGAGGCGCAATCACTGGTTGCTCAAAAATCCGCGCGCAGTTACACCGGCGCCCAGAAAGACCTTCTGGAGTCCAGCTTGCGGCATCTGGAGGCTGCCGCCGAAATGTACGATTTGCTTTCTCGCCGTCCGTCGTGGGCGACGATTCAATGCTTCGACGCGACGCGCCACGTCATGCGCCCGCCCGAAGAGATCGCGGCGGAGATTCTGGCTGCGGTTGAGCCTCTGCTCGCCAAGCGCACAACTCGCAACGCCAGGAAGAAGAGGCGGTAGTCCATGGGCTTTACGGAATTTCTTGGAAACGAACGCATCGTGGCGGTGCTTCGCGGCGCCCTGCGCACCGAGCGCGTTCCGCACGCTCTGCTTTTTACCGGCCCGCGCGGCGTGGGCAAATTCACTCTTGCGCGCATGTTCGCGCAAGCCGCGAACTGCGAGCGGCTCACGGACGATTTCTGCGGCGAGTGCGAGACTTGCAAGCACATTGCGCGGCTTGCCGGCTCGCAAAAACTCCTTGAACAGGGCCTCGCCGAACGGGGCGAAGGCGCAGATGCGGCGACAGTCGAACGCGTTCCGCTCATCCTGCAATCGCATCCCGACGTGTGGGCGCTGGTGCCGGATCCCGTGCGCCTGAAAAATCCGGTCGCGCGGCCCGTGCTGCGTGTCGGCCAGCTTCGCGCGGTGCAGCGTGCCGCCTACTTCAAGCCCATGGGACGCCGGCGGGTCTTTATCCTCGATGGTGCGGAAACCATGCGCTGGGACGTCGCCAATGTGTTCCTGAAAATCCTGGAAGAGCCACCAAGTTCCTCTACCCTGATTCTTACTGCGCCGTCTCCCTACGCGCTGCTGCCGACGATTGTTTCGCGCTGCATGCAATTTCACTTTGCGCCGCTGTCGCAGGCCGCCGTTGAGAAAATCCTGCAAGAAAAGACGCATCGGAAGCCGGCGGAGAATCGACTCGCTGCTCAGCTCTCTGAGGGCAGCCCCGGCTTGGCAATGGAAATGGATGTGGACGTTGCCGCACGGCGGCGGCGCGACGCGCTGCGCATTCTCGAACGCGCTGCCCGCGGCCAGGGTTTCCGCCAACTCTTCGCGGACACGGCCACCCTCGCAAAGGATCGCGATTCTTCCTTCGAAGAACAAATCAGCATATTCCACGGACTGCTCACCGACCTGCTGGAGCTCACGTCTAAAGTCAAAAAGCCCGTCTTAAGAAATATTCCCCTCGCGAAGGAACTCGACGCCCTCAGTCAAGTAGTCGACGGCCGCTGGGTGATGCAGGCGATTTCTGGATTTGACGAGCTCTACGCTGGGGCGCGCCGCAATTTGAACCGTCAACTGGGTTTGGACGCAGTTGCGGCCGCTCTCGCGCCGGATTCTTCAAACGTTGGGGCGCATCGCAGGTGATTTCCGGCCCTGGGAGCTTTTCCCAAGTTTTTCGAGCCGGACTGAAACCGCTGGGCCTTTCCGCGCATCCTAAGGGTGACAGTCAATCCTCGCCTCGGGCATTAAGGAGCAATCATGGTAAATCGACGGATGTTTCGTCCGGCATTTTCGGACGTGAAGGAGCAGCCCTCCCCACGTCCGCCTCATAATGGGCCGATACCCAGCAAGAAGCCGGCTCCGCCCGAAGTGACTCACGCAGAGAACTTTTACTGGGTGAAGCAGATGCAGAGCCACACGCCGATGGCGGTGGTTCTGGAAGACGGTGAAGTGTTGCGCGGCACGGTCGAGTGGTATGACCGCGACTGCGTCAAGCTAACCCGCCAGGGCAGCCCCAACCTGCTCATCTTCAAGCGCGTCATCAAGTACGTTTACAAGGATGGCGAAGAGTCCGCGAAGGGCGGCGAAGAGTAAACTCGTCACTTTCGGAGGGTATGCCCGACGGCTGCTCCGAAGGTGAGCAGCGCCTTTGCAGCGAGCGAGCCTTCCTCGGTTCGAATCTCGCATTCCGCCACAACGAAGTTTCGCCCCACGCGCAGGACACGCGCGTCGGCCTTCACTCGGCCTCGCGGCACTGCCTCCAGGTAATTGATGCTCAATTCCACCGTGGCCAGCGCCGTCCCTTTCGGCAGCATCGTATAGGAGGCAATCGCCGCCGCCGTGTCTGCCATGGCCGCGAGAATGCCTCCATGGACGACGCCGTGCAGTTGCTTGTGCCGCCGCCGCACGTCCAACCGCAGCACGGCGCGGCCTGAATCCACGCTATCCAGCGCGAAGCCGAGCATTTCTGTCGCGTGGCTTTCTTTGAGCTTTAACCGGAGAACCTCTTTAAGCCGCTTGGACTGATTGGCCGTTTTTAATTTCATCGCCGTGGGGCGCTCCTCTCAATAGGCGGAAAGCCCGCCATCCAGAGGAATCGCCACCCCCGTGACCCACGAGGATTCCTTTGACGCCAAGAACACGGCCATGTCAGCGACGTCCTCGGGGCGGCCGATGCGCCCGAGGGGGATCTGAGCGATTCGCGAACGCCGTGCTGCTTCCCCCTCCGAACCGGAACCGAAGAGATCGCGGATCAGTTCCGTCTCCACAAGGGATGGACAGATGCAGTTCACGCGAATCTTCTCGTGCGCATGGTCCATGGCCATTGCTTTTGTCAGTTGGGTGACACCGCCCTTGCTGGTAGCGTACGCGGCCCGGCCTTTCATCGCGATTAACCCGAGAATAGAGCCAATGTTAATAATCGAGCCGCCCCCCGCCTTGCGAAGCTCCGGCAAGGCCGCGCGGGACATTAGAAATGGCCCCTTGACGTTGACAAGCATTACGTGGTCCCAATCCTCCTCGGGAATACTCTCCACTGTCGAGACATGCAGCGCCCCGGCGTTGTTCACGAGCACGTCCAATCGCCCGAATCGCGCGACGGTTTCTCTCACGGCTCGCACGGTATCTTTCGATTGCGTCACGTCGCAAGCGACCGCCAGGGCTTGCCCGCCCTGCTTTTCGATTTGCCCCACCACTTCCTTGAGCTTGTCGATCCGCCTGCCTGCCACTGCCACGCCGGCCCCTTCCCTGGAAAAAGCCATCGCGATGGCCTTGCCCATCCCGGAGCCGCCCCCCGTTATGAGTGCCGTTTGACCTGCTAATCGTGTCACGTTCCGCCTCGCTTCCACGTCTAATAGGGGTGTCCAAGCGCCGCCATCCCGCCACGCGGGTGCGCGCGACTCTAGCATCCGTTGTTGCGGCCTGCAAGCCGCCTCACGGCCGGAAATAGCCGCGAAATAAGGTACGCTAGCGGCACAAGAGATCACTCGGAGCACTCGAAAGCGGGCCACATGCGCATCGGCATTACTTGCTATCCAACCTATGGTGGTTCCGGCGTCGTCGCCACCGAACTCGGCATGGAACTTGCCGCGCGCGGTCACGACGTTCATTTCATCAGCTACGCCCCGCCGATTCGCATGAACCGCAACGGGGAGAACATCCACTTTCATGAGGTGGAGGTTGCATCCTACCCCCTCTTCGACCACCCGCCCTATACCCTGGCGCTTGCAACAAAGATGTTGGAAGTTTTTGAGTCCGAATCACTCGATTTGCTTCATGTGCACTACGCCATTCCCCACTCCGTAAGCGCGCTGCTGGCGCGTTCCATGGCCGCGCCACGCCGGCTCCCATTCATCACCACGTTGCATGGCACCGATATCACTCTCGTTGGCAGCAACCGCAGCTACTTGCCGATCACGCGTTTTTCCATCGAGCAAAGCGACGGCGTCACGGCGATCTCGCGTTACCTGTTGAATCAAACGATCAAGGAGTTTGATATCAAGCGGCCGATCGAAGTCATCCCCAATTTCGTAAATTGTGATCTCTACAGCCGGGCCGCCGATAAGGGACTCCGCTCCCAATGGGCGCCCAATGGCGAACCCATTCTGATGCACCTCTCGAATTTTCGCCCCGTGAAGCGCCTCACCGATACGGTGGAAATCTTTGCTCTTGTCCGCGCCAAGATGCCCGCCAAGCTTGTCCTCATCGGTGATGGCCCGGACCGCAGCGCCGCCGAATACCTCGTCCGAAAAAAACGCTTGCAGAAGGACGTTTTCTTCCTCGGCAAGCAGGACAACGTTTACGAAAAACTGGCCGCTGCCGATCTTTTCCTCTTGCCATCGCAGCTCGAATCTTTTGGCCTTGCCGCCCTTGAAGCCATGGCCTGCGAAGTTCCGGTGATCGCCACGAACACCGGCGGTGTGCCGGAAGTGGTCGAACACGGTGTGGACGGATACTTGGTGGAACCCGGCGACGTGAAGGAAGCGGCACGCTACGCCATCGAAATTTTGTCCCGCGCCGACCGTGGCCGCGAAATGGGCCAAACCGCCCGCCTCAACGCCAAAAAGAAATTCTGCGCCAGCGACGTCATCCCGCAGTACGAGCGCTACTACCAGCGCGTCCTGGAACAATCCTCAGCGGCCCGCGCCTGAAGTTGGCGCAATGGCCTCGCGAACACTGTGCACGACCAGATTGATTTCCGCTTGAGTAATAGGTGCAGCAGCATCCAATTCTGCGTTGGGACCTCGTGTCCATCTCCCCGCGGGCCTTAGAGATTCTCGACCCTCGTGCCCTCCCCTACAGCCGCCCAGCCGTTTCTCATATCGGACTCACCAAATGGGATTAGTTCCGGTTGATTACCTCGCCGCGATTTGTCCGTCACAGTGTTTATAGAGTGGTAGGATGGCTCCCATCCTATCGGGGCAAGTCGAAGGCCGACGGAGGCCAAAATGGCGATACTGGGGTCCGCACGGCTACCGGCGGAAACTTGCATTCCGAGCGCTGTTTCAACCGCCCCAGTCACAAAGCTTGCGCCGAGGCACTCTGCCCTCGTCCGCATCACTCACTGGATCACCACTATCTGTTTTTTTGCCCTGCTTCTCACCGGCATTGAAATTGCGATCTCTCACCCCCGCTTCTACTGGGGCGAAACCGGCACGGTCTTGACGGCTCCGTTGTTCCAACTGCCGATTCCTTCCTCGAGGAAATTGGTGCCGACCGGCTACGGGTACGTGCTGCCGGACCAGAACGGCTGGAGTCGCGCCTTGCATTTTGAAGCTGCCTGGATTGCGGTGCTTACAGGCTTGCTGTATGCAATCTCCGGTCTGTTTACAGGGCATTTCCGGAAAGACTTGCTCCCCAGCAGGGCCGATCTTTCCTGGCGGGCGCTCTCGACCTCAATCGCAAAAC
>WNFS01004952.1_pt1 | contig 10180 bp, 12 predicted proteins | sample 5400141 | NCBI WGS metagenome assembly WNFS01 (sample SAMN13153358, study PRJNA577476) | soil metagenome | isolation source: 60 cm saprolite under Madrone tree | place: USA:California | collected 2016-06-14
TTTCGCGCCCGTGAAACACTTGCGACAGTGGAAGGTGTAAGGTGGGCTGTAGAGCTGCGCTCGTATGGACTACTTCACAACATCACAGCATCGAATCTCTCTTCCAATGTGCCGAGCCATTTCTCTCATTTTCTTGGTTTCAGTCTCTTTCTCACCATTGCCGCTCGTTTCTTAGTTCCCGGACTTCTCGGACAGTTTTCGGCTTGCTCGGGCACAGCCTCAACCCCTTTCAGAAGTATTCGTATTATAGCATGACAGAACTGTGATGGCCGTGCGTGCATTGCTGTGCGTGTACAGCCCATAGCATACAGTTCTCGCGTCACGTGCTACGTGCCCCAGGCTTTGTCGTTCTTGTTCGCTTTTGTGATTCATGTTGGCTTTCATTCATTCTCGCTCGCGTCCACCAGTCTTCCAAAAGGATTAGTTGATTGGTAGAGCCCTGATGTATTTACTCCCTATCAGTCTCAACAATAGATCTCTTTTGGTGCTCACTTTCACTTTCTTCTTATCTTTTGCATCTTGTCAGCCTCTTCGGTTGGCCCGAGGGTACAGGACGTCAGCGCGAGCATACGAACCGACACACGCCTTGTCCCTTTGTCAAACACTAACCCCTTCCCTCATTTTATCTCTCTCCTCTCGAACTCACTCGCGTGACCCGACCGCGCTACAAAGGTTATGTATTTAGATCTATGGTCTGGGTATACCAGGCTGATCTGCTTCGGTGAGAAGGGAAATGAAGCGAGGTAATTAATGTATGAGGATATAGTACAACAATCAACGAGTGAAAGGCCAGCGTGGTTGAGTGCTATCATTGCCTTTCGTATGGGTGATGTTTGGAAAGAAACCGCGAGGATGGGCGAACAAATGACGAAAGGAACCACATGGCCATAATATCTCGTCTGTAGCAAAGCAACCTGAGCTCCCTCATCATGCTCGTCTTCCTGTCCATCACTGCGTGTTGGATCGCCCATCCTCGCGAGTTCCTATTCCTCACCATCATCTGCAATAGGTTCGTACAAAACTCGTGAGTTAGCTCCGCCGAACATGCGGTTCAGCCAAGCCCGGCTTTGTCGAATCGCATCCTTTCTACTTTGTGGGCTGAGAGACTGCCGGCCCCGCCGAGGGGTATTGAGTATGAGGGACGTAACTTCAGACTCATTTTCCAGTGCTTCTTCGCGCTCGTCTGTAGACATAGGTCAGCAAATTTCTTTGCAGGGCAAAAGCGAAATTACCTTCTCCAAAGACTCTATCCATCTCCTCTAGTGGCACGCCCTTAGTTTCTGGATAGACTAGTAAAGTAGAGTTGCCATTAGTACACGATCTACATGTTTCAATCGGATTTTGGTCACCCACGGAAGTACACTAGTTCAAGGTCATTTATATTAGCTGGATCTTCATTCTACGCATGAGATTGATACTTACCGAGGATAAAGCTACAAACACAGAAGAATCCATGCATCGGATACAACTTCCAAGTTATTACTTCTTGCAGGTAAGGCGTAACTTCGCCAACCAAAAAGTTGAATGCCCAGTTCGTGGCAGTGGAGAGGGAGACACCCTTCGCACGGACGGTGAGAGGAAGGATCTTTGATCGATTGGTAAAATTTCTTAGGCCGAGTAAAAAGTAGTCCTGGAAATACCTCTGGAGGATACAACCATGGAATCGGACCCCAGCTGAACAGAAAAATATTTAAGAGAATTCATAATGGACCAGTAGTGACATACCTATAACCAAAGAACGCGTTGTATATAATGACACACGCTACCACGGCCCTTGGTGTCTCGGGGATATCGATGTACATGAACCAGCCTGTTGCGCCTAGAGCGATGGCCATCTGGTCGCCACTAATTAAATGGAACAAGTGAAGGTCGTTAAGTGGAACGTACAACAACAGCTCCAGACATTAGAATAGAACGCCGGCCCCAACGGTCTACAAGATACCATCTGTGATAATCCTAAATTGGTTAACTTGCTGAGATCGTGAATACTCACGTCGGTAGTGTGCTTAGCGTGTATATAATGGCATTGATCCCGGCCATCAAAATGGCGTCGCGCCCGAGCCAGCCGGCCGCTGATAGAGGCAGTGTGTTATAACTCGTAGTCAGTGCGGGCAAATGCATGCATACCTTCGAAGACTCTTGCTATCAACGAGACAGATCATGAGCCAGATATTATGACAGGAACGGGTGGTACTCACGAGCGTAATAGGAAATGACTGCGACCAGCATTAGTCACAAGTCACAGCGCAGCCCGACAAGAAGATATCTTACCATTGATCCCGTTCTGCAAGCCATGGTTCTATCAGTAAGCAGCCTTACTCCAAGGCTTGATAGGGTGACGTACAAGTTGAGCAAATGCTTGTGAGCTCATGGCCAGGAGGATTCGTCGCTGGTATCTCCTCCACATTGCCTCGTACGTTCGACTCTCCCCGCTTTCACGCTGAGGATAACTCAGTACACGCGATAACCCCACTAAAGGAAAGTATTACTTCAGAGGTGACACGCTCTTTGATTTCATGGAATTCCGCTTTCGCAACGAGATCTTCAGGGTCACCCCCATGTAAATCTACAATGACTCGCATTCCTTCGTCATCGCGGTCAACGTCAATGAGCCAACTACAGAGAATTAATCGTCAGTGGCATGGATAAGGCATAGCACCCACCGAGGACTCTCCGGAATAACCAATGAGCCCGCTGCTAGAATCGCCCCAATGACGCACTGAACAAAGAGTGGGATACGCCATGCAAGGTCCGAGTCAATAAACGAACAGAAGTAGTCCAACCACTATCAACAGATGAGCCTGTGACAGCTTAGAGATAAGGACATCTTGCTGACCACGGACGACGCGTATCCAAAGACATTTCCGGTAAATTCCATGCATGCCAAAGCACCCCGCTGGGAAGAGATATCGTAAAGCACGAATTACTTTTTGCGGCAAAGGACTCACATGGTTCGGAGGTGATATCTCGCTCTGATAAATTGGCACAATGGTCCTGTGTAGAGCATGTTTAGGGCACGACCGTCCTGCGATCAAACGACCTCACGATAAGAGTCCAACACCAAGCCCGCTGATCACGCGACCTAAGACCATGACACTGTATCCGGTTGTGAGAGTTTGCACGGCTCCCCCGATGCCGAAAATCACGGCACCAGCGAACAAGGTGCCTCTTCTGCCAAACATGTCACCAATTTGACCAGCCGCGAGTGATGTTACTTGTGATACAATTCAGATAACTTCCAGGAAGGAAATTCTATCGCCGAAAGCGTACTAAATGCGCCAATTTCGAGCACTGCGACCATTGTACCGACTTCCAACGGCCCAGGCGAATTGAAGTATTTGCGAAAATGGGGCCCTGTAATGATCCCCGACATTACACTGAGGAAGCGTGAGCTTTGGCCGTTCGCCAGCTCGAAAACAATACGACGCATTACCCTTGATCATAGCCGAACTTAGGGGGGAAGTAAGTATATAGCGTAAAGTAGAAACGATAGAAAGCTTACGAGGAAAACCCCAAGACTGGCAAAGGCAGAGATAGAGTATAGGAGAGGTCGACCGACGAGGCGTGGCCGTGAGCCAGAAAAGAGTGCCGCCATGCTGCATGCAAGCCGGTGGTAGTAGGAAGAACGCAAAGAGTGACCAAGCCAAAGCCAGTTTTGGAGTCGCTCGCCGACGGGCCCCCCACTTGGCGCCGACACCACCCACGGTCCGATCGCTCAAAACCCACTTCGTTCGACATGCCCGACTCAGTTGTCTCCATTGATTCCTACTTTTCTTCTGACGATTCTGACGATGAAGAGTACCGTCTCGCACAAAAAGAGTGGGAGGAAAGTCTAGAACAGCTGGCCCAAATCGTCTCTGTCGTACTCCTCCCTTTCCTGGGCAGATGGTTAGGAAGACGTTGGAGTTACTGGGGTACGTCCATGATACACACTCTTTCCATCCCAGTTGTTACATGCGATATCATAGCCTATGCACGCTACGTTCGCCTCGGCTTGGGGAGATCATTCATTCTCGGAGAAGGACCCGCAGCATCGTAACACGCCTGAGTAAAGTATGTTGATTCCTGCGAGTAATGCTATCTTGCTGCGGTCGCTAATCTTTGCCTATATGTAATGTATCCTCGTGCAACCTCCTCTGCAGCGTTCTCCAACCAGTCCGTCATTTTTATACCCGACCCCTGCATATCACGTAGTACCTCGTGGGCCACCACCCATTCGTTTCTTCTCGCCAATCCATGCAGCATTATATGCCATGTATCTCCGGTCAAGGGTATCTTCTCCCGGTGCATTTGCCTATAGAATTGAAGTGCATCCTGGACACCAGCGGGTGACGGACTTTTTAAGCAAATCTTTAGAAGCACGTTGTACGTGACCTTGTTGAACTTGACCCGGCGTGTTTTCATCTTCTGTATTATGAATTTCGTGTAATCTTGCACAAGCCGGTCGTCCATTCCAGTCCAGCTGTATACACCATTTAAAATTGCCGTATACGTTACGACGTTCGGTGCTATCGTGGGGTCACCCGATTCTTCCATCGTTCTAAGGAGGTCGAGGGTAGCTTCCAAGGCCTTCTTGTCCTTCTCCTGTAGTAGAGAGGTCATAATGGCCGTGTAAGTAGCAACATTGGGTTTTATTTTATGCTGATCCATGACCGCGAGGGTCCGTCGAATGGCCTCGCCGCGATCAAGGATTCGCAGAAGTGCGCAGAGAAGTATTGAGAACGTGGCGACGTCGCCAGACACGCCATGAGCGGTCAACTTCTTCAACATCGATGACAGTGACTTCATGTCCTTCTGGTCGTGGTAGTAGGTTAGGAATGTGTTGAAGGTATGGGTAGTGGGGTGAGGACCGCTAACAATCATCTCTTCTAGGAGGCCAATTGCGTCTGGCTCACGGGAGTTAGCCAGGTGAGTACTGATCATGGTGTTGTATAGTGGCTCGTTATGTGGATCTGACGGAAGAGAAGAGGTCAATTTGAATTCATTGAAGAGTTTCACGGCATCTTCCCACTGCCTCGTATTCGCCATTACTTGGATAATGGCATGATATGAAGAACTGTCAGGAGAAACAAATACTTCTTTCATGGAACGCCAGAGCGCAAGAGCAGGCCCCGAGCCCTTCAACTTGCCCACTCCCTTAATGAGAACCGTCCAAACTCCGGGCCCTGGCTTGTGACCATATCTGACCATATCATCCCATGCTGATTCTGCCAAGTCGAGTCGTTGGACTTCCATAAAAGCGGAAATGAATGCTGCCCAGATACTCTCTGGGATGGCCACGGGTCGGCCATCAGAAGGAAACTTGGAACCCACAGCAGCCCACGGATATTTTTCTGATAGGCCCTCGACCATCGTCGCATATAGGGTCTGTAGAGATCGGATCATTGGGTTGGCTACTAAGCTGTTTAGACGCTTGTAGAAGATGGGTGGACGAGACAGAAGTCTGGCTGCGTCAGCATGCGTGACAAATGTCAACACTTTTTGTCGAAATGTTGGGGAGGGTGCAAAGGGGTTCAGAAAAGTATCGACTGCATGGACCGGGGGGAGGTTCCACTTGCTATGCATCCCAGTCTGGATTGCAGAGGGAAAATCATCTCGGACGGCATGGGCCATAATTGCAAAAATGGTCAAATCCTCGTCGACATGAGAACCGTGAATACGAATAGCAGGTATTGTCGATAGGTCGTCCTTTATTTCCTCGCCGCTGCACGATTCTTCGTCTTCAAATACATTCGTGTGCTCTATTTGGGATAGGAAACGGTCATATAGCCGAAGGACGCCCTCGGAGTCGTTAATGATGATGAGTGCAGCAAAACATGCCCTGAGAGCCGAAGTGGATAGCCTATCCGCAAGACCGAGAGAAAGCTCCTCTGCCACCACCCTGGAACGCCCGCTCCACGTGGAACTAGACTCGGTGGGACAAAGGCTGATGACCAATTGGGAACAAGTCTCAAGTTCAGATGGTCCCAATAAATGTAGGAGGTTGTCTTTCTCGAGGCCGCGCCAAAGACGGAGGACAGCTGAAGCATCACGCCGGGCGATGTTAGATCGGAAGGCACGAAGTTTTTTCGGGATGTAGTTGGGAGATCCAGGCGATGAAGATGTAATCGCGTCGTTGGTGAATATGGACGCTATGACGTTCGCGAGTTGGTGTGTAGAATGCGACGTGTCTCGGGTGCGTTCTTCGCGACGAACACTCCAGTCTCTCTTGAGTGCATTGGGGGAGACAGGATGAGTACTCTGGGATGGTGTCGCAGCGTGGTCGGAGAACAGGTGAATGTGAATACGGTTGGTTGGTAGCCGGACTGTGCGACGCGAGACAATGAGGATATCTGGTGTTCTGAAGGCATACTGTGCCATCATTACAGGAAGCTGGAGCGATAGATGAAATCCGTTAACGTGCAGAGGAACGAGAAGTATTCGCTCACAACAATTGGTTTGTATCAACTGCAAGCTTTCTCCGCGCTCATCATCTTCCGTCCACACGTCCACGCGTTCCTCCCTCCTTATGGGACACGGAAACTCCAACAAGTTATACGTAACTCATGCAGAGCATTCTGGTTTATTTGGCCAGCATACCGCTTCATCTTCCGGTTTTAAAGCGCGTGTAGACCACTTACCCCGTCTTATCCTCTGCTTACACGCGCATTGCCCGGGCCCAGCAAGCCAGAGGGTCTTAACCCAGCAGCTATAACACCCTTTGACTGCTGCTCTCTGTCATTTCAGCCATTCTCTCATCCAGTCTGTGCCCGCAATGCAGACGGAACGGGATCTGTTTTCGATCTCACCAACATTATCCCTTGGTTGAAGTTAGTAGTCTCGTTTCTCTCAGCCACAATATTCTTCACTATCACGATACAGGCAACACAACGACACTCATCCGGTTACAAATGAGCCCCTTACGCTCGCTGGCTTGATCCCGCTTCATTATGCGCGGAAACCCTCGGGAGAATATCATGATCCTATTGCGTTCAAGCCCTTCAACGAACACTCTCATATTGTCGCTATTGCAACTACCGGAAACGTCTTCTTAGCAGAGAGTGTCAAGGGTGGCGTTGATCTCATTAATGACGTGCCCTTTAAGAAGTATGTTCGTTACCGTTGCGCTGCGCAGTACACTTATTCTTAACTATTCTCAGAGAAGACGTGATTACACTCCAAAATCCTCACGGACTTCCGTCTGCCTCCGTCTCGATGGCAAAGCCTTCAGCGACACAAAAAGACAAAGTAGCTGCTTCCCCAAAACCCGCAGCAGTGGGACCTGTATCCACCATCAAGAAAGAAGCTGTGCCTTGTCCGTCTCTTTTTTATTTTCTATTTCACTCCACTCTGCTTATCTTCCTGGTCAGGGAACATATCTCCATACTCGTCCGGCGCCCCAGGAGCTTCACTAACATCCACGTCTGTTGACCCGCAAACAGTCACGTCCAGATTGGTATGGGATGAGGTCAGTACCACTTAACACGATCGTTTGTTGCTTTACTCATCATCGGGGTCTAGGAAGAAATGATGTTTGAAAGCATTCAGAACCCCGTGAAAGGGAAAGGCAAAGAAAAGGACGTCGGGAAGCGACGAGCATATGTTCGAGTTGTGACGAGTTTGGGTGGTGGCTTGAACTTGGAATTGTTCTGTGAAAAGGTGTGGAGTGTCGACATGTCTACGTGTTCGCTTCTGAAATACAGCTATTCATAGGCCCCGAAAACTTGTTATAACTTCTTGATGCTTGCCCGTCAGGGGAAGTATAACGATTGTTTATTCCATCGCCTAGTTCCAAACTTTATGGTACGCATCTCTCCCGTGCCCAGCTTCTCAACCAATAACGTTGGCTAGGTACAAACAGGTGACCCCACCGGCACAGGGACAGGTGGTCAATCATATTGGGATACCCCATTCCGTGACGAGTATGATTTGAAGGGAGCTGCACGACATGACAGTCGTGGTGTAGTCGCGATGGCTAATAAAGGTGCAAACACAAACGGGTTAGTCCTCCCTGCTTTTACCTTGCGCAAGATCTCGTTTGACGACTTTTCGCAGATCGCAGTTCTATATTACATTCAAACCCACCCCCAATCTTGATAAGAAGCACACGGTCTTTGGCAAACTTGTGGGCGGTGAGGACGTTCTGGATACGCTCGAAAAGTTGCCGCGCAAAGATGGAACAGAGCGGCCAGCGAAACCCGTCAAGATTACCGAGGTCGTAATGTATGGTGGCATTACCCCGGCGTTGTTCATTGCTGAGAAGAACGTTATATAGATATCAAGACCCCTTCGAGGAATACAAAGTTCGGCAGGCGAAAAAACTCGCGAAAAAAGCGGAGGCGCAGAGCTCAGCTGGTACCCAGCCAGCAGCTGCAGAAAAGAAGCCGGGCGATGGCATGAATTGGTTTGGGTACAAGCTCGGCGCGGAGGATGCTAGTAGCACAGCTCGAGGTTCTGGACTTGGTGGCGTTGGGAAATATCTCAACCTAAAGAGGCCACCACAAACTGCTGCTGCTGCCGTCGTAGCAGAGCACCCTAAGAAGAGGAAAATAGGGTTTGGTGAGTTCGAAAACTTCTAATATCTCGTCGTTCTCTGTAGCTCTATGATAAGAATAATATACATCCTCCTATGATACATGCATTAATGGCAAGATATGGATCTTGCCTGTACTGCGAACTCGGCTAAGCAGGTATTGCAACGCGCTCTGTTGCACTTTCCTCTTCGTGTCTTCTGCTTTCCTCTGATACAACAATCAGTAACATGGCTGATGAATGCAAAAAGGCTTACCTTGCTCCGATGATACAGGCTCCGTAATAGGTGCGTCTGGGAGGAAGAACGTCGTTTCCGCGTTTCCCTGGGCACGTAATTGTCGATGTGGGGGGTTAATGAGCGGTTGATGTCCCGGCTGTTTCAAAATCAAGCACCAAGAGCTCACCGTTTCTTGCTGTAGCGACCTCAACTCTCTTTGAACCGCCTCTTCCTCGTCCAAGGAAAGGCTGTTCGTAAGCATGTTATCGATTTCCTAGGATGAATGCAAAGATCTCTAAGAATAAAGGGCGATACGAGCGGGAACAAACACACCCTTTGATATTCCCTTGCTTCAGCGGTCTCCCCCAGCAACTTCTCCACGCTTTCCAGGTTCAACTCCTTGTGGATCTCTTTCAGGACCTCATTACCCTGTTTGAGACCACGTAGAACGTCCACTTCAACCTGAGAAAACTCAATTGTCGAGACCTGGGCAAACCGCGCGTCAGTAAAACAAGGGGAGCGGGAGAGGTGTTGGGAGGCAGATGACTAGAGCACGAACCAGTTGTTCCAAGGCCTCCAATTGGCCGTCCGTTTTCGCAAGTAATCCCTCCTGGTATTTGCGTCTCCGAAGCGCGACAAGTGCGCGGTCTTTATGACCCGCAGCCAGGTGCTGTTTGGCAATCTCATGTTCACGCTCCAAGATGACTTGGATCTAGAGAAACGGCGGAGGGAAGGCAAATAAGCTGCCGGGTGTTTCTCCCCTTCCCTGGGTCGGTAAAAGGAGAGTAGTGCCTACCTTCTTCTGATATTGCTTTAACTTGTCACGCTGGATTTTGAGACTTGAGAGGGCGAATCGATCATTTGAGAATGGCGTACAGTAGAATGGGGTGAGAAGCATACTCGAGAATAGCACGATCCTGGGCCGTAATCTTGGGAGTTGACTGGGATATACCCATATTGTTAACCAGGGCGAGAGAGCGAGAGTTGCTAGTATATTGGCCTCCAGGGCCTGAGTCACGGCGCAAGGGGCTGTCACTGGCAGGCTGGCGGTCCGGGGAAAGAGGGACCAGCAATATTTCCTGGCTTCGAGGTATAAGCAGATTGCATTACTACGATAAATAATGTACAGCCTGAGCAACGGCGAGCACAGACAAAAGTTTATTATATGTCGTCGTCATCTATGTTAGTGGCACCATCTCCTGCCGAAGCATCTCTCATATGTGTGTTGTCACGAACGGGGGACGTCGTCAATGGATAAACCCCGGAACTCCGATTCCGGTGGTATACAATTCCTGGAGCCTCGTATACTGGGTCAGCTGGCTTGAGTTCCATGACGGGGTTATTGCTGACGACACCAGAGCTGGAGAGGTGGGTTTGATCATTGGGTATTTCGGTGTCCAGCACGATTGACTGATTGTCAAAACTATCCACGCGGTGGGGTAGGAAATAAGG
>WNFS01007515.1_pt1 | contig 10179 bp, 10 predicted proteins | sample 5400141 | NCBI WGS metagenome assembly WNFS01 (sample SAMN13153358, study PRJNA577476) | soil metagenome | isolation source: 60 cm saprolite under Madrone tree | place: USA:California | collected 2016-06-14
TGAAACGCCCCGGCGGCCAAAGCCAGTTCTCGACCGTGCTCGCCGCGCAAGCCTCCGACGTTGAGGGGCGATTCAGCGCTTTGCACGCCTGGATCATCGAAAATATCGCAAGCGATCTCAGGGTTGAAACGCTGGCCGAGCGGGCCGGAATGACGCCACGGACATTTGCCCGCACCTATGTGAGCCGCACTGGCATGACGCCAGCGAACGGGGTGGAGGCGCTGCGCGTGGAGACGGCGCGGCTGTTGCTCGAGAGCAGGCAGGTCGGCGGCGTGGTCGAGGTGGCGAAGCGGGCGGGCTTCGGTGACGATGAGCGAATGCGGCGCGCCTTCCTCAGACACCTCGGCGTGACTCCTTCGGAGTACCGGAGGCGTTTTTCGGGATGAGAGGGATCGTCGTTGCTGCGGGAACGGACCCTAGGGAGTGTCGCGGGACCTCGATCTGTTGGCTCCGCGCGCTGCGCGATCATGAGAGCAGGTGCCTGCCCGATCTGCGCAACGTATCGGATGGCAATTCCCCGAATGCCAGGCGGAAATCGCGAGCGAAGTGACCGGGGTTCTGGAAGCCGCAATTCAGCGCGATCTGCGTCACCGACGTATGGCTCTCGGCCTGTTCCAGCATCTCCCGCGCCCGATCGAGCCTGATCCGCTTGGCGAAATCCGCCGGAGAATAACCGCGGTCCTTCTTGAATTGCCGGAACAGGCTTCTGGCACTGATCTTGGCGATCGCCGACATCGCCTCGATGTCGATCGGCTTGTCCCAGTTCGCCTCGATAAATTCCTCGACGATCTTGACCGCGGACGAGTTGGATGTCGGCGGGCTCCGAAACAGGAAGTGCGTATAATTGTGCCGGGTATACATCAGAAATTTCATGATCGCCATGCGCGCCATCTCGGCGGTGGCGAGGTCGGAAAAGAGCGCGTCGTGCATATCGAGGTCGGACGCAAACTGGAAAATCATGCGGCGCACGCGCCGCATTGCCGGATGCTGATCGCCAGCGTCGTCGAAGACGAGCTTCTCCTCAATTTTCTGCCCCAAAAGCGCGCCGAGATAGCGCTGCAACGCCTCTTGTTCGATACGAAGCACGAGGTGGCGGTAGCTCGATTTGAAATCGAACCTGAGAGGGACGCCGGCCGGCAGGATTCCGGAGCTCGATCCCGGTGCGACCTCGCCGCTTAAATTGCCGCCTGAATACCGAACCTTCCCGTCGATGTTGAAGATCTGCCTGACGAACGGCACTTCGCCGAATTCGACCGACACGTCACCAGCGAAGGCAAAATAATACACCCTCAGGTCGCCGACCTGCAGATGGTTGGCACGGGCCTCGAATCCGTTTTCACCTTTTGGGACTTCGAAACCTGTTGCGCCGAACAGAGACAGGATCTGGTCGCGCGCATAGTCGGGATTATTGGTGCGGAGCACCGGATGGTTGCTCAGGAGTGTGGTTCTGGACGGCATGGGGCAAAGACGCCTGCAACTGAATCGCAATATCAGGCGTCGATTCCTGCACATGACGGCGCAAAATCAAACCAATCCAAAATTGTGATGGAGCGCCTTTCGCAAAAACAGCCGAATAGCCGGACACCGGGCTTCCGGCGACCGCCGCAGCAGGGACGTCAGGATCGGCCCGCGGCATGGGCTTGAGCGGGGGCCCTATGGGCGATCGGTCCGTCCGCTCGAACAAGCCGGCGCTTGCAAAGACGCGGCCCCGCAAATGTGGTATTTGACCGGCATACCGGAGGTAGTCGTCATGATTGAGCCGAAATTGGAAGTCCCCGCGGAATTGCGTGACCTGGCCGAAAAGACCATTGAGCAGGCAGAAAGAGCATTCAGGATGTTCTTCGACGCCGCCAGTAAGTCCATGGCGTCGGTCCCCGGCGGGGGTACGGAAATCTCGAAACAGGCCCTGTCGTTCACCGAACAGAACATGAAGGCAGCCTTCGATCACGCGCGGCAGCTGGTCCATGCCACCGACCTTCAGGAGGCCATGCGCATTCAGTCGGAGTTCCTGCGAAGCCAGTTCACCAATGCCGGGGAGCACATGAAACACATCACCGGCGAAGTGATGTCCGCCGCCCAAGATGCGATGAAAGGCAAATCCTGAGCCGCGGCATCAGATGATCGGCGGCGTCGAAAGTGCGCTGCCCACAAAATAGTCTTGCATGGGACCGCGCCTGGGATTTCAATCAGGCCCGCAGGTCCATGATGGGCCACCGGGTCACGCGCTCGCCGTCCGTCATCCTTTCTGCTGATCCCTGTCGGCAAAAACCGGCAGGGATTTGCATTTTATGCTGCGGCTACCCCAGCGCGCTCGGCTATTGGGCTCAGCTATTTTCGCAGCGAACCGATATGGGCGGCGATGTCCGCGGTCTCGGCTCGGCTCAGCGGAAAATTCGGCATCCTCGGATGTGGGTCGAGCAGAAAGTAAGCTACCTTTTCCGGGGAGAAGTCCGACTTCGCGGCGATCGCAGCGAAGGAAGGAACGTCGGCGCTGGCCTGCTTCTGGCCGCGCTCGACGAGGTGACAAGAGTCGCACCAGCGTTTGGCAAGGTCGCTATGGGCGGCGTCGGCCGCCATGACCGGCGAAGCTTCAAGCTTGGCGGCAATCCGTTTCTCCCTCGGTGGGAGCTTCAGTAATCGCCGGGATTGGCGATCATCGGCTGTTCGGTGTTCGCCGGCGCAAGATCGCTGCTGGCGCTATCTTTGAGAAATTTGTCGAGGGTCGCCTGAATCTTCTCTTTCACGGATTGAGGACCACGATCACTCAGATCGGTATGCAACGCGCCGGTATCGACAATATCGATCCCGCCCGGCTTGGCTCGCTCGGGGGCAGGCAGGACGCCCGGATCGGTCTTGAAGTTTGGGTCCTTGGAGCGGAATGACAGGATTTTCATCCGGTCGCTCAGTACGAACGGCACCCGCAGATTATCAAGGGTGATGACCTTCGACACCAGTTCCGGATGTTGTTTGGCGACGTACATCGACACGTCGCCGCCGTTGGAATGTCCCACCAGCGTCAAGTGGTCGTAGTTGGCGTTGGGTTGCCGCTTTTGCATCTCGCCGAGCACAAAGAGGATATTGGCTTCGCAGCGCAGGTAGACCTCGCGCCGGCCGGCATAGGGCAGGCCGACGTGGGTCATCAGCGGCGGGTCGCTTGGCAGGTCCTGCTGGATGCTGGCCACCAGATAGCCCCGAGTTGCAAAGACATTCGCCAGGAACGAATACTCGGTGTTCCTGACCGTATTGCCGTTGCTGATGATGGCGATTGGAAGCTTCCACAGGCCGTTGTCCGCCTTCATCTCGTAGTCGCGGCGCACGGCAAGATCGACGGAAACGGCCCTTTGCCGCGTCGCATCAAACAGGTTCAGCGTCTCGTGTCGGATGGCCCATTTGCTGATGGCAACATATTCAGCGCCTGCCAGCACGCAGAGACAGGCCAATATCGCAATTGCCCTCTTCATCGCTCCCAACCCAATCAATCCTGATCAATATATGGTGTCGGAACGCGCAGTGGGCGATTCCAAGTCAGACGCCAGGAATTAAATTTAGGCAAGCTATCCGGGCAAAAGGGAGGCGCGGATCGAGACCGCGCCGCAGCATGGCTGGCTAATTCGCCGGGCCGTCAGGCGCCGATTTGGCTGCACGGAGGGCGGCATCGATTTTCGACTGAACACGCCGAGCCGCAAGCGCCGCCAGCCGCGTCTGCGTTCTGCCGGTCCTGACCTTATCGCCAATCTGGAACCGCCATTCCCAGACGTCCGGTTCCGCCGTCGGCATCACAGTGTATTCCACGTTTTTGTAGATCACCGAATTTCCCTGTTCCCATGGCAGGGGAGGACAACTTTTCAGAAGTTCAATCAATCCGGGCGAGTACGGGAGCTCGGCGGTTCCCGCAGAGATAGAACAAATAAATACGTCATCGGCGTGGGCTGGTTGCGGACGGACAAAGAAAATCGCAAGGCCGAGACGACCCAAGGACAGCCGCGGCCAACGGATAAGTACCCCTGCCGCCGGTGTTTATTCTGCCGGCCTTAGCCGAACGATTCGGCAACGACGCGGATGCGAAACAATGGCTTCTTGGATACGTCCAGGAGTTCAAGCTGCCACTGGTCGTTTGGCGTCAGGCTTCTGGTCACGTCGCCGACCAGATCGCCGCAGACATTGGCCATCTCGGTCCACGCAGCATCGCGGTTCGCGAGGTCAGCGCTCAGATCGGCCACCGCGCCGTCGGAGCCATTCTGGCGATGATTGAGCGGGGCCTTCCAGCGATTTAACGTCGGCGCGCCACCGCGATACCGAACATGAATGCGATGCAAAGGCTCGTCAATGGGGCCTCGCGGGTGATGGCGGCAATGGTGGAGAGCGGCTGGCCGGGGCGGCGCGCATGCTCGATGGCTTTGCTCAACCGGTCCACCGCGGCGCGCAACGCGCCCGTCACTTCGCCGACCGTGCGGGACACATCTGCTGCCGTATCCATCGCGCGCGCGGCCACACCGGGCTGGGGGATCGGTTCGAGCGTCTCATCAATACTCACTTGGCGTGTCCTTTGCTCTAGTCCGTACCCAGAGTCCGTCTCTGGCGACCCCGCCGAGCTGAATGGCGAGGGAATGGTATGAGGCCGTCGCCTTTGGCTATCCGCGCGTGCGCATGTTTTGAACAGCGGGTCCGAAAACCTTTGGCTATCCGCGACGGGCGCCGTGGTAAACGGCGGGCGACGGCCTCCAACCATGAATGCGGGTGGGCGGACTTTGTTCCGCGCGCGGTAAAAGGTTTGGGGCAAACGGCTTGGGGTAAAAGGCTTGGGAACGGACAAACGCGGTGCGAGAATCTCTGGTACCTTGAACGATGGGGCCGTCCGCAGATGGGTACGTCATGACCGACGCGTCAAGCAAGGATTCGACGAGGCGAATAGCGGTGCTGGGCGCTCCGATCGATATGGGCGCGTCGCAGCGCGGGACGCTTATGGGGCCGGCGGCCCTTCGCACGGCGGGCCTTTTGACCCTATTGGAAACTTTGGGTCTCGATGTGACGGATTACGGCGATCTCTCGGTCAGCGACATGGCCGATCTGGCTGACCGGCCGCCCACAAAGGCCAATCACTACCGGGAGATCCAGCGCTGGACCCGGGCGCTCTCGCGGCGCGGCTACGAGATCGCGCGAACGGCAGCGATCCCGATCTTTCTCGGCGGCGATCATTCGCTGTCGATGGGATCGGTGAACGCGATGGCGCGCCATTGGCGTGACGTCGGCCGAGAGCTTTTCGTGCTGTGGCTGGACGCGCACGCGGACTACAACACGCCGGCGACGACGCTGTCGGCCAACATGCACGGAATGGCGGCGGCGTTTTTATGCGGGGAGGACGGCCTTGACGGCCTTTTGGGTGAAGAGCCGCGCGCGCCGATTGCCCCCGACCGGCTGGAACTGTTCGGGACGCGCTCGATCGACAGGCTCGAAAAGGACCTGTTGCGCGACCGCAGCGTCAGCGTGGCGGACATGCGTGAGATCGATGAGTTCGGCGTCGGCGTTCCGATCGGCCGCATCATCGACAAGGTGCGAGCCCGCAATGGCGTGTTACACGTCAGCTTCGACGTCGATTTTCTCGATCCCGAACTTGCGCCCGGCGTCGGCACCACGGTGCCGGGCGGGGCGACCTATCGCGAGGCGCATCTGGTGATGGAGATGCTGCATGATTGCGGCCTTGTCCGGTCGGTCGATATCGTAGAACTGAATCCGTTTCTCGACGAGCGCGGCCGGACCGCGCGCACGGCCGTCGAACTGGTCGGTAGCCTGTTCGGTCAGAACATCATCGACCGCCGGACGCCGAGCAACGCGATTGCGCCGGGCGACTGATGCGGTCACGCCGGCTGGTTCGCCGCGATCTTCAGGTGGTGATCGGCAAAATAGCGCTCCAGTGCGCTCGGCCTGCCGCCGGAGTCCGCCAGCGCCACATAGGTATCGGGCCGGAGCAGATAGAGCGCGTCGCGGGCGAGGCCCGCTGCCTGATATTCGTTTCGCCAGCCGAAGACGTGTAGCGGCAGGTCGTGCTCGGCGCACCAGGCGGAGAGCTCCGGGCTGGCCGCGCCGTAGACGTGAACCTGCCAATCCATCGCCGAGAGCGAGGTGAAATTATCCACGCCGTCGACAGCGACCCATGGCAGTCGATCGCCGCCATGCACATGCCCCGCCAATCCGCTGGAGAGCGGGCCCTTGCGGTAGTTCAACATGGTCTGCGAGACGGTCCGGAACATGAATTCACGCACGCGTTCGAAGCTGACGGCAAACGGAAATAGCACCGGAGCGACGCGCGTGCGCATGAGATCTGCGAGCCGCCCGCCGGCAGTCGCAAAACTGAACACGCGATCAGTCGTCGCCACCAGCCGCCGCGCGAAACCGATACGTTCGGATTCATAGCTGTCGAGCAGCGTGTCGTCGGCGCGGCCATTGATGACGGCTGCAAGTTTCCAGGCGAGATTGATGGCATCGCCGATGCCTGTGTTCATCCCCTGGCCGCCGGCAGGGCTGTGGATATGTGCGGCATCGCCGACGAGGAACGCACGCCTTTTGCGGAAATGCTGCGTGACACGGTGATGCACGTGATAGGTCGAAAACCAGTTGATCTTGGTGACCTTGAGCTTGAGGTGATTGATCGCGCGGTCGCTGATATCCTCGAATGTCAGCGTGTCGGCGCGGTCGGCCCGCGCGTCGCGCACCGTCCCGATCAGGCGGGCGTGTCCCGCCCCGGCCAGCGGGAAGACACCTAGAAAATCGGCCTCATCCAGATCGATGTGCAGTTCGCCGTTTATGGCCGGGCCGGCGGCTTCGACGTCTGCGACGTAGAAAATCTGCCGGTAGGTTCCTCCGGGAAATCCGGTGCCGCTGACCTCGCGCACGGTCGAGCGCGCGCCGTCACAGCCGGCAATGTAGTTCGCCACGCACTCCCGCTCTTCGCCGTCGGCGCCGCGGAGGCGGGCGCTGACACCCTGGTCCCGCTCGGTGAACCCGATCAGTTCGGTGCGCCGCTCGACGTGAACGCCGAACGTCTCCAGCCGCGCGATCAGCAACCGCTCGTGCCGGTCTTGGGGGAAGATGTGCAGGAAAGGGTAGGGCGTCAGACCCGCGCCGACATTTTCGAACGCGAGGCGCGCCTCCCGTTCTCCCTGGACCCAAAGATTGACGGCAGGAACCCGGTGGCCTTCGGCGATCACGGCATCGGTAAGGTCCAACTGCCGATAGAGCTCCAGCGTGCGGGCCTGGACGGCAAGGGCGCGCGAGGTCGTCCCGGACTCGGCGGTCTTGTCGATGATGCGGACCTTGACGCCGAGCCTGGTCAGCCAAAGCGCGAGCACCAGGCCGGTCGGGCCGGCGCCGATGATGAGAACTTCAGTTGACATCGTCTTCTCCATCGGAAGGCTCTGCGGAGAAACGCCGAGTTGCTGATTTTGATCCTGATTTGCGGCGGATGCCAGTCCGGCATCGGCCTTCGATACAATCGCCAGCCCAAACAAGGAGGCCGCCCGATGAGGCGGCCTCGCGATTTTTGCCGTTATCTTTCCCACCACCACCAGTCGGCGTGCGCTCTGCGCCAGTCCGCATGGCGCTGCTCGTTTCTGCCGATCAGGATGCCAAAGCGGATACAGGCCTTGCGGTCGCCTTTCTGGCAAAGCTGATGATAACCGATCATTTCGGCTTCCGCAGCGTCCTGGGCGTGAGCTGGCGTTGCGACCGTCGCTGCCGTTCCGGACATTCCAGCCGCGATCACCGCAGCCGCCATCAATGGCCTTCTGATCATTTCGTCTCCTGTTCGATTGCAGCCCCGCAGCGAGGCTAGGGGCCGGAATCTGAATGCAATCTGAACCCGGCACGGCGCGCGAGCGGGGTGATCGATCCGTCAGACCTTGCCTCCGCCACCGGTGGGATGTGATATCCTTCTCTACGTCTTTCATAACGCCGCCGCGAAAAAGGCGGTGCAACACACGGGAAACGCCATGCGAAATCGTCAATGGTCGAGGCGCGACGTGCTGAAAACGTCGACCGCGCTCGCGGCCGGAGCATTGTTCGCCGAGCCGGTGAGAGCGGCTGCGCCGCCGCCAACAACCGTGACACCGGAGTTGATCGAAGCCGCCCGCAAGGAGGGCAAGATCTCCTACTATTCCGCGCTGGAACTGAATGTCGCGGAGCGGCTTGGCAAGGCCTTCGAGGCCAAATATCCGGGCATTGCGGTCCGCGTCGAGCGCTCCGGCGCGGAGCGGATCTATCAGCGCATCGCGCAGGAGCAGGGTAGCGGCATCAACGCCGTCGACGTCGCCAATTCCACCGACCCCGCGCATTACCTCGACTGGAAGTCGAAGGACTGGCTGGCGCCTTATCTGCCCGATGACGTCGCCAAACATTTTCCGCCCGATCAGGTCGATGAGACCATCGGCTACAACACAAATCTGGTGAAACCGGACGACGCGCCGAAGGGATACGCGGACCTGCTCGATCCGAAGTGGCAGGGCAAGATCGTCAAGGCGCATCCCGGCTATAGCGGCGCGATCATGACCGCGACCTTCGTGCTCTCGCGCGAACTCGGCTGGAGCTTTTTCGAGAAGCTGGCGCAGCAGAAAGTGCTGCAGGTGCAGTCGGCGGCCGATCCGCCGAAAAAACTCCTGCTCGGCGAGCGCGCCGTGATGGCGGACGGCAACGACTACAATCTGCTGCTGTCGAAGGAACAGGGCCAGCCGGTCGAGGTCGTCTATGCCAGCGAAGGCTCGCCGCTGATCATTGTTCCCTCCGGCGTGTTCAAGAACGCCCCCAATCCAAACGCCGCGCGGCTGTTCCAGAGCTTCTTCTTCAGCGTGGAGGGACAACAAATGCTGGTCGACAATTTCGCCCATCGCTCCTTTCACGCAGAGATCAAGGAGAAGCCGGGCCGTCAGCCATTGTCGGCGTTGAAACTGCTAAAGTCCGATCCGGCCGCCGTGCTGGCGCAGAGCGAGGAGATCAAGGCGCGTTACGCCAAGCTTTTCAAGGTGTGATCTTTGTTCGCGGCGCAATAGCAGAAGCGGAGAAGGAACTATTGCCGGTCAAGCGTTATTTAGAATGAGGCCGGTTGAAAGTCCCGCTGACTTGGAAACTTCTTGGAAAATTTCTTGAAAATTCTGACATCATTTGCCGGCTCGTCTGATTGATATATTGAGGTGCCCGCTGCTTCGAACGGAGATTGCAGATGACCCGACCAACCGACGTCGATCGTGATCTTGCGGTGACATCGCGCCGCCGTTTCCTGCGCGACGGCGCCGTGATCGGTGGGGCCGTGGTCGCCGGGGGTCTTGGCACTGGTAGTCTTGGCACTGCTGGTCTTGGCGCCGGCGAAGCACGCGCCGCCGATGCCGATAATCTGCCGCCCAATGTTCCCGAATGGACGAAGACGCCCGGCGATGCCATGGGCAGTCAGCTTTATGGGACGCCGTCGCCGTTCGAGAAGAATATCGTCAAGAACATTCCGAAAAATCTGAAGCAGTACCTTTCCGCTTCCGGGCGCACGCCGCTGCAGGACCTCGATGGGATCATCACGCCGAACGGCCTGTTCTACGAGCGCCATCACGGCGGCGTTCCGACCATCGATCCGGCGCAGCACCGGCTGATGCTGCATGGCCTGGTCGACCGGCCGATGATTTTCACGATGGAGGATTTACGGCGCTTTCCGTCGCAATCGCGCATCCATTTCTTGGAATGCTCCGGCAATCCGGCTTACACCAAACCCTTCGGCAAGACGGCCTCCGATCTCGTCGGTCTCCTAAGCTGCGCGGAATGGACCGGGGTGAGTTTGAAACTCGTGTTGCAGGAAGCGGGATTGCGGCCGGATGCGAAATGGGTGGTCGCCGAGGGCGCGGATGCGGCGGCGCTGACGCGCAGCATCCCGATCGAGAAGTGCTTGGACGACGCCATGCTGGTCTATAGCCAGAACGGCGAGCGGCTGCGGCCGCAACAAGGCTATCCGCTGCGGCTGTTGCTGCCAGGTTTTGAAGGCAATATGAACGTGAAATGGCTGCGCCGGCTGCATGTCACGGCGGAGCCGGCCTACTCGCGCGAGGAAACCTCGAAATATACCGACCTGATGCCGGACGGCACCGCGCGCGAATTTACTTTCTATATGGAGGCCAAATCCATCATCACCCGCCCGTCCGGGGGCCAGCG
>WNFS01010405.1_pt1 | contig 10179 bp, 5 predicted proteins | sample 5400141 | NCBI WGS metagenome assembly WNFS01 (sample SAMN13153358, study PRJNA577476) | soil metagenome | isolation source: 60 cm saprolite under Madrone tree | place: USA:California | collected 2016-06-14
ATAAATGGTACGGAACCCTCACGGACATTGAAGATCGCAAATGTGCAGAACAAGAGCGCGAGAGATTGCGTCAGCTCGAGGACGATCTGGCACACATCAATCGAGTAACCATGTTGGGGGAAATGGCCGCGTCGCTGGCACACGAAATCAAACAGCCCATTGCCGCCGCCATCACCAGCGCCAACAGCTGTATCGAATGGCTGGCGCACGAACCGCCCAATCTGGATCGGGCCCGTGCGGCAGCAACCAAAATCGATAAATATGGGAATCGCGCGGCTGAAATCATCGATCGTATCCGTTCCTTCTACAAGAAGTCTTCTCCACAACGTGAGTTGGTCGACGTGAACAAAATTATCCAGGAAATGCTCACGCTGCTGAACGGTGAGGCTACTCGACACTCGGTTGCCATGGGCACGGAACTTGCCGCTGCACTGCCCAAAATCACCGCGGACCGTGTGCAACTGCAGCAGGTGTTTATGAACCTCATGCTCAACGCCATCGAAGCCATGAAGGAGTCAGGCGGAGAGCTTACGGTGAAGTCGCAACTGCAGGACGGTCACCTCCAGTTCTCGGTCAGCGACACGGGCGTGGGGTTGCCAATGGAGAAGATGGATGAGATCTTTTCTGCGTTCTTTACCACCAAGCCGCAGGGCAGCGGCATGGGGTTGGCCATCAGCCGTTCCATTGTGGAGTCGCATGGCGGCCGGTTGTGGGCGGCTGCTAATGGCCGACAGGGCGCAACCTTTCATTTCACCCTACCGATCCAGGTCACGGAGTCATCGCCCTTGGTTGCCTAACAGGACGCGGAAAAACTCGGCAGAGAGAGACGAGCCCAGTTTAACAGGCTGCGGAGAATGGGTTCTACAGAGGGTGTAGCTTGCTTTCCGGTGGTTTTTGAGCGCCATCCTTATTGAGTCGGCCCTGTTGAAGGTTTGGTAAGCGGGGCCTCAGGCAGTTATGCAACCTGTGGCTGTGGGTCACTGCGGATCATGTTGCGGATGCGCACCAAGTTGTAAGCCGCCGCCGCGAATGTGAACATCCAGCCGACGCGCTCCAGCCCCCGATGCCGAAACTTGCGCAACCACCCGATGCTCTCATCCAGCCGAATACTTCTTCGATTCGGTTGTGTTTCTTCTGACTGACTTCGTACCCTGCATGGCGTGTTGTGCGATCAACCACGGCGCTGCGGCGACTCCATCAACACCACAAGCGGAAACGGCAAGGTGAACTGAAGTGGTTACAACTTCTATGAGTTAAATGGTGCCCGGGGACGGAATCGAACCGTCACGCCCCTTTCGGGGCCCGGGATTTTAAGTCCCGTGCGTCTGCCAGTTTCGCCACCCGGGCGGGCAGGGAAGTCGTGGGAAATTAATATATCAGTTCATTTGGGAGTGTTTCGAAGCGCCGTGCGCCCTCGGCGATTGGCCTCTAATGTGACGACGCATCCCGAAAGGGATCATCCAGGTGGGAGCGCGGCCCGCAAAACAAAACGTCCCAGACTCGTTTGAGTCATGGGACGCTCGTCGAACAACCCCTCCCCCGAAAGTTTGTTCATAAGCATCCTATCGAGAGGGGGGAAAGTGGGGAATGGCCCGAATGGGCTACTCGGGATTACCAATGTTTATGCGGTTCTCCCTTGTTTTCAATGCCGTTCGGGAAGGCCTGCGGTACCACGTAAAATTACTTCTGTGGAAAAACCTTCCTGGCGACGTTATAGCCTTCAACTCGCAATGCCGGAGCACGGCCGGCTGGAACGGACGCGCCAAAGGTCGCGGTGATGGTTCGGGTCTCGTGGGGAAATACGGTTATGTAGTTGTCGTTGTACGTGATGGGCAGAATTTCCTCGCCGTCAGGCCCAACCGTGACCTCGGCGCGGACGAAGAAGGCCAGGTGCCCGGTAGGATTGGCCAGCGTGATAACAAGCTTCTTTTCGCCTGTCGATTCCGTAACCTGTGTGGACACATCGAGCTCAGCCCGCGGCATGCTATTGAGCGCCGACATGTCCGCCCACTTCATCAGGCTGGTCTTGAACTGCAAATCGTTCTTAGCCTCGCCCAGATCGTCGTCCGTGGTGGATTGCCGATACACGTTCTCGGCCAGGACCTTGTCAGCCGCGTCCATCAGGAGGGCGCGCACCAGGTAGGTCGGATCGAGATTTGGAATTCTGGGAACCGTCATAGCTTCCCGTGAAGTATTCGGTCCGATGGCGAAGCTGCTGATTTCGGTGAAATACTTTCGGACCCCATCCAGGTTGAAGAACTCCACCGCCACTTTTAGGCTATTCCGCGCCTCAGCCGTCTGGTTGACGACATACAATTTCGCTTTCGCGCGGTCTCCCCCCGCGTAGTAGTCCCACACTACGTTGATCGGGCGTAGTCCCTTTTTTGCGCCGAAGTATCCGCCGCCCTGCTTGAAGTAGTCGTCGAACAGGTGCCCGAACAACGATGGCCACGGATTATTCATCATCCAGTGGATCATCATTTTGCGATTGGCCCAGTGGGTGGCGTAGGTTTCATATTGCGCGCGCACGTCTTCGTACTGAGCCAGCTGGGCTTTTCTGGAAAACTCCTCCACGCTCGTGGATGGCCCGTAGCGTTGGTCGATCACCCGCTGAATATTTTCCAGAGTATTGTTGCCCTCGTTGGCCCCGGAGTGGAAGTACCAGTTCTCGTTGATCGGCCACAATTTGTCTGCCGGAATAAATTTCTTCAGACTCTCCAGTGGCGGAATAGTCTCGTTGTCTCCCTCTTCCGCCGACGAACCCCGGGCGGGGCCGTACTTGTCGCTGAACCAGTAGTAAGGTGGCCGCCAAACGTAGGGCCCTGCCATGTGAATCCCGCTCCAGGAACGGTTCACGTGCGAGACGGTATCGACGACCGCGTTTTGCCAGTGCTCCTCTTTGAGAATCTGGTGATAGTCGTTCAATACCGGATCCGGCGGAAGACCGTCGCTGCCGTTGGCCCATATCACGGCTGACGGATGAGAACGAAGCTCGCGAATGCGCGCGCGCAGGCTGGCCCGAGCCACCCATTGATCCTCGGCATTCCACAGGCCCCAGTGTTCCCATTGCGCGCAACACATAAACCCCAGCATCACCGGCATGCCTTCACGATCGGCCCGGTCGATCATGGTGTCATCGGCGATCTTCAACTCCCAGCGAAGCAGGTTGAGACCGAGATCCTTGGCGTAATGCATGATGGTCGCATCGCGTTCTGGATCACTTCTGAACAGCAGGTCAGGCGAATAGACGCCGCCGCGAATCAGGTAGTCCCGGCCATTGACTTGCAGATAGAAGTTTCCGCCGCTGCCGATTTCCGGAAAGCTAGTGTCTGAGTCACGCCCCTGTGTGATTTTGCGAATGCCGAAATCAATGGTTTGCGAGTCGGATGTTTCAACTTTGTCGCTGACTTTGAATTCCAGTTTCAGGTGATACAGTTTCGCCTCTCCCCACTGGTAGGGCCACCACAGGTCGGGATCGGCCACCACAAGCTGAGCGTAATCAGAAGGCGTGAACGCGAACTCTTTTGTCTGGTTGCGGAACAGTTGGACATTCTGCTGGAACTTGATCGCCGGCTTGCCCGGACGCGAAATGTCTCCGGACAATATTCCCACAACCGGCTGAGAAGTGTTATTGCTCAGGTCGCAATAGACAGTCAGCGAAGCTGGATTCGTGGCCGGAAGTGGCAAGTCGGTGGCAACGTAGGGATTCCGGATGGTCACGGCGCCGCTGCTGCTGAGAAAGACCCGCTTCCAGACTCCGGCATTCCGGTCCGGCACGAAGGAAATGTCCAGATGCTTCTTCGGATCCTGGTAGCCAAGATATTTCCAGTTAATCCAATCCAGCCAGCTATCGCCCAGTTCGATACCGTTCTCGCCTTCCAGGCTCTGTTCGGGAGTGATCTTCACCGCCAGGACATTGGCTCCGCCAGGCACAATAAATTCGGTAACGTTGAACTCAAACTCATCGTACATACCGACTACGGTCGCGCGATTCGCCACCTTGTGCCCATTTAACCAGATATCGGCGCGGTAATTGATTCCCTTAAAGATGAGAGAGTAAACATCTCTGCCGGATAGCGCCGCAAACGTGGTTCGATACCACCAGTCCTGCCTCCAGAGATCTCCGGGTGTGGCAAGATTCATGCCGTAGTACAGGTTCTTGTAAACTCCATTTTCCTGCAAGATCTGCAGCACCGTGGCGGGCATGTGTGCTGCTGCGTACCAGTGAGAAGCGTCGAAACTCGATTGCGAGACCAGCGCATCGTCAGCGGTGACATTTTTCGCCGATGTCATCCGCCATCCACTTTGCAGTTCGGTGAGGTTGGGAGACTCCGTCGCGGCGAAGGCCGCGACCGCAAGCCAGCTGAAAAAAAGGCAGGCCGCCAGCAGTGCATACCGCGGATGGCATCTCATATGAGGCTTAACATTTTATAGAACGCCGGTTCACACCTGAGCAAAAACGGACCGCGGTGCAACGGCACGCACTTTTGCCCGTGTCCGGATGACTCTGACCCCACTGCCTAGAACGACAATTTCAGCGCCAACTGAATCTGGCGCGGATCGCGAGCCGCCGTCAGGAATCCGAACTCCGGCGTGCCAAAGGTCGTGGTGTTGATCGAATTTTGCGGTCCGGACTTGACGAATTGCAGATTGGGATGGTTGAACACGTTAAAGAATTCGGCGCGAAATTCCAGTTTGGTGCGTTCGGTGATCGCGAAGTTTTTGAAAACCGAGAAGTCCCATATCTGATAACCCGGCCCTTGCACGCTGTTGCGCCTGACGTCGCCAAAGGATCCTGCCGCGGGATCCGCGAACGCGCAAGTGTTGAAGAAAGTATTGGGCACGCAGGGCGTTGCGCGCGGATCACCGATCAGGTCGGGGCGTTGCTGCCCATCCGAATTTGCCACCCCGTTTGTATCTAGGATCGTGAACCAGTTGCCCTTGGAGACTGACGTAATCCCGCCCACCTGCCAGCCGCCGGCGATCTGGTTCAGAACCCCGCTGGCATCGCCCAGCAACCGCTTTCCGTGTCCAATGGGAAGTTCGTAAAGGTAGCTGAAGACAAACCGATGGCGGATGTCGAAGTCCGAATTGCCGTATTCTGCCTGGGGATCTTTGAAATAGCGGAAGTCGCCACCATTCTGCGCCCCCAGGTCGGCGTTGGAAGCGATGTCTAGCGCGTGGGCCCAGGTGTAGGAGGCGAGGAACGTCAGTCCGTGGGAGAAGCGTTTCTCCGCGCGCAGCTGCAGCGAATTGTAGTTCGATCGTCCCGCGGAACGGAACCATCCGACGAAGCCATCCAGTTGTGGAAGAGGACGGCGATCGGCAAAGGGTAGATTGGGGTCGGGATTGGGCGCGGCCTGATTGCCGTTGAGATAGATGTACTGCTTCAAGCCCCTGGAGCCCGCATAAGTGACTTCAAACACCGTGTTCGACGGCAATTCGTACTGCGTAGATAGATGCCATTGCTGCATGTAGGGCGTGACCAGCTTGGGGTCGAGCGAGAAAAAAAGCGGAGGCGGCTCAGGATCAGTCAGAGAATTCGCCGGGAATCCGCTGGACAGAGTTGGGATGCCGGGCAAAGAGCAGTCGACGGTCGCCGGGTTGGCGGAAGGCGTTCCGCAAGGCGGATTGAAATTCTTGCTGATAAAGAACGGCGGATTGAACCCCATGCTGGGATTGGAATACGGACCGGCCTCATCGCCACCATAGAAAATGCCATACCCGGCGCGCAGGACCAGCTTGTCACGGACCTGGTAGGCCAGGCCAATTCGCGGAGCGAAGTTGTTCGTGTCCGGAGAAATCAGTCCTGGACTGGCAGTCGCCTGCACCGGAACGATCGCAGCCAGCATGGGAGTGAGTTGCGCGGTCACGCCCTTGGGCACGATCAGGCTGCCGGTGGAAAGGTCGAAAGTGCCGAGCTCGTTGTTGCGCTCTTTGATAGTGGTAAACAGTTCGTAACGCAGACCCAGATTCAGCGTCAGTTTTGGCGTAACCCTCCAGTCATCCTGCCCGTAGAAGGCGTACACCTGGTGGTGATAATCGATGTTGTGCAGGTTATTGATGCTGCCGCCGTCGCTCAAGCCCACCAGAAAGGCCGCAAATCCCGAGCCACCAGTAAATTGCGAGGCTGGGTCCGGGTTATCCGTCAGGCTGGGTCCAAAGTCGAGTGTGCCGCGGGGCGCCGCAGGCTGAAAGATGGTGAACTCTTCGGAACGAATGTCGGTCCCGAATTTAAAAGAGTGATTGCCATGCACCCAGCTCAAATTTTCCGACAGGCCGTAGGTGTTCTGAACTTCGTGCGAAGGCAGGAAGGTTGGGCTGCCGATCTGGGCGATATCGTTGAAGGTCAACTGGGGCAGGCCGCCGTTCCCTGGCACATTTGGAATTCCGGGGAAGCCGCCGGAAAAATTCAGCAATTCTTCACTGGTCTTGTCCGCGTTGATCTGCTGGCGCTGTGAATTGACCCGGTTGTAGCCCAGGCGAAATTCGTTGGTCAGATTGTTTCGGAACAGGTGAGACCAGCTGGTGGCGAAACTGCGATAGGCATTGTCTTCCACGCCGCTGAAGAAACCGCCGCCATCTCCTCCCGTACTATCGAAGGGCCCGTGAATCAGGCTGGGCTGGTCTTCGTAGCTGAAGCGGAAGAAGCCGTAATCGTGCTCCGTATATTTCTGATCGATGCGAACATCGAAATTGTTCCGAGTTTCGCTGCGCACCGGATTCGACAGAAAGTTGAATCCGTTGCCATCGACGTTCGGCTCAGGGTAGAGCTTGGTAATTGCTGCAGCCAGCGGATCAATTTTATTCTGTGGGATGATGTTGAGCGGCATTCCGCCAGCGTCGTACTGAAAGGCGACGCCGCATCCATTCTCGGCATTCCGGGCGTCAAAAATTTCTCCCACGAACGTGGGATGGCCGCTGCAATCCGTCCCGGTCTGTTGGGTCAGGTCGAGTTGGTCGGAGAAGTCTCCGGCTCGCTGCGCATCGGTGGGAACAAAGGAAGTCAGAGTTTGCGCCTGGCGTATCCGCAGTCCTTCGTAATCGACAAAAAAGAAAGTGCGGTTGCGGACGATCGGACCGCCGAGAGTGAAGCCGAACTGGTTTTGCTTGTAGGGAGCGATCGGACTGTTGGGATCGTCGAAGAAATTCTTGGCATCGAGTTTCTCGTTACGCAAGAATTCGTAAGCGCTGCCGTGGAAGGCATTGGTGCCGGACTTGATGGTGGCGTTGATGATGGCGCCATTGCCGCGGCCAAATTCTCGTTCAGCAGATCGGGAAGATTGGAATTGTTGTCTACGCCATCGAGCAGGAAGTTGTTTTGCAGGGACCGGGCGCCGTTGGCGGAAAAGCCAAAGCCGCCCTCGTCGCGAGCCCCAGGCTCGCTGGGCGCCGTGCCCGCCGTCAGTAGCGCAAGTTGGGCAAAGTTGCGGCCATTGAGGGGCAGGTTGGCCATCCGCTTGTTGTCTACCACCTGGCCCAGTTCGGAGGTTTCGGTTTCGAGCAGGGGAGCGGCGCCGCTAACCTCGACCGACTCCGAAATTTGTCCAACCTGAAGGGAAATGTCCACCGCGATCCGCTGCTGCACATCCAGATCCACGGGTACGGAAACCGCTTTCTTGAATCCCGGATGTTCCACCGTCACCGTGTAGCGGCCTACCCGAAGCGGACTGGCCACGTACTGGCCCGAATCGTTCGTGGTCGTTGTCAAGTGAATGCCACGCTCCACGTCCGATACCGTGACTTTGGCATTGGCCACTATGGCGCCAGTCTGATCCTTGACCGTGCCAACGATGCTGCCGGCGTCCTTTTGAGCAAATGCCGGCACCGAAAAGACCGTGCAGAGCACAGCAAGAAAAAAAGCGGGGACGCGGAAACTGGCGATGATCGACATGGCAATCCTCCTTGATCTGGCTCGCCTGCAGTCACCTCACGCCGCTGGCAGGTGAAGAAGCAACTTGGCTCTGATCCCCAAGAAATGTTGGTGAATAGTTACGAACGCTTACTTTTACTTTCGTTCTGTGCTGCTTGTCAAGGCAAAAGTCGGACCCCGGCCCATCAAAAGGTGAATATGGATGATTCAAAGCTTCGCTTCAAGGTGCAAAACCGAAGTTGCGAAATGGAAAGCATTCGAAAGCAAGAGCGGGCGTCTTGCGGCCACGCCCTTGTGGGAACCTGCCGTCAGCTCAAGCTGGGGCGGTCTCCGACGGTTCGGAAGATTCCTCGGGGTCGAGAAGCACGACGCGGCTCAAGTTGCGCGGATTGTCGGGATCGAGGCCCTTCTTCAATCCCGTGTAGAGGCCCGCGAACTGGCCGGCGAAGACGTGAGGCGCCAGGCGCGCCAACTCCGGCAACTCAAAGTCGAACTCGAACAGAAGGTCTGACGCCGCCCGGGCGCGCTCGTCTGCCCGATTTGTGATCGTCAGCGTGGTTCCTCCGAGACGCTTGATTTCCTGCAGCACGTCGCACTCGGCATCGTACCCGCGTTCGGACAGCAGGAAGACTACAAGAGTCTCAGGCCCCACAATTGATTTTGGTCCATGACGGAATTCCAAGGTGTGAAAACTCTGCGCGTACGACACCGACATCTCAGTAACCTTGAGAGCTGTCTCGCACGCCAAGCCGTAGTAAGGACCCTGCCCCAGGCAAACGTAATCGGCAAACTGCCGCGAGGCAACGAAGTCGCGGATTTGCCGAGGCAAGCCGTCCATGGCTTTGGCCGCGAGTACAGGCAACTTGCCCAGCGAGTTCGCGAGTGCAGCATCCTCAGCGTGGCACGCGGCCAAATACTGCAGGCCGATGAGCATGGACGTGAACGACCGCGTCATGACCGTGCTCTGTTCATCGCAGGCCAGAAACGGAAGCGTGGCGGTCGCGATCCGCTCGAGAGGCTGATCCATCGTACTGGTCACGGCCAGAGTGCGAACGTTCTTCTCCTGCTCCAATAGCTGCGCCGCGCGCAACGCTTCGGAGGTGCGGCCGGAACGGGAAATCACCACTGCCGCGACCTCGACCGAGCCCGGCAACACAAGATCGGGAAACAGTAGCAACTCAGAAGCCGGAATGGCGCGCGCCCGCATTCCCGTAATCATGGTCCACGAAGCCGCCGCGGCCAGTGCAACGTAGTAACTCGACCCGCAACCAACGAACAGCCATTCGGTGGCAAAGCGAAATGGATGCCGGATGTCTACCAGCGATTCCTCGCGCCGCAGCACTTCCAGGGAACCACTCCAGAATTGCGGCTGGGACAGGATTTCAGCCAGGGAATGGGCGCCGGAAGCCTGCGACGGAGAGGACAAATCGATGGCCTTCCTATCAGACAAGCGTCACCTCAATCCCGAGTTTCTTGAGCGCGCGTAAATCTGATTTGGGGATGCCGTGATCCGTAATCACCTCCTGCAAAGCCGTAGGCGGGACGATCAGAGACAAGCTGCGACGGCCAAACTTGCTCGAGTCGCAGACTGCGACCGTTCGCTTGGCAATGCCCACCATCACCCGGTTGACCTTCGCCTCCAGAAGGTTGGGTGTGCTCAGGCCGTAGTGCACGTCAAACCCATCCACGCCGAGGAAAAGAATATCGGCGTTCAAACCGCGCAGGGTTTCTTCTGCGATGGGACCCACCAGCGAAAACGAGTTCTTACGAAGCGTGCCCCCGGTCAGCAGAACCTCCACCGGGGCGCCGGTAAGTTCCGCCGCGATATTCAACGCGTTGGTGATAATCGTAATGTTATGAAAGTTGCGCAAGGCGCGCCCAATTGCGGTCGTGGTGGTGCCGGAATCGAGGATCACTACCTGGCCTTCCTTTACCAGTTCCGCCGCCGCGGACGCAATATGCAGCTTTTCCTTGCGGTGAAGCTTCTCTTTTTCGCGCAGGGTGGGGTCTTCCAGCGCGCCTTCGCGGGCAGGCAACGCCCCACCGTGAGTGCGATGCACCAGACCGTGGCGTGCAGAACTTCCAGATCTTTGCGGATCGTCACCTGGGAGGTGTCGAATTTGCGGGCCATGTCCGTAACCAGCACGCGGCCCTCGCGGTCGAGGACTTCAATGATCGCGCGCCGACGTTCTTCGTTCAGCACATTCTCCTCAGAATACGAACTGGATTACGGTGCAGGCAGCTTATGATTGCGCTTTCTTTTTATATCGTTTGCTTTCGGTTGTCCAGCGCAAAAGCAAGGATTT
>WNFS01016471.1_pt1 | contig 10179 bp, 12 predicted proteins | sample 5400141 | NCBI WGS metagenome assembly WNFS01 (sample SAMN13153358, study PRJNA577476) | soil metagenome | isolation source: 60 cm saprolite under Madrone tree | place: USA:California | collected 2016-06-14
CCTTTCATGGCACTCTTCGGGAGATCCGACCTCCCTCATCGTTCGACGCTCAGCCGGTTTCTGGCTGCCCTTGATCAGCCCACCGTAGAAGCCCTGCGCGCGCTCTTTCAAGAGGATCTGCTGGCCCGAAACTCGTTTGCCTCCCCCGGCGGCCTGTTCGACCGAACGGGAGAGCAATGGATGGTGGTGGATGTGGATGGCACCAGACAAACTGCCCGCCAACGTGTGCTGCCGCAGACGGAGTCGCTGCCCGCCCCCCATCGTCGTTTCGAGGCTGTCTGTGCCCCCGGGTATCAGGGGCGTAAACGGGGAGAAGTCCTGCGCACCCGCACGGTTATTCTCCAGGCACATACGCATCAGTTTTAGATGATAAGTGGAGTAGAAAGATGATGCTTTGTCCCTTCGCAACGGTAGGCAGATCGTAATAGTTTCGAGATTGTATACGGTCTGCACCGTCAACACACAGAGAGGAGTGAGCATGCAGATCGTACAATGGGAACACTACCCACAGGTAGCGCACAATCCAGCTACCCGTGCCTTTATCGAGGAATTGGCTCAGGTGCGAAAGAGTCCAAGTACCATCGACAACTACAGCCGCGACCTGGAAGATTTTCTCCAGGCCGTTTCCGAGATCCCTTTTTCTGACGTTCTTGAGGCTGATGAAACACTTATTGCGCGGTATGTTGATGGGTTATGGAGCCGGCCAGCGCGCCGGGGATCAGGACACAATGCGTCCAGAGACAAGATTACCTACGTCACCGGCTCCAAGCTTTCCCTCAACACCATCCGCCGTCGCGTCAGTACGATCCGGGTCTTCTTCGATTGGTGCATCCGTGTCCATCAGCGGCGCAACTTGCTCAACCCTGTTCCCAAAGGTGTGCGTGGCAAAGAGCGAGGACTCATCGGGTATGTCCCTTCGGCCCCCTGGATTCCCAGTGAGAGCCAATTTGCTGATCTGCTGTTGTACGTCTTTGCTCGCATGTCCCTGCGCAACCAGGCGCTGATCCTGGTATTGTACGACGGGGCCTTGCGGCGAGAGGAGGCAACCTTTCTCAGGAAAGATCATATCGATGAGCGGACCCATACCATCAAGATCCCTCATGAACTGACCAAGAACCACATGCAGGGACGAATCGTGCTCTCAAATACCACCTGGAAGATTTTGCAAGATTACCTCCAGCAAGACCGCGCTCGCCTGGTCAAAGCCTATGAAGCCGAGGATGCTGGCCCACTGTTTCTTTCTGAGTCGAATCAAAATGCTGGGCAGCCCATTAGTAAATGGTCCATTACCAAAATCTTTGAGGAGATCAGACAGGCATTGGGCTTACCTCAGTTGACCCCACACAAGCTGCGACATCTCATGCTGACTCATCTCATGGACAATGGCTTAGATCTCTATGAAGTCAGTCGCTACGCTCGTCATCGATCCACCGCCAGTACAGAAATTTACTTACACATTGCGGATGCAAAGCTTGCACGTCAGGTCAACAAAGCCCACGAACAGCAATGGAAACGCCTGGAGTCTCTTTTCAAAGAGCCAGAGATGCAGGTGGAGGCAGCCCATGCCAACAGCTAACCGTCTTGCTCAAACCTTCCAGGAAGAGCCATTACCGTTTCGCATGCCCATTCACCCTTCTGACTATCCTGACCGCACTCCTACCCTCACAGAGGAGGAACGCAAGGGCATTGCATATTTGCTCTCCCTGCCTTCTGCGCGCTATCTTGAGTTTGAGCGTCAAGCCAGAGTGCTCAGCCGAGTCACTCAACCACTCATGGATGTGCTGGCCCTTTTTCAGCAACGACGTCCAGAGAGCCGAGTGTTCCGGCACCAGTTCCTGAACTATCTACTGGATCAGGTGCTCCAGACGAACATCCTGTATTGGGGATGGTCAAGCACCAGCTGGGCGTCTGTCATTGATGCCCTTCCCAAGCGCTCAAGGGTGGCACGCGGCAAAGAGCCCACTGACACATCACGCTCTAGCCCTCATTACGTGCTTCTTCATGTGGCTGCCTATCTCTTCTCAGGTCGGCTTCAATCGCCTGGGAAGAGAGGGTTTCCAGCTCATATGATGGGAGAGATCCTCTTCGGCCCCGAGGTGTTACAAACGGCCATTGACAGAGTTCTGGGAGCGAGGGCAGCGAGAGGATACACAGAGATCCACAAAGGGAAGACAGCCTTTGTCTTTGTGCTCATCCTCGCCTTGTTGGTAAATCGTCATCCGTCTCTGGAAGCGCTGACGCCAGCCTCACTCTCTGAAGTGTGCCAGACGGAGATGGGGGGAAAGGAGCGGGGTCGGATTGAGCAATTGCGCAGTGTGCTGATGTCTTTAGGGATCATTCCCGAAGAGCGTTACCTGGCAGAAGAGAAGCCACCACCACAACTCTTTCAGGATGAGTCTGTCATTGATGTTCATCCGCGTTGGGTGGCCTGGCTTCGTGCCTTTTGGCGGCAAACGCCGATCTCTCGGAACAATCGGAAGGACATTGTCGGTCCGATGTTGATGGCCTGCCGTTGGCTCGCTCATCGGCATCCACATATCACGGAACCAAGCCAATGGACCAGAGAATTGGCAGTGCAGTACGTTGCCTACGTCTGCAATGAGGCGACCGTCTTTGATTATGCTTCTCCAGAAAGGCGACAGCTCTTCGCGAACCATCTCCAGCAGAGGCAAGGAGAGCCACTGAAAGCAACCGGGATACGGAAACGCATTGACAGTGTGAGGAGCTTCTTTCGTTGCCTCCAAAAGTACTCCTATGAGGTGAACGGACGCCTGGAACCACGCCTGGAAATCAATTGGAATCCTGCTGATGCTTTAGCCCTCCCAACGTATGTGAGAGCTCAACTTCAGCCCAATCCGCGCAATATTGAGGAGGAGGCTTGGCTCAAGCTCGTCTGGACCGCTTGCACCCTCAATGCAGAGATGGTCCAGGACGCCGCTCCAGGCGCGAAAATGTACCCTTTGCCGATGGTCCGTGCTCTCGCGCTCGTTTGGGTCACCGGTTGCCGCCGAAGCGATGAGATTCGCCGCCTGCCGCTTGAATGCCTACGGAGTGAATGGGCACCAGAAATGGTTGACGAACAGGGTGTTCAGCTAGAACCGGCTGCACATCTCTGGTACATACGGGTGCCAACCAACAAATACCGTGGAGATTTTTGGTCCCCGATCCCTCAGTACACGGCAGAGGCTATTTTGGCATGGAAGGCCATCCGACCAAAGAATCAACCGCTTGTTCAGGATCGGAAAACCAGGAAACCAACCGAATATCTGTTTCAGTATCGAGAAAAAATGATCGGCAAAGGCTTTCTCAACGATTACCTCATCCCTCTGCTGTGCAAAGCGGCTGGTCTTACCGATGAGCAAGGGAAACCATACAGAGATGCTGTTGGGCCGATTACTTCCCACCGAGCACGCTCCTCCACCGCCTATTATCTCAAAGCCATGGGCATGACCCCCTATGATATTGGCAAACTTCTCGGGCATACCAATCCGAACAGAACATTGCCCTGGTATCTGAAGGAAAATCTCCACCAATTGGGGCGCATGTACCGCAAAGCCAACCCGCTCGACAGAACGGTTCATGCCCTTTTGGATACGGATGCAGCAGGCCGTGGGGAGCCGTGTGTCTTCTATTACTTGGCAGAGAATGCTGAGGGACGACCACGTATGTGCGGTAATCCCAACTTCCGCGTCTGCTATCACCAACTCAAATGTGCCGAGTGTGCAGCGTACATCGAGACAGAAATGGCCGAAGTCATTGAAAAACGACCCGGGGTCTTACACATCTCTGTCCCTCTTCCATTGCCGGAGCAATTGGTCGAAGATCTTACCAAACAGGAGGAAGGCTCCCCGGTTGGAGAGCCGCCTTCACCACCCTCCATTCCTAGCGCTGCTTTTCACTTCAACAAAAAGATGGCTGCTCACATTGAAGGAGCCAGTGGCCAGAACACAAGCGAGTTAGATCGGTTGCGCGCACGGCTGGTGGACCTGGAGACACAACTGGCAGCAAAAGGGAAGCAAGATGCGCGCAATGTTTCTATCCGCTTGCTGAAACAAGAGATCGGTGAGATCAAAAAGCGTCTTGCTGGACTGGAGAGACAGCAGGAGGTGGGAGGCCAGGGGAAAATGGATGATCCAGTCCAATGACCCTTGACAAATCTGTTTCTATTCCACATAAATGGGGACTTTTGGGGGGGCAGGCAATGGCAATTATCGAGGCGACCTCAAACGCGCACTTCAGGTCATCATCGGCTATGCGACCAAACTTTCCCTTCCCCATTCCCACATCCTGGTCCGCCTTGATGGGTGGTATGGGAATGCAGCACCTTTGGTGGATGTTGTGACCTCTGGCCTAGGTCTGATCGGGCGCAGGAAAGACTCTAGCTTGTTGGACCTAGAGGTAGTCCAGCAGGCTCTGGCTCCCCCCGTCCATCGGCGTACAACGCGAAGATCAGGTCTACGAATTGTTTGTCGCCACCATCCCATCCAACGCTTTCACGCCGTCGGATGTGCTCGACCTCTATTTGCATCGGGGGTCCTTCGAAACAGTTCTGGCCGATGAAGATGCCGAGCAAGATCCCGACCGCTGGTGTTCGCATATGCCTTCTGGTCAGGAATTCTGGCAGATCCTCAGTCAATGGTAATCTAGACCACAAAAACGGACCACTCACAACGTACATCACGTACTGTTAAGAATCCCTCTGGTTCTTCGTTGTAGAAGATATCTGTACCCAATTGGAGATGAAGAAAAGGTGGTAGATGATGAAGGTACAACGTGTCCGTCTCTCTGATGATTCTGTAGCCTGGATGGTCCTTGATGACAACCATACCCCGGTGCAACCAATCCTTGCTTACCTCAAATACCTCCACGACCTGGATCGTAGCCCCAATACGATTCGGGCGACAGCTCATCGGTTAAAGTTGTTCTGGGAATACCTCCGCGATGAGCATCTCTGCTGGAAAGAGATGGATGTTGCTCAGCTTGCGGCGTTCATTCCCTGGCTGCGAAGGCAGAACCCAACAGTGGTCTCAATTGCCCCCCAAAAAGCGAAGCGAACCAACGCAACCATCGATTTGACCCTGGGAGCAGTGTACGGATTTTACTCTTACCATATGCGGCTCTCGACCATCCCTGAACTCCCGTTGTACAAGCTCGCTGTTCCCCATCGTGGGAGGTACAAGCCATTCCTGCATGGGATTGCCAAATCCAAACCTGAAGCGACTCGTGTCGTGTCGGTTAAGCCGGAGCAACGGCAACCGAAAACGCTGACCCGCGAGCAAGTTCAGCGGTTGTTAGACGCGTGTACACACACAAGAGATCGCTTTCTCCTGGCGCTCATGTACGAAACAGGAATGAGGGTGGGCCAATGTCTGGGTTTAACCCACGCCGATCTGTCGGTTGAAGATGGAACGCTCCAAATTGTCCCTCGCACTGACAACCCAAATGGCGCACGCGCCAAAACGCGGTCACCGCATACCATTCCGCTTCCAGAGCAGCTTCTGCATCTGTACACGGATTACCTGGTGGATGAGTTGTGTGCCTTGGAGGTTGAGTCCCTTCCAGATTTTGTCTTTGTCAATTTGTGGGAAGGGGAAATCGGGCGCCCCATGACCTATGCGGCAGTGATGTCGTTGGTCAGAAGGCTTGCCAAAAAAACAACGATTCCCTTTACGCCCCATATGTTGCGGCATACACGGGCCACTTCCTGGATCAAAGACGACAAACTGGCCTTACCAGTCGTCTCTCGGTTACTCACGCATGCGAGTATTCAGACCACCAGCGATATCTATCTGCACCTCACCGCCGACGATCTCAGAGAAGCCCTGGCCCGCAGAAAAAGAGAAGATGCATGAACCAGGAACCTGCTCCTACTCTTCTGTGGTCAGAAGAAAAACGGCTTCGTCTCCACGCCTGTCTCACCGGGATGTGGGCCGAAGATAGCTGGCAGTTACCCAGCATCAATGAGAAAGGGGATCACGTGCAACGCACCCTTTGCTTCGCATTCGCTCATTCCTTCCTCAAAAAAGAGTTCCAGTACGCGGTATGGTATCAGTGGAATCAGGGCACATGGCAGAGATATCATCTCAGAGGTCAGCGAGAGGTGTTGTACAGCTTACGATACCTGATGATCTGGCTCCAAGAAATGGAGGTCTCTCTGCACTCGTTCCTGGAACGCTCCCTGGATTTCTGGGAATGGTCTTTACGCACCTGGCTCGTTCAAACAGAACAATACGCCCCACGCTCTTCAAAGCGCCTGATGGCAACCACTCACACCTACAAAAAGTATGTCACGGAAGACCGGCGTATCTACTTGTTCCGCACGATCTATCATACACTGCTGGAAGCTTATGATGATCGAGAGAAAATGGAAAAAGATGTCTGGGATCTCCAGACCTTTGGGGTTCCGCTCAATCTTTCGCAAGCCGGTCACAAACTCAATTTTACTAGCCTGGTTCAACCCTGGCTTCGCGCCCTCGTCAAACGCTACCTGGCATACAATTTGTCTCTTCACAGTGCCAGCGATACGCAGAGAAAACTGACCGCCCTCCACTACTTCTCATCCTTTTTAGCCCAGGAAGCACCTCAAGCTCAGGTCGTCGATCTGGATCGACCAGTGATTCTGCGCTAGTCTCCACTGCTTGCATGAACACCGCCTGGCCATCAGTACCCGCAGACACTATCTGGGATGCCTGCGAGCGTTTTTGGAGACGTGTGCGCATCGGTTCCAGATCCCAGGACTCTCGCGGGAACCGCTCATTTTCGATGAGGATTTCCCTCACCAACCCGATGGTGGCACACGTGAAATTCCCGCAGAGGTGCTTGTTCAACTCAGCTCCCACCTCAAAGTGTTGCCCACAACGTTGTTACGAATGGTGGCCATTCTGCGGTGCCGGTCGGCTTGCGCATCAGCGAACTGTGCCAACTGCCCCTGAATTGTTTGATTACGGATGACAAACACGAGTGGTACTTGCGCTTCTATCAAAGCAAAACCCATCGAGAGCAGGTCATTCCCCTGGTCGAGGAAGAGGTGATTGGAGCGATCCAGGTCCAGCAGCAAGAGATCCGAGCACAATGGGGAGCAGAGTGTGCTTATCTTTTTCCGTCCATAGCCTCACCGACCAAACCCTACCTCCAAGCCACTTTTCGCAGGCAACTCAACGAATGGGCACTGCAGTGCCAGATCACTGATCGCCATCAGCACCTCTACCACTTCACGGCGCATCAATTCCGGCACACCGTTGGAATGCGCCTCATCAATGAAGATGTGCCCGCTTCCGGTCATCAGCCGCTTGCTCGGCCATCGATCGCTCAGCATGACACAGGTGTATGCGCGAGTGCGTGACCAGAAACTACGCGCTGATCTCCAACGGGTCGCCCGCAAGCGCAAGACGGTCGATTACCAGGGCCATGCCGTCAAGGGTGATCCGCGCGCCAATGATCCAGAGGTCCAGCTGACGCGCCAGGGAGTGCGTGGGCAAACGCTGGGCGTGGGTGGCTGTGGGCGGCTCGTGGTGCTGGGAGACTGCACCCATGCCAACAAATGCCTGACCTGTCCGATGTGGCTGACCTCAACCGATGATCTGCCCGCCCTCAAGTCGTTCTACGATCGGGCCATCCGCTTGAAACAACGTGCCATCGAAAAGGGGAACCAGATCGTGGTTTCGCAACAAGATCGGATCATTCCAACACTCGCACTCCGCATCAAGAGCCTGGAGACGACCGAGATGGACGGTTCGCTATGTGTCGAGGATGTCCTCGCACAGCTTCGTACCGACCTTACCGAAGCTGAATGCGGCCTGGAAGAAGCGCAGGTCGCCGGACTGGTGTTGGCCGCACGACACTTGGAACGGGCGATGACGGAAATGAAGATGCGCATTGCCGCTCTGGAGGTAGCCGATGATCGAACGCATGAGTAATCACGCTGTCAATACCGACGACCAGCTCGTCGAACAGTATTTGGGCCTGGAGTCCATGGAAGTAACGGAAACATTGCTGGACGTGTGTGGGGCCACCGTTGACGCGCGTGTGCTGCCCCTGCTTACACAGCGGTTGCAGGAGGAAGAAGCGCAGGTCCCAAGGCTTCATGCGCGTGGGTATGTCCGGTTGCGAGAGAAAAGCGAACAGATGGTGGCCGCTCTCACCACGCTCATTGCCGCTCTTGAGGCTGATGGACACGAGGAGGAAAGGTGATGACGCGATCGTGGGAACGCAATATGCATGGTCTGCGAGCACACGCACAACAAAAAGCTGTCGATACCGCTCGTCGGGCCGAAGCAGCCATTGCTTATCTCTTGAAAGAGCAGCGCCCCGTTAATTTCAAGACGGTCGCCGAGACGGCAGGTATCTCCACCGCCTGGTTGTATGGCAACGAGACGCTCAAGCAGCGCATCATGCATTTACGCCTGCAACAGACGCCCGCCGTGCAAGTCAAAATTCCGCCGAGAGAGCAGGCGTCCTCAGCCTCAAAGGAGGCTATGATCGCTGCCTTACGCCAGCGTATTCAAAAGCTCGAAAAAGAGAATCGTGACCTCAAGCAGCAGGTGGAGACCGCAAACGGGTTACTCTATCAGCGAGAATGAATCGCAAATACGTTGTGAGTATATATATTCACGTAGGCAGCCAGGTGCGAAGCGACACGAACAGGACGGCGGTCTAGATTACAATGGATGTGGAATCTGCGTCTGGAACTGGGGCAGCACCTGTTTTCCACGAAGATGCGAACAACCGAATTCGCCCCGGTTCTCGAAGCCGAGCTTGTCTCTGAAACTGAGCCTGTGTCTGATGCCGAGCCTGCTCCCGTGGAGTATGGTCCCCCTCAATGGGCACGCACCTCGTTTACTGGTGGCTTTCCGGGATCGGCTTTTACCCTTCAACCCGATGGGACCCTGCTCTGTCCCGCCAATCATCCTCTCTACCCACAAGAACGAAGGCCGGAGCGCGATGGCTCATACCGTCTGTTGTATGCTGCTCGCATCGGAGATTGTCGTGCCTGTCATCTGCGTTCCCACTCTCAAGAGAGCCTTTTCACTACCAAACCCCGACGGGTCAGTGCGGTTTTCTGGCCTGTCCCTGCCTCTCCAGCGATGGCCTCTCCACCGGTTCAGGCAACGCCCCATCTTCCCCCAAAGATGCCAGAACCGGCCCCACGTTCCCCGGTCCTTTGGGGGGATTGGCCACGGAGTCAACTCCGACGCAGATGGATGAAGGTGATGCGGACCGAAATGGTTTCCCTGACGATGGGAGCACCACCAATCGAAGAGCACACTGGGGCGACCGACGAGCAAGTCATCACCCGAGCACAACGTGCACATTGGCGTCTCTCATGGAATAAGCGCTTTGCTCGCAATGCTCGCCCCTCGACTGCCCCGCTCCTTGAAGTGACAATTCATGGTCTCCCTGCCACCTTTGCCAACGTCTTCGGCTTTGGCCTCGTCAATGTGGCCTAAACGCAAAACACCACCCTTTGTTTTTTCTTCTCCCCGAAGCTTAGGCAAGGTTCAAACGAATGTGACAGTTTACTTCGCTTGCATAGGCGCAATCACGCTCTGCAAGCCACAGCACATATAAGTAGAACTGTTCAAACTGTCACATTCGTTTGAACCTTGTCTTACCTGGGCAATCCTTTCGCATTGATATGCATCGATCTTCACTCTCTTCTCCACTTCGCTTTCCTGATCTTTCAACGAGTCGTTGCTGTTTTCGTTGGCTGCTTGTTGTCACCTCGTTGCGCATCTCGTGGGGCATGGCAACTCAAAGAGGAGTTACGTACCTGGTATGCCACGGCTACCCTTGCGACTGCGGCGCAGGAACTGGATGGCTGGATTGAGAAAGTTCAAACGCTTGGGTGTGAGCCTTTGCGCAAAACCCTCTCTGCCTTCAAAAACTGGAGGCACGAAATTCTCGCGTTTTTCCAGTTTCTGCCAACACGCCTTTCCAATGGCTTTGTGGAAGGGAAGAATAACCGCACCAAAGCTTTGATGCGTCAAGGATATGGCTACCGCAATCGGCACCATCTGCGTTTGCGCATTTTACTGGGAGAGGTCGCTTGAACTTTTCGCCTCTTTCCCCCGCAAGGATGGAGACCCGACAGAAGTCGCGTCTTGCATGTTACCTACCCAATCGAATGTCTTACTGCTCGCGTGGGGGCCGGTTTAGCTGTTAACATGGCTGTAAAATATT
>WNFS01005880.1_pt1 | contig 10178 bp, 9 predicted proteins | sample 5400141 | NCBI WGS metagenome assembly WNFS01 (sample SAMN13153358, study PRJNA577476) | soil metagenome | isolation source: 60 cm saprolite under Madrone tree | place: USA:California | collected 2016-06-14
ATTTCGCAAGCGCTTGTTCGCGCCAGAAATCGCAAACCGCGGTGATCTCGTCTTCGGTGACTAGCGGCCCGTGAATGCGATGCAGGCGCGCGGAGCCGGCCGGCAGATAGAGCATGTCCCCCTTGCCGAGCAGCGACTCGGAACCGTTGGAGTCGAGAATGGTGCGCGAGTCGACTTTGCTGGCCACTCGGAAAGAGATGCGCGCCGGGAAATTGGCTTTGATCAAACCAGTGATGACGTCGACCGAAGGACGCTGCGTAGCCAAAATCAAGTGGATACCCACCGCGCGCGCCATCTGCGCCAGCCGCGTGATGGATTCTTCCACGTTGTTGGTGTCGACCATCATCAGGTCGGCCAATTCGTCGATCACGATCACCAGGTAGGGAAGCGGCTTGTGCTCGCTTTCTTCAACGTTCTCGAAAAGGGAGAGCGACTGCGTCTTCTGGAACGTGCGATTGTACTGATCGATGTTGCGCACACCGCGCTGCGCCAGCAACTTCAAGCGATTTTCCATTTCCTTGGTGGCGTTGCGGAGCACGTTGGACGCGATCTTCGGGTCGGTGACCACCGGGGCAAGAAGATGCGGAATATTCTCGTAGAGGCTCAGCTCCAGCCGCTTGGGATCGACGAGCACCAGCTTCACGTCGTCCGGGCTCGCCTTGTACAGAATGGACATCATCAACGAGTTGATGAACACGCTCTTGCCGGTGCCGGTTGAGCCCGCGATCAGCAAGTGCGGCATGGCCGCCAGATCGGTGACGCGCATGCGCCCGTGCAAATCACGTCCCATCGCCAGCGTGAGCTTGCTCGGGGAGTTGACGAATTCCGGCGCTTCGATGATTTCGCGTAGCGCGATGGTCTGCCGATTGATGTTGGGCACTTCGATGCCGATGGTGGATTTGCCCGGAATGCGCTCGATCAGTATCGATTCCGCTTGTAGCGCGAGGCACAGATCTTCCGTCAAGCTGATGATGCGGCTGTACTTGATGCCCGCATCGGGCTTGAACTCGAACGTGGTCACCACTGGGCCGGGGTTGATCTGCGTGACCCGTCCTTGAATATCGAATTCCAAACACTTGTCTTCGATGGCGCGCGCGCGAATCTTCAGCTCATTTTCATCGAGCTTGTGGCTCCGCTCGCCTTCGCGCAACAGGGAAACGGAGGGCAGCTTGTAAGTGGTCCCGCCTTTGGCGATCTTCGGCTCGCTAGATTTCTTGGCCGCAATTTTATCTTTCTTGTCTGAATGCAAGAAAAGAATGGGAACCTTGCGCGAGTCGCGCGACTTTTCTTTCTCCGTTTCAAAAGTATCGTTTTCAGCGGCAAGCTCAATCGAGCCTTGCGATTCCCCAGGTGCCGCGGCAGCTCCAAACTGGTTCACCGGTTTGCGGCCGGAGATGCGCATCTCTTCCACGCGCCTTCGCATGCGTTCTTGTTGGCGCTGATCGCGCCAGCCCTGCCAGCGCGCTTGCGCCTTTTGCAGCAGGCCCAGTTTTTCCACCGCGCCGAGCAGACCTTTCGGACTCTTCGCCCACGCGTGTGTTCCCGCAAAAGAAAAACGCGTGGTCATGAAAAGCGCGCTCAGAAAAATCGCGAATGCGATCAGGTTCGCGCCCCAGAAATTGAATCCCGCTTGCAAGCTGCCAGAAAGAAGTGAGCCGAGCATTCCGCCGGCAGGCAGCCCGCGAACTTCGGGAAAATGCCAAAGCGAAAGCAGGGAAGGGAGAGAGAGCAGAAGCAGCATGTAGCCGAAGATCGTCGCTAGTTGCGAACTGATCGCGCGGCTGCGAAACCACTTCCACCCCAAAATCAGGATAGCCGCCGGAAGCAAAAACGCCGCGAAGCCAAACACCTGGAAGAGAAGATCGGCTCCATACGCCCCGACCGGCCCGATCCAATTGTGCGCCAGCGGTCCGTCCGCTGGCGGCGCGGAGACGTTAAAGGCCACGTCGTGTGGGGAATAGGAAATCAGCGACAGCGCCACCAGCACTGCCAAAATCATGAATAGGAAACCGATCAGCTCGTTGAGCCGCCTGTTTTGGGTCGGAGTCAGAAAGCGCACGAATTTCTCCTCAGCTTTTGGGGAAGGCTGAGTGTCGCGGGGCGGGTGCGTTGGCGCTATCGCGCACCTACCTTTAGGAATGCCAAAACCAATACGATGATACCAAACACGATTCGGTAAACAACAAATACTTTGAGCGTGCGTGTCTGCAAATACCTCAGGAAAAACGCGATAACCACGTAGCCGGCCACTCCCGAGACCAGGATGCTGACCGCCAGCGTCGAAAGCGGCAAATCCAGGCCGCCTGCTTTGTGCAGCTTGATTAAGCCCGGCAGTTTGGCCGCGACAGCTCCGGCAATCAACGGCGCCGAGAGCAAGAATGAAAATCGCGTCGCCGCTTCGCGGGTGAAATTCCGAAACAATCCCGTCGTGATGGTGATGCCCGAACGCGAAACGCCCGGCCACAGCGCAAGGGCTTGCGCCACGCCAATTCCAATCGCGTCGCCCCAGTTTGACTGCTCCAGTTTGCGCGCCAGCGTCGCCCTGGAATCAGCCCACCACATCAGCAAAGCTACCAGGACCATCGACACGCCGATGATCGCGGGCGTGCGCAGGTGTTCTTCGATCTGCTTGTCGAATAGTTTGCCGAGGATGCCCCCTGGGATAGTGCCGACCACCATGTACCAAAACATCCGCCGGTGCTGCGCGACTTCTTGAGCCGGAGCGTTCGTGGGATAGTTCCCTCCAAGCCCGCAGACCAGCAGCGTCAGCCAATCCTGGAAAAAATAAAGAATCACCGCCAGCAAAGTCCCCGCGTGCAACGCCACATCAAAGGCTTCGCCGGGATCTGGCCAATGCAAGAGCCACGGAAACAGAACAAGGTGCGCGGTGCTGCTGACCGGCAGAAACTCCGTGAAGGCTTGCACCAGCGCAAGAATAACGGCCTGAAAGAGCGGCATGTGGGCTAAGGTTCCTTTTTCGCCGCCCCGTGCGTCGCGGGGGCCGGCATAATTTTGCGCATTTCGTAGGCGTTCAGCCGGCCCAGGTAATAGCGCTTCAGCGTTGCTTCGATACGATAGCCGTGCCGTTGCCAGAAGGCAACGCCCGCGTCGTTGTCCGTTGCGGTTTCCAGCAGGATGGTGCGGACCCCGCGCAGCGCCAGATTCCTTTCGCTTTCCGCCAGCAGCGCCGAGCCGATCCCCCGTCGGCGAAAGTTTTCCGCAACGTCAAGAGTGATGACATGTGCCAGCGGTGGATTTTCCTCAGTCAGGATGAACCCAGCGAGCTGCGTATCTTCCATCGCCACCAGGCAATCAGCGGAGCGCAGCGAAAGAAAGTAACGCAGCGTGGTCTTCGAGTAGGAGATCCCGGCAGGGAAGCACGACTGGTCCAGCCGGTACAGCCCAGAAAAATCCCGCGGATCGTAAGCGCGAAGCGCCAGCGGCATAGCCAGATTCTACCGTAGGGGCGCAGCACCGCTGCGCCCCATCTCGGCCATCGCGTACAAAATGCGCCGCCCTTCCTCACGTCACTGTAGAGGCCAGGCTTTAGCCTGGCTAGCGAGCGAAAGCAAGCGCTCTTGCCGTCTCTCATTCGGGAGCGCCGCCGTTCAAACGAATCACCGTTTCCTCCGTCTAAGCGGGGGCAGGATACGCTCAATCTGTAGCCGGGCGTCCTTCGCGCGGGTGTGTGGTTCCGTTGCTTATCGCCAATCCAAAGGAGAAACTTCCCATGAAGCGGTTTTCGCTTGCGCTGCTTGCGCTCATTCTGCTCTCCGTCGCCGGAACGAATCTTTACGGTCAAGGCCAATCGCAAAATCAAGCGCCGCGCCCCGCGCGCTCTCGATCCGATGAGATGTTGGACAGGTGGAACGACATCGGGAACAAGCTCGTTGCCATGGCCCAGGATTTTCCAGAAGACAAGTACGATTTCAAGCTGCAGAAAGACCAGCGCACCTTTGCACAAAATCTTCTGCACGCCGCCGCGCTGGATTTCGTACTGATACGCAGGATTTCCGGATCAAACCTCGGCCCCGACTTCGGCGAGGGCGACAATCCTACGCGTGACGTTTTCAAGACCAAGGCCGACGTGGTGAAGTTCGTGCAGGAGGCCGTCGCGGACGGAGCGCGAGTGATTCAACAGCAGGGCGACCCGGGCCTGGACAATACCTCGAAATTTTTTGGGAACCGGCTGGCCCACAACTCCTCCATCTGGACGTTCGCCATCGAGCACAGCGGCGAGCACTACGGCCAGCTCGTAGTCTACTATCGCGCGAACAACCTGGTGCCGCCGGACTCGCGGCGGTGATAGCGCTGCAGACCTGATGCCGTCTGGCTCAAAGCGAAATACAGAGGAGAATCATGCGAATGAAACAAAGGAGGCGGGGGCTTCAGTTTATCCTGAGCCTCGAAGGGCCCCCGCTTTGAGCATCGATAACGTCGGGCTTCAGCCCCTGAAGAAAGCTCTCGCCTCCAGTGGCACAGCCATTCCTGGCTGTGCTCTTACGACCACGATCGCTGTTCCCGACAAATCGCTGACGGACCAACCGCGCGAACACACGCCCTGAGGCCTTTCGCGCGTCACACCGGATTCGGCGCGATGTGCCCCGAGTGGCACAGCCATTCTTGGCTGTGCTCTTACGACCACTATCGCTGTTCCCGGCAAATCGATGACGGACCAACCGCGCAGACAAACGTCCCTAGTTCAGGCTTGCCCTGACGTAGGAAGGGTCCGCCTTTTGGACCTGCGGCCTTTCGTGGCCGCGGACCGTCGCGGGCAGCCTTTGTTTTTGAAATTGCGGTCGTCGGGTATCCTTGGCGAAAATTTGTAGAGGCCAGGCTTCAGCCTGGCTAGCGAGCGAAAACGAGCGCTCTTCTTCAGCCCTCTGAAGAAAGCTTCTACGAATTGTCATCCTGAGGGCACCCACGAGATGCCCGAAAGACCTCAACCACAGCCCCACCTCCGACGTGAACCGCCCTATACCCCGCGCCTAACCAAAAAATTGTCATCCCGAGCGAAGCCGAGGGATCTGCTTTTCGCCTTTTTCTGTCATCCCGACCGAAGTGGGCCGGCATTTTCTGGCACTCGATTCGTGAGAGCCGGCCCGTGTAGTGGAAGGATCGTGGCAACATGGCAGCCTAACCGAAATCGATGGGACTGAGCTGATCAACCATGAGTGCGTCGTCTTTTATGCCTAGCGCTTTCCGTCCCAAAACTTCCGCAACCCCCACTTCGCAAACCAAGCAAAGCCGTTTGCATCTGCGACGGATTTGCGGGACCGCGCCCACGTCGGACACATTCAATATCGGCGTAACGCGTTTTGCGTTCATAGCGCAAAAGCATAACATCGGTTTTGGTTGGCTCAACCTGTGGCATAGATTGGCAACGTTCTTGCATCAAACGAGGTTTCACTCTCGCTTATCCAGACAATGCTACGCCACAGCGCTGATGCGATGAAGACGATACTGACGATGTTTCAGATCCAGGGGTTGGAAATCTCAGGTTTGATGCCGACCACGTTAGCAGGGCGCTGCATTATCGTTTTCATGGCTTCGTAATTCAGCTTGTAGACCTTCCAAACGCGTTCCTTGAGTCGTTGCATCGCAATTCGTTCTGGACGGACTTCGTTGAAAGCGTCTTTGATTACCAGTTTTCGCATCTCGTAAACCAAGTTGTCTGCTACTTGCAAAAGGATGTAATCCTGGTCGCTCTCATAATGAGGGGACAGCAGCCACCTTGACCAGCGGGGATTCTTGTCACGGTAATCATTGAATATTTCTTTGGCTTTGCGACTGTACTCCGTGTGGCTGTCGTATATCGGGCGAACGTGCGCTTTCTGTGAAGGCAATTCGTTCTTATTCCACTCATTCATGATCCAGCCAGCTTCCAGGTACACCACTTGGGCCGCAAACCAGTACGGAGCCGGTATGGCAAAGCCAGCGGCATCGAGCTCCTTAACGAGACGATAATAGTCCGGTAAGACCACGACAGCGCCAAAACCAATCAGGAATTCAGCGCTCAAGAAGAGGTCAACTGTTTTGGTCTTTATCTCCCTAAATAGTGTTTTCTCGCGTGCAGAAAAAGGAGCGTTGGGGCTGTTGGGATTGTCCCGAAGTTTCCTGAACTCACCAAGACCGTATTCCAGTTCAGAAGCCTTAAAATATTTCAGATCGTACTTGTCAAGGACGTCTCTCCGCCACGTCCATTCGAGGTGAACGCAATCGTGCTGATTGCCGAGGAAACCGCCTACACCATACGCTTGCTTACTGTCATCACTCTCATCGAAATACGCGGCCATCAATAAAGCCAATATCACCTCGTTGCGGACGACGTCATGTCATTATCCCCCAACGCCGTCACGTTGTAGGGCAGGAGTGATGTAGGGTGTCGGGCGCGTGTTGACGCCACGGCGCAGGCACAGGCAGACTGTTTGCACTTGAGTTGAGGCCGTTATGCGCCTTTTTTATACAGGGTTACTCGGAGCTTTTTGCCTGGTCTTTAGCGCTTCAGTGCCGGCTTCACAACATACTCAGACGCCACAGGGAACCGTAAAGCCGCTGACCAATGCGAATGTTCTTGACATGCTGAATGACGACCTCTCGCAGGAAATTGTAATCGCCAAGATAGTGGCGTCCGCGTGCGAATTTGACACTTCACCCGCTGCCCTCAAGGCACTAAAGGCCACCAATGTTCCGGACGCAGTTATCCTAGCAATGGTCCAGGCCCCGACTGGATCGCGCAGAGAGGAGCTGACCAATGCCGGATCTTCTACACCTGCCCGTATTGATTGCAAACACACTCGTCCCGTTTCCGTTTATTCTGCGCCGTGGACTCAGCAGAACTACTCGGGGCGTGATTCTGTCGAAGCCTTCAAAGTGAAGTGCGGCGACAAAATTACCCTTCTCAACCCAGGTGATAAACAAGGCTGGCTTAAAATCCGAACTGCGGATGGGCAAGTGGGGTACATCTCATTCGTACTCGTGTCTAGGGAGCGATCTGCGGAGTCCACCCAGGAGGGGCACCCTAGCCCCGAGTCGAAGAAACGGGAAGATACCCAAAAAGCGAGGGACGATCTGGAGGATTGTAGGGTCAGTTCTCAGAACGAATATGATACAAAGATGAACGCAATCGGCACTATGGCTCTAACCCCTCTGACGCGGGTGGCCGCCTCTCGCCGACTTAAAGAGAACTTGGATGGAGAACTTAGGGTGTGCCGATCTCAATATGAATTACGCCTAAAGGCTATTGACGGAGAATAAGAGGCGGGTGCCGCATGCTTGTGCCTTCAAGCGTGCGGATTTTTTGAGTTTTTCAGTGGAACTCTCTCTTCCGCTCGTCCCCGTTCACTACACCTAATAGCCGTTCGCCCCCGAAATTCGACCATTCGCTGTCTTTTACTTTACTTCTCAAATACACCCGCGCTACCCTTCACCATGGTCGCCCGTGTCCCGGCCCAAGTCTCAACGCCCCGTCTCCGTCTAACCCCTGCAGCGCGCCGTCGCTCCCTGCCACTAGAGACTGCGAGCCACTCACAACACACTCTCTTCCTCGCGCCCCTTTGTTTTCATATTCTTACGAATTGCTTTTCCCGCAACCCCTTTGTTTTGACAACGATCCCCATTGTCCGGGGGTGTGTGGTACAAACCTTCGATTTGCACGCATGCAAACCTGTAAGTCATTTGTTTCTTATCACATCCCTGCAAACCCAGCAGTTTCATGCAATTACGCACTCTTTTATGCAACGGCGTACAAATATCCCTACTATTCTCAATAGCTTGCGCACTCTTTCTGTCGCCACGGGGGTGGTACCCCCCTGCATCTCCCCTGGATCCTTCCCAGAGGGTCGCGTCCGTAAGTCCTTTAGAACGCACCGCCAGAAAGATTATCGAAGCGGTTCGTCCTCGAACCCACGCTATAATCGCGCCGCTCATTTGGGTGGGGAGGGTTCATGAGGCGGACTTACGAAGGTCGGAGCGCGGTCTTCGCGGCGGTCATTATCTATGGGCTTATTGGCGTCCAGGGGTCCGGAGGGCAAAGCCAATCCAGCCCGACAGGCTTGCCGAGCGAGATGCCCGCTCGGATTGAGCCGGTTACTTCGAGCTTCGATTATGTCCGCCGCGTCGTGATGATTCCGATGCGCGACGGCGTAAGGCTGCACACGGTGATCCTGGTCCCGAAGGGAGCCAAGGGCGCGCCGATTTTGCTGACGCGCACGCCGTACGACGCGGATGCGCAGACCAATCAGGCCGCCAGCGCGCACCTCGGGCCAACGCTGAGCGGGTACGACAACGCCACAGACGTGATTGTGGAGGGCGGGTACATTCGCGTGGTGCAGGACGTGCGCGGCAAGTATGGATCGGAAGGCGATTACGTGATGACCCGGCCGCTGCACGGGCCGCTGAATCCGACCCCGGTCGATCATTCCACCGACACCTACGACACGATTGACTGGCTGGTGAAAAATGTTCCGGAGAGCAACGGCCGGGTCGGCATTCTGGGGATTTCTTACGACGGATTCTTGCCGCTGATGGCGCTGGTAAATCCGCATTCTGCGCTGAAGGTGGCCGTGCCCATGAATCCGATGGTCGACGGCTGGATGGGCGACGACTGGTTCCACAACGGCGCGTTCCGCGAGCAGAACATGCCGTACGTGTACGAGCAGGAAGCCACGCGCGACAACAAGGTCAAATGGTGGACCAACCACTTTGACGACTACGACCTGTTCATGGAGGCCGGGTCAGCCGGCGAACTCGGGCGGCGGCACGGGCTGGAGCAAGTGGGCTTCTGGCGCAAGATTCTGGAGCATCCGAGCTACGACGCCTTTTGGCAGCAACAAGCGATGGACAAGATCCTCGCCGCGCAGCCGCTGAAAGTGCCGGTGATGTTCGTGCACAGCTTGTGGGATCAGGAAGATATTTACGGCGCGCCCGCGCTGTACAAAGCACTGAAGCCCAAAGACAGCGCAAACGACAAAGTGTTTCTGGTCATGGGTCCGTGGCATCACGGGCAGGAAATTGAGGACGCCAGCGCGCTGGGCGCGTTGAAATTCGGCAGTGACACCGGCCTCTACTTCCGGCGGGAAATTTTGGCGCCGTTTCTGGCGCAGTACTTGAAGGACGGTGCGCCGAAATCCGATGTGGCGCCGGTGAACGCGTATGAGACGGGGACGAACACCTGGCGGCGGCTGAATGCATGGCCGTCTGGATGCGCTAGCGGCTGCAGTATCAAGCCGATGGCGCTCAATCTCGCGACGCCAGGGAAGCTTTACCTCACACCGGCACCAGGGCCCGGCGCAGGCGAAGCGTCGTCTGGTGGGGGACGTCAGTACGAGGAATACGTGTCCGATCCAGCGAAGCCTGTGCCATTTCGCGCGCGGCCGAGCCAGCCCGTCGGCTATAGCAACGATGGCTAGTGGACGACCAGCGCGAAGCTTCCGGGCGACCGGATGTTCTGGTGTTTACGTCAGACCCGTTGACCGCCCCCCTGAAAATCAGCGGGCAGCCGGTCGCCAACCTGCTGGCGTCGACCAGCGGAACGGATTCCGACTGGGTGGTGAAGGTAATCGACGTGTATCCGGATGAGGTGGCCGGTCAACCGCCGATGGGCGGCTACGAGTTGATGGTGTCGGCGGATATTTTCCGTGGACGCTATCGCGAAAGTTTGGAAACGCCGAAGCCGATCGCCGCGGACAAGCCGCTGCTCTATCGATTCAATCTGCCCACGGCGAATCATGTTTTTCTGCCCGGGCACCGCATCATGGTGCAAGTGCAATCGAGTTGGTTTCCGCTGTACGACCGCAACCCGCAAACGTTTGTGCCCAATATTTTTTGGGCCAAGCCGGAGGATTATCGCAAGGCGACGCAGCGGGTGTATCACACAAGCTTTATAGAGTTGCCAGTGGTGGCGGGGCCGTAGCGTGATGAACTGGTGTGGGTTGTCGAGACGTGCTGTCATCCTGAGGCTACCCGACGAGGGTAGCCGAAGGACCTCAACCGTTTGTGCTTGCTACACATCCAGCGTTGAGCGAGCGGGGATGCGGGCCGTGTCAAGCCATCTAAGAATGTAACCGTAGGTGGTGTTGTCGAGACATTGGAAATGTAACCGAAGGTTTGTTGTTGTTGCGGCTGTGGAAAAGTGGGAATCCCGCGTGGTTTGCGGGATTCCCAAGCGTAGCGGCTTT
>WNFS01012064.1_pt1 | contig 10175 bp, 10 predicted proteins | sample 5400141 | NCBI WGS metagenome assembly WNFS01 (sample SAMN13153358, study PRJNA577476) | soil metagenome | isolation source: 60 cm saprolite under Madrone tree | place: USA:California | collected 2016-06-14
GCCCAATACTGCGCGAAGCCTTTCTCGCTCGGCGTCTTGTTGGTCAGCCAGGCCAGTCCATATCCCCAATCGTCGAAGCGGTCGAGCCAATGAGGGATATATACGATGGCCCGTGGCAGCAGCAAAAGGCCCAGGAGCAAAAGCAGCAAAATCGTGAGGTTCAGCAAAGTGTTTCGCAGATAGCTGGCCACGAAAGCCCAAAAGTCCGCGCTTAAGACGCCTTTGCGTGGGGTGAGGTAATTGCTGTAATTTCGCAGGAAACGGACTTCCGAGGGTTCGCCCACATCGTTGGCTTTGTAAGCTTGTGGCGCCAGCTTTTTTTCCACCTCCCCAATGCCGATCTTCTGATGTTGCATCCACGCCATCAGCCAGCTCCCGATGTACCCGCCACCGGATACTGTCGAGAGGTAGTCGAATTTGCGCAGCAAGCCAAGTTGCGCCAGCCCTTGAAGGATCCCAAGATTGAACGTGGCGCTGCGGATGCCGCCCCCGGAAAAGGCAAGACCGATCAAGCTGCCGCGAGCGTCGTTCCGGTTCTCGGCCGGCTCCAGCCGGTTCGCGCGGCTGCTTCGCACCTGCCTAAGTTCCTCCTCTAGAACTTGGCTGAGAGAAATTTGCTCGGGTTCCTTGCTGGCTGGTGCTCTCTCCATCTCTGCTACCCCACAGCGACGGTTTATAGTAGTCGATAGTACGCAGATAGTCAATCCATTTTTCGGATAATTTATGGCCAGCGGAATCGAGACACGGCAGTGTTCGCACTGTTTCGAGTGCTCCTCCTGAGCACCTATTATTACATTTTCTACGCTCTACATTGCATTATTTATACACATCTCGATAAATGGCAACCTCGTTGACATCTACCTTTGGGGCTCGTTGACCTACGAGGCCTTCGACGAGACTTACAGCGACGTCGATTGCATTGGCGTCACCCGGCGAGACCTCGATGACCGTGAGTTTTCCGAACTGGATGAATGGTTCAACACATCGGCGGGTCATGAGTACTCAGTCTCCTGGCTTGGCGCCGCGATCAAATGCGAGAACGATCTGGACCAGGTCGTCTGCAGCCAATAAACCTTCTGTAAGGGGAGATCTTCGGATACCGGTCAGACGACACGATAATGGATTTCAAAGCTTTCGTTGTATCAGGGATTTCCTGGTCCTCGCGATTTCCTCCGCCAGTTTCTTTTCGTCAGGCAAGGCTAGTTTGTATTCGCTGGATAGGACTTTGTTACGCAGGTTCCCTAACGCATAGTGGGCCACGGCTTCGTTTTTCTCGGAACTAAGAATCAGACCAATCGGCGGATTTTCACCGGGCAGGGTCCAGTGTTCACGCGCGTAGTTGAGGTAGAGATTCATCTGTCCAGCATCTGCATGCGCAAACCTGCCAATTTTTAGGTCGATGATTACAAGACATCGCAAACGGCGGTGAAAAAAGAGGAGGTCCACCCGATACCATTCGTCTCCGACCCGCAGACGTTTCTGCCGAGCAATAAACGAGAAATCATTTCCGAGTTCCAAGAGGAATTGTTCCAAGCGGTGAATGAGAGCGTCTTCAAGGGCACTCTCGGAGTACTCATCCTTGAGGCCAAGGAACTCCAGGACCATTGGGTCCTTTATTTCTTCCTCGGCAGTCAGTTGGTCTTCTGGAATGGATCGCTGGGCTCTTTTGATCAGTGCGGCCTTGTTCCGGGAGAGTGCTGTGCGCTCATAGAACTGAGTTGCGATCTGACGGTCGAGTTGCCGGACAGACCATCCTCCCCTCAACGCTTCAGTTTCATAAAAGACCCGCGCCTCTTTGCCCTTCACAGCAAGCAAGCGGACGTAGTGCGACCATGGCAGGGGAAATCGCTGAAGCCGCGTTTCCTGATGTTCACCCGAAAGTCCAGACAATGTCTGGAACTTTGGGGTGTCCACCGATATGGGTTTTGACGGGCGGGATTCTCCAGACGTTGTCTGGAGAATTGGCCAAGCGAGATAAAAATCTCTCATTTGCCAGAGGTTACTTTGAGAGAATCCTCTGCCGAACTTCCCTGTGAGGTCCAAAGCAAGCCGTTCGATTAAGGCCTCTCCATAGACGGCCCGCTTCTTCCCATGCTGCTCGTGCTCCACGATTCTTCGCCCGACCTCCCAATAGGTATGGGTCATGATGGCATTGACAGAACGAGCGGAATACTTCCTCGCCTGTTCGAGTAGTTCGGCCACTTCGGTGAAGAATTGGGAATAAGAAAGCTCTGCCAGATTAGTACGCTTCTTGGTCACAATGAGTTCCCAACTTAGTTTGGAGGAGGACACCAACCGACTCTAATAAGTACTGATACATGAATCGGTCGAGCTCCCCGCCGTGGCGAATCGCATGGAATACCTTGCCCGGCGAATACATCTTGAGCGACATGAGCAAGGGACGGATCATTTCTCGCAGAGCTTATCATCTGAATGCCGACGCATCCGCCGATTGCAGAAAAACAAGCCAAGGTCGTTGTTTCCGGTGGTGCGCGCTCGCTCGAATCGAGTCCATTTTTCGGAGTGTTTGTCCAAACTTCGACAAAATACTCTATTTTCCGTAGCCCAATTAGTAGCCCAATTTGCAGAGGGGTTTGCACTGTTAAAAGACGCCGATTCAACGACTTAGGTGAGATGACAGCGTGCTTGCAAAGCAGATGCTCTCCCAGCTGAGCTTCACGCCCTTACAACTTAATGATTCTAAGAGATTTTCGTGAGCGTGACAACTTGCTATCCAGGCAGGTGCTCTCTCAAGCTATATTATGACGGTGGATGAGAAGAACCCTAAGATTACGCATCGCAGAACCGTAGCAGGACGGAAATCCTAAGGAATAATGGGCGAAATAACAATTCGCCAGCCGGTAAAGCACTGCTGCGTACAGAATCCAGCCGATCATCAGGTATTCAGAATTCCCCTTACCAAATTAGCTCGGATGAGCTTGATGCCTCGATTGACAAATCGAAAGGCGCACGGTGATTTTGGGCGTCAATCTTGGGAACTTTTTCGGTATAACCGAGAATTGAGCGCCCATAGATAAATGACGAGGTAAGCTTTATGTGGACTGCGCAGGATATCAGGAACCTCCGGCATCGCCTAAATATGGACATTCCCAAGTTCGCTGAACACTTGGGCGTAACCATTCGGGAAGTCGAGCTATGGGAGTATGGGATGAGTCATCCGTCGGTCTGGGAAGAGACAAAGCTGGCTGATCTTGAGCCCTCTATTTTACGTGATAAGGTGCGCCTGACCTAACCCTCGATTCTAACGATCTGACCAGGTTGGATGGATTCAATGTGCGCGAGGCAGACGGGCACGTATGGTAACAGGTCCTTTAGCCGGTTCGATTTTGTGCGGAAAATGATAATTGCGATGTTTCGGCCGGTTAAATTTTGCTGGTATTCGATACCTCGATCCACGGTGAGGAAAACGTCAAATTTGGCTGTTTCCGCTGCTGTAAGATGTAAGAAGCTGACCGTTCGTCAGTCCAGCTAAGCCAGCGTAGCGGGCTGTTTGGCAATCGTGACCGGGCAAAGAGTTCCGGAATCGCTCATCGATACATTCGTCGATCAGAATGCGCATTTAGGAACGTGCGAGCAAAAGGTGCTTTGCTTCTTCGAGTGCAGCGACGGCCGAATCACGAGAGACGGTAGGAAAACCCTCCAGAAAGTCTTCGAGTGTTTCTCCCCCTTCCAGGTAGTCGAACAGCGTCTGGATCGGCACTCGCGTTCCGCGAAACACGCTTATGCCGCCTGGGTTCGAACTAACGACGAAGTCTTCCGCATCGAAGGAAACAAACGCTTGGTGGCAGGGGTCGCGCCCGATAAATGTGCCACCGGCACGCAGGCGATGGGAACCCTTAAGCCGGCGCAATGGCACTTGTGCATGGATTTCGCCGTACAGAGTCAGAACTTGCAATGTTCCTGTCACGCAGTGGAACAAATTCCCTCGACCGGCCGGGGTCGAACCGCGCAGTTCGTCCCGACTCGATTTGTGTTCAGAAACAAGCTCAACCGGGACGACAAGCTTCTACTGGCATTTGATGCGCGAGTATTGTCGGAAGTGCTTAGGCGAGAGGTTGGCCTCGGCAAGATCGTGTATGGGGAGAACTATGCGACCCTGAAAGTGAAGACCTCGGCTCTGGCGAGCGAGGTGCGCAAATTGACCGACAAGATTGGTACGCTGCTTGCCAGTCCCTCACCTCCCGACCTGGTTCTAAACCGACACTGTGCCGAGTGCGAGTTTCAAAACCGCTGTCGACCAAAGGCAATTGAAAAAGATGACCTCAGCCTGCTCAGTGGAATGACAGAAAAGGAGCGCACCAATTTCAACAGCAAGGGTATCTTCACCGTTACCCAACTGTCCCACACATTCCGACCACGCCGCCGGCCGCACGGATTAAGGGACAAGAGAGAGAGGTACCACCACTCATTGAAGGCGCTTGCAATCCGGGAGAAGAAAATCCATGTCATCGGCAGCCCAGAAATGAAGATCGAAGGCACACCTGTTTACGTGGATGTCGAGGGATTGCCCGACCGGGACTTCTGAGTCGTCCAACGTGGCCTTTGCCACGAGTTTAAGATTCATCCAAAAAGAAATAGTGCATTTGTTTGAAAGCCGCCATCACAATCGTTTTCTGCCCAGAGGCAGCAGGAGGATACTCCCGTCGCCGCTAAATTTCTCACATTTGATATACGATGCGCTGGACATAGCGCAGCGGTGTGAACGACAGAAGTCCAGGGAATGGCATTTCGTGAGGCGAGGCCCCCGAACCACCTCGCACAGCACTAACGCGACTTTCTTCAAGAAAAAGGTGAAACGAGCTTCCGTCCGAGCGGGAGACTAGCGGCGTCCGCTGGGGAGTAGCGGGCTGTATCGATCTCGGCTTTCCGCTGGCAGCGCAATGTGGACAGAGGCTAAAGTTTTTCTCCATGAAGGGATTCTTTCTCGATGCAATTTCATGCGCACGCCCTGCGAAACGCGATGGCGTGTACCCGCAGGGTGAAGGAACATTCCGCTGTCGGACGATTTGAGTTTTTGTCGACGAGGGAGAAAATAAGAAGGTTCAACTTCCTGTGGTATTCCCACACAACATATGGCATTCTACTGTGGCCATACCACAGGGAGAGCCGCATGGCGGAATCAAAGCTCGATCTGTTACAGGGGACCTTGGACCTTATGGTCCTTCAGACTCTCGCAGCGATGGGATCGCTCCATGGCTACGGCATTGCTCGACGCATTGAGCAGGTGAGCGGGGACAACGTCCTGCTGAACCAGGGGACGATCTACGCGTCGCTCGTGAGGTCACATCAGCGAGGATGGATCTCCGCCGAGTGGGGAATCTCGTCCAACAACCGCAAGGCCAAGTTCTATTCCATAACAAAAAAGGGGCGCAAACATCTCTCTGAGGATGCGGCGTACTGGCAGAGGCTGTCCAGCGTGATAGGTCGAGTTCTCGCTATGCAGGAAGAAGGTGGCGACCAATGATTGACCGGCTGCGACAATTCTTTTACCGCCTGCGCTCGCTTTTTCACCGCGCACAGCTCGATCACGAACTGAACGCAGAATTGGCTGCTCACTTGGAGTTAGCCATCGAAGAAAACCTCCAGCGCGGAATGCCAGCGGAGGAAGCTCGCCGTTATGCCCTGATTCGCTTTGGCGGAACGGAACAGGTGAAACAGCAGCATCGGGAAGCGCGCGGACTGCCAGCTCTGGATATCCTGCTTCAAGACCTGCGTTACGCGGTGCGCGGGCTATTCAAGAACGCAGGATTCACAACCGCTGCCGTTCTCACACTGGCACTGGGCATCGCCGTGAATGCGACGATGTTTAGTCTCGTGAGCGCTTTCCTGCTGCGGCGTCCACCGGGCCGCGACCCCGAACGCGTAGTAGTCGTCTCCTCGGTGAATCCTAATAAAGTTTTCCATGCCGACGCGTTTCCTGTTTCCGCGCCCAACTACTTCGCTTGGCGCGAAGCAAACCATGTGTTTGCGGACATGGCCGCGGATGAATATCGCACCGTCAACTTGACCTCGCAGGACCAGCCGGTGGCGCTCCCCTCCGCAGCCGTGTCTGCCAATTATTTCAGTGTGCTGAGTGTCACACCTCAACTCGGGCGGACCTTCGAAGCCGGCGAAGACCAGCCCGGACAGGAGCGTGTCGTCATTCTCAGCTACGAGCTCTGGGAGCGGCACTTCGGTTCCGATGCTTCGCTCATCGGCCGCACCATCCGGCTAAACCGGGAAAACTACACGGTTATCGGTGTGATGCCCGCTAGTTTCCGTTTGCTGGGCTTCACGCCGCAACTGTGGACTCCCCTCGTGTTGACCGCAACGGATCAAACCGCAGCGGCACACAAGGACCGTTCTTTATACCTGTTCGCGCGACTAAAACATGACGCAACCCTCGAACAGGCCCGCGCCGAACTGGTCACGCTGGCCCGCCGTGCCGAGAAAAGGTTTCCCGAGACCGAAAAAGGCTGGGGCGCTGGCGTGCGAACGCTGCCCGATTTCCTGATCTACGATTTCGAGATTCGAAGCGCCTTAGCGGTGATGATGACCACGGTGGGGTTTGTTCTGATGATTGCTTGCTTCAACGTAGCTGGGCTGCTGTTGGCGCGCGCGGCGGGACGCCGTAAGGAGTTGGCCATTCGCATCGCCCTCGGAGCCGGTCGCCTGCGCATTATCCGCCAACTGCTGACCGAAGGCCTGGTGATTGCTTTTCTCGGCGGCAGTATGGGCCTTCTGCTTGCCTATTGGGGCATCAATTTTGTTCGGGCGAATATGACCTTTAACGAAGCAATCAGCTCCGTGCCGTTAAGCCTCGACTGGAACGTTTTTCTGTTCGCGCTCGGTGTCTCGCTGTTTTCCGCTGTGCTGTGCGGCCTCGCGCCCGCGCTCAAATCGTCGCGAACCGATATCAATACGAATCTGAAGGACGAGAGTCGCGCGGCCTCCGCTGGCCGGTCGCATAGGCGCCTACGGGCCGTACTTGTTACCGGCGAGATCGCGGTGGCTCTGTTTCTCCTTATCGGGACGGGGCTGCTGATCCGCGGAATTTTTCTTGTTGAGCATCAGAATCTGGGCTTCCAAGCGGACCGTCTCCTTACCGCCAGCGTCAGCCTTGATAGCTCACGATATAAGGATGCCTCCCAGCAAGCCCTCTTTGTCGGAGATGTCATTCCTCGTCTCCAACACATTCCGGGCGCGGAGGCCGTCGCCATTACGTCCAACCTGCCGGCAGCCGGAGCCAGAGGCGTGACTCTGCGAATCAAAGGTAAGCCGGACTTGCCGACTAACCAGGGGCTCAGCGCGCTCGATGTTGTCGTGACCGTGGACTACTTCCGAGCGGCGGGCGTCCCGCTGCTGCGTGGCCGAACATTCACGGAGATGGATAACACCGCCGCTCCGCGGGTAATCCTGGTGAACCAAGAGTTTGTACATCGCCATTTGCAGGACCAGGAACCGCTCGGAAAACAGATCGGCTTAGATGTGGGCGGCGCTACGGCAGAGTGGAGCGAGATCGTTGGCGTTGTCGGGAACGTGAAAGCCTATTCCGAAGATACTCGCGACGACCCAGAAGTGTACGAGCCGTACGCGCAGCGACCAGTACCTTCCTTCTTTATCATGGTGCGGGTAAGTTCCGATCCGAACAGCTTGGCCTCGGGGCTGCGTAACGCTGTTGCACAGACGGATGCCGAGCTTCCGCTGGCTCGGGTGATGAGCATGCCTGCTCTGATCGAACGCCAGAAGGGCGGAAATCCATTTTTCACACGCATGCTGGGTAGCTTTGCCATTCTCGCGCTGATCCTCGCGGCTATCGGGATCTACGGGCTGATTGCTTATTCCGTGAGCCAACGAACGCATGAAATCGGAATACGCGTGGCCCTCGGAGCTAAAAGCCCTGATGTGGTGCGCATGGTTTTGTGGGAAGGCATGAAAATGACTACAATCGGAGCGGCCATCGGACTCGTGTTGGCACTGCCGCTACCGAAAATTTTCGACGCCATATTCTATGGACTCCACATTCGCGAGCCACGGCTCTTCTTCATCGTGCCGATCGCGATCCTCCTGGTGGCAATGCTAGCGACGTACATTCCCGCACGCCGAGTCTCAACCATCGAACCGATGATTGCTCTTCGCCACAATTGAGAATACGTTGGCGACTCGCCTGACTACATCTGAAAGCGCTTGCGCTTACGGTCGCGCTTTAGGTATTGCGCTGTGCTGCCTATCGCGCCGTCAACCCGCGCCCGCGTGGAAGTGGTCCGCCCATGTTGGTGTAGAGTTATCGCAACAATTCCGGCACGAATATAGGATTATTTGGCCTGTGCTTCGCCACAATTCTAAGCGCACTGAAAATGTGATCCAGGAGATCACGCCGGCAACTCCCTATCCAACGCTCTGCAACTCCATTCTGCCAAGGACTTTCGAACGAGGTGCGGACAGGACTCACGCCGAGGGATCGAACCGCTGCGGGCACTTCCAGTCCATACTTGGCATCACGATCAAAGATGACGAACCTTGGAGCGGATTCAAAGGGAAATGCTTCTCGCAACTGCTGGACGATCCACAAGCTTGTCGGATGCTTTGTGACATTGAAGTGCAGGATGCGCCGACGATCGTGACCGATGACGAAAAAGCAATAGAGCGCGCTGAAGGTGATCGTCGGAACAGTGAAGAAGTCCATCGCGGCAACCGCTTCCCGGTGATTACGGAGAAAGGTAAGCCAGCGCTTGGCTGGCTCCGGCTCTCGAGGTGCCCGTTTCATCCAACGAGAGATCGTTCGCTCAGAGACATCAAAACCGAGCATGAGAAGCTCGCCATGGATGCGTGGCGCTCCCCACGTTGGGTTCTCAACGACCAGCCGGAATATCAATTCCTGAACCTCCTTCGACGTCTGTCGTCTTCCGGCGGGCCTCCTGACCTTGGAAATCAGCTTCCAGTACAAACGGAATCCGCCCCTGTGCCAACGCACCACCGTTTCAGGCGTGACCGCAATGAGGGATTGTTGCCATCCGGACCAGAATCGAACCCCCGGGCTGTGCCAATACTGCGTTAACGGTGTGGTTCGGCCCTAGTTGGCCCAACAATGGTTGGTTGATTCCCCATGTCACACCTGTGTCCTTGCTGACAGCCAGACCGCAGTCGCTAGCTACGAAGACATTCGGGGTGCCAGCCTCAAATGACACACCGTGCGCGCTAGGACGTTCTGGGCAGCCGACACAGCCGCTGCCAACGCAGCGCAGCCGGGGGGGCTTGGCGGTGGAATGGATCCGGCAGGCTGGCTCCAGGTGTGGCCGTTATCCGGACTTCTCCATATGAAGCCATTGTCTTTTGCAGTGTAGTCACCAAACGCGGTCGCCACAATAAGATTGACCGCCGCCGTCGGGTTAGCATAAGCAACGTCATTCACGTTAAAGTTCTTTAGTCCATCAACGTGCTGCCAAGTGATTCCGCCGTCGGTCGTTGAGAACAAGCCACCTGTTTCCGACGCAACCATCATCTGCTGGCCGTTATTGGGATTAACAGCAATCGAAACAGCCCGGCCACCTTGAGATACGTTGGGTTGGAAGGGTTTGACTGGAGAGCAGCCGGAAAGAAAGATTATGCCCATGCAAAAAAATGAATGAATCCGCATGACTACCTCCCGGTTTTCACTAATCGACCTGCGATGGAGTGAACCCCTGTTTTGAGACCGTTTCTGGTGGCCACCCATTCCGCCGACCATCTGGGAGTTGATCGGTTCGATCAACACTAGCGCGTTTCGCGGTACTAATCCTACAGACCGTGTGGTTGTTCGCTCTGGTTAAGTCACGGTTTCACGCCGCGCGCCGAAAGCCAGAGCGCTCCCCCCGGATTGACCCGATCCGGATAGAGCGATGACGCAGCGAGGGCCGCAATGGTCATTGAACTCGAATTTAGCTCCGGCAAGTCTGCGCTCAGCGCCGCCCCCCGCCGTGACAGTTAGCGGGTTTTAAGTACCTTCAACGACATGGAAAGAGCACGGAGGGCACTGCAAGGTCATTGGAAGTACATCATAGACAACGTTATTGTGTATCGTGGCCAGCCGAAGATACTGCTTTGAAGTTTCCTGCATACTTCTTAGGAGCAAGACCGAACACTCTTTTGAACGCCTTGCTAAAGGCAGCATCGGAGTCATACCCGACGGATTTTGC
>WNFS01004957.1_pt1 | contig 10173 bp, 9 predicted proteins | sample 5400141 | NCBI WGS metagenome assembly WNFS01 (sample SAMN13153358, study PRJNA577476) | soil metagenome | isolation source: 60 cm saprolite under Madrone tree | place: USA:California | collected 2016-06-14
GGGCGACCCAGATCCAGCGCCGCTCGCTCCGGCGCCACGACCTGCCCCAGCGGCGCGAGGCACTGCTGAAGCTCCCAGCCGACCTGGCCGGTGCGCCCCGTCAGCAGGATCTTCAATCGAAAAGATCCGCCCGCTCGAGAAGCGGAGCGGCCGCGTCCTTGTCCGAAACGATCGGCGCCGCCCCCGCCAGCGGCCACCGGATCCCGATCGTCGGATCACTCCAAAGGACGGCGCGCTCGTGCTCGCCGAACCAGTATTCGGTCGTCTTGTACAGCACGTCGGCCGACTCGCTCAAGACCATAAAAGCGTGGCCGAACCCGGGCGGCACCCAAAGCTGGTGGCGATTGTCGCCCGACAGCTCCACGCCGACCCAGCGGCCGAACGTCTGCGATGAGCGCCGAAGGTCCACCGCGACGTCCAGAACGCGCCCACTCGAAACCCGCACCAGTTTGCCCTGGGGCCGCACCCTCTGGTAGTGAATTCCCCGCAGCACATTGCGGATCGAACGCGAGTGATTGTCCTGAACGAAGTCGACCTGCGCGCCGATCGCCTCCGCGAAGGCCCTCGCATTGAAGCTCTCGAAGAAAGAGCCACGCGCGTCCGTGAACACATTCGGTTCGAGTATCAGCACGCCGTCCAGGGCCGTAGTCTGGACTTTCATGTGCCCTCACCCCTGCCCACTCTCCCGCGCTGCGGGAGAGGGGAGATGAATAGTGTTGCGCTTCACGCGGTCGGCGGCTGCAGCTGTTCCGTCAACAGCCGTTGCAGGTACTCGCCGTAGCCGGTGTTCTTAAGCGATGCAGCCACCCGCGCGACGTCCTGCGCGCCGATCCAGCCGCCCCGGTAGGCGATCTCCTCCGGGCAGGCGATTTTCAGGCCCTGGCGCTGCTCGATCGTCTGGATGAACTGGGCAGCCTGCATCAGCGATTCGTGGGTGCCGGTGTCGAGCCACGCCATGCCCCGCCCCATGATCTCCACTTCCAGATCGCCCCATTGGAGGTACTGCAGGTTCACGTCCGTGATCTCCAGCTCGCCGCGAGCCGATGGCCGGGCCCGGGACGCCACATCGGCGACCCGACCGTCGTAGAAGTACAGGCCCGTCACTGCGTAGTTCGACCGCGGCTGACGCGGCTTCTCCTCGATGCTCACCGCCTTGCCTCGTGTGTCGAATTCGACGACCCCGTAGCGCTGCGGGTCGAGCACGTGGTAGGCGAACACGGTGGCACCGTGTTCACGCGCGTTGGCGCGCCTGAGCGATTCGGTCAGGTCGTGCCCATAGAAGATGTTGTCGCCGAGCACCAACGCCGCCGAGCCGCCCTGCAGGAACTCCCGCCCGATCAGGAACGCCTGCGCGAGGCCTTCGGGCCTTGCCTGGACCGCATACCGCAGGTTGATTCCCCACTGGCTGCCATCGCCCAGCAACTCGGAGAAGCGCGGCGTGTCCTGCGGCGTCGAAATCAGCAGGATGTCGCGAATGCCCGCCAGCATCAGCGTCGTCAGCGGGTAGTACACCATCGGCTTGTCGTACACCGGCAGCAGCTGCTTGGAAAGCACCTGCGTGACCGGGTACAGCCGCGAGCCGGAGCCACCGGCCAGTACGATGCCACGCCGCACAGTGCTCATCCAGGGAACAGATCGTCGATCCGTATCGCGATGTCCGGTAAGCAGCTCGGACTGACAGCGCCCTCGCGGACCTCGACCGAAGACCGGTACCCCTCAGGTCCAGGATCGAGAAACACCGTGATGGTCCGATGTTCGATATCGACCAGCCACGACTCGACCACGCCAAAGCGCCCGTACATCGGGACCTTGACGTTGCGGTCCCAGGCGAGGCTCGAATCCGCCACTTCGACCACCAGCAGCGCATCAGCAGGCGTCGGCCGCGCGCCCCAATACGCGTCCGCGCGCGGTCGCAACAGCACGATGTCCGGCTGTGGTTCGCTGAAAGGCGGAATCTCGATCGAGTTCTGAGTGGAGACCAGGAAGCGATCGGCGGCGAGCGCCCCGAACCTGGACGTCAGTCGGATGACGACCGCCATATGCGGGGTCCCAATCGACGCCATCTGGAACAGTTCGCCATCGATCAGCTCGATCCGATCATCCTCGTGAAGGATGCCGGCGTCTCCCATTCGGTGGTAGTCGGCGACGGTCAGCCGCCGGCGCGGCGCGCGCGCGCGCAGCTGTTCGGGATCCACGATAGCGACGCTGCTCATTTCCAATCCTTCCCGATACCCCGGCAATCGACGGACCGGAAACGATGTTACCCCGAGGCCGATTCTTCCTGACCTACCGCCGGCGGTGCGCCGTAGTGCAGCTCGATCCACTGCCGATAGCGGCCGTCGCGCACGGCCGCGACCCAGTCGGCATGGTCCAGGTACCAGCGGACCGTCTTGGAAAGCCCGCTTTCGAACGTTTCCTGCGGACGCCAGCCCAGCTCGCCCTGGACCTTGCTGGCATCGATCGCGTAGCGCCGGTCGTGCCCGGGGCGATCCTGCACGAACTCGATCTGCGACTCGTAGCCGCCGGCCCTGGGCCGCAGCGCCGCGAGCGCCGCGCAGATCGCGCGCACGACTTCGACGTTGCGCCGCTCGCAGCCGCCGCCGATGTTGTAGGTCTGCCCGATCCGCCCGCTCGCGAGCACGCGCTGGATCGCCGTGCAATGGTCGGTCACGTACAGCCAGTCGCGCACGTTCAGTCCGTCCCCGTAGACCGGAAGCGGCTTGCCTTCGAGCGCATTCAGGATCATCAGCGGAATCAGCTTTTCCGGGAACTGGTACGGTCCGTAGTTGTTGCCGCAGTTGGTCACCAGCGTGGGCAATCCGTAGGTCTGGTGCCAGGCCCGCACCAGGTGGTCGGAGGCGGCCTTGGACGCCGCATAGGGACTGTTGGGCGAATAGGCTCTCTGTTCGGAAAAGGCCGGATCCGTTTCCCGAAGCGATCCGTAGACCTCGTCGGTCGACACATGCAGGAAGCGGAAGCTGTCGCGCTGCGCCCCCGGCAGCGCGACCCAGTATTCCCGCGCGGCCTCGAGCAGCTCAAAGGTCCCGGTGAAATTGGTCTGGAGGAATTGCGCCGGACCGCGGATCGAACGATCGACGTGGCTCTCGGCAGCAAAGTGAACGATAGCGCGCGGTCGGTGTTCGGTCACAACCCGCTGTACCGCGGTCCGATCGCAGATATCGGCGTGAACGAAATGAAAGCCCGACCTGCCCATCAGGTCCGCCAGGTTGCCCAGGTTGCCCGCATAGGTCAGCTTGTCCAGCACCACCGCAGCTTCGTGGCCGGACTCGAACCACTGGTGAACGAAGTTCGCTCCGATGAAGCCGGCGCCGCCGGTAACGAGGATCATCAGAGCGACGCTCCGGCCGCGTTGCGCCGCAGGTCAGCCTCGACCATTTCGGCGCAGATTCGATCGAGCGGCATCGCCGGTTCCCAGCCCAGCGCTTCGCGCGCGCGGGCCGGGTTGCCGACCAGCTGTTCGGGCTCGACCGGACGGTACAGCGCGGGGTCGACCCGGATCACGGTACGTCCATTGTTGCGATCGACCGCCGTTTCATCCGGCCCGGTGCCCCGGAATTCGATTTCGATCCCCGCTGCACGAAACGCGATCGCGGCAAAGTCCCGGATCGAGGCGGTGCGCCCGGTCGCCAGCACGTAGGTCCCAGGCAACTCGGACTGCATCATCCGAACCATCGCCTCGACGTAATCGGGCGCGTAGCCCCAGTCACGCCGGGAGTCCAGCCGCCCCAGCCGCAAGCACTCGAGCTTGCCGAGCCGGATCTTGGCAACCGAATCGCTGATTTTGCGGGTGACGAACTCGCGGCTGCGCAGCGCCGACTCGTGGTTGTACAGGATGCCGCTGCAGCCGAACAGCCCATACGTATCGCGATAGCTCACCGTCATCCAGTGCGCGTACACCTTGGCCGCTCCGTACGGGGTGCGCGGGCACAGCGGGGTGTCCTCGTCCTGCGGCGCCGAGCGTGGCATGCCGAACATCTCGGCGGAGGACGCCTGGAAGAAGCGGATCTTCGGGTCGAACTGCCGGATTGCCTCCAGCAACTGCAGCGGCGCGGCTCCCGCCGCCTGCAATGTCAGCATCGGCTCTTCGAACGAAGCGCCCACCGAGCTCTGCGCGGCGAGGTTGTACACCTCGTCCGGATGGACGTCGGCCAGCAGAGTGCGCGCACGCTCCGCATCCAGCAGGTCGAAGGATTTCAGCGACAGGCGCTCGTGTTGAGCGATTGCCAGTTCTTCCAGGCGCCACAGGTTCGCCGAGGCCGATCGGCGCACGGTACCCACGACCCGATCGCCCCGTGCCAGCAGCCGTTTGGCAAGTAGCGCGCCGTCCTGGCCGGTCACACCGGTGATCAGCGCCGTCTTCATTCTCTCTGATCAGGGGCCGAATATCCATGCGCCCTGATCAGTGAATCTCGCTGGGCGGCCTCGAAATCGGCGTCGATCATTTCCTGCACCAGTTGCTCGAAGCCGATCCGTGGCGACCAGCCCAGCTTCGAGCGCGCCTTGCTTGCATCACCCACCAGGGCGTCGACCTCGCTTGGCCGCAGGTAGCGTGGATCGACGCGTACGATCACCTTGCCGCGCTCCAGCGGCGGCGCCGCGTCGAGGGTGCACGACTCGACCCGGCCGACCTGCTCGGCGCCCTGACCCTCCCAGACGAGCCGGATGCCAAGCCGCGCGGTCGCCACATCGACGAATTCGCGCACGCTGCGACTCTGACCGGTGGCGATCACGTAGTCGTCGGGCCGCTCCTGCTGCAGCATCAGCCATTGCGCCTCGACGTAATCGCGCGCATGCCCCCAGTCCCGCCGGGCCCCCAGGTTTCCAAGATGCAGGCATTGCTGCATCCCGAGGCGGATCCGGGCGAGCGCACGCGTGATCTTGCGCGTAACGAAGGTTTCGCCGCGCAACGGCGATTCGTGGTTGAACAAGATCCCGTTGCAGGCGTACAAGCCGTAGGCTTCGCGGTAATTGATCGTAATCCAGTGGGCGTATAGCTTGGCGACCCCGTAGGGGCTGCGCGGATGAAACGGGGTCGTTTCGCGCTGGGGGGTCTCGCGCACCAGCCCGTACAGCTCCGACGTCGAAGCCTGGTAGTAGCGGGTCTTGCGCTGCAGCCCGAGAATCCGGATCGCTTCCAGCAGCCGCAGAGCTCCCAGCGCGTCGGTGTTGCCCGTGTACTCGGGTTCCTCGAACGAAACGGCCACATGGCTTTGCGCAGCCAGGTTGTACAACTCGTCCGGCTGCACCTGTTCGATCACCCGGATCAGGCTGGTCGAGTCGGTCAAGTCCGCGTAGTGCAGCTCAAAGCGCGGGCCCGGTTCGTGGGGATCGTGAACGAGGTGTTCGATCCGGGCGGTATTGAACATCGATGCGCGGCGCCGTATGCCGTGCACCTGGTAGCCCTTGTCGAGCAGAAACTTGGCCAGGTACGCGCCATCCTGCCCGGTGACGCCCGTGATCAATGCAACTTTCTGTTTCATTGGCATGACCGACGGCGTCCGACCGTCGCATTCGTTTACAACCTATTGTCGCACAGGGAAATCGGCCGCCTCGCGGGTCGTCTATGCTTGCACCTTGAGGGGAAATCGGCCCAGGCGATGGGCCGCACCGCTATGAAGCTTGTACCGATCATCCTGTGTGGCGGCGCCGGAACGCGGCTTTGGCCTGTTTCACGCGAATCGATGCCCAAACCGTTCATCCGACTGGCCAACGGCCGCTCGCTGTTGCAGTCAACGGCCGAGCGCGTGACCGGGCTGGACGGGATCGTCCAGCTGGCCGTTGTCACCAATGTCGCCTACTCCTACAAGGTGGTCGAAGACCTGGCCGCGGCGAACCTGCCGCACCCGCTGATGCTGCTGCTCGAGCCCGAGGGACGCAATACGGGGCCGGCGATCGCGCTCGCAGCCCTGTGGGCCCGTCGCGAATACGGCGAGGACTGCATGCTGCTCGTGCTGCCCGCCGATCACCTGATTCAGGATCCGGCCGCGTTCCGGCAGGCGTGCGGCGGCGCGATCGATCTGGCCGCGACCGGCCGCCTGGTGACGTTCGGCATCACCCCCACCGGTCCCGATCCAGCGTTCGGGTATATCGAATGGGGCAAGGCGCTGCCGGCAGCGCGCGCATTCGCCGTCGAGCGCTTCGTCGAGAAACCCACGCGCGATACCGCCCAGCAATACTTGCGAGCGGGTAACTTCGTCTGGAACTCGGGCATGTTCTGCTTCACGGCGCGCGCCTGCCTGGACGGACTGGGCGAACACGCACCGGACGTGCTGAATGCCGCGCGCGCTACTTTCGAGGCGGCCGGCACCATCCAAAGCGGAGCGGGCCAGATCACGTTCGATGCCGCAGCCTTCAAGGCCCAGCCGAATATCTCGATCGACTACGCGCTGATGGAGCGCGCCGGCAACGTCGGGCTGATCGCATGCGATATCGGCTGGAGCGACGTCGGATCGTGGAAGGCAGTATCCGACGCCCACGCGCCCGACGAGCAGGGCAACGCGGCCGTCGGACCGGCTCTGCTGATGGGAAGCCGCAATACGTTCGTGCGGGCGCAGGACCGCTTCGTAGCGGCGCTGGGCGTCGAAAACCTGGTCGTCGTCGACACGCCCGACGCGCTGCTGGTGGCCCACAAAGATGCCAGTCAGCAGGTCAAGGACGTGGTCGCTCACCTGAAAAAGGCCGGCTCGTTGGTGGCAATCGAGCACGCAACCGTTCACCGCCCCTGGGGAAGCTACACGGTGCTGACCGAGGGCGACGGCTTCAAGGTCAAGCGCATCGAGGTCAAGCCCGGAGCGTCATTGTCGCTTCAGCTGCACCACAAACGCAGCGAGCACTGGGTCGTCATCTCGGGAACTGCGCACGTGACGCGCGGTGAAGAAACGGTGGAACTTGGCGCCAACCAGTCGACCTACATCCCGGTGGGAGTCAAGCACCGGCTGGCCAATCGGGGCGCGGCGCCGCTGGAGATCGTCGAGGTGCAGTGCGGCAGCTACGTCGGCGAGGACGACATCGAGCGCTTCTCGGACATCTATGGGCGCGTCAAGGGCCAAGTGCAAGTATGAGCATGAATATCAAGTCGCGCATCCGGACCATCCCGCACTACCCGAGGCCGGGAATCATGTTTCGCGATATCACGACCCTGCTGAAGGACCCGGTCGGGTTTCGCCTGACGATCCAGGAGATCGTCAACCGCTACCGTGAGGAGAAAATCGACAAGGTCGCGGGCATCGAATCGCGTGGCTTCATCGTCGGAGCACCGGTTGCCTTCTCCCTGGGCGTGGGGTTCGTTCCGATCCGCAAGCAAGGTAAGCTCCCGGCCGAGGCGATCGGTCATGACTACGAGCTCGAATACGGTCGCGATCGGATCGAAATCCACGTCGATGCGATCGGCCCAGGCGACCGCGTGCTGCTGCTGGACGACCTGGTCGCCACCGGCGGCACCGCGGAAGCGGCTTCGCAGCTGATCCAGAAGATGGGCGGAACCGTGGTGGAATGCTGCTTCGTGATCGATTTGCCGGATATCGGCGGCCGCAAGCGGCTGGAAAAGCATGGCCTGAAAGTATTCAGTTTGTGCCAATTCGAGGGGGACTGACGTGGCCTCTTCGGCAATGAGCGAGCGCTTGCGTCAGGCGTACCTTGCCTTGCCATTGTCCAACGCCGCCAAGCAGCGCCTGGTCAACATCGTTTACCGGACCGCCGGTCCGGCTTTCCGCGGCATGGTTCATTACGAAACCTGGAGACGCGTACATCGGGCGGTCTTCGCGGAGCCTCAGCCGATCGCCGAGCTGCCGGTTTCCCGTCTCGAAGCGGAGACCCGCTTCGAGCCAGCGTCTCAATCGCCGGTCGTCAGCATCATCGTATGCGCACAGCACGGCTACGCCGCGAGCCTGCGGTGCCTGCATCGGATCGCGACGAACCCACCGGCGACCCGATTCGAAGTGATTCTGATCGACGACGCCTGCGGCGATCCGCATATGCACAAGCTGGCGCGCATACCCGGGCTGCGCGTCGAGACCCAGACCACGGCGATCGGCTATGCGCGCTGCTGCAACCGGGTTGCCAGCCTGGCGAGAGGCGAGTACCTGCATTTCCTGAGCGACCGGATCCTGATCCACGAAGGCTGGCTGGACAGCCTGCTGCGCGTGTTCGAGATGCGCCCCGATTGCGCCCTGGTTGGACCCAAGCTGCTGCTGGCCGATGGACGACTGCAGGCGGCCGGCGGCGTGGTCTGGCGCGACGGCTCTGCCTGGCATTTCGGGCATGGCGACAATCCGGCACGGTCCGACTACAGCTACCTGCGCGAGACCGACTACTGTTCGGGCGTGGCGATGGTGATGCGCAACGCGACGTTCAAGAGGCTTGGGCGCTTCACGGCGACGGACGCGCCGACTCACTGCGAGGACGTCGACCTCGCATTCAAGATTCGCACCAGTGGCGCCCGCGTCTACTTCCAGCCGGCTTCGCGGGTTTCGCAGCTCCAGTTCGGCGATGTGAGCGCCAACGGCATCGGCCGCAAACAATTGGAGAACGCGCGCGCGATTCGCGCCTCATGGGCGAGCCTGCTGGAGGCCGAGCACCGCGCATACGACAGCGGGGTGCGGATCGCGCGAGAACGCCTGAAGCCGCACCGCACGGTGCTGGTACTGGACCACTACGTTCCGAAGCCCGATCGGGATGCCGGTTCGCGCTCGGTCTGGGATGTCGTGACCACCCTGGTGCAGGAGGGGTGGAACGTCAAATTCCGCCCGCACACGCTCTGGTACGAGCCGGGCTACACCGAGCGCCTGCAACAGCTCGGAGTGGAGGTCGTGTACGGCGCAGAACACTCCGAGCGCTTCGGATCGCTGCTTCAGGAGCTGGGCCCGTCGCTGGCCGCGGTCCTGATCAATCGGCCTCTGGTCGCCAGGGAATACCTGACGCAGGTGCGCCGTTTTAGCAAGGCCAAGGTGCTGTATTACGGCATCGACATCCATTACCTTCGCCTGCGCGAGCAGGCACGGATACAGGGTCTGCGCCCGAATCGCGAGCTGCGTCTGATGACCCACCTGGAGCCGCGCATCTGGAAACTGAGCGATCTGGTGCTGTACGCGTCTGATTCGGAAGTGGCCGAGGTGCGCGCGCTTGATCCGGCCATCGACGCCAGGGTCATCCCCTTGATGGCATTCGACCGCTTCGGGACGCCGCGCAAGGCGGCCCGACGCGATCGCGCACGGCTGTTGTTCGTGGCCGGCTTCGGGCACCCGCCGAATCGGGATGGCGCGCTGTGGCTGATGCGCGACGTGCTGCCGATACTGCGGCAACGTGGCGTTGCCTTCGAACTGCAAGTGGTCGGGGCGAATGCGCCCGATGATCTGCAGCCTTTCCTTGCTGCCGATATTCGGATGCTCGGACCGGTCTCAGACGCCGAACTGGACGAGCTCTACCAGGCGTCCGATGTGGCGCTGGTGCCCTTGCGTTACGGGGCGGGGGTCAAGGGCAAAGTCGTCGAGGCGTTGCGGTGGGGCCTGCCGCTGGTGACAACGCCCGCTGGAGCCCAGGGCCTGACCGGCCTCGAGCGCATCGTCCCGATCTGCGAGGGCACGGAGCAGTTCGCCGCGCAGATCGAGCGCGTGCTCGCCGCTGCGGCCGATTGGGAAAAGATTTCCCGAGACATGATCGAGTTCGCCAGGTCCCGGTTTTCGCGCGAGGCGATGCGCGCTCTACTTGCCGACGCACTTCGCCCGCAGCGCGCGACCGTCCCGTTGCCGCCTCGGTTGACCACCGTGCAGGCAGCCGGCCTTGGAGCCGGCGCCTGAGCGGGGATGCCAGCTCGACTGGAACGCGCCGTCAGGGACCTGATCGACGGGACGCGCGCCTACCCTATTTGGGGGCGCTTGGGCTGGCAGGACATCCGCCAGCGCTACCGCCGTTCGCTGCTAGGCCCCTTCTGGATCACGATCAGCGCAGCCGCCATGATCGGCGGTATCGGACTGCTGTACTCGCACCTGCTGCACCAGGAAACCGATCAGTACATTCCGTTCCTGGCCGTGGGCTTGCTGGTCTGGTTCCTGTTCGCCGCGCTGATCAACGATGCCTGCCTGGCCTTCATTGGCGCTGAGCAGTTCATCAAGCAGGTGAAGCTGCCGCTGACCGTTCACGTGTGGCGGCTGGTCT
>WNFS01004958.1_pt1 | contig 10173 bp, 6 predicted proteins | sample 5400141 | NCBI WGS metagenome assembly WNFS01 (sample SAMN13153358, study PRJNA577476) | soil metagenome | isolation source: 60 cm saprolite under Madrone tree | place: USA:California | collected 2016-06-14
AAGAAAGTGAAAGAGAGAGGCAAGAGCGTAAAAGAACGAAGGGACGCGGTGGGGCGCAATTCCCGGACATGGGCAATCCAGATGGTTATCAAAAGAAAGGGGTTGCGGGAGAGGCAAAAGGGATCGTTGTCAAAACAAAGGGGATAGCAAATCTGGCCCAAATTGGGACGCGAAGGGGAGGACGGAGGGGAGGCCCCTCGCGGACTTCGCTCGCGGTAAACAAGAGTGGGGTCGAACAGTTCGAATGGAGCTTGATTACACTCGTCAGTGTAGCATGGTGTCTTTTACTCTGTAAATATATATTTGTTCAGTATTCGAATGGGTTGTGGAAATTTGTTCGAAGAGAAAAGAATGAAAAGTCAAAAACCGCACCCTGAAAACCGCAGGGATGCGGCACCCCGGTTGAGTTTGTCTGCGAGTCCTTTGACATGCGCCGATTTTACTTTTCGGCGAGGAAGGAAAATCTATTTGCCAACCGCTCGCTCCTTCGACGTGAGGGTGTAGTGGTGCGAAGACGCCAATCTGGAGATTGGCGTTCCCAGGAGCGCAAGAAGGATGGGTAATCGCTTCACATCCGTGGGAGTGCCAAGTGGATCGTGGGGAGGCGGGTTTAGCGCGGCCTAGCGAAGAGCGCACGAGCGTCATCGCGAACGTGACCTGGAAGCGGTTGTGGCGGCGCATCCCAAGCTGCTCGGCATTGGTATCGATCCGAATACGATTATCGTCGTACAGCGGGATCAGTTTGAGGTGATCGGCACCGGCAAAGTGACGATAACGCAGGCGGGACGCCAGCAATACGCAATTTCGGCCGGCGGCCGCTTCGACCTGCGCAAACGGAAACTGTTGTGACGCGATGCTAGGGAGCGAGCTGGTGAAGCAGTTGGCCTAGTTGGGTGCGGGCGTTTTGGAGGGCGGTGGGGTCGCGGTTCCAATTGGTCCAGCTTGTTGCGATTGGAAGAATGGTGGTGTCCAGGACGGGGAGTTGCGCCAGGTTCTTTAGCATGTGCGCGTATTCGTAATCCTGAATGCCGTCGCCTGGTCTGCCCAATCCGCCGCCGCAGGCGGTGGTGTCCACATTGTTCCAACTGCCAATCGTGTTGCCAGCGGTCCAACCGTCGGCGCGATAATAGAGAAGGCCGGTTGCGCCTTGGGTGAAGTTGAGGAAGCCCGCCTGGATGCGTTCGTTGATTGGCGGATAGTCGACCATCCATTCCGGAGCGTTGCCGAAACCGGCGTTGCAGCTGGTGTAGCTCCAGAGATCGCCTCCGCCGGTAAACGGCACGAGGGGCCAGCGTTCCGCGGAGTCCAATAGCACCCAATGATCGACTGCACCGTAAAGATTGGGGTCAGCTGCGTCGAGGGTGACCATGGTCTTGACGCTGCGGTCGGCAGCGTGCGCGTTTGCGCCCATGGTCTTGATGGCGTTGTAGGAGCCAGTGCAGCCGTTCAACTCGTCGGCAAGGTATAAATCCAGACCCAGCGCGGACGGAAAATTGGCGGCCGCCGCATTGAGTTGGCTAGTGGTCGGCATGGTGTTGTAGGAGCCGTTGCACTGAATCCCAACGACGTAGTAGCTGTCGAGTCCGGAACGATTCAGCCCCATGTTGCTGACGTCTGAGGCCGCGTTGACTGCCGGGACATACCAGCTCATCACTTTGTTGCGCATCAGCGCTTGCGAGAGAGAGGCGCTGGTGTTTCCCGTGGCCGGCGACCAGAGTGTCCAGAGTGTTAATTCGGACGGTTGCACGGGAAGCTCAAAGTTCCAAACGGTGACCGTTACCGGAACGTTGGCCATGCCCTGATCCGCAGTCACCTTGATGCTGCCGGTATAAGTCCCGGGCGGCGCGGTCGTCGAGCCGTGCGGAATGGAAATGTCGATCCAGTAAGGTTGATTCTGGCCGGAGCTGACGCTCGCGTTGCAGGCCTTGAGCGCAGCCGAACTTGCGCAGAGCGCCGCGCCGGTTTGCGGATCGTTGAACGGAATGAGCGGCTCGGGATAAGTGCCCGATCCGAGAGGCGGATTGCTGCCACCGCCGTAGCTGGCAGTGCCTGTGACCGTGATGTAGTGCTCGCGGTAGAGCGTGACTTCCGATGCCGGGATCGTGACTCCGTTGGGACCGGCGAGAGCCGTCGCGTTCAAGTTGACGTTCGTCAAGCCGCCCGCAGGAGCGCGCACCACGACCTGCGTGTCCACCGTTTCGCCGCGTGCACCGAATAGATTGATGGAAGATGCCGAGCCAGGCGCGTCAGTGGTGCCAACCCTTTCGAGACTCGGAGCGGTCCAAACCGCGACTGTTGACGGACTAGTTGCGTTGACCGTAAGCGTGGCGGCATTGCTGGTGGCGTTTCCGGCGGTGTTGCTGACCACGACGGTAAACTGCGCACCGTTATCGGCGCTCGTGGTTGCGGGTGTTGTGTAACCGGAAGAAGTTGCTCCGGCGATTGCCTTGCCGTTTTTCTGCCATTGATAGCTCAGCGGGGCCGCGCCTGTTGCCGTTACGCCAAAAGATGCCGTCTGGCCCGTTGTCACGGTCTCGCTGGCTGGCTGCATCGTAATGGCTGGATAGACGTTACTCGGCGAACTCGGCTTGGTGTATGCGGAGCACCCGGAAATCAGCGTTGCAAGCAGAAGGACCAGCAAGAAAGATGCGAATCCGGACGGTTTGGCGGTACTCCAGTTTCTGCGGGCGAGAACTGACGACAGATTTCCAGAATTTGACCGGATGCGCACGCGAGCGATCAAGATTTGGGCGTAGACAACAGGCCACCAAAACGAGTGAGAAAATATTTCGACTTTCAACACAGGCTCTCCCTACAGTTTTTCCAGGCTCCTCAAAGTTGTGACCTTGAGGAAGCTGGGAGGGCCGGGCGAATTAACGAAAATTTGGAAAGACAGGTATCGAGGTCGGAAGATTACTGGGCCATCTTGTGCCCGCACCGAGATCTCTGTGCGCTTCCCAGAACTGCAATCACGAATAAAAGGTTGAGTAGAAGCGTATTTCTTGTTCGGCCAGGAGGCAACCGATTTTTGTGTAGGACTTTTCGTACACGCAGATTGTTCATCTAGTCTTAGAGTGGGACAGGTCCCGTCTGTCTCACTGTGCGACACGCAAGATCGAGCAAGCCAGTTTACGCCTTCGAAAAGTACCAATCAGGTGGGAGGAAAGGACCACGTCGAAAGGACAGGTAATTGACGCGGGACTTGAGCAAAGTGACCGCGGCAGCGTGCGACGCGAAATTCTATAATGGGGTGGTCGCACAAAACCTGGCGCGGCGAGCGGCTGCGATAGGAAGCCGGTCTTGGCTGGAGACCTGCCGATCGCTGTGGCAAGGCGCGGGTAGGTAGTCGGCTCGGTTCGCGGTTCGTCGGACAGGTCGAATGCCGATCGGGAGATCGGCGTTCCCGGAGAGAGAAAAAGGGCCAATGGGTACTCTGACAGAGACGCTTCCACAGGATTCCGCCGTTGCAAGCGCAGTTGCCAATGCAACAAACGTCGTAAAAGAACGAACCTTTTCGATTGTGCAGCTGATTACGGCGATGCTGAAGAGCGGCACGCACATCAGCGACTTGATTTTCTCACCCGGGCGGGCGCCGCAGGTGGAGATCAGCGGGCAACTCGTGGAGCTGAAATTCAAGGGTCTGGAGATGCTGACGCATCACGATACGAAATTCATTGCGAACGAATTGATGGCAGGCAATGAGATTCCGATGCAGAAGCTGGAGAAAGAAGGATCCGCCGACCTGTCGTACGCGATCAACGGCGTAGGGCGCTTCCGCGTGAACATTTTCCGGCAGCGCGGAACGAATGCGATCGTGATGCGCGTGATTCCGGATAAGATTCCGGGGTTCGACGAGCTGAACTTGCCGAAAGTGCTGGAAGAGGTTGTTGAACTTCGAAACGGCGTTGTGCTGGTGACCGGGCCGACAGGTTCGGGAAAGTCGTCCACACTTGCGGCGATTCTGGACAAAATGAATTCGGAAAAGCCGTATCACATTTTGACGATCGAGGATCCGATCGAGTTTTTGCACCGGCACAAGAAGGCGACGATTCATCAACGGGAGCTGCACAGCGATACGCCGACGTTTTCGCTGGCTTTGCGCGCAGCGTTGCGGCAGGCGCCGAAAGTGATTCTGGTTGGCGAAATGCGCGACAAAGAAACGATTGAGATCGCGCTGGAAGCTTCGGAAACGGGACACCTGGTGATGTCCACGCTGCATACGATTGACGCGTCAAAAACGGTGGAGCGCATCATCGGCGTGTTTCCGCTGGCGGACCAGCAATCGATTCGCACGCGGCTGGGGAAGGCGTTCCGGTTCATCGTGTCGCAAAGGCTTTTGCCGCGGAAAGACGGGAAGGGGCGCATTGCGGCGGTGGAAGTGCTGAAGTCCACGATGCGTACCCGCGAGTACGTGGAGAAGGGCGAGAACGAAGGGAAGTCGCTGCTCGACGCGATGCGCGACGGCGATACGGACGGAATGCAATATTTCGACGGCGAACTGGACAAGTTCATCCGAGCCGGGCTGGTGGATTTCGAGACGGCGCTGGGATTTGCCACGAACGCCGGAAACCTGCGGCTGGAATTGCAGGACTATCTGGAAGATCCGCGGAACCGGCAGAAGAAGCCGGCTGCCTCGTCGCTGCTTCAGGAGATCGAGCGGTAGCGTCAGGTTAACTGCCAGGCGCGGTTAGCGCGATAGTTCCATTGACCGCCCACGGAATTGGTTCCTAAGCTGAACGCATCAGGTGATTTAACCAGGCAGGCGTAAACGGGAGATTCGTGTGCTCAGCGAAGCGAAATCGATTTTTGACGGAAGAACAGGGCGTTTGCGCGCGACGGTGCGGTTGAATTCGCGCGTGCCACTAGGCGTGGAGTGGAACGAAGGCGGCGAGCAGCACAGCGAAATCGGGTATACCGTGGACGTCAGCCCGAAGGGATGCCTCGCTATTGTCTCGCAGGGCTTTCCCCTTGGTCAGAGGCTGCGACTGCTGAACAAAGTGAACGGGAATTCGTGTGACGCGATTCTCATCTGGCGTGGGCACGAGGGCCGTAGCGGTTGGGAACTAGGGCTGGAGTTGCAAGGCCAGCAAGACGATTTCTGGGGAGTTGATTTCTAATTAGCCGTCACTGTCTGCGCTGAACTTCATTCCTGCCAGCCGCCACCGAGAGCCTGATAGACATTCACGAGAGCCAAGAGTTCATTGGCTTGCGCCTGCGCTAGATTCAGCTGCGCGCTGAAGTAGTTGGTTTCGTTGGTCAGCACTTCCAGATAGCTGGTTACTCCACCTTTATACCGGATATTGGACAGACGGGAAGCATCTTCCGCGGAAGCGGTGAGCAATTCCTGCTGCTCGCGGAATTCGCGATTTTTTTTGTAGGCGATGAGGGAATCGGAAACGTCGCGAAAGGATTGCTGGATGGTTTGTTGATAGACGAGCAAAGCTTCTTGCTGGCGCGCTTCGGCGGACTTGACTCCGGAACGAATTCTTCCCGCAGTGAAGATTGGTTGAGAAAGGGAAGCGCCAAAGCTCCAAAGGCCGGAGGGGCCGTTGAAGAGACGGGTGAGCGCGTCACTCTGCAAACCACCTGAACCTGTGAGCGAGATTTGCGGGTAGTAGGCAGCGCGAGCTACGCCGATTTCCGCGTTGAAGGCGACGAGTTGCTGTTCGGCCTGGCGAATGTCGGGACGCCGCTCGAGAAGCGCTGAAGGCAGGCCCGCTGGAATTTCGGGGGAGTGGGGCTGTTCGGTCAGGTGGAGGCCACGAGCAACGGGGCCGGGATTATCTCCAAGAAGAGTGCTGATGAGATTTTCCTGCTGCTGGATGCGGCGTTCGAGGTCGGGAATTTCTTCGCTGGCGGTGTAAACGAGTTGTTCGGCCTGGCGCACGTCCAGCTGCGAAGTATTACCGCGGTCCGAGAGTGCGGTGGTCAGCCGAAGTGACTCGCGACGGGCGGTCAGGGCGTTCTTCGAAATTTCGAGCTGAAGGTCTAGTGCGCGAAGCTGGAAATAAGATGAAGCGACCGACGCGACAAGAGAACTGACCACTGCGCGGCGGCCCCATTCGCTGGCGAGAAGCGAGGCGCGGGCGGCTTCCGTGGCGCGGCGATATTTTCCCCAGAAATCGAGTTGCCAAGCACCGGAAAGCGAAAACTGACCGTAAGACTGCTGGAGCGGCGGGAAGACGGGAGATTTTGCGGTGCGTTGAGACGAAAGTCCAGCACCGCCGTCGACGGAAGGAAATTGATCGGAGCGCGCGATGCCGAGTTGGGCTTGGGCGTCAAGGATGCGGGCGGCGGCGATGCGGACGTCGTAGTTGTGCTGAAGAGCAGTGCGAATAAGGGATTGCAGCTGCTCGTCGCGAAAGACATCCCACCATTTTTGGTCGCCCAATGAGGCAGCTTCGGCTTTCGCCGCTTCGTCTCCGCGATAGGCGCCGGGAATCGAGGTCACAGGACGTTTGTAATCCGGGCCGACAGTGCAACCTGCAGCAAGAAGCGCAGCCAAGAGAGAAGCGAAGAGTCTGCGCATTTCAGTCATCGCCTCTCGCGGGAAGCGGTTGAGGGAAAGTGGCGCGGCCGGCTTTTCCCAGTGCGAGGCGTTCGACAACGTAAAAGACGGCAGGAATGAAAAAGATGCCGAGGGCGCTGGCGGCGAGCATGCCGCCGATTACCGCAGTGCCCATGATTTGACGAGCGACGGAACCGGCGCCGGAAGCGGTCCAGAGCGGAACGCAACCGAGGATGAAGGCGAAGGAGGTCATAAGAATGGGACGGAGGCGGAGGCGCGCGCCTTCGAGAGCGGCATCGACGAGCGGTTTGCCTTTTTCGAACTCTTCCTTGGCGAACTCAACGATGAGGATGGCGTTTTTGGCGGCGAGACCGATCAACATGACCAGGCCGATTTGTGAGTAAACGTCGTTTTCGATTTGCACCATGTAGCTGGGAAGAAAGGCAGAGAGCAGCGTGCGGCGGAGCCAGAGAACGAAAAAGGCTCCGAAGACCGCGACGGGAGTGCTGAGCAGGACGCTGAAGGGAAGCGACCAACTCTCGTAGAGCGCCGCGAGAATCAGGAACACGAACAAGAGAGAGAAGGCGAACACGGCGGAGGCGGGGACTCCTTGCTGCGCTTTTTTCTCCTGGAACGACATGCCCAAGTAGTCGTAGCCCATTTCGCGCGGCATGGTTTGCGCGAACACTTCTTCCATGGCCGCCATTGCCTGGCCGGCGCTGTAACCGGGAGCCGCGGCGCCGTTGATTTGGGCAGAGCGGTATTCGTTGAAACGCATGGTGAATTCCGGGCCGGGTCGAGATTCGAATTTTGTGACGGCGGCGAGCGGGACCATGTCGCCTTTATTGTTTTTGACGAAGAACTGGCCGACGTTTTCGGCGCGAGTGCGATACTCGCCCTCGGCTTCGATGTAAACCTGCCATTGGCGGCCGAATCGATTGAAGTAGTTGATGAAGAGGCCGCCCATGAAGGCTTGCAATGTTTTGTAGACGTCGTTTACGGCGACGCCCTGCTTGATGACCTTGTCGCGATCCACGTCGACGAATTGCTGCGGCACGCTTGGGAGAAACGTGGTGTTGACGCCGGCGATTTCAGGGCGCTTGCGCGCTGCGGCGAGGAACGTATTGAGATTGTTGGCAAGAAACTGCACGTCATTGCCGGCGCGGTCTTCGAGGACGAACGTGAAACCGCCGGAGGTACCTACGCCCGGAATGGCGGGAGGCGAAAAGGAAAACGCGATGCCCTCCGGAATCTGGCTAAGCTCACGATTGATGTTCATTTTGATTTGCTGGAACTGCTCGTCGCGCGATTTGCGGTCGTCCCACGGCTTGAGGGTGACGAAGAAAAAGCCGTTGTAGCTGGTGCGAACGAAGCTGAGAAGGCTGAAACCGACGACGCTGGTGGTGTACTGCACGCCGGGAGTTTTGGCGAGGGCCGCTTCAATTTTTCGAGCGACTTCGTCTGTGCGCTGCAAGGAGGCCGCGTTCGGAAGCTGCAGATTTATGTAGAGGTAGCCCTGATCCTCGTCTGGAAGAAAGCTCGAAGGAACTTTCGTGCTGAAAAAACCGGCGGCGGCGCCGAAGATGGCGAGCAACAGTAAGGCGAAAGCGCTCTTGCGGATCAGAAGACCGCAAACGCGGACGTAGGCATTCGTCGCGCGGGTGAAGCCGCGATTGAATTTGTCAAAAAGCTTTTTCAGGAGACCGCCGCTCGCTGCTTTGGGACGCAGCAATAGAGCGGAAAGCGCAGGGCTCAGGGTCAAGGCGTTGAAAGCGGAGAGTGCGACGGAGATAGCAATCGTGACGGCGAATTGTTGATAGAGCCTGCCCGTGATGCCCGGGATGAAAGCGGTCGGGATAAAAACTGCTGAGAGCACAAGAGCGATGCCGACGACGGGGCCCGAAATTTCTTCCATCGCCTTGAGAGCGGCGGCTTTGGGAGCGAGGCCGTCTTCGATGTGGCGTTCGACCGCCTCGACGACGACGATCGCGTCATCCACGACAAGACCAATGGCAAGGACCAAGCCGAATAAAGAGAGTGTGTTGATGGAGAATCCGAAAAGCGGGAAGAAGATGAATGTGCCGACCAATGAAACGGGCACGGCGAGCAGTGGAATGAGCGTGGCGCGCCAGCCTTGCAGGAAGATGTAAACGACGATGATGACGAGGACGATGGCGATGCCGAGGGTGATAACGATTTCCTTGATGCCTTGCGTGACGGCTTGCGTGGTATCGAGCGAAGTGACGTAGTCAACATCGCCAGGGAAACGCGTTTTGGCTTCGGCCATTAATTTCTTGAGGCCTTCGGCGGCTTGAACCCCATTTGAGCCGGGCAGCTGATAGGCAGCGATGATGGCGCCGGGTTTTCCGTTGAGGCGGCCGAGAACGCTGTAATTTTGCGCGCCTAGCTCGACACGGGCGACGTCTTTGAGGCGAACGATACCGCCTATGGGAGTCTCCCGCACCACGATCTCACCGAACTCTTCCGGTGAGGACAAGCGGCCGCGGGCACGGACGGAATAGGTGAACTCTTGTCCCTTCGGGACGGGTTCGCTGCCAACCTGGCCGGCGGGGTTCACGGTGTTTTGCGCCTGGATGGCGCTGACGATTTCCGGAACCGTGATAGCAAGCTTGGCGAGCTGATCGGGTTTGACCCAAAGGCGCATGGCGTATTGGCCAGCACCGAAGATTTGAACGCTGCCGATACCGTAGAGGCGCGTGATCTGATCGCTCAGATTGATGTAGGCGAAATTGGAGAGGAACCGCGCGTCGTAAGTACCGTTGGGGGAGTACAGAGTGATGAGCATCAGCGGTGCGGTTACGGTTTTTTGGACGGTGAGGCCGAAGTTGTTTACGTCCGCGGGGAGCTGCGATTGCGCCTGCGTGGAACGCATCTGCGTGAGGATTAAGTCTGTGTTGGGGTCGGTCTTGACATCGTAGTCCACGATGAGGCGCATGCCGCCGTCGGCGGTGGAGTTGAGCGAATACATGTAGTTCATGTTGTCCACGCCACTCATTTGCTGCTCGATGGGCGTTGCGACGGATTGCTCGATGGTCTGGGCATCGGCGCCGACATACGTGGCAAGGACTTGCACTTCAGGCGGAACGATGTTCGGGAAAAGAGCTACGGGGAGTGTGGCGATGGTTACAGCGCCGATGATAACCATGACGATGGAGATGACCATCGCAACGATCGGACGATTGATGAAAAATCTGGACATGGTCTAGTTCTCTCCCGATTTTGCCGCGAGAACGGTGGGTTTGACGGAAGAGCCTTCGCGGACTTTTTGAACGCCTTCGACGATGACCATCTCGCCGGACTTCACGCCGCTGTCGATAATCCATTGCGTGCCGACACGCTCGCCGACTTTGACCATTCGGACGTTAACCTTGTTGTCGCTACCGACGACGTCGATCTGGTAGGTGCCTTGTATTTCAATGACCGCGCGCTGTGGCACGAGAAGGGCGTTGTTGCGCGTATAAGTGGAGGCACGGACGCGGCCGAATTGGCCGGGACGCAAGATATTTTTGGCGTTGGGAAACGCGGAAGCGATGCGGATGCTGCCGGTGGCGATGTCGACCTGGCGGTCGGTGTAGAGAATATGGCCCTTTTGGGGATAAGTCGTTCCGTCCGAAAGAATTAGGTCAAGGATCGGCGCGTCCTTT
>WNFS01005368.1_pt1 | contig 10173 bp, 11 predicted proteins | sample 5400141 | NCBI WGS metagenome assembly WNFS01 (sample SAMN13153358, study PRJNA577476) | soil metagenome | isolation source: 60 cm saprolite under Madrone tree | place: USA:California | collected 2016-06-14
CTACCCCGCCGCCCGCCGCCAGAACTCCCGCCCCCGCCGGCTGGACGTCGACAGCTCCTGGAAGAGGAGCCCGCGCACGATCGCCGCGAAGTAGAGCACGACGCCGAAGCCCACCGCGCCAATGAGCCCGAGCGGCCCCGCTGGAAGCTGGAGCGCGCCGAGCACGCAGGCGACGAGCGCCAGGTTCGCCGGGAACCACTCGATCCAGTTCTCGCCGATGAACTGGTAGCTCTCGACCAGCACCTCGGCCGCGCCGTGGCGGCCGACGTAGACCAGCTCGGGGACGGCGTTCAGGAAGACGAAGACCGCGAGCGCGAAAACGATCTGCACGAACGGGACCGGCGCCAGGACGTAGGTCCAGATGAGCTGGAGGCCCCAGAAAACGAAGCCCACGTTGAGGAGATCGCCGAAGTAGGTCGCGAAGCTCGTCGGCACGTCCTCGAGCCGGATGCGGCCCGTCTGGATCACCTGCGCCACCAGCGCGAGCCACGAGCTGAAGCACGCCACCAGGGCGAGGTAGGTGAGGAGGGCGCCCACCACGCCCAGCGGCGCCGTCACCACGGCAACGATGCCGAGCAGAACGTCGTACACGATCACCACCAACCCGACCCACCAGTTGCGCAGCGCCAGCCCCGCGCCGCGCCGAAAGACGCGGGCGTAGAGCGCGGCCGTGTCGCGGAGCCAGCCGCGGGGGAGACGCCCACCCGGTCCACCACCTCGCGCGTCAGCTCGAGGTCGTAGCCGAGCCGCGTCCCGTCGCGGTCCATGCTGGTGAGCAGGATCTCGCCCGCGCCCGCGGCCTCCATGCGCGCCGCCCACTCGACCGCATCGAGCCCGGTCGGCGTGCGCCCGCCGTGCGTGAACACCTCCCAGCCGCGCGCGGGGTCGTCGGCCGCCCGCCGGCGGGCGTCGATCGCGACCACCACGCACTGCGTCCCGAAGCGCTCGGCCGCCTCGCGCACGAGCTCGGGCCGCGCGACGGCCGCGGTGTTGATCGACACCTTGTCCGCGCCCGCCTTCAAGAGGGCGCGCACGTCGTCGACCGTGCGCACGCCGCCGCCCACGGTGAGCGGCATGAAGACGCGCTCGGCGGTGCGGGCCACGACGTCCAGGATGATCGGGCGCTCCTCGTGCGAGGCGGTGATGTCGAGGAAGGTGAGCTCGTCGGCGCCCTCGGCGTCGTAGCGCGCGGCCGCCTCGACCGGGTCGCCCGCGTCGGCCAGATCGACGAAGCGCACGCCCTTCACCACGCGCCCGCCCTTCACGTCGAGGCAGGGGATGATGCGGCGGGCGAGCATCAGGCGGCCTGCGTGACGGCGAGCGCATCGGCGAGCCGGACCGTGCCCGTGTAAAGCGCGCGCCCGATGATGACGCCGGCCACGCCGAGCGCAGCGACGGCGCGCACGTGGTCGAGCGCGCCGATGCCGCCCGAGGCGATCACCGGTACGCCCGCGGCGGCGCGCGCGACCGCGCGCGTGCCGTCCAGGTCCGGCCCGCGCTCCGTCCCGTCGCGGCCGATGTCCGTGTAGATGATGGCAGCCGCGCCGAGCCCGGAGGCGCCCGCCGCCGCCGCCGTCGCCGTCGTCTCCGCGCCCGCGGTCCAGCCCGCGACGCGCAGCCGGCCGTCGCGCGCGTCGAGACCGATCGCGACCCGGCCGGGATGCGCGCCACAGATCGCGGCGGCCCGCTCGGGATCCGCGACCGCGAGCGTGCCGAGCACCGCGCGCGCCGCGCCCGCGGCGAGCGCCGACTCCACCGCCGCCCCGTCGCGGAGCCCGCCGCCCACCTGCACGGGGATGCGCACCGCGGCGCAGATGGCGGCCACCAGGTCGGCCTGCACCGGCCGCCCGGCGCGCGCGCCGTCCAGGTCGACGACGTGGAGCCAGCGCGCCCCCGCGGCCGCGAAGCCGCGCGCCACCGCGACCGGGTCGTCGCCGTACACCGTCTCGCGCTCGAAGGCGCCCTCGAGCAGTCTGACACAGCGGCCGCCGCGGAGATCGATCGCGGGGTAGACGATCATGCGAGCCGGCGCACGAAGTTGTCGAGCAGCCGGAGGCCCACCTGCTGGCTCTTCTCGGGGTGGAACTGACAGGCGAAGACGTTGTCGCGCACCACGCTCGAGGCGAAGTCGCACCCGTAGGGCGTGGTGGTCGCGACCACGGCCGGGTCGGCGGGCACCGGGTAGTACGAATGCACGAAGTAGACGTAGGCGCCGTCGTCGATGCCGGCGAGCGCCGGCGCCGCGCGCACCATGCGGAGCGCGTTCCATCCCATGTGCGGAACTTTGCGCGCCGGGTCGGCCGCGAAGCGGACGACGCGCCCGGGCAGGATGCCGAGGCCGGCCACCGGCCCGAACTCCTCGCTCTCCTCGAAGAGGAGCTGCATGCCGAGGCAGATGCCGAGGAAGGGGCGGCCGGAGCGGATGGCGTGCCTGACCGGCTCGACCAGGCCGAGCGAGGTCAGGTTCGCCATGCAGGCGCCGAAGGCGCCGACGCCCGGCAGGACGACGCCCGGCGCGCTGGCGATGCGCTCGGGATCGCGCGTCACCTCCGCCGCGTGCCCCAGGCGCTCGAAGGCCTTCGCGACGCTGCGCAGGTTTCCCATGCCGTAGTCGACGATGGCGAGCGGGCGCATCGCGCTAGAGGAGACCCTTGGTCGAGAGCACGCCGACGACCCGCGGGTCGCGCTGGGTGGCGAGATCGAGCGCGCGCGCCAGCGACTTGAAGACCGCCTCGACGACGTGGTGCGGGTTGCGGCCCGAGGCCATGCGGACGTGGAGGTTCATGCCCGCCTGGTTGGTGAGTGCCAGGAGGAAGTCGTGGATCAGCTCGACGTCGAAGGTGCCGATCTTCGCCTGCTTGATCCTGACGTCGTAGACGAAGAAGGGCCGCCCCGAGAGGTCGACCACGGTCGTCACCAGCGCCTCGTCGAGCGGCACGGTCGCCTCGCCGAAGCGGCGGATGCCGGCCTTCTCGCCGAGCGCGTCGCGCAGGGCCTGCCCGAGCGCGAGCCCGACGTCCTCGACCGTATGGTGGTAGTCGACCTCCAGGTCGCCCGTCGCGCGCAGGGTCAGGTCGAAGAAGCCGTGCTTCGTGAACAGCTCGAGCATGTGGTTCAGGAATGGGATGCCGGTCTCGACCTGGTAGCGGCCGCGGCCATCGAGGTTCAGCTCGAGGCGGATGTCGGTCTCCTTGGTCTTCCGCGCCACGCTCGCGCGGCGTCCCCCGGCGCGCGTCGGCGCCCGCCCAGCACGTGTTGCCACTAGCGTCCTCCTCTCCGGTGCGGGGTCGTCAGGCGGTGCGCGGCGGCGGGGCGGGGCCGGGACCCGGCGCTCACGCTCGCGCCGACGCGGATTCCCCTCACGGCCGCACGGGCGTGCGGCGCGAGAGATCGCTTCGGGCCCCGGCCCCGCCCCACCGCCGGGCCGCGTGGGGCCCCCACACCCGCGAGCCGCCGCTCCACCGCGCGCCCGTGCGCGTCGAGGCCCTCCAGGCGCGCCAGGCGCACCACCGCCGGCCCGAGTCGCGCCATCGTCCGTGGCCCGGCCTCGATGATGCTCGTCCGCTTGACGAAGTCGTAGACCCCGAGCGGCGAGGCGAAGCGCGCCGTGCCGCCCGTCGGCAGCACGTGGTTCGGGCCGGCCAGGTAGTCGCCGAACGCCTCGGGCGCGTCCTGCCCGAGGAAGACCGCTCCGGCGTGCCGCACGCGCGCGAGCCAGCGCCGCGGCGCGCGCACGGCGAGCTCCAGGTGCTCGGGGGCCAGGTGGTTGGCGATCTCGAGCGCCTGGGCGAGCGAGCGCACGACCACGATGGCGCCGAAGTGGGCGAGCGCGCGCGCCGCGACTGCGCGCCGCGGGAGGCTCGCGAGCTGGCGGTCGAGCGCGGCAGCGACGCGCGCCGCGAGCCGGCGGTCCGGCGTGACGCAGATCGCCGCCGCCAGCGGGTCGTGCTCGGCCTGCGCCAGCAGGTCGGCGGCGACCAGCTCGGCGTCGGCCGCGCCGTCGGCCACCACCAGCACCTCGCTCGGGCCCGCGATCGAGTCGATGTCCACCTGGCCGAACACGAGCCGCTTCGCGGTGGCCACCCAGAGGTTCCCCGGCCCGACGATCTTGTCGACGCGCGGCACGCTCTCGGTACCGTACGCGAGCGCCGCCACCGCCTGCGCGCCGCCGATCCGGTAGAGCCGATCCACGCCCGCAACGTGGCAGGCGGCGAGGACGATCGGCGTGTCGCCGTCCTTCCCGACCGGCGAGACGGCGATCACCTCGCCGACGCCCGCGACGCGCGCCGGGATGACGGTCATGAGCACGGTCGACGGGTACGCCGCCCGGCCGCCGGGCACGTACACGCCCACGCGCGCGAGCGGCTCGATGCGCTGGCCGAGGCGCGCCCCGCTCGCGTCGCGGAAGGACCACGAGCGCTCGCGCTGGCGCGCGTGGAAGACGCGGATGCGGCGCGCCGCGAGCTCGAGGTCACTGCGCACGCGCCCCGGCAGGTTCGAGTATGCCGCTGCCATCGCCTCCTTCGGGACGCGCAGCTCGGCGCGCCGGAGAGCCACGCCGTCGAAGCGCCGCGCGAAGGCGAGGAGCGCGCGGTCCCCGGCGCGCCGGACGCGGGCGATGATGCGGCGCACGTCCGCCTCGACCCGCTCGCCGGCGGCCGAGCCGCGGGCCGCGAGCCGCGCCAGGCGCGCGCGCGCCCGCCCGCCGCCGGCCGTCACGATGAGCTCGGCTGCCTTCACGCGGACGCCTTCTCGCGCGCGACGTCGGCGCCGAGCGCCGAGAGCTTCGCCTCGATGTGCTCGTAGCCGCGGTCCAGGTGGTAGACGCGCGACACGCGCGTCGTGCCGCGGGCCGCGAGCCCGGCCAGCACGAGGCAGACGCTGGCGCGCAGGTCGGTCGCCATCACGGGCGCGCCCGAGAGCGACTGCGGCCCGCGCACGATGGCGTGGTGGCCGTCGACGTGGATGTCGGCGCCCATGCGCACCAGCTCCTGCGCGTGCAGGAAGCGGTTCTCGAAGATCGTCTCGGTGACCGTGCTGGTGCCGGTGGCGCGCGTCATGAGGGTCATGAACTGCGCCTGGAGGTCGGTCGGGAAGCCGGGATAGGGCATGGTCTTCGCGTCGACGGCGGCGAGCTTGCCGTTGCCCTCGACGCGAATGCCGCTCTCCCGCTCGCGCACCGCCACACCCGCCTCGCCGAGCTTGGCGAGGAACGCCTCCAGATGATCGGCGCGCGCCCCGGTCACCTGCACCGCGCCGCCGGTCACCGCCGCCGCGACCATGAAGGTACCCGCCTCGATGCGGTCCGGGATGACGGTGTGCTCGCCGCCGCCCAGCTCGGGACGGCCCTCGATGGTCACCTCCGAGGTGCCCGCGCCACGCACGCCGGCCCCCATGCGCGCGAGCACGCGCGCGAGGCAGACGTTCTCCGGCTCGCGCGCCGCGTTCTCGAGCACGGTCGTCCCCTCGGCGAGTGCGGCGGCCATCATGAGCTGCTGGGTCGCCCCCACGGAGGGGAAGTCGAGCACGATCTTCGCGCCGCGCAGGCGCTCCGCCTCGGCCTCCACGTAGCCCTCGCTGATGCGGAGCCGCGCGCCGAGCTTCTGGAGGCCGCTCAGGTGGAGGTCGACGGGCCGCGCGCCGATGGCGCAGCCGCCGGGGGTGGAGACGCGCGCGTGGCCGAAGCGGGCGAGGAGCGGCCCCAGCACGAGGAAGGAGGCGCGCATCGTCTTCACCAGCTCGTAGGGCGCCTCGCTGCACGCGACGGCGCCCGGCTCGACCACCACCTCGTGCCCGTCGGCGCTCTGCGTGACGCGCGCGCCCAGGTGCTCGAGCACCTGGATCGTGGTGCGCACGTCGGCCAGCGCCGGCACGTTCCGCACCACCGAGCGTTCGCGCGTGAGGAGCGTCGCGAAGAGGAGCGGCAGCGCCGCGTTCTTGGATCCGCTCACCACCACCTCGCCCTCCAGCTGGGCGCCCCCCCGGATCACGATCGTGTCCATCCGCCCCCTCCCAACTTAAGCGCGAGCACGCGCTCGATGCCGGCGTGATCGCGGACCACCTCGACGCGCACGTAGCGTCCCGTTGTCTCCGCCAGGCGGCACACCGCGGCCGCCTGCCCCGCCCCGATCTCCACCACGAGCCAGCCGCCCGGCGCCAGCACGCGCGGCGCCTCGGCCACCAGCCGGCCGAGCGCCGCGAGCCCGTCCGGCCCCGCCGCGAGCGCCACGCGCGGCTCGTGGTCGCGCACCTCCGGCGCGAGCCCGCCGAGCTCCGCGTCGGTCACGTAGGGCGGGTTCGCGGCCACCAGGTCGAAGGCCGCGGCGCGAAACGGCGCGAGGAGATCGCCGCACACCAGCGCGACGCCCGGCGCGTGCCGGGCGAGGTTCGCGCGCGCCACGGCGAGCGCGCCCGGTGCGAGGTCGCTCGCGCACACCCGCGCCGCCGGCAGCTCGCGCGCGAGCGCGGCCGCGATCGCCCCGCTGCCGGTGCCGACGTCGAGGATGCGCCGCGCCGCGGGCGCCAGGCGGAGCGCCGTCTCCACCACCAGCTCCGTCTCGGGCCGCGGGACGAGCACGCGGCGATCCACCGTCAGGGGCAGCGACCAGAACTCGCGCTCACCGACGATGTACGGAAGCGGCTCGCGCGCCGCCCGGCGGGCGACGAGCGCGGCGAAGTCCCGGGCCGCCGTCTCGGGCAGCGGGCGCCGCGCCGCGACGACCAGGCCGACGCGCGTCGTGTCGAGCGCGCGCGCGAGCAGCACCTCGGCGTCGGCGCGCGGCTCCGGCACGCCGGCCGCCGCCAGGCGGGCGATCGCCGCTGCGAGCGCGTCGCCCACCGTCACCAGCGCCGCCGCCGCGCCCATCAGCCGGCCGCCGCCAGCGCCTCGGCCTGCTGGCGCGTCACCAGCGCGTCCACGATCGGGTCGATCTCGCCGTCGAGCACGCGGTCCAGGGTATGGAGGGTCACGTTGACCCGGTGGTCGGTCACCCGGCTCTGGGGGAAGTTGTAGGTGCGGATCTTCTCCGAGCGATCGCCCGAGCCGACCATGGCCTTGCGGTTGGCGGCGATCTCGCTCTGCTGCTCGCTGCGCGCGCGCTCGAGGAGCCGCGCGCGCAGGATCTTGAGCGCCTTCGATTTGTTCTTGTGCTGCGACTTCTCGTCCTGGCAGGTGACGACGAGCCCCGTCGGCAGGTGCGTCACGCGCACGGCGGAGTCGGTCGTGTTGACGCTCTGCCCGCCCGGGCCCGAGGAGCGATAGACGTCGATGCGAAGGTCCTTGTCGGCGAGCTCCACCTCGACGTCCTCGGCCTCGGGCAGCACGGCGACGGTCACCGCCGAGGTGTGGATGCGCCCCTGCGTCTCGGTCACCGGCACGCGCTGCACGCGGTGCACGCCGCCCTCGAACTTGAGCCGGCTGAATGCGCCCTTCCCCACCACGAGCGCGATGACCTCCTTGAAGCCGCCGAGGCCGGTCGGGCTCGAGGACAGCACCTCGACGCGCCAGCCGTGCCGCTCGGCGTAGCGCGTGTACATGCGGAAGAGCTCGGCCGCGAAGAGGCTCGCCTCGTCGCCGCCGGTGCCGGCACGGATCTCGAGCACCGTGTTGCGCTCGTCGGTGGGGTCCTTGGGGAGGAGGAGCTGCTTGAGCATCGCGTCGAGCGCGGCCAGGCGCGCCTCGAGCGCGGGCAGCTCGCCGCGCGCCAGCTCGCGGAGCTCGGCGTCCTTCTCGCGCAGGCACTCGCGGTGCCCCTCGATCTCACGCGCGACGTGCTGGCGCTCGCGCCAGCGGGCGACCGTCTCCTCGAGCTGCGACCGCTCCCTGGCGAGCTTCGCGAACTCGCGCCGGTTGGCGATGACGGTCGGGTCCGCGACCAGGCGCTCCAGCTCCTCGTAGCGTCGCTCGATCTCGGCGAGGCGGTCGAGCATCGGCTCACGTACCCTCGCGCCCGGCGCGCGGGCCGTCCGCGGCCACGTCAGGCCGGCGTGGAGCCGGAGCCGCTACGCTTGAGGCCGTACTTGCGCTGGAAGCGCTCGACCCGGCCGGCCGTGTCGACCAGCTTCTGCTTGCCGGTGAAGAACGGATGGCACGCCGAGCAGATCTCGACGTGGATGGTCGGCACGGTGGAGCGGGTCTCGATGACGTTGCCGCAGGCACAGATGATGGACGCCTTGTCGTACCGCGGATGAATGCCTTCCTTCATGGGAAGAGACTACCTTAACATCGGGGTCGGGGGGGTGCAACGCGGCGCTGACGACGGGCGTGGAGGCCCCGGGCGGCTCGAGCTCCGAGCCGGCGGTCGCACCACGCGTCGAGCAGCGCGAGCACCCGCGCCCGCTCCGCCGGCGGCTGATTCAGGAGCTCGCGGTAGAGAGCGGTAGAGATAGGACGATGTCGGGCGCACAGAACGGCCGCGTAACGTCGCCCCCTTTGACAAGTTTGACGCCCCGGCGGCATAGGTGCGACAGCACGGTCCGGGTGATGCGCCTCGCTGTAGCCGTGACGGCAATCCTCTTGTTCACCGGCGCCGCCGACGCCGTCGTCCTGTGTGCCAGGCGAGCCCGCGATGGAACCTTCAGCACCACCGTGAAGATTCGCGAAGCGTGTCGCCCCGCCGAGGTCACCCTCACGCCCGATGCGGTCGGCTTCTGCTGCACCGTGACCACCACGACGACGAGCACCAGCGAGCCATGCCCGACGACCACCACGCTCGGCGAGCCGAACTGCGGCGGGAACCCTGCGTCGTTCTGCGGTGGACTCTGTCCCGACAGCCAGACGTGTGGAGACGACGGAAACGGGCACTGCGCGTGCCTGGGACCGCTCCACTGTGGCGGACAGGACAACTTCTGCGGCGGGGACTGCCCGGCCGGCCAGAGCTGCCTGCAGCTACCCGTGCCTCCCGGATGTGGCAGCATCGGGTGCGGCTGCCAGTAGCTCAGAGCTGCACGGTCCTTGGAACGCGCCGGCTATTGCGAGACGCCCCTGACCGCGAAGTAGAACGTTCCCTCGCCGCTGATCGGGGCCTGCGTCGGGGTCCCCGGCTGCTGGGGCATGTCGAAGACGCCGAAGAACGTGCCCCGCACGTAGGTGCCGTCGAACGAGTCGATCCTGATGTTCACGCTGCTGTGCTCCATCACGGTTCCGTCAGGACCCGGCTCGAGGCTCACGGTCGACAGCCACTGCTTCATGGAAACGGGGATGCCGTGCCTGGTCCGGAATTCGGTGTATCCCGCCGCAACGCAGGGCGCCTCGAAGGGAGGCGTCGCCGGTTGCTGGTTTGGGTCGATCACGCCGCATGCGAACGCCAGCACCTTGGGGTTCCTGCGCGACCTTTTCCGACGCCCACGCCCGTGACACTCGATGGCGCCGAAGACGACGCCGCCGCTGGCGACGTAGGTTCCGTTCACGCACCGGTCATCTGGCTGGCCGGTAGCGGGGGCCTTGTATCTCTTCCCGTTGATGGTGGCGAAGACCCCGAACGGCGGATGTGCCGGACGTGCCGCCGCCGTCGATTCCGCAAGGAGCGCCGCTCCGAGCGTCAGAGCCAGAAGTACCCCCGCACGTCTCATTCGTTCCTCCACGCCCGTCCGATGCACACGAGACCGACCCCGCCACCCGCGTGGCCGGGCGCGCTCGGCCGAGGTGAGATAGGACAGCACCACCCGAATCGTCAAGGGAAAAAGAAGCACTGCCGTGCGCGCGGATTCGAGGAGGCGTCGGGCCCCGAGCTGGGCGCGGCGCACGCCTACGCCGCCAGCCAGCGGTCGAACCAGCGATCGAGCAGCGCGAGCACCACGGCGCGTTCAGCGGGCGGCTCGTTCAGCAGCTCGTGGTAGAAGCCGGGCAGCAGGACCAGCTCGTGGGGACAGGTGAGGCGGGCCGCGATCTCGGCCGAGCCCGCCGGGAGAACGAGCCGGTCCGCGTCGCCCTGGAGGATGAGAAGGGGCACGCGCAGGTGTGGCGCTTCGTCCATCGCCGCCGCCTGCGCCGCCTGGATGGCGCGCACAAAGCCCGCGCTCGCGGCGCGATGCACGAGCGGGTCGGCAACGTACGCGGCGCCCACCGCGGGATCGCGCGACAGCGCGCCCGCATCGAGGTTCGACCGGAACGTGACCCGAGGTGCAATGCGCGCCACGAGGAGCACCACCGTCTGGAGGAGGCGCGGCGCGGTG
>WNFS01018676.1_pt1 | contig 10172 bp, 9 predicted proteins | sample 5400141 | NCBI WGS metagenome assembly WNFS01 (sample SAMN13153358, study PRJNA577476) | soil metagenome | isolation source: 60 cm saprolite under Madrone tree | place: USA:California | collected 2016-06-14
CAGAACGATCCCGCATAGGGGTAGTTCCTCGTCATTCCCCGATGCGCCAATTGGCGCATCTGAGGGCGAAGCATCGAACCCCAGATGCGCAATTGCACATCGGGGAATCTCGAGATTCCGGGTTCGCGCTGGCGCGCGCGCCGTCTTCCGGTCGATCGTCGATGAACTGCCCCTTCCCGGTGAGAAGTCTCTGGTCTTCAAGTCGCCTGACGGGCTGCCCCGCACCGAAACGCATATTGCCAGGAAGAATATTCATCAGTTTGTCCTTCGAGTCTTTTGTTCGATTGGGCGGGTTTTAGCGGTTTTTGGGATCGAAACAACTCAGCACGCTGTCATTCCGGGGCGCGCGAAGCGCGAGCCCGGAATCCATAACCACGACAGGGAATATGGATTCCGGGCCTGCGCCAAGAGGCGCATCCCGGAATGACGAGGTGTGCTACGTCACCCGATATCCCGCAGCACCGCTTCGACGGCCTTGCGCTCATCCGCCGTGAGCGCGGCCTGGGGCGCGATGGGATCGCCGACCTCGTAGCCCTGGATCGCAAGCCCAGCCTTGATGCACGCCGCCAGATTGTAGCGCGCGAACGCTTCGTTGATGCGCCACAACCGCCGCTGTAGCGCCAGCGCATCGTCCCAGCACGCGGCCATGCAGAGATTGTAGAGTTCGACGCTCTGGCGCGGAATGAGGCAGGCCGGTCCCGCCAGCGGTTCATGATCGACAACAGCCGTCCGGTATTGGTCGAGGCGTCCTTGATGTAACCAATGCGCGGATGCGCTGATAGTCGCGCGATCACGTCGAGCGACAGATCGGAGCGCTGAAACTGCGGATTGGTGTAGATCACGACGGGAATATCGACCGCATCCGCGATGGCGCGAAAATAGGATTCGACCTGCGCATCGCCAAGCGGGAAGTAGGCTTCCAGAATGGCAAGAATGCCGTCGGCGCCGAGCTGCTGATAGGCTTTCGCCTGCGCGACCGCATCCGATGTCGAAGTCGAGGCGACGCCGGCCACTACAGGCACCCGGCCCTTGGCAGCTTCGATCGTGGTTTGCACCACCGCCATGCGCTGCGAGTTATTCAGATAGGCGAACTCGCCGGTCGAGCCGAGCGGCGTCAGCCCATGCACGCCTGACTTGATGAGATCGTCGCACAGACGACCAAGCACTTCGGTGCGGATGTGCCCATCAGCATCGACGGGCGAGACCAGATAGGGAAAGACGCCGTGAAAGTCAGGCATGGTGGGGATTGTGCCTTGATCGGCGCTTCAATTAGCGGTGGCGCGCCACTCAGAACAAAATTGCGAACTCTTGTGTAATTGAAATTGCCATATAGTCCAGGCGCCCCTCCCCAAGCAACCAGGTTTGCGGCGCGGGCATTGCTCGCTCATAAACGACGCATGAAGCCGACGAGGCCTGATCGTCACCCACATCGTGGAGTGCGGAAACCTGAGCTTCGGGCCGCCTGTGTCGCCTCCCAAATTCGGGCGGGCGTTGCGGGCATGTCGAGATGCCGCACGCCCAAGGGCATTAGCGCGTTCATCACGGCGTTCATGATGGTGGCAGGCGCAGCGATCGCGCCGGCCTGACCGCTTCCCTTGACGCCCAGCCGGTTGGCGCGGCTTGGAAACTCAGATGTCAGGTTGCCCTCGAACGAAGGAATGTCGTCCGCACGCGGCAGGGCATAATCCATCAGCGAGCCTGAAAGGATCTGGCCTGTCTCGACATCGAACAGCGCTTGTTCGAGCAGCGCCTGGCCGATCCCTTGCACCACGCCGCCATGCACCTGACCCAGTGTCAGGCGAGGGTCAAGCAGACGGCCGTAGTCGTCGAAGATCACGTAGCGGTCGAGCGTCACTTCACCCGTCGCAGGATCGATCTCCACTTCGGCGACATGGCACCCGTTGGGGAACGTGTAGCGGTCGCAGAGGTGCGTCGCCTGATGCGCCAGACCGGGCGCAACATCGCCGGTCACCTGGTATGAGGCACGCGCCACCTCGTCCAGGCTGATCTCCTGTCCGGTCGCGGCCACGCGCAACACGCCTGCTTCGTAGTGGACGGCATCGGCGCTGGTCTGCAGCAAGCGTGCGGCAAGCCGCCGCGCATTCTCGATCAGGCCTTCGGCCGCGAGCAACAGAGCGGTGCCGCCCTGGTGCATGGATCGCGCCCCGCCATGCCCACCTCCACTGCCGAGATCGTCGGTATCGCCCTGCCGAAACCGGAAGCGCTCGATCGGCAAACCAAGCGTATCGGCTGCGATCTGCGCATACGTTGTCTCATGGCCCTGGCCATTGGAATGCGTGCCGACCTTCAGATAGATCCGGCCGTCCTCGCCGTAATGCAGTTCCGCCACTTCGTTGGGCTGGCCGCGCGCGGTTTCGAGAAAGCAAGCATAGCCGAGGCCACGAAGCTTGCCCTGCGCGCGCGAGCCTTGCCGACGCGCGTCGAATCCTGCAGCTGCAGCGACTGCAAGATCGATCGCGTGAACAAAGCTGCCTTGCTCGACCGACAGCCCCATGGCGGTGCGATGAGGAAAACTGCGAAAGATGTTCTTGCGCCGCAGTTCGAGCGCGTCCATCCCGAGTTCGGCCGCGGCGGTGTCGATGCATCGCTCAACCAGATAGTTCGCCTCGGGTTTGCCGGCGCCGCGATAGGCGTCGACCGGCGTCGTGTTGGTGAAGACGCCGCTGGTCTGAAATGCGACCAGCGGGATGTCGTACACGCCACCCATCGCGCTACCCATCGCCATGGTCGGCACGACCGGCGCCACTGTCGAGACATAAGCACCCATATTGGCAAGGATTTTGGCTTCGAGAGCCAGGAATTTGCCATCGCGGTCGAGCGCAAGGCGAGCCCGGACGAGGCTGTCGCGGCCATGCACAGAGGCCATGAAGTCCTCGCTGCGGTCCCCGATCCACTTCACCGGGCGGCCGACGCGGCGCGCCGCCCACAGCACCAGCACCCATTCCGGATAAAGAACGTTCTTCATCCCGAAGCCGCCGCCGACATCGGGAATACTGACGCGAAGTTTTTCGCGCGGGATCCGGAACACCGAGTCTGCGAGCAGATCGCGGATCATGTGCGCGCCGGCGGCTGAGGCGGTCAGGTGCAGACGGCCGTTCGATGCGTCGAATGCGCCGAGCGCACCGCGCGTTTCCAGCGGCGCGGCCACCACGCGATTGTTTATCAGCTCGCATTCCACGACATGGGCGGCACCGTGCATGGCCGCCTCTACAGGGCCGATCTCGCCGCGCTGGAATTCAAACGCGACGTTGTTTTGGGCCTCCGGCCAGATCGACGAATTTCCCGACCGAACTGCTTGTGCCATCGAAATGACCGGCTGCAGCGGTTCGTAGTCGACGACGATCGCCTCGGCTGCATCGCGTGCGGTTTCGGCGCTTTCCGCGACCACGAACGCGATGGGCTCCCCGACATAGCGAACGACTTCGCGAGCCAGCGCGTGGCAGGGCGGAACGATGAGGGGCTTCGCCATCGGGATGTTGGTCACCGCGCAAGGCAAGGGTCCGATATTGTCTGCAGCCAGATCGAATCCGGTGAGAACGGCCGCGACGCCTGGTATCCGAAGCGCCGCATCGACATGGATCGCGACGATGCGCGCGTGCGCATGCGGCGAGCGGACGACGACGCCATGGAGAACGTCTGGCACGGACAGATCGGCGATGTAGCACCCTCGCCCCCGCACGAAGCGCTCGTCTTCAAGGCGGTTGATGCTGCGGCCCAACAACTGCTCGGTCATGCGAAGGTGTATGGAACGCGAGGGCTACAAAGGCAACAGCAGCGATGCGTATGGGGGAGCAGAACGAATTCGGACAGCGACCAGGCGTGGAAATATCCGCCAAATAGGAAGCTCCGTCGCCGCAAACGATTCAAAATACGCATCCAGGAATGCTGAATAGCAGCCCGAGTCCATGCCTATCGATCTGCGTTCATCCTCTTCGTCACCCAACCAGACCAATCCCCAGGGAGCGCGCGGCCCAGGCTGAATGCGATGAACTATGTTGGTGTTGGGCCAAAACCCAAGAACTCGGTGGGAGCACAAGGCTTCCGCGTTGCCCCAACGCATGTGTCCGTGGGTGTTAAGCTGTAGTTGCAAGGCTGTTGGATAGCGCGTTCAAATAGCCAAGTGCCAATCTCTGAGCTTCCGCCTAGCCACCAGGTCCCCGATGAGGGCCGCCAGCTCGAACACCTTTCGCCTCAGGTCCTCGACCTTTTGAGCTAGCAGCAAATCCTGCCGATCCGCCATCGACAGGATGGCCCCCCTCCACGTTGCCAACAATGGCTTGTCCGCCGTTGTGGACGTGGACGTGTTCGACAGTTACTTTTTGTTGGCCTTTGCCGCGATGCCGATTCAACGCCTCAAGCAATGTCGCCTGAGTTCGCGAAAGCTTAGGTGCCGAATGCACGGTGGTCCGTCACCGGGTGCACCAAAGGGCAATCGGAATGCATTCAAGCACGGTCGCTATACAGCCGAGGCGATTGGGAACCGGCGGAAATTATCCGCAATGCTCATTGCGATGAAGGCTCTCGCAGGTATGGTTTGCGATTGAATTGCTCCGATGTTCGCTCGTGGTGGCAAAGCGGACTTGCCCCACAGAATCCAGCTTCTGGATGCCCCGTGCGCCGTGGCCCCCGCTACACCGACTGAGATGCCCGCGGATCGGCGGCGCAAGTTTGCAATATCGGCGGCAAAGACTATTCACGATCGGTTCAGGCAGCATAATCTTAAATGATCGGGTCTGGAGGACCATTCATGAGTGCAAAGTCATTAGCCCTGCTAAGCGCAACGGCGCTTCTCGCTGGTCCCCGCTGTCTGTCGAGCTATGGCATCAACGAAAGCTTGGCGAGACGTGGCCTATACCCCCTCGCCAATGTGGGGGGCGATCCATATGGAAGATACATCTATATGCGGGTTGCTCGGGGGAATGAGCAGTTTGTCGTGACCGTTGACGGCTGCACTGGACAAGTCATGCGATAAGCCAGAGGCGGCTATTTCGCATCGCCGAGTGGTCTATTTGGGGACTGATCTGGGGACCACAAGCTCCTAACACAGTTGTATATTAATAAAATCAGATACTTATATAGTTTTGCTGGCGGAGCGAAAGGGATTCGAGCTGCCGGTACGTTCTGCTTCCAAGCGTGTTCACGTCCGTTGACGGTTCAGCGAAAAGTCCAGGGAGCGTGGCTTCATATGCGAGAGGCGCGGTCCCACTCCTGGGCCGAGATCGCGATTGTCGCGATCATCCCCGCTTATCTCGACGACATCAACGGCGCCGTGCAACGCGGCTGAAAAGACCTTCGCTAACCAACCGCGTAATCGAGCGAGAGATAGCGTAGCGGCACGAAAAATATCCGTTAGGGTTTCAAACGAGACACTGACTGGAGACCGCCGAAGCGCAATACGCTAAGTATTTGAAATTGGTGGCGCGCCACCCAGAATAAAAACTGCGAACTCTTATGTGATTGAGGTAGCTGTCGCTAGTTCGAACGCTCTTCCGAAGGCATCTTCAGTGTCGCTTTCGACCTCCGTCTTCCAAGAAGAACATGGAGAGGCAGCCACGCGGGCAGGCAAAACCCGGCGACAATATGTATCCAGCTCATCCAGGGTCGCACGGCTTCGGACCCCAGATAATAGAGCCCGAAGGCCGTCATGATCAGGAGCGTATTGAGCGTGATCATCACTGATCCCGAAACCAGGTTATTGCCGCTTCGCCAAGAGCGCAGCATGTGCACCGGGATCAGGGCGCCCAACAACAACAATGTCACCATGGCGGCACCGCCATGTACCATCAGCAGGTTGGCGGCGGCTTGCTGCCATATCTCGTCGCTGGAGATATTCTTTTGCCAATCCGCGACAAGCCAACTGGCCCCGGTCAAGAACAGAACCGTGACGGCCGCATAGATCGAAAAACGAAATGCAGGTTTAAGCCGCAAGGTGCACTGCGTGATGCCAGTCGAGGGTGATATGAACGTCGCCGTCCGTCGAAATTAGTAGCGCACTCGCGTTGTAGTGCTCAAGCACCTCAGTTGCGTCAGTGCCGGATATCATGACAATTTTCGTCAACGCGTCGGCGACCATGCAGGTGGGTGCGCGCACCGTAGCCGCATCGATGGTGTCGGTTGGCTTGCGGGTGCCGGGATCGACCACTGCCGAAGCCGTTGTCTCCGACGACCGAAACGGATCGAAGCGGCGCGCCGTCGACGCGATGGCTCCATCGGTGATCTCGACGCGACAGATCGGGCGGCCCGGATCGCGCGGATCGCGAATATGGATCATTTGCGGGTCGCGGCCGAATACAGCAAGATCGCCGCCAGCGTTCACTATGCCGGATTGCACGTCGAAGCGGCGCAGGGCCTCGACTGCCCGATCGACCGCGAAGCCTTTCGCAATTCCTCCGAGATCAATCCTGACATCGGGGCTTCGGAAGCGGACGGTTTCTCCTGGAAACAATTCGATCGCATCAGGCAGTTGCGGCCCGGATGGAATTGGGGGATCGCCGGCGGAGCGAGGCAGAAGTCCCATCGTCTGCAAGGTCGGAGCGACAGCGATATCGAAAATGCCGTTCGAGCGGCGATGCATTTCAACCGCGGCTTCCAGAACTTCAAACGTCCAGGCGTGAACCCTGGTTGGCCGAAGACCAGCTTGGCGGTTGAGGCGGCTTACGTCGCTGTCCGCCGCGTGAAAGCTCATCAGCCGATGGACATTTGCGACGGCCTCGAACGCCGCGTCGACGGCTGCTTCCATCGCGAATGCGGCCTCACCCGTCACCCCGATCTCCACGAAGGTGCCAAGCAGCGGTCGGGCGCGGCGAATGCTATCGGAGCCGGTTGCCATAGACAGCCAGTATCCTTTTCACCCCTTCGGTCAGATGCGTCGATGACAACGTCGCGCCTGCGATATTGCGTATGTCGCTGTTGATCCTGAGCGCGCTGCCGCTGGCCTTTCCTACGAACTGCGAAAGCCAGCTCGGGCTGTTCACCTCCCCGCCATAGGATTCCCTGTACTGCAGGATCTCGACTTTCTGCACGACGCCGCTGGTGCTCAGCGCAACCGCATAGTCGATAAACAGGTGCTTGCCGACGACGCGGTCGAAGACAAAAAATCCGATGCCCCGACCGCCGGCTTCGGCCTTCCAGACCCGGCCCGCCTGCACTTCTGTAAACTGCGTTGCCGACGGAAACGCCTGCTTCTGTGCTTCGCCGATCGAGAGATATTGGATGGCATAGGCGGGCGACGCGATCGACGCGACCGCTACCGCCGGTGCTGCATATCGAACCCACTTCGTCATGCTTCCGTCATCTCCCGGATCAATCTGGAAACCGTCGTTTTGTTAAGCCGCCAAGCCTTCTCCTTGGCCGTAGCTAGAAGAAAAATCCGACTCCGCCAAGGAAAGAATCGGAAAGCGCGCCTACGATCGATTTGTCGATCACCCTTTGATAGGTGGCCTTTAGCACGACCTTGGGCGAAGGAAAGACGGCTACGCCGGCGGTATGGTACTGACGTTGACCCGCGCCGGTCGGGGTGTTGTCGTCGGTGCCGGCGAAGCCTGCCGTTTGGAAGTCTTGACGGGTATACCGGTAGAACGGGACGGCCTCCCATTCGCTGTTGATGATGGTTCCCAGCGGTACGTGATACGCAACCTCCCCCGAGTAACCCCACATCTTCTTGCCAACGTTATTTGTCGGGTCGCTATCATTATTTGCGCGCAGGTTTTCGGGATGGCCAAATCTTGCCTGAACATACTCGCCGCGCAATTCGAGACCGGTACCCTGAACCCGGTAGCGGAATTCAGCATCGAACAGCGCGAGGCTCGATCCTCCGAGTATGTTACCGAGGTCGTCGTGCGCTCCACGCGGGGTCGTGTTCGGTGTGTAGTAGGCGCTCACGCTGCCGGCGAATCCCGGCAGGAAGGGCGGCGCGAAATCCAGTTTTCCGGCATAGGCGAGGGTGTTGCTCAGCTGGCGGAAGTCGCCGACAACGGGCCTTGAATTGGCGAGCGCACTCAGTCCGTCGATGCCTGCGGCGTAGCCGGTCGGGAAGGGCGGAACGGCATTTGCGTCCGTGCGCAATCCGAAGTCGTCGCCGAAATCCTCGACGCTCGAACTGACCTGAATTTGGTAACTCAGGCCGTCAGCAATCCGGCCATAGACGCTGCTTGACGGGACATGCCAGGTCGAGGGAATCAGACCGTTATAAAGTTGCGGGCGGTTCACGCTGTAAAACTGCGTGGGCTCGTGATGCTGGTTGATGTAGCCAATCGGCACGAGATCGATACCGGGCGAACGCCAGTTGAATTGGTCCATAACCTTGAAGTCTACCCAGATTTGCTCGATCTCGGCCGAACCGTGCCGTTTGTCGTCCGAGTCGAATGCGATGCCGCCGTGCTCGAACTCGATCTCCGCATTGAAGATGATGTTGGGAGTGATCGCGTAGGTCGGGAGAAGCACGATCCGGTGAGCGTCGAAGCCTTTTTGCCATTGACCATTGGCAGCCGGATTTTGCTGGGAGCCGAACTTGATTTCGCCATACGCTCCGATGCTGAGACCGGGAACGGGTGAGTCGGCGAGCCCCACAATGCCATTGTTTGCGGGCGCCGTCGGGGTCGGAGATGGCGCGGTGCTCGCGATTTCCGCTCTTGCGGCGCGCGCAGGCGCGGTTGGCTGCGCAGATGTTGTGGGCTGAGCATTGGACGGGGCTGCAGCCGGCGGCGTCGAAGGTGGAGCGGCTACAGGCCCGGCTTGGGCGGCCGCCTGTTTCTGCTTGAGCTTTCCCTCAAGCATTTGAATCCGCTGCTCCATCTTTTCCAGTTTTTTCAGCAGCGCGTCGTTTGCTTCACCGTCCGCTGCCCAGGCGCCGCTGCAGCCTATGATGGACATTGCAGTTGCCGCGAGCAGCGCCCTTCGCCTTGAGCAACGAACCGGTTGGATGATCGAGACAGGCAAACGTGAAAACTGGTGCAACGACATGGGTCCCCCAAAATCCGCGGAGATCAAAGTTTCCGCGACATCCGGGGACCTAACACCGTTGCAAAACATTTCTGGAATCGGAAATGGTTTGCTCGACTGGAATCTCTCTATTTTAGAATTAGAACAAAACCAAAGTGATCCGACATTCGCCGATCGTGGCCGTCTGAAGCGGACAGTGCCCTACGTCCCGAACGCAGTGAATATCTTCTAAGTTGTTGATTTTTCTTGCTACGACAGGTGCTTCCGCCACGTTTTGTTCACGGTCGTTTCACCTAATTCGTTGCGATTTCGTTGCGGCGTTCTCGGGCAGAACGGCGCTTGATGGGGGTCAGATCTTGCCGCTGCACATCCCGTGACTCGTGACTGTCACAGGTTCTTTTCGGCGAGTTCGCGATGGTTACGGGGAGGCGCAACCGCTTGCGGAGTTCGACGCGATCGAGGAAGGCGGCGAACCGCGGCCGCGCACGGTTGGCTTGCTATAACATCCGACCACTGCTCTGTGTGAACGCGTCGAGAATGACGCCGGGTCCCGAAATATCGAAATTGGTCAAGCCGAGGAGCCGCGGCGCGAGCGAAGGACGGCCCGGAAGCGAATGCCCGCCGCCTTCGACGCGATAGAGCGTGACCGACGTTCCGGCCGAGCAGCCGTCCCAGGCGACGCGAGTGACCGAGGTGCCGTCCGAGGGATCGCGATCCGGCAGCGGCTGTTCGATTTGCCCGCCGCATCGGTCGAGCCTTGCGAACAGGTTAGCCGTCTGTTCCACGCTCCAGACCTCGCCGCGGCCGCCGCCAAGCCCGACACCGCCGCCGGCGTAGGGGACTATTGGATCGGCGGTGCCGTTGATCATCACCACCGGCATCGGCCGCGCGGCGCATGGCTCGATGCCTGCGGGCATGTTGGCGATCACCGTGCCGATGCCGGCGAACAGATTGCCGGCCTTGCATGCGAGCGCAAAGCTCATCATGCCGCCATTGGAGATGCCGGCGAGATAGATCCGCTGCGGGTCGGCATCGCCTTCGGCCACAAGCCGCTTCACCAGCGCGCGAATGAAGCCGATGTCGTCGGGGCCGCCGGGCCCGCCGGCGCGGCCGTCATTCCACTGGCGGCCGAGACCATCGGGAAACACCGCGGTGAATCCACGTTTCGCTGCGGCCTCGGCAAAACCGGTGGTACGCGCGGTGCCGGCGCC
>WNFS01027827.1_pt1 | contig 10172 bp, 17 predicted proteins | sample 5400141 | NCBI WGS metagenome assembly WNFS01 (sample SAMN13153358, study PRJNA577476) | soil metagenome | isolation source: 60 cm saprolite under Madrone tree | place: USA:California | collected 2016-06-14
CGCCCCAGCCACGCAGTCCGGTCTCTGCATCGTGAGTTCCGGGTGTGGGAGAACCGCCGACATTCCCTTGGTGCTGAAGCTATTGGAGGAGGTGGCCGCGCGGCGGCCCTTCGAAATCTCGCACCGTGCGGGCTGGCGCGTCCTATGCTGCTGTAACCAGTCCGGACACTGCCTCCGCCCTATCGATCAACCATCGCGGCAGGTAACGTGCCCCCAGCCGGAGGCACCTGCCGTCGCCGGCTAACTTACGATAAGCGTTATTCTCGAACGTGGCACCACAGGGGGACCACCGATGCAGGACGAGTGATCCCAGGCTCGGCGCCATCGTCAGCGGTGGCGCCCGGCGTGCGATTGGGCACGAAAATGGAGAACACGATGTGGAAAAAAACAACTGAGGAACGGTACAACGCACAGCTGGATCACATGATACCAACTGCGATGACCGACTGTGGGTTTCTGGTTGGCGAGCCGGATGATCATAATGCAGAGCGCCAGCCGCGATATGCGGCCTTCGTCAAAATCAACGGCCAGTTTTTCGAATCGACTGCTCCCATCACCATCAACGAGTTCGATTCGCTGAAAATATCCGACGTCAAGGCCGACAAGCTAATGGGCATCCGCGCGGTGCCCATTAGCGTGCGATAACTGCGATTCCAGGAACCAAGGAGATAGTGAATGAAAATGGGCAAAGCAGAGGCGCATTGATACATTTGAAGACCCCTTCGAGGGGTCTGTGCCGAAACAAACGATAGACGACCAAGTCTTGCTCTTCGGAGGCGCTTACCGGACGAGGGCGGTGTATACCATTCTCGCAGCGCATCATCCTCCCGGGGCAATGTCACTCCCCGAATGGGAGGACCCTTGGACGAAAATCACGCGCCTGCGCCGCGCTAAGTGTAGGTCCACGCACGCGTGCTGCTGGGCTGCAGGAGAGGAATCCGAAGCGTTATGGCGGCTGTATTGCAAGGACCCCGATCGGCGAGGTTTAGGCGTCGCTGTGCAGACAACGCTGGAGAAACTGGAAAGGTCGGTCGATCCGCACAATTTGTACGTCAGCCCCGTCACGTATCGGCACTACTACGAGGGGCCAGCTTTTGACGATGAGCTGGATCCGTTCATGCACAAGCGCAAAGGATTCCACTGCGAGAATGAGGTGCGTTTGCTCAAGGTCAACGGCGCGCATTACGCTGCGCTCATCAACGGGGCGCCGGCTGTGGCCGAGCTGGATGAATACTTGCCTCTGAGCTGGCCGGCGGCCGACGTCATCGAGCATATCGTGCTGAGTCCATACGCCGAAGGGCCTTTTGAGGAGCGAGCGCGTGCAGTCATCGAAGCTGCGGACCCATCGCTGCGAAACCGAGTGATTCTGTCTGTTCTAAACCCGCGCCGGTATGCACCGGGCTTTTGAACTGCAAAAGGGTGCCCGAGAGGCGGTGGAAGACTTCACCCTCCCCGACGACGTAATCGGCAGGTTCAGCGGCAACGGCAGGTATCGCCAGACGTGGCCAGCCTTGCTCGATCAAGATGCCGGCGAGGTCGTCGACGTGCAGTCGCTGCATGGTTGCAATGATCAGGCTGTCCTTTGGGTCATCGAGACGGCTTAGAGCCGTGTTGCGGAACCAGTCGCTGGCTGCCTTCAGGTTCTTCGTTTTTAAGGGTTTTCTGGCTGGCTGGGCGCTCGGCTCGCTGGAATGGCAGGCGCCGCGCGAAATTTGCTAGGCATGTTATCGTCCCGAGTAATGCATCAACCGATCAACCTTCGGCCGCTCATGCGTCGCCCCGGACATCTCGCGGTCCTCACGCGGGGAACCGAACCATCGGGCGCTTGCGGGAGGACTTCCTTGCTGGGTCCCGAGTCATTAACCCGATCGAGCGGTGCCAGTTTGGACTGTCTCCTCGCATCTCACGGATGGTCGTGGGCTGTGGGTCGCGTTGCGGCGTACCAGCATCTGGTGCCCTCATGACCAGGCGCTCTCAAGGTCCAGGACGGCCATCGTCCCGGGTGGTTCAGCCGCACGGCCGAAGCTGAGGGAAGGCAGGTAGAAGCATTCTGGCTCGGCGTAAACGACCGCCCTTCCTTTTGTGGCAACGTCTCTGGCGGTCTCGCCTCAATCCCCTTCTCGGTCGGCTTTATGTCCAAAGGCGCTGTCGGCTGCAATGGTGCGGTCCGAACCTCAGGCTCGATTCGGCTCTCGACATTGGTATCTACAGCCGGAGCCTGAGCTTCCCGCAACGGCAAAAATTCAACGGGAGGAATATCAGCTATAGTTTGCGGTGTGACCGCAACGTCGACCGGTCGATCAGAACTCCCAAAGACGAAATAGCCAGCAGGCAGCGCAGCGACTGCGATCGCAATCAAGAATTTCGTCCGAATGGAGAGCGGATCACTTGGCCGACGCAACATTTGAGTAGACCTCCGCCCGTCCGGCTCAAACGAGATAGAGCGTCGAATCGTGGTTGGCGCCTTAGCCAAAGGCAAGCCCGTGACTGCTGGCAACTGGGCGGCGCGAGGTAAACGCAAAGTTTCCGGCGCACCTTGCGGTGAGCGATTTGTTTCGAGCTTGGCGAGTTTATCGTCTTCCGGGGAAATGGCGACCTCGCTTCGACCCGAAGTCTGTTTGAGCAGTTCCGGCAGCCTTGCGAAATCGACTGCAATCTGTCGCGCGTCGTCGATCATCAGGAAGCCGGCATGTCCTGCCGCTCGAACAGGTACGGGGCATGCTCGTCGAGTATGCCGACCACCCGCCAGATTTTCTACCGACTGGTTGGCTCGCTTGGCTACGAAAAAACCGAACAAGCTTACGAGCGCCTGGGTGAGCATTTGAGTCGCGCCCGTCGTGCCGGCGTCATTGCCTGGGATGCTATCCGTGATGACGGCGGAACCGTTGGCGATCACGACGCGAGCGGCGTTCACATGTTTCTGGCGTTCCTGGAAGATGTAAAGGCATTCACGCGCGAGCTTCCAGGTGAGACGGACTTTACCCGGCTTGCCGTGACACCGAGACAGATCACTCGCTATAGACTGCCGACCGCGCGAACATTTTGCGGCGGCAACTCACGCCGTCTCAAAAGACCCGCATTGACCGGTCGCATACGAGAGCGTGCTCGAACGAGAGCTTGTAGCGCGACAGGAATTGCTTGGCCGTCTGGGCGACGAGGACACCGCCTAGCAAGCTCGCTCTGCCGACTCCAGCCACTCAGTTATCGTGCACCGCACAAAGCCAATGACCATGCTGGTTTCTGCAACCGCTCGCACGCAAGTCACGCAACTTGTTCAGCATCCATCGGGCGAAATAGTTATCGTGCAGCGCGGAAACTCAATAGGCATGGGATTTTCTGAGGCCGACAGTACCCCAGATCAGATTTTCGAAAACGGCACTTGCTAAAATGGCGTCACCAGGTGGCGGAACACCTGGCAACGCTGTTTGACATAGTGGAGATGAAAAGTATGACGGACTTCGCATGGTCCCGTCCGGCGATGACTGTTAGGACCGGGGCCGAGCTGCAAGCCGCCCGCAAGGCGGCTGCCGAGAGGTTCATGGCAATCGCCATGATGTACGTTCCGGAAGGCTACACGATCGAGTATCGCAAGGGCCTATCTGGACTTCATCGGGGCGTCGCGAAGGTGATCGAAACGCCCCGGCCGGTGACACGCAAGGCGCTCTACATTTTCTTACACGAATGTGCACATGCGCATCTCGGGCATAGCCATAACGGCAAGGCGCCGCGGCACGTTGAAGAGATGGAAGCCGAGAAGTGGGCACACGAGAAGATGCGAGAAAACGGAATCGCCGTTCCTCGCCAGATGACAAAACGGGCTAAGAACTACGTGGCCCGGAAGATCAAGCAAGCGATGGCACGGGGCGCCAAGCGGATTGACCCGGAGGCTCGAAGGTTCGCACGATAAGCTACCGCCGCGCTCGGCAACGGGCGCGGCAGCAGCCTCGCCCCGGCGGGCCACTACCCCTAGCGGCCCTCTGGAAATAACGCATGGGCATAAGCGACACGCGTCAAGGTGCGCGCCGCATGAGCCGCCCGGCCGAGAAACCGGGCAGCCCGCCGCCGGGCTGACCTAGAGGAGAATGACCTTGAGTAAACCACCCACCCCGCATCGCACCTTCACGGCCGCCGACGCACATGCGCTCGCTGATCGGCTAGAGCGAAATCAGCGTCCGCAGAGCGACCAGGCGATGGCCGCGAAGCTGATCAGGGCGTTGCTTGCCGGCCGGGCTGCCGGCGACATTATCGTGCTGCAGGACGAGTGATCCCAGGCTCGGCGCCATCGTCCTGCGGCGGTGCTGGGCGTACGATCGGGCACGAAAATGGAGAACACGACGATGTGGAAAAAACAACTGAGGAACGATACAACGCAGAGCTGGATCACATGATACCAACTGCGATGACCGACTGTGGGTTTCTGGTTGGCGAGCCGGATGATCATAATGCAGAGCGCCAGCCACGATATGGGGCCTTCGTCAAAATCAACGGCGAGTTTTTCGAATCGACTGCTCCCATCACCATCAACGAGTTCAATTCGCTGAAAATATCCGACGTCAAGACCCGACGGCTGACCGCAAGCTGATGGCCCCTCCGCGGTGCCCATTATTGTGCAATCCCAAAAACCGCCCAGTGGCCTTGCCCCTACGGGGCCACTACCAGCCAGACAAAAACGCATGTCCGCTAAACTCGCGCGGACTCTCTAGGCGAGATAATTCCCACTCTCGACAGCAGAGGTGAGCACAATGAGCTATCAGTACTTCAGTCTGCGTATTGTTGAACGAGGCGGGTTGCGAAGTGTCAACATCAATTCCGACGCAGTCGTCTGCTACTACGCGAACCCGATGGCAGAAGAATCAGTCATTGTCGAACTAAGCAACGGATAGCGCTCGCCTTGGACAAGACGCTCTCAGCTGCTGAGAAAATCGCACTCTGGAAAGACATGCTTGCTGCGTTCAATCCTCGCCCAATGACCGCGTTGTTGCCGGCCAGAAACCCTAACGCGCTCTATCAATACGGTGAAGCCGTTGCCGAGGTCCAAGGTGCGGTCATTTCGCAGGCGAACGGCACGGTGACATTTCAGGCGATTCGCACTGCCGGTAAAGCCGACGCCGCACGAGAAGTCGAATACCAAGATTGGGTATTGCGCTGCCCAGATTTGCCCGGTCCGCGTCCCGGCACCTTCGTCGGGCAATTTTCCGGGGTGGTTGCGGGCGCAACGTGCACCATTGTTGGAAAAATGCCTTGATCCTCATTCAGTGCGCCTAGGAAGCTCGCTAGCGCATCCGCCCCGGAGCCCGCCTTGGGTAGCGGCCGACGGCGTTTGACGCACGGCTGGCCGCGGCGCGAAAGGGACGCGCGGTTCCGAGGCGCTTCAGTCGGCGGAAGGACGGCCACGACAGGGGCGGCTTGAACGTGCCGTATGATGACCACCAAGTGGTCGCCGAACTTGAACGCGGTCGCTATGGCGGCTTGCTCGATTATTCCGATCTTGAGACGTAGGAGGGTCGCGGAGCCACTGCGGTTCATAGGTGGGATCACCGGGGGATCGTGCAGCGGGCTCCGGCAGGTGGATCACCCACAGAAGCATCCGCCGCCGGAATACGATGTGGCTTCCCATGATTAGGGGCCAGGTCGCGAGAGAGATTAAGGCGGAGGGGCTAAACCGCTGCCCAAAGAAACAGCAGGAACGGCCTCAAAATTGTTCTATATCGCCGTAACAGCCACAAACTAAACACAATATTAAGGGTAATCTTTCAGCAATAAAAAGGGCCGCTAGCACCGCTTGCGGCCCAAGTCTAGGGAGGAAACGCCCAAGGAGGGCAGCGGTAACCGCCTAAGCGGTACCACAATTGTATTTATACGCTGCATTGCACTAAAGCTCAAAGAGGCAGATCGTCGCTACCCTCCATGTGGCCAGCACGTTGGCGCTAACGTGGCGCAAACCCGGCCTCGCGTAGCATCGCCATCGCTGGCTCGATGTCTACTGTCCGGGTTGCCGGACCAGCCGCGCGATCGATATCCGGACGATTGACCGCCCATCCGTTCGCGTCGGCTTAATGTTTGGCCTTCGCGTGGTGACCGAATCGGGGAAATCGCCGGACTACGTCGACACTTGCAACTTTTATTTCTTCCATCTTTCCTAGAAGTCGTGTAGCTGCTCAAGCACCCCGCGCAAAGCGGGATCGAGGGAGGGAAAAATGAACAGACTGATTGCCTTGTTCACTGTGGCGATTCTCGCGTTCGTGATGCCGGTGGAGTCTCAGGCGAGGGGCGGGGGCGGTGGTCGCCATTCGTGGGGCGGTGGCTCCCATACATCAAGCCATGGCGGAACTTATATCGGCGGCGTCGGAAGCTCTCATCGTGGCGGACACTATGTCGGCCCGTATGGTGGTTACGGGACGCACAAGTAAGATGTCCGGGCACTGGCGACAGCTTCGCGCCGCTGTTCTTATCGTGTTGGCTGTGGCCGTGAATCGCGGCGCGCTTGCGGGCGATTTTGATTGGATGAACAAGGACCAAATGTCCGCGGTTAGTACTTTGGCAGCGGGCTATGCCGGCGGCCTTCGTTGCGACCGTCTAGTCGACTCCGCTGTCGCTGGCGCGTTCCTGACAAAAGCCTTCGGCGGCCGTTCCTTCTCGGCTCAAGAGGTTGCCGCGATCGGCACTAGTCGCTTGATCGCGCCTCCTTAAGGCTTAAGCGTTTTCGCACTACTCAGTGTCGAACGGACACCACGGCTTCGCCCTTGGGCACTCATGCAAGCCGCAGGCATAAGGATGCGCCAGATTTTCCGTAATAAGAATGTCCCCGGCATCCTCCCCGTCGACTTTCACCTCCCCGCAGTTTTGGGAGTCATTACCGACCGTCGAGCCATCCATTCCCGGTCGACATGAACAGGCCACCTTCTCCACCTCGATCCGGTCTCCGCTCCGGACGATTTGGCGAAGTCGGGATGTCGCTCGCGCAGCGAGCATCCGTTCGAGCCCGCAATGCGCTTTTTGCCCTAGTTTCGGCGCGTCGATGCCAATGATGTGAATCACTTGGCCGTGTACGCGGACGGTACTGCCATCGACAACATCGATTTCAGATTGTGCGACCTGATCCGCTAGGGCGGTCGAGGTGAACAATAGGACCAGGGCGAAACTGATCGTGTGCATCTCATCCTTTCGGTGCTCGATCCGGCTGCTCAGATACCTTCCATCGCCTGGGCTGGAACCTCGTCAAGAGTGGATGCGTCGTCGTTCTCTGGCTTGTTGACCCGCGTTGAGATCGGCCATATCCGCAGCGCCTCAGATGCGAACGGGCGAAGTAGATCGCGCGGATCGGGGTCAGTGCCTATCCATCGCTCGTAGTCACCTCGTCTCCAATTCCGCGCCCCGCGCGGCAAGGGGGGTGTTTTGTCGCCGATCCGGTGGCTTGCCATTTCGCGCGAAGCGAAGGCGAAGCCAACGCGCCTGATCACGGTCACGAGTCCTCGGTATCCGCGCGCCTTCGCCGGTAGAAGCCGATCTCGGCATTTTGGAAGGTGACGCCGCGCATTCTGATCCGTTCTCGTGAAAATCTCGCCTAACTGAGGACAGGCCCTAGGCCGCCGCCCATGCCGAGGCGAAGAAGATTGATCCCGCGGTGCTGTTGAATACGCGGCTCTATCCCGACATGTTTCCCCTAGCGCGCCAGGTACGAGAGGCGACGAACCATGCCGCCAGTGCGTGTGGACGCGTCGCCGGCGTCGATCTGCCGACCTTCACCAACGTCGATGCCCCGGAACTAAGCCGCCAGCTTCCAGGCGTACGAATGGCCATGCCACCTAATCGGTCACCATGACCGGCTTCCGACTGGCTGGTCCGCAGTCGTTGACTGATGAGAACAACGAGAGATCATGTAGATTTCAGAGTCAAATGGATGCAGCTTGAGCGTGCCCACGGGGTCCGGTGCCTATACAGCATGAAGCAAGCTAGCCTTTGGTCGCGGGCGGATGTCGCCAAGCGCATAAAAATGTTAAGTCGTCCCCGGAAGCAGAGGAGCGCCGCATGTTAACCCTGGTCGAGTCCCGGGAAGACAAGATTGAGGCACACAAAACTCTTGAAGCCAGTTTGGAGAAGGCATGGCTCAAACGTGAGACAAGGGTCGTAGTGTGGCGTCCCGACAGCATCGAGATGACCATCCATCACAACGGCAGATTCTGGTTTGCATCACGACCGCCCAATCAAGACGACGCTACCCCGCGCTACTGGGACCCGTTTGGTGAGTACCGCGAGAACGGAAACCTTCAGATTGCGGTGGAAATCAATGTCCCGACGAATTCGAACGGGAGACGTGTATCGGGCTTTTTCGCAAAAGACACAGGAACAGACGCCGTTTACCTCATGCACGACGGGGGTGTCGGAGGAGGACAAAGGGGCGTCGGCAGGGCGGCGTTTTTGAGGTGGTCAGACGCACGATTGGTGCCTGTGGTCGATGCGCAGGGCGATGCGCGTCCCGGAATGGTCGTCGCGCCCGTCGAGTCTCGCACTACCGCTGTCCACGTGTCGCGCTTCATCCAAACAGTGATCGGCTTCAAGCAAGCGGTAAAGGATGGAGAAACAGAATCGCCTCAAGCGCGCAGAGAGCAGCGTACCTTTGAGGACTACTATGACGAATTCAGTGGCAAGAAGCGAAGGCGGCGTGTCGCGGAAATCGAATATATTTCTCGTCACGGCGACATCGTTCGCGCGCTACGCGATTGGCGCGTCGCAAAATCAAACGAGAAGGTCGTGAAGAACGCTTATATCGATCTAGGAATTCAGATGCGGGACGTTCTAACGGAAATATACGAGGTTAAAACCAACTGCGATCGTCAGACCCTCTATTCGGCCATAGGCCAAGTTGTTGTTCACGACGACTCAAGGACCGGCGATTGTCAACGTTTTATCGTGCTTCCAAACGGCGACCAAATTCCTCATGATGTTAGTCGTGCGCTCGAATGCGCCGGTATCTCTCTGCTTCGCTTCGATTTCGACGGCGATAAGGTCCGCATACTGGGTCCATGAGAAACGCTACACAGTAGAATTGCCGGACTTGTCACTGCCGTGTGCCGCTCATTAGCAAGGCTTGCGGGTGGGTTACAGCACGAAGCCTGCCCGAGTCCTATATCTCGAAGTTCAAACGCGAGCCCCGTCACGGCTCTCGGAATGTCAGGTCATGGGAACCGACCGAATGCGCTCGCTCCTACGTCACGGCTTTCATGGAGATAGCGCGCCGTGGTGGGTAGCTGCGGAATGGTCCGGCCGTGCGTCGCAAGAGGTTACGTAGGCGACGAACGCAACAGGCGTTTCTATCTCGGGGGCAGTTTGCTTGGTGTGCTCGATATTGCTTGCGATGCTGTGGGATCTACGGGTTTCCCGGCGATCAGGATGTAAGCGACGAAAGCAACGGCGAACGCGACCGAGACCGCGACCATGATGCGGTGGTACATCAATTTTTATCCTCGCCAATGCTGTCGCCACCGATACGGTCGTCGATCGCGTCGATGCCCATGGCACGCGGGATCGTCCGAAGGGTGCCGTTGCGCCTTCGACGCGGTGATCGCTCTACAGGCTCACGATCGAGAGCCGGGTGCTTGTCGCGCCACCGCTTCCTGATGGCTTCCTGCGGCGCGCCGAAATACTGCTCGCCCGTTGTATAAATGCCTATAGTCGCGGAAATGTTTCTCGACTGTGGCAACAATGTCTTCGGTGGATATGCCGAGCCAATGCCGAGCGGCCTCCCGCAACGCGGAGGGCGGCGACAAGCGATGCTTGGTGTGGAGGTTGCCGAGACGCGCCACCAATAGGTCGAAGTCGTCCACCGTTCACATCCTCAGGCAGCGTCCTGGTTACCGAACACATCGGAGAACAGGCCTGCGGGTGTTGCTGGTACCGGCTCCACGACGTGGCTGACCGGGCCGGAATGCCCCTGCAGGACGCGGATGGTGCCGGTGGCGAGGTCGCACAGGCGCAGGGTGTCGTCATCGGACGCCGAGAGGGCGCGGTCGCGGTCGAGCGCCACGACGTGGCGGACCCAGCCGGAATGCCCCTGCAGGACGCGGATGGTGTCGCCGGTGGCGAGGTCCCACAGGTGTAAATTCGCTTGCAATAACGACCCCCTGAGGGGCGATTTTCGCGTCCAATTCCGACCCCCTCTGACGTTGTGTGTC